>Ga0065711_1008355_pt1 | contig 12982 bp, 5 predicted proteins | sample Hoacrofraction12_FD_59098 | JGI IMG/M metagenome (GOLD analysis project Ga0065711, IMG submission 59098) | Hoatzin crop microbial communities from Cojedes, Venezuela - Epithelial fraction 12 v2 (version 2) | ecosystem: Host-associated > Birds > Digestive system > Esophagus > Crop | place... | reverse complement strand
AAGACCCGCCTGGACAAGGTCCTCTACAGCCTACTGTAGGTGACCCTGCTTTGGCAGGAGGGTTGGACTAGATGACCCACAGAGGTCCCTTCCAACCCCTACCATTCTGTGATTCTGTGATCCTCCCCAGCAGCCTGAATAAAAATCAGTCCCCCCAAAAACCACAAAAGAATGAAGATTTTGCGGTGGTTTTTTGTATTTAAGAGTGTTTTATTTTCCTGGTGTATATTAACCAATTTTGCAAAGTGCTGTTCTTGTCCTCTTGCGCTTTTCCTTCAGCCAATTACAGACTGAAGTTATTGATTGACCCAATTAAAAGACCTCTTTAATGAGCAAATTTTTACTGTTAAAAATGTAATCTGTCCATTTTTTTGTACTGTGCTTTTAAAAATGTCAGAAGTGCTGCTGAACAAGAAGGTAGAGGATGAACAGCCTTGAAGTTTAATGCGTTGAACTATTTTGTGTGATGGGAGCGGATAAGCTATGACTGCTGCCTACTAATATGGTGAGACAGCCAGGTGCACTGGTGATACTAAGCCATACCATCCTGGCTTTCAGCAGTGGACAGCTTGAGAAGGGAATAAAATCAGGTGTAATTCCTTACTTGTTTCCTAGGCTGCGCATCTCAGCACTATCCTCTGATTAGCTAGATAGCTCTCTGACCAGTCTGTGTTTTAAAAATAAACCAAATACCTGCTTAGAATAGTTTTGCCTGCATTAAAAGGAAAAAAGTGATCAATATTTTAATATATTTTCTATCATGAAGATTACTATAGTGACATAAAGCATAGACTGAATGTTTTTTGTCAGTACAAAAGTAATACCATCTGGTGTTTAATTTTGATTATTATGTGAAGCTTAGAGTAAATTTTTACTGCCGAATCTGTCTTGGGATATACAGATTCCTCCATTAAATCACATTCATTATGATTACCAGTCTGTTGATACTGAAATAGGTACCATATAAAGTTATAAAACATTTATGAAATCTTAACTAGAGAAGCTTGTATGAGATGGTGATCCATCCTTTCTGTCTTTGGAGAATGAGCACAACGCATGGCTATTTTAAGACATGGGTTGAATTGAAGAGACATAGGTGAAGTGGTGCTCTGCCAGCCATGTGTGGGCTGTCTTTTATCTGAATCTAGAGACTGAAAATGATACACAAATCATGTAGAGTGATCATAACATTGTCTGAGGAACAGAAAAAAACCATACAAAATATTAGGTATATTTGCCCTTCTATCAAACCCCATGCTTTTCACCCAGCATCCAGAGGTATGGCCTTCTCGCCTTGTCGTGCCACCTCATTTGCTCTGGCCCTTTGTTTTCTATCTGTAATTCTCAGCTTCCCCCAGTGGGAAATGTTCCTTAGCTTATGTTCCTGTCCAGGTGCTCTGTCTACTCAAGGTTCAGTTGATCTTTGGGGCTTTTTTTCTAACTCATTAAAGTCTTGTCTCTTATGATCTGTAACATCAAACTCTTCTCTTTTTCCTTTCTGTCTTTTCATTGATTTGAGTCCTTTTTTTTCCTGCTGCAACAGCAATTTTCCAATGGGGCTGCCTCTTTAAAAATTATTGAACACTTAGAATTTTCCAGCTGCGGGCATTTCTTGATGTAACCCTGACTTCATTCCTTAGGCCATTATTTCTTCTAGATGATTTCCACAGGATTGCCTTTCTTTCAAAGACAAGAATGAAAGATGACTATTGAACCCAATCTTTCAGCAAATTACTTTCTTGAACATCAAAAGTTCGGACATTTCATAAAGCATTCATTTAAGGTTCATGTACAAGAAAATTATATTCTACTTAGACGTAATATGGCACTATTTACATTAATCAACACCAAAACAGATGCAGTATTATAAATTGTACCAGATAATTTTAAGTTCAGATTTTCTGTGGCATTTGTTCTTTGTTTCTTTTTTACTTTTAATTCTATTTTCTATGAAAAGCTGTAAAGTTTTCTTCTGCTGTTTTTGATAATTTTCTCTAATTTAATTTTTCTTTCATTATCTTCCTTTTCTTTCTTCTATCATATCATCTTCTTTCCTCTGTGTCTTATTTAATCCATTTTTCTATTACACTATGTATTTACCCTTCTTTCACAGCTTCTCAACCCAATTTCAACCAGCAGGTATTAGCAGGCTCTGGGAGGCACTGGATCAGAAACTGTCTGAACTGGGGCTGAGCATAATGTGTAGGTAGCCCTTAGAAACTATTCATGGAGCTGATTAAGGATTTAGGGCATAGAAGCAGCTGTCCTGGTACAGCACTGACCTGCTGCACTCTCGCATGAGCGAGCAGCACCCTTATGGGATACCTAAGACCAAGTAAGCAGATACAATGTCCAGAGCAATATAATATTGATCTCTGCATCTAACTGTATTTCTAGTAGAATGGCGTAACTTCAGGTAGGATAGGTGGAAGTCAGTAGATGAAATGAGGGGATAAGAGTAAATTAAAAGGGCAATTCTTACCTGATGCATCATTTGTCACCTATATTCAATATGGAAATGCAGAGACACTATTTTGGAAGAATTATAGGATTTCAATTACAGCCACTGGAAAGGATTGTATACTTCATGTCTGCATTCAGATGAATAAATCTGCATTGTACATAACAGGTTATGCTCTCTAGAAATAAGTTGGTTTGTATGTATTTTCTTGTTCAGTTGTGTCACTGTTGCAGTTTAACCCAGCAGCTGGCAACTTGGCATTAGACAGCTGCTTGCTCACCCTTCGCCTTCCCCCCTCAGCAGGACAGGGAGGAGAAATGGACAAAAGGGGAAACTTGTGGGTTGAGACATAGATGATTTAATAAGGCAACAAAGTAAATACTAATACTACTGATAATAATAATGAATATGCAAAACAAACTATATACAATACAATTTTCTCACCACCTGATGACTGATTTGCAGCCAGTCCGCAAGCAGCAGTCGTGAAACCTGAAGTCGTGGATTTTGAAAATTTCACAAAACTCCCAAAAGAGACTGAACTCCCAGAAATGTTCAGACTCCCAGACAAGAGAGAATTCTAACCCAGGGAAAAGAGAAAGAGAGGTTCCTGCCCCCTGGCCAACCCCTATTTGTAAAATGAACAATGATGCCTATGGTGTAGAATATTTCCATTGGCCAGCTTGGGCTGGCTGCCTGGCTGTGATCTCTCCCAGCTCCTGCACACACCTACTTGTTAGCTGAATATGAGAGACTGGAAAAAAAGACCTTGATTACAGAGCAACAACTAAAAACTTCGGTGTTGTCAACATTCTTCCTGTACTAAGTCCAAAACACAACAGCTACTCAGGGGGAAAAATGAACTCTCTCCCAGCCAAAACTAGGACAGTCATATATATATGTAAGTATATATATATGTGTGTATATGTATATGTTTTTTTTTAACATTTATTGGCACGTTCTTTAGCACTGAGAAAGACAACTGAGTTAGCAAACTGCCTGTGCAGCAAATGGTTATTTTGCTAATAAATAAGAATTTGATTTACTTTTGATGACTGGAATGTTAATGCTTTTTGGTCTTATTCATACTTAATACATATTTACTACTTTGCTTTTAATGGACTAGATTACAAATGCTGATAGCATTCCTAAAGCATTTTACAGTAGCTGATTTGTATCGGCGCAGAAGTATGTTCCTTGTTGTGAGGTTTTGTAGAAAATTGACAATAGGGTTAAACAGCAAATAATTAATTTGATGTTTTATGAAGAGTGAAATAATTTCATCCTTTTTTGACAGGTTTAGCTACATACCAACAACTTTAACAGTTGTGGGGTGAGAGTAAAAAATTATAAACCAGCCAGGCAGTAACATGCCTAGCAGAAAACGCATTGGTCTTGTAGAGAGCAAAATAGGAGTTGCTCAGATGGATCTTCATGATATCGTAAACCATTATGTTTCTCCCATAAGTTGCTTCTTTCCATTTAATCAAGAAAATCTATGCCTCTGTTTTAATGGAGAAGTTCTGCTATGGTGTTTTCATTCTATCTGATATCTCTGCAAAATCAGCCTGGCTTTTTCTGTTCACTGAAGTCTAAGATCATCTCTCTGCAGGATATAAAAAATTATTGCTCACTCCTGTAGCTGTATAACACAGGCTTACTACTTTGCATGATCCCATTAATTTTCATAACAACTAGTAGTAGGTACTAAGCCTTTTTTTGCTGGCTCAGACTATCAGTGACTGAAGTTGCAAACAGCTCTTGGGAAAACGTGGGGCAAATCCTCCATCTCCGTACAACTGTGGAGACAGAGAGGATGCGAATCTAGTTCCATTAATATTGTGGCCAGGGTCTTTTGGTGGAGGGGCGGAGTTGATTTTTGTACCGAAGTAATTGTTTTGTTTTATTAGTGATCATGCATGAAGCACTGTTCACCTGGGCAGGATCTGCTTCCATAGATGTGGAAGGAAGGCTGTGCTGTGTTACTGGCATTGTGTGAAACTACATCTGTGTCCATTAAACATACATGCAAACTTGTCTAACCTCAAAAATTCTCAAGCTTATGAAAAAAAATGGAGTTCATGAACTTTTTCTTCATTCTGTATTATTGAAATGACAGTGGATTTTCTAATGTTTCACGATTTGGCTCAAAGTGTGAGCATGCCCCATAACAGATTAACTTGATTTCTGTGTTACAGGCTACAGATGTGGTGTTAAAGTTTTCATAGCCTTTTACATGAGTTCTTGTACATAGGGCAGACAGAAGAAGCAAAGCAGTGTCTCTCCATAGGATAGAGGAGATATTCTTTTGAGGCATCTTTTAAAGTGATGAAAACTTCCTGTGAAAATGGTCATTCGATCAACAGTGACAGTAAATTCTGATGTTTGCTTCAACGTTTAACCTCTGACTGCTTCATACAATCTTTAAAGATCAGGACCTTGTTAGGACAGGTGTTTAATCATATATATAGATATGGAAATTGTCTCTATCTTTAGTTTATAACCTTAATTAAACCCCTCATCCACAATTTGAAAAGTGCTGAAGGACAGGATCTTCAGGACTGGATAATTTTTTTTAAGTCACTCTGTAATTGTTGTCATAGGATTTTCACACATCTGCATTCCTTGGGGGGGAATAATCAGATGAAACCATGCGTATTCATGTGTATTTCCACAGCAATTTCACACTCAGATAATTTTCTCTACTAATTTTAGTTAAAGCTTCTCCTCTATTTCTGCAAAATCAGCCATTTTGTATTTTGAGGAGATAGCATTTGACTTTTATAGGGCAAAGTTAATGCCAATGATGCATAAATATAACAGCAGCTGAGAAAGAGTAGTTAAGTCTACATTCTGCTTGCTTTTCTGTCAGACCAAAGATCTTTGAATGACAAGTGTTTGAAGCATTGACAACAGCAGATACACTCTCAGGAAGAGTTTACCAGTACTCGGTGTCCATCAGCTGGAGTTACCCTGAGAGCCATCATCTTCTTTGATTCAAATTTTCATTTAATCACCAACTGAGAAACTTAGCTGAGAAGGAAGTAACTTTCTTCCACTTCTAATTTGCTGACATAAGGTAATTGTTCTGTGTAATTTGAATTGAGCAAGAAGACAGCGAACTTTTAAGCTTGAGAACACATAATTAGCTGTACAAGGAGGAGTGTTGTCCATGCTAACAGCTGTTAATCATATATGTGCTAGCAAAATCAGGGTCTAGGTTAATAGGCATACATAATCTGCTTTTTATTTTAGGCAAGTAAATATGTGGTCTATAATATTTCAGTCTTATTTTGCGGGTTGTTTTTCATTATTTCCCTTAGTTTGTCTATCTTGTAATTGCTTTTCATGGATGGATCTGATGCTTGGGTTTGACCTTTTTTCAAAATGCATGTAGGAAGAGTATGAACTATATGACAGTAAATACTTTTTCTTTAAAATAAATAAAGGTGAGTGACTGAGATCTTGCACATCTTTGGTGTGGGAGTCTGAAAGAGTGAGTATGACACATAGATTGATACAGATCAGTGATGTTATTTGGATAAGTCATTTGTCAAGAACAGGTTATACTGAAGAAAGATTTAGGTTTATTTTTCGTGAGGGGAGAATAATATGACTGATATCTTAGCTTTCAATGTGGATTTCAAAAAATCATGCTTGAGAAAATATAAAGAAGTACACTACAATGAATAAAGTGGTGATAATAACATACTGAAAGATTGCGTTACCATCTTTTAAAAAAAATTGCAATTGGTTGTTAAAGCTAAATGGAACTTGAGAAACAGGGATATATAATTTGTGCATATTTTATGTTTTGTTTTAAATAAGTTGGAAAGCGTCTTCAAACAAATATTTGTTTTTAACAAAATAATAGTCTTGACTAATGCAGTTGGTCCATACACAGGAAAAGTCACCAGAATTTTCAGTGACTCTTGGTTATTCACATTGTGCTGAAGATTTTTGAGTGTTTTCTCAAAATTGGAGCCCTGTTTGGATTTTCCATGTCAGGTGCCCAAAAACTGAAAGAACTGAAATTCTAAATTTGTTTTGAAAGCGTAGCTCATGTTTCTGTACATTGATATATAATTCTGAATATCTGAAGAATCCTGTTGCTATTAGTTTTTAAAACAAAACTAATGTTCTTGTGTATGTGGCCAGGTACTTCAGCAACAGCTTTTGTTGTTAGCACTAACAACTGACAATGAGTGGTAGAAGTGTGACTGTATTTTTTCTGCAGCTAGACTGACATAAATAGAATATCCAGTAACAACAGGGAACAATATATCATCATTTACAGATTCAGTGAGCAGTTCAACAGGGATTTTTCGAAGTATTCTCTTCACAAATAAACAAATTATTTTTTTACTGCTTTTGTGCATGTAAATCTACAAAACTTAAGCAACAGGTTTGTTGTAAGAATTTTAAGCATTAGCTGTAGAAATGAGTTCTGTTGTGTAGCCTTATAAAAAGAAAACAGAAGGTATGCAAATCAGTCTTGTAATATCTCAGGGAACTGTTTTAAAGTGGTGTTGAGTGGGTATTATGGTACAATGATAAATAAAGCATATTCTGTGAAGAGAATTAAACTTTTCAGAGTACTTGAACTAGAATGCATAAAGAAACAAGAAGTGTTCTTAGTTGCATGCAGTATTCCCCTACTTCTTTTCTCTCTTAGAAAAAACAAACAGACAAAACCCAGCCTTTACATTAATTTTGTCCCATCAAGGGCAATTATACTTCAAGTTCAGAGAGAATCAGCTCAAAGCAGCAAGACAGAACAGCTCTGCAATGTCTCTTATGTTACTCACTAGCTTGAGATTTGATTCTTAACTCCAGTTCCGCTCCACAGCTCCCAGAAAACTGCCAATAATAAGTATGTGGTACAAGGTGAGATTAAAGTAATATGGCAGCCTTCAAAACATGCCGAGTGATCAGTCTGCAAGGATTAGCTGTTACAGCTAGCTTTGTCCTACATACATAAACAATGGTGTTGTTGAACAAATTTTACTTTAACAGATGAGTTTGATGTATCTTGCATCGCTGAAATAACTCTTTCTGTTTTCTGTAGCTCCCGTAAATCCACTGTATGCAATTGTCAGATGACTGTGCTGACATCTGCTCAGATCCTCCCACCTAAGATGTGAAAGGGGGGTGGTATGTTGTGGTGGGTTTGTCTTTGTTTCTCTTTTCACTATTTCGTGGCTTAAATGACAGAAAATGTTTCTCCTTACATTGGACTATTAAAATATATGATTCCCCATTCACATGTTTGACTACATGTTCCTATTTAGTTGCTAAGGATACTGTTGAGCTTCAGAAAGATTATGTACAAGAGGGTGAAACATGCAAATTCTGATTGGGAAATTGATATTAATCACTCCTAAAATAACACCCACTACCTCAAAGCCATTCTTGCTCCTCAAATTATCACAAACAAATTGCTGGTTACTCTTAAATTTTTCAGTGCAGTAGAGTGCGTTTATTTCTAATAAGAAAACAGCAACTGTCGATTGTTATCTTGCTTCTTGTAAGAAAACAGGTGTCACTAGCACCTTGCTCCTTTGCATGAGCTTTGCAACATTTCCCTCTGCAAGCAGCCCCACTGGTTATTAGCCAAGTACAATACTGTTTAGACTGACAGGGCAGCAGCACCTGACTGTCAGATATTTTCACATTCCTACTGTAAATATGGTATATATAACTATCACAAATGGAGAGTTAACAAAAAGAAATAAATACAGTCAACACACAGGTTACTGAGATGTATCCTGTACAGTTCTGTGTGCTGTTAAAGGATCACAGAATAGTTTGGGTTGCAAGTGACCTTAAATATCATCCAGTTCTGACCCACCTGCCATGGGCAGGGGCATCTTCCATGAGACCAGGTTGCTCAAAGCCCCATACAGCCTAGCCTTGAACACTGCCAGGGAGGGGCATCCACAGCTTCTCTGGGCAACCTGATCCAGTGCCTCACCACCCTCACAGAGAAGAATTTCTTGCTTATATGTAATCTAAACCTACACTTTTTTAGTTTAAAGCCATTACCCTTGCCCTATCACAACATGCCCTTGTCAAATGTCCCTCTCCAGCTTTCTTGTAGGCCCCCTTCAGGTACTGGAAGGCCGCAATAAGGTCTCCCCACAGCCTTCTCTTCTCCAGGTTGAACAACCCCAACTCTCTCAGCCTTCTCTCATAAGGAGAGGAGCTCCAGCCCTCTAATCACTTTTGTGGCCCTCCTCTGGACCCGCTCCAACAGCTCCATGTCTTTCCTGTGCTGAGGACTCGAGAGCTGGACACAGGACTCCAGGTGGGGTCTCTCAAGAGCAGAGCAGAGGGGCAGAATCACCTCGCTCGACCTGCTGGCTATTCCCCTTTTGATGCAGCCCAGGATATGGTTGGCCTTCTGGGCTGTGAGCACAGATTGACTTGTCATGTCGAGTTTCTCATCAACTAGCACCACCAAGTCTTTCTCCTCAGGGCTGCTCTCAATCCATCCTCCATCCAGCCTGTGTTTGCACTTGGGATTGCCCTGACCCACATGCAGGACCTTGGACTTGGCTTTGTTGAACTTCATGAGGTTTGCACAGGCCCACCTCTCCAGCCTCTCTCCAGGTCCCTCTGGATAGAATCCTGTCCCTCCAGCGAGTTGACCACACCACACAGCTTGGCGTCATCAGCAAATTTGCGGAGTTTTGATGCCAGGAAGATCATAAAAGGCAGACCTTGCTGTTGCACTGTCACTTCTGGTACTAATAAAATAAGTCTTACAGAGTCTTCTGACTTAAGTTGTTGATGTTACAATCTTACAGAAGAGGAAGCTGAACAAAAAGGATGATGAAAAGTCTCCAAATAAAACTATTTTTTTTATTTTTCACTTGTTGCTACAACTATAACTCAATTCTCTCTTTTGCTTTTTATTGCTCTCACATGTCTTAATCCTCCTTATCCTCATATTACACCTGGGTCTGGCATAATTACAGGCTCTATACTTTTACCAAACCACACTGGTTCTAATACAAGGAGTTTATAGTCCTAAAAGATTTCCAGTTACTTGAGAGTGGGTAGGGTGAGCCAAAACTACTGAAACTGCGTAATGATGAAGATACCTTGAATACGACCATGTTCTACAGCTTTAAATGTTAAAAAAGTGGATCCTAGAACATAAACTTTTCTTCAGTGGGGCTTTCGCAGACTGAACAAAACTCTAAGATGACTTTCCATTTCTCTCTGTCCAAATCTATTATTATTTTACTTGGAGTTTTTTACCTGTTGTTTACCTGCAACTTACAATTGTCAAGAAATGTGTGAAAAGGTTCTTCTAATCTGGGGGATGGCTAGGAAAAGAGGCCAACATATTTTTGAAGAAATTCCAGTTACCAGTTAACATTTTCATTAGAATATTTGAGTCATAGTTAATTTGCATTAGGATTTATTATCTGAGCAAACCTGACCTATTAAACCTTCTAAATCTATTACTGTCAGTTAATGTCATGATTACAGGAAGAGTACACGGCGTGCCATAGCAACACGGCTGTTCCACTGAATTTTTAACTTGAAATCACCATTGTGCTGTTTATCACTGAATTATTAGACATGATAAATTATTTTATGCTAGCCACTCTCATGTCCATCTTTTTAATACTTTCCTTGTCATTATAAGTGCCTTTAGCCTTACAGGCTAATGAAAGGTTCTCGTATCAAGTCTGATTACCACTCTAATGTTTTCCAGACATGCTTGGTGATGAGCTTGGCATATGAAACAATTTCCTGCGGTAATAAAACTAATTAAAGTGGGCAGTCATCCCCACATCATTCTTTAATGAATTATAATGAGCTCATTAATCTGTCCGGTCTCACTCGCCACATCTATTGGCTAAGCTTCTCTGGGGGTATGTCAGGATAAAACTCTTGCCCAGGAAAAAATGGACACTGAAATGCATTTCCCTTTTTTTGACCAAAAAAATGAGGAGACAGCAGAGGTCTGCTATTAAGTGGAATATGCTGTTTAGTAATCAGAAAGGGTGTATAGCTAAGACCCTGTAACGGTGGCAAAGGAAGAATCATGAAGGCACTTAACTAGGTGTAATATTGTGCTGCAAGTGACAGCATAATTAATGCCTCTGTGGCACATGCAGTTCACTTAAAATATGACTTACAAATAATGTTTTAGTAACTGGATCTCTGGGAAGCTGCCTAGAGAAAATAATATCAAGCTTGGTTTTGGCTGAGTTTTTTGGCATTTTTCTTTGTTTGTTGAAAATGAGCAGAGAAGAGGTTGCATGGTTAGGCTTCCCAATTCTGTAATGATAAATATTAAAGAATTAAATGGTAAGATTTACGAGAGGAAAGAGATGATTCATATGAATATCCATAAAGAACCACCACCTGTCTGTCTTAGATTATAACCCTGCAACTTTCCCCATCTGTAAAAGACCAAGTCTAGTAATAGCTAATCACAGCTATCCACTGGAGTTAACTAGTTTTAATTAGCATTTGGGTGCTTTTAATTCAAATCTCAAAGGCATAATTACAATGTTATTACCAGACAAATTAGTCTTTAGTTTACCTCCATTCATTCCAAGTATTTTAATATTAATACAAACTTCTGCAAAACATATGTTCCCAGCATATGCAAAGAAGTTTAAGTAAATACGCTGTTCCAAAGCAGAAGCAGCAGCCATACTCAACAGTAAATTTCCATCGGTGTCTTCGTCACTGCAGACTCAGCTCTCTTTTCTCATTTGTAACAAAGAAACTAGAATGATGCTCTACTTGAAACAGGAATTCATTTTTATGCAAAGTACTGAGGCTTTGTTTCATTTTTCTGTAGAAAGGAAAAAGTGCAGGCTGTTCTAAAAATCTCAGTCAGGTGATGGTCCAGGCAGCCACAGTAAATGCGCGTGACCAGGGTTCAAGTCCCCATTGTGGGTGTGAGGAAGCAGAGGCATCTGTATCCACCTCCCCGGGGCAACCGCAGCCACTGAGCTGAAGGGTAGGCAGCAGTGCAGGGTAAGGGCTATTCTTCTAGCTCAATGGGATGAAAACATTTTGCCCCTGTCAGGTTTTTCAAAACTGATGAGTTTTTATTCAAAAAGGTCAAGGGTTTTTTTCGTAGTGAAATAAGCACTTTAAAGTGAGAAGATACGTTGTTATAAAATCCCCAGCTGGCTTCAGTCTTAAAGAAAAAGTGATAATCTGCCACTCGTTTATAAAGAAACAAACAGAAGATGTCTTTGCTTCATGGCCATTGTTGTTTCCCATGGTTTCTTGGCATTAGAGTTTTTGTTTGTTTCTTTTTATAGAGGAAACTTTTATAGAGACTGTCTGCCAGATTTATAGTTCTGCCAAATTTGTAGTTCTCCTAAATATATTCTTACTTCATTTTTAGGAAAAGGAGCGATATAGTTCAGGTTTCTTCTGCAGGTCTTTTGTACCTGAAATATTCCAGTTTAAAATGTGTGATGTAGAGGGATCCAAGTACAAAAAATAACCGAAACAAAACTCAGTCTTTTCTATTTCTGCATTGTTTTATGCATAATTTGATTTCTACCTGGCTTAGTGCAGTGATGTATCTCTATATGTGGTAGCTCAGAAACAGAAAGAGCAGTTGATTATGTCAACAAGTGTTGTGCTGATTAGACTGTACTCTTTTCTGTGCTGGCCAAACTAGGTAGATATTTATAGTTGGTACTGTGTTGTCTTAAGCAAGTTAAATTTTGTAGTACCTTTGTAGTTGTCCTGTGACAGCATAACTATCTTCTGATAGCTGAATTTTGTCTCAGTTATCTGGCAAAGCTTTTTTTATTTTGCTTAGAAACTCATTAAGGTAAAGATGTATTTTCTTTTGTAATGATCGTAATGTCAGTCCGGAAATCAGATTTTCCATATGTATGCAAAGTTGGTGGTATTTAAAGACTGATATAGCTGCGTAAAAACTGCCAGCAAAATGTCACATTGGTTGAACAAAGGTTTACTGTCAAATAAAAAATGCATTTTCATTTAAGGTCAGTAAATAATTGGGTATGCAGTTTGTGAGGGAGTCATACTGAATGCATGGTCTGGTTAAGCTTTTTTAGATTTTTTTTTTTTTTTTTAAATTTTTCTGTGACTACCTAGCTTGAACATGGATGTGCAAAATTCAGGATTCTCTTTTAGAGGCTATAAGAAGCTAGTGCAGATGTAACCACTTCGGGAAAAGAAAAGCAAAATATTTCATTGGCAACGTCAAAATAATGAGTAGCATGAATACTTCCAATAAAAATTAAACACAGGTGGTTATCCTTTTGGTAAGATACATATTGAAACTTACATCCTTTCATTACCATGAAATTTTCTCATATTTATTTGTATAAATGAGAAGCATAGTGATTGACTTTTTATACAGAATCACAGAATGTTCTGGGTTGGAAGGGACCTCTGTGGGTCATGTAGTCCAACCCTCCTGCCGAAGCAGGGTCACCTACAGCAGGCTGTAGAGGACCTTGTCCAGGCGGGTCTTGAATATCTCCAGAGAAGGAGACT
>Ga0065711_1046274_pt1 | contig 12983 bp, 6 predicted proteins | sample Hoacrofraction12_FD_59098 | JGI IMG/M metagenome (GOLD analysis project Ga0065711, IMG submission 59098) | Hoatzin crop microbial communities from Cojedes, Venezuela - Epithelial fraction 12 v2 (version 2) | ecosystem: Host-associated > Birds > Digestive system > Esophagus > Crop | place... | reverse complement strand
CTGTCCCTCTTTCCACATTCCATGGACCTTTCTCTTCCACCTGATCTCCGCTAGAAGCTCCTTGTTGAACCATGCAGGCCTCTTGCCTCCTTTTCTGGATTTCTTTCTCAGGGGGATGCACCACTCCTGAGCATGGAGGAAGTGGTGTTCAAACAGCGACCAGCACTCTTGGACCCCCCTGCCTTTGAGAGTCCTGGCCCATGGGATTCCTCCACATAGGTCCTTGAAGAGGCCAAAGTTAGCTCTCCTGAAGTCCAAGGTTTTGATCTTACTTACCTCCCTGCTTCATCCATGCAGGATCCTGAACTCCACCATTTCGTGGTTGCTGCAGCCAAGTCTACCTCCAACCTTCACATCCTCAACCAGTCATTGTTTGTTAGTACAAGGTCCAGCAGAGTGCCTTTCCTTGTTGGTTCCTCCACCACTTGTATCAGAAAGTTATCATCAATGCTCTGCAGGAACCTCCTGGATTGTTTGTGCCTAGCTGTCTGGTCTTCCCAGCTGATGTCAGGTTGGTTGAAGTCCCCCATGAGAACCAGGGCCTATGATTGTGAGGCTACTTGCAGCTGCTTGTAGAAGGCCTCATCAACTTCCTCCTCCTGGTCAGGTGGACTGTAGTACACAGCCACAATAACATCACCCATATGAGGCTGTCCCTTAATTTTAACCCATAAGCTCTCAACTCCTTCTTCATTTGCCCCCAGGGCAAAGCTTAATGCATTGCAGTTGTTCCCTCACATACAGAGCAACTCCACCACCTCTCCTTGTTGGCCTGTCTTTCCTAAAGAGGCTGTAGCCATCCATGAGAGCATGCCAGTCATGCGAATTGTCCCACCACATTTCTGTGAGGGTGACCAAGTTGTAGTGATCCTGCTGTACAATGGCTTCCAGCTCCTCCTGTTTATGCTCTGTGCGTTGGTATAGACACACTTGAGCTGGGCTATCAATCTCACCCCTGACCCTGGCATGCCATGCCTGGGCTCATCCCTAGTGAATTGGGCGATGTCCCCTTCCCCCTTCAAACCTAGTTTAAAGCCCTCTCAATGAGCCCCGCCAGCTCATGGCCAAGAATTCTTTTCCCCCTTTGAGATAGCTGAGTTCCACCTGTCGCCAGCAGGCCCGGTGCTGTGTACACCTCCCCGTGATCAAAGAATCCATAATTCGACTGACGGCACCAGTCCCTGAGCCACCTGTTAACCAGATGAGTTTTCCTGCCCCTTTCAGTGCTCTTCCCTGCCACTGATGGGATGGAGGAAAACACCACCTGTGCCCCTGATCCCTCAACCAGTCGGCCCAGTGCCCTGAAGTCCCTTTTGAAAGCCTTAGGACTTCTCTCTCTGATCTTGTCCCCGCCAACTTGCATTACCAAGAGGGGGTAATAATCAGAAGGCCACAGCAGACCAGGGAGTTTCCTAGCAACATCCCTAACCCGGGCCCCAGGGAGGCAGCAGACTTTGCTGTGGAATGGGTCCGGTCAGCATATCGGGCCCTCTGTTCCCCTCAGAAGGGAATTGCCTATGACAAATACCCTCTTTTTCTTCTTAGCCGAGGCAGTCGTAATGCGTGGGGCTGACTGACTCATCCTAGGCAACCCCTGGATGGACCTTCACCCACATCCTCATTAGCTGGTACCTCACATTCCAATTATATATAACTTCAGGAGGTTTGATGGACTGTTTGTGTAGTTATGGTCTCATAAAAATCTATTTGGTCCACACTGCAGTTCCCATTTTATTTTGTCATCCCCAATCATTAGGATCTACTCTTTCAACCTCTGTAACTTCTACAACTCAAAGTACTTCACCTTGAAATTGCATTACATATAAGAGCCAATGGATCTTGAAATATTCTTCAAGGTTATATAATGTACTTCTGTTATCTCATTACAGTTCTGGCAAACTCAAGTGAAAAGCCGTGGAGTTTATTAGCAATGCTCTTAAATATTTAGTCCATCAGAATGTGCCAAAAAAGGATTATATAATCCACAAACATATTTTTTTATACATTCTAGATTTACATTTATATTGCAAAGGCAAGCTCTTCAAAGCTCAGAAATCCCTGCATACATTATAGTGCTCCACCTGCCTCGCCCAGTGCATTCATTTATGTAGGCCTGTACCAAAACTAGTATTGTGCAAGAATGTCAAAACCTCTTTAACTGAGACAGATGTATCTGCCTATGTGTAGTACCATTCAAACACCTTCTTCAGTGCATTAGTTCTGTACTGTACTATTTTTATCCTACAAAAAGTAATGAGTGGTATTAGAATACTTCAGCACTATGGCATATTAACATTTGAAATAAAACATGTTTTGAAAGACTTTGTTTTTATGAAGCATTGGGTTGCAGTCTGGTGAAGAAAAGACCTGAAGAAATGGAACAGCCTTAATAAAAAGACATTTTAATTTCACTGACATTATCAACTACATTGACCCTCTCAGATGTTAACGATGTGAATGTTAACACCTCTGGTTATGATATGATTAAGAAGGACAGAGAGGAAAAAAAAGAGTTTCAGGGAAGATATAGTTACCTTGGTTTAGCCCGTAGACCATCAATAATTTAGGTTGGAAGTGACCTCTGGGGATCATCTAGGGGAATCTCCCTGCTCAAAAGCAGGTCTAATTAGACTGGGTTGCTCAGGGTCATGTCCAGTTGAGTGTTGAACACCTCCTGGGAAGGAGCTCCTGTAACATCTCTGGGCAACTTCTTCCAGTATCTGACCACTCTCAGATAAAACCAAAACCAAATCAAAAAATCTGATGTATAATTGGAACTTCTTATGTTCTAGCTTGTGTCTTTGCCTCTCATGTTATTGCTGTGTGCCTGCAAGAAGAGATAAATCAGAAGTGAAGATGATTCCTGAATGCCTACAGACCAGTGTGCCTACTAACACTGTCTAGGAAAATACAACTGAGGTAGCAGAGTGGAAGGAGAGAATAAGATGAATATGAGAAGGGCCAACCCTCTCACTTTAAAGGGTTAGAAAGCTAGCAATTACATTGATGAGTTACACCTAAGCAGGTTTCTACAATGGGTGGAATTGAAACTTGCGCTATTATGGGGAAATTAAAAACTGAAGGATTTGCGGTTACCAGTTAAACATCAACAGAGTTTCTTTTTTGCTCAGAGATCTTCACACTCTCTGGCCAGAAGGGACCTCCCTGTTCACCTAGGGTGACCCTCCCTGTGCAAAAGCTGGATCATGTTTCTTTCAGAACTAGATCAAAGAGCATTTTTTAAAAAGAGATCTAATCTTGCCTTCTGCAAAGGGCTGGTGACCTAAGCACTTTTTTCAAAAAGTTGGTAAAATGTCACTTACGTAACTTTAAAGCCTTACCAGCATAAGGTAAATATTTTGCACTTCACTACAAGGAATAAAGATGAAAACCGCTGAATTGGAAGTTGGTGGTTGCCAAGAGACCAGTGTTCATGGCCTGATTATATTTAGTGTGGCCAACCACAGGAGAGTCCCAAACACAGACAACTTCAAAAGCTTTAATTTATCAAATCTCAAGAAAGTTATAAGCAGAATCAGTTGGGAAAATATATCTGGGCAGAACAATGTAAATGGAAGACAGTGGCTCTTGAGGAGGGTTTATCAGCTGTCCAAAAGTCACCATCAAAGAAAAGGACATTGGCTGTACAGTTTTCAGTTGCTAAGGGGAAGCCATGATTAGAAATAAATAAATAATTTGGGACAAATGGAAAAATTTGAAACAGGTTGTAAGAATGATGAATGAAGAGCCACAAATCTTGGAAAATTGGTATCAGAAGATAAGGCTGCCAAAGAAGAAGGTCTCTGGCTGGAAGGTCAAAGGACAATATTAAGTTATTTAAGAACAGTAGTATTAAAAAAAAAACCCAAATACAAAAATGTTTGGCCACAGCTAGATGCAGCTGATGAAATTGCTTCTAACAGTGCAGAAAAGACAGAACAATAATTTCTTTATTATATTTGGAAGAAAGTGATGTGATATATGTATGTCAAATTAGACTGATGAAGTAATTTCTGACCCACTAATTATTGACATGTTAAGTAACATCTGCTAAAATTGTTAAATCTGCAGGCCCAAATTATTTGCTCCTAAGAGTCATAAAAGAATTGGCCGAGTTGACATCTGCACCTCTGATAATTTTTAACAAATCTTGGAATGACGGAAAAACACCAGAAAATCAAATCTCGGTGATAATATTGTGTCAGTATTCAAAGAGAACAAGAATGATACTGCTAATTATAAGTTAGTTAGGCTGATTCAGTCATGATAAAATAAAGCAAAAGTGGTTAAGGGATTAGCTCAGAAAGACCTGAAGGGTAAGATTGTAATTAATGTCAGTTAGCATATTTTTAGGGAAATTAGTCAGCTCAAACAGTTCTGCTGGGAAGACAGCAAGTTACGCTGATAAAGACAACCACCTTGATATAGTATACATGGATGTTTCTAAGGCAGTTGATTCAGTACCTCATTACACTGATCAAAAAATTTGCACAGTGCAATGAGAAGAGAACCCACATTAACTGGATAAATACCTGGCTAAATGATGGCTCCCAGGATCTATCTGCAAAGCAGAAGCTGTCACTGAGCAATCATGTTTCATTACTCGGAAGTGAGTGTCACCGGCAGTGGGCTTGTCAGGTGGTGTATGGTGTGTGTTCCTCCCGATCTGCTTTTGGGCAGCCACACTGTGACTGAGTGCACGCCAGTAAGTGGGTTTGTGCTCAGCAGGACCATGTTGTAGTGCGGCTCCATGTGTGATGTGGACAATGGTGAAGAGCCCGAGGACTCTCACTGTGGTAACTCTAGTGCAAAACCATAGGTAAAATGGACCACAGCTTCCCCTATATGATTTTGAAAGAAAACACCCACTTTCGTAGCAAAAGAGTGGAAGACTTTGGCTCATAGTCCATGCTCACAGACAAGTAGCTCAGGGGAACTTGGTGCAAATCAGGACAGAGGGTCTGATAACCATGGGCTGGCTTTTCTTGGGTGGGAAAGCCATCTTGAACCTTCCCTGGCTATGGAATGAATGCCCTGACTGCATGCATCGAGCAAGGCATTTTCAAAGTCTCGTCATTTAATTAAATCAGAACTTCGATTGTTCAACTCATTGTTTAAGTTTGAGATGCTTTGGAGATAAGATTGTAATGAAACAGGAATTCCCCCCACTTTCCTGATGAAAGAAGCTGAAACTGTTTCTGCGTAACAGAAGAAAATTCAGCAACTGGATAAACCAGGCATGGGAAATTTTTGTCAGGAGAGAGATACGGGTAACTGCAAACAAAGGATTAGAATTTAAACCCTTATGCAGCCTAATCAAAATAAGCATTACTGATTCAATACATCGATATTGATTTGTGTTTAATCTCAACTTTTCAACCTTTTTTCTTTTTTTCCAAAAAAGGGCTCAGTCTAGGCACATATTTCTCTGCTTCCCACAACCTGTGTCTTGGAGCACTGAGCACAGGCAGACTAAAGGGAAATTTTTAAGCATTTTTCAAAATGAATCTTGGGTGCTTTCTTCTTAGGTGCATTTCTCTTTTAGTAATGATAAAGAAGTCCCACAGTGGAACATTTATTTTGACCCGTGGGGAATGTGTCATGATTTGTTTCCTGCCTGAAGACTGATGAAGCTGCTGGCATACGAAATGCTAGTTGTTGGCCATGCTGACAAAAAAGGCATTTGTAGTTTTTAAGAACTGTCATTAATCATACCTCGTGTCAGGGAGTGAAGAGTGCAGCAGTGCCAGCACATTTCTAAGAAAAGAAGGAGCTGATGGAAAGGGAAGAGGGACTAAAGGACTGTCTGTGACTGGCCATGTGGCTACATGGTGCTGGGTCCTCAAGGTGGAGTGGGCTGGTGAGACAGGTAATGGGGGTCCCCAGGCAAATGAAGATGAGAAACTGAGCTGCTTATTCAGAGGGTAACTTTCACAATGCACATGCCTTTGGCAGAGGTGTGGAAGGTGGAAGTAGTTTTCTTGCCCTAACTTTTCATTCCTTTGCTTCCCAGGGTCTGTGCCAAGACTATTATGTACCTGTGTACCTTAAAATGATTTTAAAAGTGTGTCAAATTAGTTTCCTAATACATTTCAACTGTTAAACAGTGTCTTTGAGGGATCTGAAGTGTAGCTGATGACAAAGAACATCTAAAGTTTATGTGCTGTCACCAACCATATACGAAGTTTAGTGCTATAAGCTGTACTTCAAAGCCTTCTGTCTAATGTAAACAGTACATTTCTTCTATCTGTTAGTAATTAGGTAAATAGACATGAAAAAATGTGAAAGAGCACAAGCAGAACTATACCAGGCACAGATCTATACCAAATGTTACAGACATTTGCATTATTTATTATAAGATATCCATGAACCATCTCTGAATCTCTGCCACGAGAAAAATTCAGCCAAAACTAAATTTCAAAGTCCTCCTAAAAAGAAATCATAAAAACTGAATGATAATGCCGGTACTTTAACAGTAACATTTGAGCAAAAATGAATTGCTATAAATTAGTCCAACCAAATTTAAAACAGATGCCAGAAGATTTTAATCACTGAACAATGAATTTCTGGAACATCCTTGCACACTGAGATGTCGGTGCAAACCAGGTTGAGTCCAATATAGCACAAAGGGAGCAGAAAATGTGGGCATGGGATGTCATAAACTCATAAAAATGTAGCTGACAAATTGAGAAGCTGATAGACCTAATGATAGGAGAACGATGGGTTGGGGAGGATGTCAGTTTAGCCACAGGCTTTCTGCCAGAATTGCTCCTCTACGCAAAAGCAGGCAGAGTAGGAGCAAGCGTCAGGTAGAAACCAGGCCTGGAAATAGCTAGGCAGGTCCTTGTATCTGAAGAAAGGTCACAGCTGCAGAGCACGCTATGAAAGAGTTTTGTGAGGCAATATCTACCAAATACATCAGAAGAACAAGGCTTTAGTGTTGCAAAAAACCTGCAGGTTACAGTGATCTCTAAGGCCTTCTATAAATATCCCTTTGTCTCTGAGAGACATCGCTTTCCTGCGAGTACGACTTTGTGTCATGCAACCGGCTGGCTCAGATCTGGGTCAGGTTTGCTAAGGAAGACGATTTTCTGTAGCTGCGCACGCCTGGTCTAGGCCAAGCACATGCGCTCCCCCTGGGATTTTGACGGAAACCAGTGGGTTACCTGAGTATACCACTGCACCCTCATTTCCCCGTTTTGACTTTTCTCCAAATTGATGCTGCCTAGTTACTGAGGCCTGGAATTTCTTCCCCAGCGTGGCATTTTGCTCCTGGACATTTCAAACCTGTTCCGTGTGTAAATAATTTTATTTCAGTTATTTCTGCTTCTGCTTTCACTTTCCCTGATGGTGTTTGTGTCTGTTTTATACGTAGAATATGAATCATTTTTGCCTGTTTTTATTAGGTATTCTCAGAAATTGCACATTCTTCCTTTATCCTGCTTAGGAGGAACTTATTCCCAGTCATTCTATCTTTAACCCAAGTATTTTCCTGCCTTGTGTTTACATCTTTGTGAACTAGTTGGGCTCATCACTACAATTGCTGGGCTTTTGCCTGGCATTTGAATGTTTTCTATTACACCTGCCAGCTGCTGTTTTGCTGACATTGTTTGGCATGTTTGTTTCCTTTGCTATTTCATTTTCTCTAGTCTTTACAGAAATAGTTTAAAATGGGTTGCTTAGTATCATGTAATCTGTGCCTTTTAAAGGCCTTTGGGATTTTGATTCAGTGGTCTTTGAGATATTCCTTTCTTTAATGAATCACAGTTTTCTGATTACTAATGAATAGCGTTGATTTGAAAAAACAAACAAACAAACAAAAACTGAAATAAAAAACCCATAACAAACAACAAAACTCTTCAGGGTGGGGAAAAAAAATCCTGCTTCCTCTTTGTTTTCTGAATTCTTACTGAGAAAAAGGTTTCTTCCTATGGACACAGTGTTCTTCCTACCTTTGCATTAGCATTTTAAAACAACTTTCCCCTTTATCTCCCTATAGAAAATGCAACCAATACTCCCAAAACCAGTGCCACTCCTTTAATTGTCATCTGTTTTACTAGCCCCAATGATTTTCATGTACAATAGAAAGTGCTGGTTGAATCTGAACTTTTTCAAGATTTCATCAGCATCTCATAATTTTTTAAGCTGCCAGGTTATTTACATGGTGCCACCACAGAGACTTTGGAACTTTGTTTTTATTCTGCTTTTTCTGTACTGAAGTTAGTAATTTCATCCAACATTTTAGAATCACAGAATCATTTAGCTTGGAAAAGACCCTTAAGACCATTAAGTCCAACCATAAACCTAACACTGCCAAGTCCACCACTAAACCATGCCCCCAAGCCCCATGTCTACACATTTTTAAAATATCCCCAGGGATGGTGACTCCACCACTTCCCTGGGCAGCCCATTCCAGTGCTTGACAACCCTTTTGGTGAAGAAATTTTTTCCTAATATCCAGTCTAAACCTCCCCTGGCACAACCTGAGGCTGTTCCATCTTGTCCTACCCCTTGTTATCTGGGCAAGAGACCAACACCCACCTCACTACAACCTCCTTTCAGGCAGTTGTAGAGAGTGATAAGGTCTCCCTTCAGCCTCCTTTCCTCCAGACTAAACAATCCCAGTTCCCTCAGCCACTCCTTCTAAGACTTGTGTTCTAGACCCCTCACCAGCCTTGTTGCCCTTCTCGGACACTGTCCAGCACCTCAATGTCTTTCTTGTAGTGAGGGGTCCAGAACTGAACACAGTACTCCAGGTGTGGCCTCACCAGTGCCAAGTACAGGGGCACAATCACCTCCCTGCTCCTGCTGGACACTGTTCCTGATACAAGCCAGGATGCCGTTGGCCTTCTTGGCCACCTGAGCTCACTGCTGGCTCACGTTCAGCCGGCTGTCAACCAGCACCCCCAGGTCCTCTTCTGCCGGGCAGCTTTCCAGCCACTCTTCCCCAAGCCTGTAGCATTGCATGGGGTTGTTGTGACCTAAGTGCAGGACCCAGCATCATCTTCCACTGTCTTGTTCTTTTTTCTATATTTACTGGGACTTGTGATTTCCACTTTATGGACTCCATTGCTTTCCAGTCCTATTAAATGCAAATTTTAGGCAACAAAATAAAAAACTTCAACAGTAAGCAGAGCACTCACGCTGCTATCTTTCAGCCTGACTTTCGTCTCTGCCTCTATCCATGAAGGAGTATGTGAAAATCTAGTGATGACAACACAATGACCTGCCAGCGGTTATTTAACTATCGGATGGAACATAAACTTCCATTGCAGCATTTATAGGGAGGCTGGATTGGCTCTCTGAGGCATGAAAGGACTAGCTGTAGAGCTCTGAAGATGTTCAGGTAAGATCAGCAGATTTTTATTCATGCTTGAGAGAGAAGGGATGAAGTTGGTTTTGCTTTTCCTGAGGGGAGATGCCTCAGTGTTCTTAGTTGTCAGAGTGTGTGCATAAGTGTGTTTGTGTGTGTGTGTTTCTGGAAGGGAAAAGAAAGAGAATGTATAATGATGGTGAAGGGGTATAATCATAGATACAGTAGACAGAAGGTCCCTGTCTAATCTCTATGGGCATTTCCATCAACAGTGGCAACGCTGGTCACCACAACCAGTAAAGGCAGCAGCAGAAACACCATTTTTCCTCAACTATTGTCACATGCCTAGATTTCCCCAGAGATGTTTTACTCTCCAGAATTTCAAACTTCCTGGAACTGGAGGATTTTTAAGTGTATGTAATAGATCCGAGTGGCTGCAAGTCTCCTGCATAGTTGTTCCAGCTGGGTGGCTGTATGTGTGGAAGTCACGATGATTTCAAACACACACCTCAAGCAGTTGCTGCATACTCGTCAAGTAGAGCTAATACCATGAGGATGCACTGCACTCAGTTACCATCTGTCTGCTATTCAGTCAGTTCAGCCTGACCAGCATTTCCAGCAAATGCTGGGTTCATTGTGTATGTACGACTTTGATTCATACCTTAATAAATGCAGTAGGATCCAAAAGCTCAGACCTACTACTCACACACACCGACTTACATCTGGGAAACCCCAGACCAGCAGTGGGAGGGCACTCAGACTCGCATGGCATGGCTGGAATACAGGCAGGGATCTGCTGGGATTTGTGGCTAGAAAGCCTCATGCAGCGGCAGTGGGGACGGTATTGGAAGGTGCGGAAGGCATATCCTGGCTGCTGACTAGAGGCACTTTGGAGACATCACATAGGGTCTTTGCTGGATAAATTTCCATTGCAGCTTCTGCAGGGAAGCCCTGCAGCACTAGCCTGACATTTGGGTATGTGTAATTACAGACCCAAGCACGAACTCAGCTCAGAAAACAGTGGGAAGGAAGAACGGTGGCCACCTGAGGGCTGAGTGCCTTTAGACAACTTGGAGGGAATGATGGAGGAGAGGGAGAACATATTAGGTAAGTGAGGGAGAGGATTGTTGGAAGGTGTAATGGGCAGACTGACAAATTAAGAGAAGGCCTTGTGTTTGAGTGATGAATATAATCTTTAATGGAAAGCAGTTCCACTGGCTTGACTTTCAACCTGCCCAGAGGTGGGTGGGAAATCCCTGTCTTACTGTTGCCAGTCCTGATCGGCACCCTGATGGCTTCACAAGGTAGAAAGGATGAGCACAGTGCTGATGACACAGAAATGCAGCTTTCCCTGCCGCACATGTCAGTCTGCAGTTAGCTAGATAAATGCAGGCTAGACAACAGTATGCCAGTATATCCATGCAGTGAAGTCAGTCATGCGTTTGCCCAGTGTAGCTGATGATGGTGCCCATAATCTGAATTTTTTGATTCATTTGGAACAAGGGAGCATTGGTACATGAACCTCATATAGTCCACGGCGTATCATGCTAAATGACAGCTACTGTGTCTGGTCAGTTTGCCTTGATGCCTTCAACTCCACACTCAGACTTGTGCTAGTGTAGGAGATCCCGGGCATAAAGGCAATATAGACATAGCCTGGGAGAGCTTCTGTTTGTTTGGAGCCTTTCTTCTCTCCAGACCTGTGGCTGGGCTAACAAAGGGAGCTGCTAATATGAGAGCTCGCTCTGTTATTTTTACATCAAGTGGTATATTCTCCTTAAACAGCAGAATTCTTCACTGACTGTCCAGGGACTGAGTCTAATTGTAGCACGAGCTGAATGAGAACATTTTACCTGAAGATTAGGCTTCCAGAAGACTGGCTTATCAGCTTGCTGTAGTTCTAAGGCAGTTTATATTTGAGTCCATCTTTCTTTCATGATTTTTCTCTTTTTAAACAGAAATGTCTTTTAATTCTCTTTTAGCATGGAATTAAGATAATGCAGAACTATCAACAATGCAATGACAAAAATGTTCAGTGGTAATATATGTAGGGGCCCTTCAGTTTTCTACATATTTATGACTGACTTTATTTTAATAGAAAACATTTTTTTTTCCTTTCAATGTACAAATATAGAAAAAAATCACTTGAAAGCAAGGAGTGAAATTGGATCTCATTAAAACATGGAATTAGTGAAACGGTGACAGATGGGCCCTGATGGAAAGGAGATCATTGAACAAGACTGGGATAAGTTTGTGAGTTTGCAATTATAAAGCATGTGGCTTTGTAATTTCTAACCCCTAGTTCTGCAAAGTAATCAGTGCAGTTGGGCCCATATGCCTGCAGGGAGGCTCGTTGAGACAGGCATGAAGATCTGTGTAGAGGAACAGGGACATGCAGATACTCCAAAACATAGCTGTGAGAGAGCGAATCTCTTTCTTTTCTAGCCAAATTTTAATCTGCCCTCTCCAGAATGGAAGAACACTTCACTACGAAATATGAAGCTGATTTTCATGCTCCCCTGTAGTAGTTACCAGACCTGGGCTGGAATATCAAGAAAAACACAAGGCTTTCAAACATTGATTGATTTGCCACTGTTAAGGGTTGTCCATCTCAGTATGCTTGTGGCAAGGGGTGACAGGTTTTTTAATTATGTTTCTAAGAGGACTCTGACTGTTTTTTTATAATGTTGAAAATCTTTATATTGACTCGTTTCTGTAATAAACTTTTGGCAATGGGAATCTATAATTTATTTACTTACAGATTTCTCATCTCCATTATCGTAAAGATGTCTTAGCAATTCTATTTTTAGGATTCCACTAATGGGGCGTAAATCCTGTTTTTCTTTTAAAGCAGATTGCAAGATGTGATTCAGAACTTGGAGGGAGAAGAAGATCATGCGTGGGTTATGGGTCTGAATTAGCAGAAGATTGAGTTCTCCACCTTGATCAAGAAAGGAAGTAGGAGAATGAGATTAGGGCAGTATTAATCACTTTGCTATAGTCATATTGAGGATGAGCAAGGCAAGTCTGCCTCTTAAAGATCTAAGGGTAAGGGCTGCTTGGAACAAAATGGGATCTGAATTGGAGAGGATGATTTGTAAGTTGTCCTCACAGAAATAATAGTAAAATGTATGTTTACATACATTCAGCAACACAGGGAGGAGGTACGTACCAAAGACCAAAGTCTTGTGGCAAAGCTTGGGTGTGGGTGAAGAGCCTCTTCCAAAGAAATAATGATTGGAGGAATAGGATGAGAAACATGAAGACAGAGTCACAGAAGCTACTAAAGATGCATCCCCCTGAGAAAGAAATCGAGCAAAGAAGGCAGGAGACCTGCATGGTTCAACAAGGAGCTTCTAGCGGAGATCAGGTGGAAGAGAAAGGTCCATGGAATGTGGAAAGAGGGACAGACCACTTGGGAAGAATACAGGAATGTTGTCAGAGCATGCAAAGATGCAACGACGAAGGCCAAGGCCCACCTGGAATTGAATCTGGTAAGGGATGTCAGAAACAATAAGAAGGGCTTCTTCAGCTACGTAAGCAGCAAAAGGAAGACTAGGGACAATGTGGGGCTGCTGCTGAATGAGGCGGGTGTCCTGGTGACGGAGGATGCAGAGAAGGCAGAGCTACTGAATGCCTTCTTTGCTTCAGTCTTCAATGCTAAGACTGG
>Ga0065711_1046264_pt1 | contig 12983 bp, 9 predicted proteins | sample Hoacrofraction12_FD_59098 | JGI IMG/M metagenome (GOLD analysis project Ga0065711, IMG submission 59098) | Hoatzin crop microbial communities from Cojedes, Venezuela - Epithelial fraction 12 v2 (version 2) | ecosystem: Host-associated > Birds > Digestive system > Esophagus > Crop | place... | reverse complement strand
ATACTGATTTCTCTTGAGCTGTTGAAATTCACTGAGGTGACTGGCTTAGCATTATTTATGGGAGTTTCTGCGGGACGAAATACTCAGGCTTCGGCACGAGCCCACGGTGCTACATAGCTCCCTGCACACAGGGCAGACAAGGAAGGGATTCTGTGCTGCGCTTCTCTTCGGGCAACTGAGAGACAAGCAGGGGGAAAGCCAGCCAGGGGAAAGCCAGCCAGGAGAAAGGAGATGAAACAGTGGGGCAAACCAGACAGGTACAATACAGGGAAGAAAAAGCAAATGGTTTCAGAAAGCGAGTAGCCATGAAGGAAAGCTTTATTAGTATTCATTACAGCTGGTGTTCCAGCTGCGTTTTAGGAAATACCTCTAGGGCAGTGGAACCATGGCAATACCCAGTGAAATTTCCTTCGTGGTGGGGCTGAGGGATCGTGCTGGATGCTCAGACCCAGCACCCAGCCCTGCTGGTTGTATGGCCTGGCACAAACCTCTCGCGGGGTCTTCACCACAGGTCATTCTGATGCTCAGGAGGACATCGGGCTTCTCCACATGCTAGTAGCCAGCACCCCACCCCACGCTCCCTGCTCTGAGCTGTGACAGCGTGGTCACAGAGCAGGCAGGCTGACAATGGTGTGCATGCATATAGCGCTTGGAGCGAGCCTGCACACAGTGCTCTGCAGGACCACCACTCCCAGGCAACCACAACTTAAACCCATCTGTCCTTCAACAACTGACAACAATTTAGTCACCCACATAGGCTGGGTGTTGGACCAAAAAAAAAGCCCTCTGCCTGTGCACCCCAGTTCATAGTTCTTTACTGCTATTGGCTTATGCATATTCGGTTGGCATAGAAAAAAACACACCCCAGGACCTTTCACACTGGCATACCCCTTATGCACACCGAGTACAGCTTCCCCCAGCTGCAGTTTCAGGCACAGACTTTTATACAATGTCTGCACAGCAAAATGCTCCTTGCAAACGGGTAAAAAAGGTTTGCTGTGGCTTTTTGTGCTAAAAGTCAAGACACAAGCCAGCCTCATTTGCTTCCACAGGAAGTTTCTTCCTATAGTGCATTGGATGAAAGTTTAACCACTTCCAACTTCCACCTATTCCCTAAAAAGCAAACTGCTTAGCTGAAGTAATTGTATGAAAACATAAACAAAGAGTTACAACCCCTCAAGAAGCCATTAAACATGGCATGTTAAGTCAGTAATTTGCATATGGCTGATTGTTTAGTAAACAAACTGTCTCCTGAGAGGCTGGTAATTAATCTTTTACATCAAATTTGTTGATTAGTCTTTCTGGGAATAATGCTAGATATTACAAGAGGGTGTGAGTCATGATATCACTTTCTTTGAAGTTTAGGATTAAAAATGGCAATGAACAAAATTTTAAATGCATTTTTTTAGTTTTTGAATCATCACAGGGTTTAGTAAAAGATTCATCTCTTTTTTTTACTTCAAAATTATAGTCTTCGGAATACTTTCTCTTAGGTAGAATTTTTTAAAAACCTGATCTAAACTCAAGAGTGGGATCCACCTGCAGGCTGTTGCATTTGTGAATGATTGTAGCAAAATTTAAAGGGAGATGTACATTCAGATGTACTTTAGTGCCTATACAGAGAAATTTTTTTAAATTATTATTATTACCAGCATGGCTCAAAGCTAGCTGAGACTGACCCTGTGCACCAGGGCTGGTGGAGAGTGCCCGCACACTGTGAGGACGTCAGCGTCCCTGCCCTGCTCTGTCCCATACCAATGGCATCATGGCGCCTGCGGTCCTGAACCCAGCGTTTCCCACATGGATGTAATTCAGAAGAGGTAAACCTGATAATCACCCTTCAGGCCAGGCTGAGATAAAGGTTTGTCTGATGACAGTTAGGTCCTTTGAGCTGCTTTTATCAGCATGGGTAGCTGCAGGGCCAGCCCCTCCATCTCACAGAGGGCACATCCGGATGGCTGAAGTCCCACTCCCTGCTGTAGGGCCCACCCAGCCACTCGCACACTTAGACGGGGACCAGCAGCGCTCCGAATGCGGCAGCACAGACTCTGCTTAGCTTGGTCCCAACACTGCTCTTCCGCGCCGAGGCAGCTGGCAGTGCCCAGCCGAGGCAGCTCGGTGCCAGTGCAGGTCTGTGCTGCGCTGTGCAGCAGGAGTGCAGCCTCCTCACTACCTTTATTGGTGGGATACAAGAATGTAAAAGTAAAGAATTCTGCAAACAGGACACCACTGGACCTAGCATCACTTACGGTATTTGGCAAACTTGACACTGTGTCTTGTCAGAGTGTTTATCAGTCTGTTTCTCTGGGTCAGCTATTTTCAGTGATAAGTTGTCAAAGGAGAAAATAAGGTAGATTATCTTTCCAATGCATTCATTTCAGTCATGCAGAACGTACCTGTTTTACCCGCAATATAATGATTTTTATTGTGACATTACACCCATGAGAGCTCTTCTTTGCTTTAGGAGAGTGTTTCTGAATTTCTCTGAACCCCCTGGGGCTGTGCCTGGTGCGGATGGAGAGCACGTCCCATGGCACTGATGCTGCCCGATCCGGCTGACCCCTTATGCGGCAGCACCGCTACGATCCACACACTGTGGGGCTGGGAGGCTTTTCACATAAGAACTGAAGATAAACAAACATTTCATTGTTCAATAAAGTACCAGGAGAAGGGCTTGATAGCCTTTTTTATGACATTTTGTGAAGCAGCTATTGATTTCCACCACACGCCTGTTTGCCTCTGCTTCCCAGAGGCAAAGCAGATGGTAGCTCTGGGAATCTGCAGAGGGAAAGGTATGATAAAAATATCAGCTACTGTAATCCAGACTCTTCAGGCAGCTAGAAATGTCCATAAGGCACCACGGAAACGTTACTATTTACCAATAAATAGCTGCCAGCCTGGGATGGCTGCTGTGATTTTCTGTCATTTACTCCAGAAAGATTTTAGACTCTGGATATTTACTACAAATTGTTGGTGTAGCTATATGTGAAAACAACAAGATTACATAAAATCTACCAAAGTAATGTGTTAATTAATTAAGTTAATTTAAAAAAAATAAAAAAAATGGATATTAGGTTAGGACAGGAAAAAAGAAACATAGCCAACTAAAAACTTTGCAGTAGTTCAAATGCACAAAGCAGTTTCTTTCCTCCTAACAAGGTAGGACAGAAGAGTAAAAGGCTAAGGAATAAGGTGTGTAAAACCACACCATGCATCTCTGAGGCGGAATTGTGTGTGATGGGAACAAAAAGTCATACTGGAGTGAATTGCAAAATTGTGGTGCAAGGGATCTATTTTCCCACAATAAGTCTGTCACATCTTTCTTAAGTAGGAGCTCACAATGTCAGCCAAAGCATGTACATTTTCTGTTTGCTCAGAAAACCCCCAAGGCATATCTTCTGTTGTCTGTAATTCAGCTGAAAAATAACCGAACAGTATTGGGCTCAGACTGTGTAGTCCCTGCCAGCTCTGCGAGCAGTCGGGGGAGTGTTTCCAGTGCTCAGCGGCTCTGCGGGGCTGGGTACGAGCCACACACAGCAGGGCCGGCCCAGGAGCAGCAGCGGAAGAACTGCATCACACAGGAGAGAGATGGAGGTGCTCCGTGGGGAAGATGCGAATGATTTCACTGCTGATATGTATTCTGAACTGGGGAATGGAAAGGACAGCAGACTGAAAACCAGGTGTGGCAGGCTGCAGAGCCATTGCTATAGCAGTGGGTGTACCTGCATCCTTGGAAGCACACTGCCACTCTCACACGCACAGCCATGGGGCTCCTGCGGGTGCCACAGATTTCTGCAGAGCTCTACAGTGGTGGCGTCCAGCAGACGACACAGCTGAGATTTGCTGTGTGCAGCAAGCTGAGGGCATGCCAGATGATCTCCGGTTGACTTGCTGCAAACTGTCCTCTGCCAGGCTGCGACACGCCTGTGTGTGATATAGCCTGTCCTCAAGGCATTTCTCTGTCCCTGCTTGGATGTTTTTGGCTGCCGCAGTCCATCGAGAGCCTCACCATGTGCTGCACGAGGGAAGTCCTGCACACCAAGGGTTATCGTCAGTCTGCTTCTCCTCTACCTTGTCCCTATAAAGAGGATTGTATTATGAAGTTGTGTGCAGTGAGACGAATCTGATTCAAGATTCCCTTCCCTTGGAAAGACCAGAGAGCAGGACTGATGCGAGAAATCCTATCTGAACCATGAATACAGCAGAAAAGGAAAAAAATCTGCTGCACCTGTACAAAATACAGGTAAGACACAGTACAACGAGAGCTCTTTCAACAGAAGCAGATGCTGTCTTCATCATGAAAGGGCCAAAACTGTCTTCCCATATTTCTATCAGCTACCTCTCTGTTACCTGTGGTAAAGGTAGGTAAATCCCTGTGGCTTAGGCCTGAAGCTGCAAAGTTTAACCTTGACTCTGCTGCTGCAAGGCCATGAGGAGTCTCTGATAGTAACTGAGAAATATCCTCCCATTTGGGAAGGTGACAAGCTTCTCCTAGAGCACCTGACAAGTTCTGCTTGTTCATGCTTCACTGCATGAACCAGCCTGGAAGCTTGACTCACTTCAGCTCAGGTGGGTCTTTAAAGATAAACTTCAACATAAAGATAAACTTCAACATAAAGATAAACATAAAGTGTGAGCAGAGTTTACTGAGTGATTAAACACTTCATAATGGTGATACTTAAATTGTTATTTGCTGGTCTCAGATCACACGTGTACAATCCCTTCACACCTTCAGCGAGCCCCCATGTGATGGGCAGCTGGAGTTAGGGGTTTTCTTGGGGCAAGCACCCATGTTCCTCTCCTACACACTGAGACCATAGCCTGTTGTCCTCCGGGAACCCACTGCACTTTGCCACGTGCTGGAACTCAGGAGGACCAGAGATTTCTGGGCATCAGCCTCTCATCACACTGTTCCTAGCTGGCTAAATCTGCTGTGCCAAGTCCTCTGGTGGGCTGTGCCTTCTTCTGTTTCCATGAGGAGACCACAGCAGCATGTCACTTGCCCAGTACATCACCTGCTTATAGAGCTGCTTCTCACGGTAAGTGGAAGTTGAAATGAAGAGAGGTTTTGGCTGACTTTGTTAAAAGAAAGACAAAGACTCAGAAAATTGGTTGAACCATCTGGAATATCTTTTACTGAAAGTAAAATAACATACAAAGGGTGTAAAAAAAATCTCTGCATAAAGTTTCCTACATTAGGGATTATGGAAACAGGTATATAGCAGAGTTTTCTTGTTCTTATTTGTTTGGTTTTAGCTGAGAAGAAAGTATTTTTGCATGCAGTTAGGAGAACAAGTTTGCCAGATGTTTCTCTGTTATTACTAAAATATGAATAGTGACATTCTGGACCAGTGGAAGTAAGGGGAAATTTTGGTACAGATATTTTCAGTACTCTAAAGTTTCCACCTGAATGAGGCCTTGGAGCCTGAGAGGTCTTGTATGGAGTGTCAGTGTCTGGATGCTGGAATAGAACCATTAAAGGATGTGGGGTTTCTGGAAGAACAGGGACATATTGTGAGCAACCCAGACACTCTGAATACGGACTCGATCGGTTTATAGCAGCACAGGCTTCAAGCAGCACAGGCCTCAAGGCCACTCTCAGGCCGGCTGCGGGAAAACAGGCCTTTCCCAGGCTGGCTGAGGGAAAGACAGTCATTCTCAGGCCAACTGCAGTCTCTAGTAAACAGTCGTTCTATGAATAATGACCAATCATAGTTTGAGTATTGCTTATGTAACCCAGGTGTTTTATTGATAGATGTTTTATGCATAGTGACCAATCAGAACTGAGTGCTGTACAGAGTGTTTATGTATAGTGACTAATCATAATCGAGTGCTGTCTATATAACCCAGATTCTCTGCTAATAAAGTTGACTGTTACGGATCATATTGGTCAAGTCCTAGATCCCTCCGCAACAAAAGGATGTCTCAAAGAGGCCAACATTGTCTTTCTAAATTAAAACCCTGTTGCATATTTAAACTTTGGCAATAAGTATAAGGAATCAAAGTAATCTTAATTTGAAGTATTTTAAGTTACCTCATTAGCTTCAACATTCATTTCTTCATTTTCTCATCTCAATTGCATTTCCATTTCAAATTATTTATCTCGGTTAATTGTAATCAATTTTACATTTTGCCAATAACAAGTATGACCTTGATTGGTGGCTAGAGCACTTGAAGGTCACTGCAGTAGGCGAGTGACCCTGTGACAGACTATCATACAGTGCATGGCTTGCACAAGGGAAGTTACCAGTGGAAATGCACGAACTTCTCCTGCGAACTCTCGGAAGAGGTGGGCTATTTTTATTGTTGCACTTTACTCATCTTCCAGTATTTGAAAGAGCTGTCATGAAGCGAAAGGCTCTTCTAGCTGAATCAGTTACTGAAGACAGCAGTGCAGCAACAGTAATGAAGACAGCAGCTCCTTTAGCTTAGCAAAGCTAAATGTGTCAGATGGTTCACCTGACTTGCACAGATGGAGCCTTCATTTTTAATTCCGTCACTACTGCCCTTTTTATACCAGAGGAAACGGATCCCTGAGAGTCAGCCAAAGCTGATGCTGTGCATTTTGTGACCAAGACTGGGCCAACATGAGAACCACCCTGCATCAGGACAACAGTCGTTCTAAGACATGTAGTTGTGTTTGCTACAGCACAAGAGACCTTGGGGTAATCCACCCACATATTGTATTCAGAATAATAATCCACCAGGCTTATTCTGCCTCGTGAAGAACTGCCTGTGAATGAGATTGCAATAGAGAGCAGAAGTCTGCTGATTTGAGGATCAGCCACTACAGCAGAACCCATACGAACTACAACTGATTTCTTGTGCCTCCTGCTGCCCCGCACTTTGAGGTTTCCCTCGTGTCATCATCACCTGGCCAAAGGCCTTTAGAAGTTTCATTTGCACACTCAAAACATCCTTTGAAGAGACCCTGGCATACCTCCAAGCAGAGAAAATGGTATGCTAATATAGTGGCAGAATTATCTCTAGCTAAAGTCATGATGCCCAGTGCCTCCCCAGTGCTGTGGAAGAAGGGCCCATTTCCCCTACAGCTGAGCCTGGCACCCACCTTCCTCCCACCATTCCTGTCCTGAGCTCAGCCTTCGGCAGTTCTCAGCTCTGCGGCTGTCAGCAGAGATGTTTGAAAACCTGGTAGGAAGGGCTCAGCCCACACGAGTTAAGCCCTGAAGAACTATGAGTAAAAAGCTAACATTATTTAGTGTCTGCCCTGCCCAGCTCCCTTTTCTCTACATTTCTCGGAAAGTTTCATTAAGATTCAGAAGGTTGAAGAGCATTTTCACAGAATGAAGGAGATCAGGACAGGCATGGAAAATCCCTTTTGACAGCAGATTCTGATCTCATTTATCTGAACACAGACCTTTGCTATTTCTGCTGACTCCATTGAAGTTTCTGTAACATAAAGAAGACGTCCAAGAATAAGTTGTGATCATCAAAGGATGCACAAACTCAAATGAATGGGGGCAAGATGGGATTGAACATTCAGTCATGTCCAAGTCTAAAACCAGTGCTCCGAAGCAGACATTGACTTTAATTGAAAGAATCAAATAAAATTATGAGAAATCAGACAAAGTACTTATAGCAAAAAGCTGCAGGAAGTGCACTTCCTGTGGTAGCGAACAATTCTTGCTCATTGGCATAGAAAAATGATATTTTGGAAGAACAACTTTAAAAAACTAAATCTAAATGTGGCTTATCTATGAAAAAGAGATAATGCATTAGACTGCAAGAAAATGCTGGAATAAACAATTGTTCTGAGCAAATATTTAAAAGAAAAAAAATTATACAGTACAATCACCTTTTGATTGTTAAATCACAGATAAAATTCACACCTTATGAAGACATATGCATAAACAAAATCAGAAGTGTTTTGAATAATTATGTAGTTTAACAGAACCTAAAGCATTCTTTGATGTCTTAAGTTTTAACAAGTGAAATAAAAGAATAACTGATTATGAGACCACATCTCCAGAAGCTAGATTTTAAGAAGAAAAGAATATGATGAGATTTCTCATTACAGGTACAAAAATGGCAATACTGAGAGTGTTTGCTTTCAGAATTGAAATGTTACTTTTTTTCTGATGTGAGAATGACACCATCAGAAAAAAGTCTCTGTGTTTTACATTTCCAATGAGTTGACAGAGTCGTTCACTGTGAAGTGAAGCCATTCAGGTAGGAAAGACAAATGAGGACATTTTTCATACAAAAAGGTGTGTTTGAAGCAGTGTTATTTATAGTCCAAGTATATTATAAGCCTACTCATGTTTACATTGTTACAGTTCTCTTGCCTGTTAAAAGGTAGTGTAATACCCCAGGAGAATTCCAGAATGTATTATGAAAAGTAAAGATGTAGAAATCCATAGTAAGTGTAAAATAAACTTAGGAAGAAAACATGGATCTTAGAGCTGAAAAACAAGACTGAATTTTAACTTGAAACTTCGAGTGAAATATGTAAAATGTAATATGTGATACTTGAAAAATAGTGAATGCCAAAGTATTTGAGTATTTGATCTATCCTGAAATAGAATCTATTCCACTTATACCTACATACTAAGAGCTGTAGTGTGACACTGGAGAGATGGACTTCACCAGTGCTGAAAAGCTTTTATTTGCCCTAGGTAAAGTGTTCAAAACCGTGATCCCACCAATCTGTCTTGACAGAAAGTTATTTTCTGTCTCAACACCTTGTGACTGACTGTTAAATCACAAATGTGTGAACAATTTGGACTCATCTGGCATTTGAGAAATTTCTCTAATGTAGCTGAAGAACCAAGCTACATCTTGCAGTCTTCACTGTAGCAGGGAAATCTGGAACAACCGCAAAAGACAACACAAACTTCTTGGGAAAGTGTTATGCAAAGGAATCTTTTACCCTCTTTGAAGATGATCAGTGTAAAAGCTGAATCAAGGACTGATGAACTACATTCAACATGAAGTATATGAAGAACAGTGTATGAAATCAGTTTCTTTCCAGCTCCTTGATACAGCAACAAATTAAAGCCTCAAACCTTATCTCTTGAACTTTAATTTTCAAGGCAAACGGATAATCCTTCTCTTATCCATGGAGCACTTTTTAATCCTCTGTCTTCAGACAGTTAAGATTTCTTGTCTCTCCTGCAGCATTTGATGGACGATTCCAGAAATTTCCTTCTCTTCTGAGCAACGGTCTACCACTTCTCAATGTATCACTGCTTCTAAAGGCTTTTGTAAAGAGACATGATAACCTCTTGCGACTCCAGTTAAAGAAAGTAAACATCCAACCCCTTCTATTTTCCTCTGGCAAGACAGACTCTTCATTTTCTTCTTCCTGTGAGTGACAGTCATGCTCTAAATAGACTGTCAATGTATAATTTGGGGGTTTCAGTGACAGTGAGCACAAGCAGTAAACATTTGTCTAAGATGCAAAGGTCACCAGTAAGACCCACTATTTGTGAGCACCCCTTTGGCAGGCTCAGAGCTGGAAGGATGCCAGAAAAAATCCTCATGGGACTATTATACCATGTTTCCTGTTCTCTGACTCTTGAAGACAGGTTCCCTGCATGCACATCTTTTTTTCCAAACTAGCATCACATCTCATCAATAACCAGAAACTAAAGATTTGGCACTAAGAAGCTTATCTCCGTCACCTTAGTCTATGCTTCTCCAGATTCCTAGGCAGTACCTAAAATTGCAAGGAAAAAATCCCACAAAACATCCTCCCATTCATTCATTTTTTAAAGAAATTTGAAACAGCTTTGCTTTCTTGAAAATCCACCACTACTAACTACAACGCAGTTATCAGTTTTATATCATTAAACATAAACTAAAAATTGAATTAATATCACATATAGTGTAATTCAGTCTTCCACAGCAATCTGTCATTCGAATTGGTTAGGAGCAATACGAAGCAGGAAAATGTGAGCTGTCTTTAGCATCTAGTACATTGGTTAATGGAAGCTTCAAAGCAGAGTTGATTAACACAGTTTATACCACCGTAGTTTCACCTGAAACAAAACAAAACAAAAAAATCATGTAATAACATAATCTGTTTTTCTTTCTTGTCACTTGCAGTTGGAAAATTTTATAGTACAATTAAAGACTCCACATGTGGCAGTGATTCAGTAAGAGACATAAATGGACAACACTGATTATCAGTGCTAAATTCCTATAGTCATTTTAATTTCTGTTGCATCAGTAGAAAAATTCATATGCAGTTGCTCTACCACAGTAATTATTTTGTCCTGCTTTGCCTATGACAAAGTCATGAGGTAAGTATTACTAAACATAGTGAGGACTGGAAAAAAGGTATGTTCAAAGCACTTCCACTGTCATTCTCTGGCCATCATAGATCTTCAGAGAAGCCTGCTCTCTGGGCATTTGTTCCTTTCTTACTTGCACTCACACTTGTTTATATTTTCTTCCCTAGTGTTTTCCTCCAAAATAAAATAGTGTTTTCCTCTGAAATAAAGGCTCATCAAATTCTTACTACTGGCAGTTGAATGCCACCCAAAATAGGAAAAGGGTTTTGACAGGCTGCAAGCAGCACATTTTTGCATTACATATGATTTCATTTTGGCAGTCTAAGTTTCTTTAGATAGTATTTACTTTGTCAGACTATAGTAAAGGATAGACTTCCCAAATGCAAAATGCTACCTTGGTCTGGGGAATCACATATCTAACGCTTTGAAACACTCGTGAAAAATGCATGTACATTCTTGAAAACTTCATAGTATCAACAAGCCAGCAATGAAAAGGCGCCTTTGTCACAACAACAATCCTATTTAGCAGTCAGTTCTCACCTTAGCTATTTCCAAAGAACAGGAACGTCCGACCCTGTCTATCAGGAAGTAAAATAGGAGTGCAGTGTCTGAAGGGATGTCCCCTGACAAGTCAATGGCAGTGGGCACATGAAGGGCACCGAGCCATTTGGTTCCCATCTCTGTCCCCTGCAGGCTGTGTGACAGGCCCAGGAAATAAGTGCACAGAAAGCAGATGAAGAGAGAGTGGGTAAGAAATCCCTTAACTAGGAAAATTGTCGAGGTTTATTCCTCGGGACCTGCAGAGCTTATGGGCAGCAAGCAGCAAGGTGCTGCGTGCGCTGCCCACAGGGTGGTCTGCCCAGCAACGTGGCAGAGGTCCCCCACACCGCATCCCCCCATGGCAGCCCACAGCCGGGCCCGGTTTTCCCGGGTCAGAGGCAGAGCAGGCTTCCCTCCGCCGCCCAGAGAGCCTGCGGGCTGCTCCGCTCCGTGCTCCCCAGGGAGCTGCTGGCGCTGTGGGCCCCGCCGCCCTGGGCTGCGGGTCCAGCAGCCACAGCCCGCCCAAGCACGTGGTGCTTTCGCACTTGTGTTCGGAGTGGGGTCACTGCTTGCCGGCAGGCAGGTAGCCTTTGTCCTTTGTCATTCTTCACATTTGTTTTGATGCGGTTATTTAGTGCAGCTATGAATTTTTATTCCCCAAAGTTACCAGGGAATTTATTAAATAAATAAGCAGGTTTGTTGAGTGAAAATATGCTGGATAAAGAAATATGGAAAGACATTGCATCTAAATTGCCTGGGCTGTCTATTATTTGTTTCTAAAATAATTCTTACAAAATACATCAATTTGATGAATTCACATATTCTGTTTTTTTGGTGAAAATCTGCAGTTTCACTGGACAACACAATCCTCGGTGCAAAACAGTGAAATCCCTGAAGTCTCGTGTCTGAAACCTGTGGTAAAACTCGTCTCCAAACCAGTGATACATGACAACTGCTCTGGGAGTGACAGCTCTCCTCTGGGCCAGTACCCTCAACCAGGCGACTTGGACCCCTTGCAATGAGGGGGTCATGCTGGGGGATGCCTCTGCTGGACGAGTGTCCCACAGTTGGGTGTCAGGCACACATGTTCTTTGGGTGACCAAAATAGACACAAACACTGCTATGCCTTCCCTGTCAGGCTGGACGATCCAAGCAGCAAAGCACAGCTCTGTCATCAGCTTTGGGATGCAGAAGAGCACGACAGACAGTAAAAATGGAGTCAAGCCATAGATATGGTTTGTAAATGGTTTCAGTTGAAAGCTTCAGGGTGCACCCTTATTTAATATAGTGTTTCCTGCTCCCTGCAAGCTCCAGCTGTCTTTGTGCTCCAATGAGCAACTTCTTTATTAGGCTTCAGCATTGCATGGCAAGTTTTCTGTGCACTTGCACCAGGAGCCAGGTAAGAATGAGCTCTTCTATGTCTATTTGACACTTCAAGTTTATTTACCTGTATCTCTTTCTGTTTTTCCAATAACTGTTGAATACTCCTTTCACCAAGCCCTTAAGAGATCAGCTAGAGTGTACTTGCACACAGTCAATAGAGCTGTAAAGGTTTTGAGCCAGGCAATCCTTTCTAATGCTGTGATTTTGTAAATTGTTCCTGATAGAATTCGTTGCTTAGATTCCCTGACTAAGATTTACATCCAAGTAACTCTTACTACATGGACAAAGTGAAGCCTTGAAGGTACAGAAAAAAATCAGTAAGGAACCCATAATGTTTAAATATATCCGTTTTGACTTTCCCCTACTTTCATGAGGATGTTTTCAATGTAACAAGAAATTATTCAACAATTTCATCATGGATTATAATTTTCCTAATTAATAAAACTGAGGTGAAGATCTGTTTTTAAAAAACGTGGATTTTTTTTCTCTTGTTTGAGGAACCAAACAGATAATTTTAACTTACTAAAAGATAAATGCTTGAAATGTCATCATGGTTTAACCCAGCATCCAGCAACTAGGACCTTGCAGCTGCTCACTCACTCGTCCCCCTGCCCCCCTCAGTGGGATGGGGAGAAGAATGAACAAAAAGTAAAACTCGTGGGTTGAGATAAAGACAATTTAATAAGACAACAGGGGAAATAATAATAATAATAATGATGTCATGGAATATTCTGATTTTTTTAATGTGGACATGAGTCAGAACACTGCCAGAAGATCCCCAGTTTAGGTGTAAGGAAGTTTATA
>Ga0065711_1009165_pt1 | contig 12984 bp, 8 predicted proteins | sample Hoacrofraction12_FD_59098 | JGI IMG/M metagenome (GOLD analysis project Ga0065711, IMG submission 59098) | Hoatzin crop microbial communities from Cojedes, Venezuela - Epithelial fraction 12 v2 (version 2) | ecosystem: Host-associated > Birds > Digestive system > Esophagus > Crop | place... | reverse complement strand
GGTCCCTTCCAACCCCTACTATTCTGTGATTCTGTGATTCTGTGAAATGTAGATTTTTATAGTCAGGTTTGAGGAAACTTACTCTGGGTTCATGCAGTTTTTGAGAAGTTAGCATTAGTACTCCAGCACAAAACTGACTGTGTTAATGCTCTGTTCATGTTCACTTGTTTCTCCATTTAAGCCCCTGAAGAGCTTTTGGCAGTTTGGTGGGTAGTTTGAATCAGATTTAAAAGACAAATCCAGGAACTTCTCTATTAAGAAATAATTGAATATTCTGATCAAGAAAATCAGTCTCGCGTTATCTTTAAAACGCCAACTTTTTGCTCTTAATCTTGAGAGAAGCTATGGAAATGAATAAAAGGAGAAGGAGGGAGGAAATACACTGCCTTTCTTTGAGGATTGTGCATGGTTTTTAACAACGTATCTTAAGGGAAGAAGGCTCTAGTTTTACAATGTGAGTTAGTGAAGTGGTTTGTTAATTGAAATAGGCATCTTGCTCCTCCTCATCACTGCTTTCTGCATCAGACTGTAGCATCCTGTTTGGTGATGCTCTTCCAGCCAGGCGCCTTTGTCTTTCCGGGCACCTGGTGAGGAGGAACATACTGGAGAATGAAGTGCTGTAAAGTTACGTATGCTAATATGGTTTTTGGAATACTTGAGGGGAAGAAATACATATGTACCGTTGTATTCTCAAATCACTAAATGTCCTTCAAATATTTGGAGTCTCTGATTAACCGCAGTAACACATCCCAGCCATGGGCAAAGGACGTACGTAGCATGTTCGCTCTCGCTGGAGCCCGAGCTGATGCTTTTCTGCTGTTCCTGGCAGTTTTGCCCTCTGACTGGTTACATTTTTGGCACTGGTAGAATATGAATTAGCGTTAATTTGCATACATGCAGTACTAGTTACTTGTAAGTGAAGGTTTCAGTATCTGCTGCTACGGTGTTTGTGTGATTGATAGACCCTCCATTAGATCAGGAGATATATTGTGGATATGTTGGTGCTACTGGTTTGCTACAGTGTAGACCAGAAAAAGCTTCCGTGTGTTTTTTCCAAAGGTCTAGAGGTACTGCTTCGAATGTGAAAACGCGAAATGCTCTTCTCTGTAGTTATTTTCCTAGCAAACCCGTGTGAAACTTGCTTGCTTTCCAATTCTTCAGAAGTTGTGGTGCTCAGAAAAAGGGCCTTAGCCTGGCTGTTTATCTGCACAGGTACATCAAATCTACTGATTTACAGGTGGGATTGCTGGTTTGCTTGCTGTTTTTGGCCCAGACTGTTGTAGTATAGAGCTGCTGGGGAAGGAGGAGAGGGGGACGCTTGCCTTGAGAGCGTGGTGCTCATCTGCTCCAGGGAGAAGCTGCTGCTGTAGTCAGTACAGACCACTGGTGAGCTACACGCTGAAGAAAACGGGCAACTAGCAAGAGGTTTAGTTAATATCTTTTTAAAAATTGATAATCTGTTAAAATCTGGAAACCCTTGGCCACTTGGATGTAATAGAAAAAAGTTAAATAAGTTTTCACATACTAAATGTTAACTGTTTGAGCGGTCGTGAATCCTGAACAGTGAAAAATGTGTAGTTCTAGACAAAGGGAAGAAGGTAGGAAGCAACCTCTCACTGGGAGGCTTTGGGTGGAAAAGGAGAGGGTATCAATTTTTATGTTGAGGAGGGGTGCAAAGGCCACGCTGTTACTCACAGGATTTCCTCAGGTGTCAGGGGTGTTTTTGTCTGAGAAATATGGAGGGTTATTCAAACATTTTGCTTATTTAGGGAAACGTATGAGTAGACAAGCTTATTGTAGTTTATTGGCATATAATGGAGGGAAAAGTCATTCACTTGCGAGATTGCTTGATGTTTTGGGGCTAAAGGACATATGTTAGAGACGGTATTTTCTTCCTCTTACCTCTCACTTGAAGTCTGAACAATGGAGAAAGCTGAAATGAAGTTGTGGTTAAGGCAGACATTCAGCATGGAGATACAGGATTTGGATGTCAGTGCAATATTGCTTTAGTTTTTGTTCTCTGTATGTACAGGTAGAAGTCCAAAGCTGTTTTTCCCTCCTTCTGACTGTCCTCGCTATACACTGAATGGGGGAACTGGGGATCAGTGTAATAAAAAAATTCACTGATCAATATTGTGTTTTCTCGTGCCGTACAGAATCTTGGACTTTGCTTACTGTCCACTCCTCACATTCTCTTTGGAATACAGCAACTCATTTCTGTATTAAATTTTCTTTAGGTCTTCTCACTTAGTTTTCAGTGAGACAAAATATACTTTCTCACTGCATCCATGAGATAAAAAAGAAAATTTGAAATTTGGGTGCTGGAGAGCAGTTTCACTTCTTGTTACCCATGTCTTAATTGGAAATTGTTCTTGGTAAATAACTGGTGTAATCTCCCTGCCCCTCCCTGACTCTAAAGCTGTCATTGGGTTGGTTTAAGGTGGCACCACTCTGCTGGTTTAAGCAATTTTTGATAAGAAGGATAGTGTCTTACCAGTTAGGATTAAGAAAATGGAGTAGAGAATGTGCATTAATGTGTCACTTGTTCATGCTGCCTTTGTCAGTTTGGCAAACTCGGGCAGATCAGCAGAGTTCATCCTCTCTCCAGGCATCTGGTGTGATCTTCTGAACCTTTTGGTTAGGGTCAAGATAAACACGTAAGAACCGAGTAGGCTTCGGTTTGTTTGAAGGATGAAAGAAGTTCCTGTCTCCTCCCCCAAAAACTGACTAAGCACAGCGTCCACAGGGTTGTGTTCAGCAGGAGATCTGAATAAGCAGAGGACAACTGAGCAAGCAAAAAAAAAAGGGGACATCTATTTGAAACATAGAGAAGGTATGTTCTCCAAACCCTCCTGTCCCCTGGGCTGTACAGGGGGGCAGACAACCAGGCTTGGATGTTGCTGCATCTGGCAGTCTGCTTCTGGTGGATGGTCAGGCCTGGGGACAAATCAACATGGCTTGCACTGGCCAGCGACGCAAAGCTGCGGCTTGAAAGGGATGGCTTGTTTGGTACTGAGAGAGTAGTGCAGGCAGGCTTCATAACTCCTTTGTACCCCTTCTAAAGCAACACAAGAAAAGCAAATCTTAAAGTCTTTGGCATCTGAGCACCTCTGGGAAGAAAACTGTTTTGGTGTTGGGCTGCATTCTACTTCTTCTGCCTGAGCTTTTAAAAACAAATGCTTGCTAACCAGCTTAACAGAAAAGTCATGTAAGCTTTAAGATTGAGTACTTCTATTTGATTGTCAGATGTTCCCAATGCTGGAGATGTCTGGGCATGGGTGGTTCAAGTGGTGAACTTGTTGGTCAAGTGAGGGCCTTCAGCAAGCCACAGCTGACAAGCTAAGATCTGGCTGTCTCTAGCCATGTGTGTCGTCTGTGTGCTTCAGTAGCGAGCCAAGCTGAGTCGCGTGGTGGATAGCCTACAGAGAGATTTTCCAGTGCGAGAACTCAGTGATGTGTGTGTTTAGTGATTTTTCACTAAAGAGGTGACGAGCTTGCTCTGAGCTTCACACTTCTGCCCTGAAGTCTACGTGTTGCCCAGCGTTCCCGCTTGGCATTAGTGGCAAGCTGAGTAAAGGGGTGCTACTGCCGTAAACTGATTTTGGTTTCTACATTTTGGCATGCGTATGCTCTGCTGTAGCCGTAGCTTTTTGGCAGTTACTTTATTTGTCCACAATTTTGGAGTGTTTCTATCGTGTGGACTTTCTCCTCAAGTGCAGAGAAGTTATTTCTGCCTTAAAATTTTGCTTGAATGTGCTGCTTTTTACGGGGATTAATTGCAGTTGAATGTTTTCTTTTTGTTTTTTTAGGGGATCGTGGGTAACCTAGCGAGTGGCAAGTCTGCACTTGTACATCGGTATCTGACTGGCACGTATGTCCAAGAGGAGTCACCTGAAGGTATGTGAACATGCAAATTTCACTTTTTTTTTTCCCCCACAAGCCACATCTTTAGTCATTTTTAGTCATGCAGTAATGAATCAGTAAAAAATCCTATTTGCTATTTCAATGTTTGTGGAGATTTTTCCTTTAACATTCTCCAGACTGAGATAAGTGTATGATAAGTGTAATTACAGCTTTTTTGTAACTGCTTAGCATCCTTAAATACTTTGGCATCCACTATGTGTCCATATGGGAAACTTCTAGTCCCGTACTGAGAAGAGTTAACTGCTCTCAGTAGTGCTGCTGTCTTTCATTTGGCTGTTGAAAGTCACAATTACTGTATTTAGTACTGGATCTCTGCAGAATTGGGCCCTTTGGTTTGTGATGTTGGGAGAATAAAAAAAACTTCACAAGCCTGAACTAAAGATTTAACTTGTTCCTTGTTTTATATATTAAATCTCTGGTCTTGAAGGTTGTTTTTTTTTTTTTTTTTTTTAAAATGTTCTTGTGCCATAGAAAATGAATTTATATGTGAAAAAGTTGTAGTGTTTAACAATAATCCAAGTTTATAGCTTGAAATCAAAAATATCATAATACCTTATAGAGGTGTATCTTGCACTAAATACTTTTTTGGTTTTTTTTATCTATTCTCCTTATGAACTTTTAAATCCAACTCTGAGACACTGAATTTCTGGTTCCTTCTTTTCCTTACTGGCTGTTCCATTCTTTGCAGATATGGATGCAGGTAACTATGCATTGTCTTCATGGCAGCTCTTGTTTTGAAGAGACAGACGGCAGTTTCTGTACTATAGCGTTTTCCCCTTGTTTTGTGTATCATTTTGATTTGTTTCCTTTTGATTTCAAGTCTTTAGTACATCTCACTGTTTTTGTCTCTTGCTGTAGTTGTCTTTTCAGCAATAGTTTGTAGCTTCATGCATCTATGATAACACTTGTTTCAAATTAACTCTTGCCAAAGGAAGCTATTAAGCATAGTACCTGTCATTTTAACAGTCTTTAATTGGGAGGAGAGGGAAAGGGAGGGGTGGACAAGGCTTTTTCTTGTGTAATTGCAGTAACAGCGAAGTCTTCCAGTTTATAAGCTTGCCTTAAATGTTGTTGCTGCTTTGTAGCTAGGACTGGTGGGGTGATAATTGAGCCTTGCAACAAAACCATGTGTAGATCACACTTAATGCCTGCTGCTTCTGGATGCTGATAGCGAGAAATGGTTATATAGTGTGTATGTCTGCTGAATACAACAAGTCTTCAGCAAAAATGAGTGTCTCTACAGATGTCTCTGCTCATTTCACGAGCAGAAAGTATTTGTGTTTTTTTTCTTGCAAGATGCAAATGCATTGATTGTTCACAGGGTTAACAGTCCTCTCTTAAACTATGAATATTTTAGATGGTGTTCCTTGAGAGTGTTAGCATCTGCCCTCTTTGTCTTCAAGGATTTTTATTTACAGTGCTTGAGCGACATTCGGACTGTTTTTCCTGAAAGGATTGGATTTCAAAAGAGGTGTCAAATCGTTTCTTTGCACATAAGTGTAGCTGACAAGCCTCACTAATGACACCATTCCATTTCATTAACAGTAGAAAAACTGGAGTAATTAAGAGCCCTAATTCACCTTGTAAGGGATAGGGTCAAGGTTTCTAATCAAGTTAGTGTTAAAGGAAATTCAATCCATATAAACTATCGTTAGTAACATGATTTGTTAGTGTGTTATTTCTTTCTCATCCAAGAAAAGTCTGTGTGCTGCTGTTCTGTAGAATACAGCAGCAGTGCAGATGGTTCTGTTGCATTGCTGCGCAGGAGTTCTGATTTTTGCATTCAGGATGGGAATGTGGCTTTTGATAAATCAAGGCTAGGTGTAAGGCTTTGTGTTGGAGACCAATGCGGGTCTCCCTTTGCTTTGCTGAGGTGTTGTAAACTTGCCAGATTGTTAAATTGGATAAAGAATAGTGTGTGTATCAGCTGTTAGGGTGTCAGATGCTGGACTATTTAAGAAAAACCAAAGCTTACTGACTTGAAATGGTTCTCTTACAGCAAAATTTATCAGGCATCATGTAATTAGTATCTAATTGGTAAAGTACCTCGTGTGAAAATGGTGATTATGACCAGGGACAGCTATTTGTGCTGTCCTTTGCCTTCTAAATTGCTGCGATTACCAGGAAACCTGCCCTGAATTAGAGAAGTGCCAGATCTTCTATAGGCCTTTAAGGTAGTTTCAGCATTCCAGTAAATGAATCTTGGAGTATGTAAAGATGGTTTCATGTTTCCTTCAGCTCTTTTCTTGAAGATGATATATTTCTCTTGCTGCCTGACACCACCTCCCCCCCCAAGAGGAGCAATCATATCACATTAAACTGGAAAGCGTTTTTCTCTCATTGTCTCGCCTAACTTTTAATTCTGTTCAGAATTAATTTTAGTCTCTAGTGTGACTGTAACGTGGAAGCCTTTGTTTTCTCAAAGAATAAGTTTGTCTTGGGAAGAAAATTGACGTTTAGACTCTTCCTTTGCATATTTAACATGCATGTAGTTATACTCCCGGGTGACACAATTGTAAGTATTTTGATGTCAGGAAAAGAAATTCCCCTGTAAGAAGTGGGGATTTCAGTAGTCTGGGACTTGCATTTTTTGTCTGTAATGATATGACAGGGAAGTGATGGGAAATAGGGTATTTTAGTGATTTGTGGTCTTCTAAGAACCTTCCGAGTGATAAGAAGAAAAACTACTACTAAACTGTGTACTGGGTTTTTTAGATAGCTGAAACCAGAAGTAAGATGCGTACAACCTGGTATCTTTTTTCACCTGTCTGAAACTTGATCCTTCCTGTAGGAACAAAATGAAACGCGGTGTGGGTGGAATTTGAGACCAAGTACTTTGCAGACCAGGGTGAATTGAAGTTTACAGGAATAGTGAGTGGCAGGGGTATTCTTTTACTCTTTGGGTTTTGGTTTCCGAAAAGCCACGGAGGCATTAAACATCACTCAGAGGTCTTTGCATGTCTCTAATATGGCCATGAATCCCCTATTCATGTCATGATTATTTCAGGATTTTTCTCCAGTGAGCCTAATGAAAAAAGAAAAAGCGCAGGTAAACTGTGGTCAAAGGTGTCTCAGCTGGGGTGAGGAAAAAGGTTTTTTTTTCTCTCCTACCCTGCTGCCACAGGAAAGTGAGATGCTGGAACAGACAGCTGGACATGAACTGCTAAATCTGTCCAGCGTATCTTCTGGAGGCGTTCAAAAAAAGCGTGGATGTGGCACTTTGGGACATGGTTTATCAGGTACGGTGGTGTTGGGGTGACGGTTGGACTTGATGATATCAGAGGTCTTTTCCAACCTGACTGATTCTACAGTTCTGTTGTAGTGAGCCAAGAAGGGGAGCCGAGGTCACGTTAACAAAATCCCCTTAAACTTGAAGATGGAGAATAGTTGAAGGAAGGAAGCAGGCTCCCTGTTGAGGAAGCAGAATTAGGGTGGTTGCACTGGCGGGTGTGTGGCACAACAGAAGGGAGTGAGCCTGTGGTGGAGCGACTGCTTTGGCTGTGTCTTTGGAAACTTTGGAAAAAGTTTTAAGGGCGCAGGTCTCCAGTGTAAGGTGCGCTTAGGAGTCTGGCTTTAAAGTAACTTAAAGTGCAACTTCTTTCCTGAAATTGGCAATTGCCTCTTTCGCCCCTGGTTTTTGGAGAATTGATGACTATCTAGTGGCAATCTGTACTACTTCAGCATTCAGATGAGGGACGAATGTTTTAAACAGGTTAATAACTAAACATTTAGATATATTGAAGATTTTTTCTTTTTTACTTTTTTATTCCCCCTGGGTGGAGTGAAATGGTTATTGTGCTCTCAAAAGCATAAAGGCAGTCCAGCATGCTGACTTGTGGGAAGCAAATAGCTGTTGCAGTCGGTGGAGATTTCACGTGTCTGTGTGTGGAGGAACTCAGGAACATAATATAAATGAAAATGTAGGTTGTGAATCTTTGCAATACTGTCGGTTTCCCACCTTCTAGGCTGATAATCCTTAGGCTTCCCTTGTAGCGCACAGTACAAAAGAAAGGCATTGGAACCTCTTACAGAGGGTGATTTTAGCCACTAATAGGTATCTTTTTTTTACCTCTCTGTAATTTTTTTATCTATGGATGTTTTTATTCCTTGTATGATGTAAGGTTACTCAGTTGCCTTCAATTTCTTTTCTCCCATTTCCTTTTTGCAATTGTAGCCGATTTTGGTTCTTTTTCTCATTGGTACAATGGGCTGAAAGCGCTTGCAGCGGGTGTTTTGTCCCAGCCGGCGCATCGTGTCGGTCGCTGCGGCACAGTGCGAGTGAGGCACAGCGGTGTGGCTGGCACTCCGGGTCTGTGGTGCCAGCCCAGCAGATAACCACCACGCTGGGACACGTAGCCCGTCCCCGAAGGGTAATACGCACCACGTTTCAAGTGCCGCTTCATTTCAGTTACAGGTCTTATACGTGTGAAGAGCTACAAAAAGTGTATTTCCCCAGTAAGCACTGTAGAGTAAAGCCTTGAAGTGCTTTCCAGAAAGCTGTGATCGTTTCCTTTGTTTCCAAACTTGACCAAAAATAATTTTATACTGTGGTAGCCTCAACTGATTAACTTTTTCAAGTACCTACAGTGAACACTGTATCACTTGAGTAACAAGCATGACCCTAAAACTTGATTACTTAAATACAAAGTGTCACATATAGCCTTCCCTTGAAAGAAGAAGAAATGTAATGAGATTATCATGAAAGCAAGTTGCTAGCCTGTTGCCAGAACCTGTAGAAATTTCATATTGGGGGATACAAGTCCAAGTTTTTCAATTTCTATTGAGTAACTATTTCCATATCATGCTACTTCAGCAGAGTATAATTATGCAAGGAGGGTGGAGAAAGACTGCTTTAAAACTTCAGCTGTTTTTGTTCAGCATCCCCTCACAAGATTTTTTGTCTGGCCACAGACTGTTACGAAATGTGTAGACAAAAAGCTCAAGCATAATCTGTTAACCTAGATAAGCTTCCAGTAGGCTTCATTCATGGAAAGGGTCTAATGCTTCAGGTGCTGGGGTCTGAGGTGAAACCATGAATGGAGTTTGTCCTCCCAAAAAAAAAAAAGAAAAAGATGAGTCTTCTTTTCTTGCATGGTGTTAAATTCAGTGTTCAAACAAGTAAGGCAGGAAAGAAATACTATGTTTTGACATTCTTGACACCTGGATTTGCTGGGAGGTGTAACAGTGAGATGGGCATCACAGTTTGGTTTTTCAGGTTGACTGTAACATGGGAGCTGCAGCAGAACTCTGCAACCTTTTGCTTCCCTACAATACAGATTCTTGTCCCCTCCTTCCCATGACTCATGGGCAGGCTACAAACATAATTCTTCCTTCTGTGAACCATTAGGTTCCAAAGGTTGTAAATCTCTTCACAAAACCCATTAGCTATTTTTATCTAGCTAATTTTTTTCAAATATGTAGGAGTCTGGATGCCATATTTACTAAAGCAAATTTTGTCTTTCATGAATAGAAGGAAAGTCTCTGGCCCAGACTAATCTGTGTATTCTGTTCTTGATGAGCAAACTGGCTGAAATGTAGATGAATAGCAGAGAGATTTGTCCCCTGAATATGTACTTACATGCTTTTCTTTAAAGATAGACTTTGATGCTTTTTCACTCATGGTTTCCTGGAATTCCATAAAATCATCATCATATGCAGAAAAATCTACACGCAGCTTATACAGGGAGATTTTAGAGGATTTCCAAGTGAGTTCAAAACAGCAACATGAACCTTAGAGTCCAGTTCCTTTTGAGGCACTGAATATTGCATCCATTACAGTGCTCGGGCCACAAATAATAAGGAAGCTGAACTTTTCCATGTTGAATTCAAATCCTCAGTGCAGTGGTTCACAAGCTTTACACAGCACACTGTGGGGCGGCAGAAGCTATGAGTACTCCTTTTTGGTCTGGAAAAACGCAGACAAGCGCTGTGTTGTGTGTAGGAGACAATGATGACTTTTAGATATGTGCTTCAAAATTATCTCCTTTAAGTTCTTTGTCTTCTGTTTTGTTATAATGCTATGGGCTGATTATTTTTATTTGGCATTTCATGCTGACATCCAGGTATAAGATAACACTTGTCGTTTTTGATCATTTGAAAGTATTGCTGCAGTTGGCTCTCCTGGGCTTTTGGAGCCTTTCAGGCTTAGCATAAAAGCATGTGTTTATGTATTCTGCCATCTCCCCTCTCCAGCCCTTCCATCTCCTCATCCCCCTGGGACTGGCTGTGTGGGTTAGTGAATTCTTGGAAAACCTCTCTGTTCCAGCCGTCAAGTTGGCTACTGTTGAAAAGTGCCGCGCAAATCAGGAACCACGGTAATGCAAGGCACAAGTGAAGTGTGTGCTCTTTTCCTGGGGCGAAGGTGCTGAAGCAGCGGTTTCCTAGAAGGGGCTTCCCTTTTCGGATGTCTGCCTTGAGGGTCGACTGGTCTTTAGAAGTTCTTCAACGTGTTGCACCCTGAAAGGTTTTGGTGCATAACCTCTGGAGGATCTGTGTCCTCATAACAGGCTCCTCCGAAGGTCCCAGGTGAAAGCTGTAATTCAGATTTGTAGCTGCTGTACAGCTGAAGGCTCTTAGCAGTAATAAAAGTGACTCTGAAGTCTCCAGTGCTCTTTGCTTTCTGCTGCTGTGGAGTCAGAAGCCAGTTTGGCGTTGCTGTTGCTGGAAGAAGGGCCTGCCTTCCACTTTCTGTATTGAAATATAATTCTGGTTGTATTTCTAAATCGTAGCCCAGTGTTTAGCTCTTGATCTCAAAGCAGATTTTAATCATGTTCTTTAAACATATTTCTTTTTCAACTTGTATTTGATTTCTTATTGGTGGGGTTTTGCCTTCCATTTAATCTTACGTTGGTTTGGAGGGTTGCATCATAAAGTAGGATATAGTAGCTGATTTTATTCACAATATGTTTATTTCTCAGCAGGTTGTTTGGTTGTTTTTTTTAATTGGCTGCTATAGCAGGCTGTAACTAGGTTTTCTACGTGTTTTGGGAATGCCAAGGGCCTTCCAGCTTGGCTAAGTGATTGACTGCGCTCCGCCTGCCCCACCATGCTGGCATGGCAGGTTGTTCCATGGGAGCTGCGGAGCTGCCCCGGCTCCATCAGCATCACGGGCTGGGGGAGAGGAGGAGAAAAAGGGATGGAGGGAGAGTAGATCAGCTCAGCTCCTGGCTCTCGTGGTCTGGCTTGCCTGCTGAGGGAGGCTTTTGAACAGGCAACCTCTTTTCCTCAATGCTGCGAGGTTTAAAACTTTCCATGTATGTTTGTAGGGCTGCCACTTGGCGTGAGGTAACATCCATCTGAAGAAACTTGTAATTTACTGTCGTATTGTCATTCTCTTTTCCCACTCCCACCCGGTTCTGAGTGATACGAATATGAAAGGTGTGCAGTGAAATACAGATGGAAAATAGATTTTCCTACCCCTTAAGAAATAGTATGCTATTATGTAATTACCCTTCTGTCCTCATACTTGGAGTATTTTGGGAGGTAATTAAAAAAAAAAACAACACCTCAAACAAAAAGAGACTATGATAGTTGCTTTGTCTGGGTTTCCTTAGCAGATCTCAGTATGATTTTTTTTTTTTTTGTGTTGGACAGGTTATAGTATAATCACAGCTAGCTAAGTCCAGTTTTATCCTCAGGGTTACTATATGTAATATAGTACTGTAATGAAAGGACAGACGTTACAGAAGCCGGCTATAAACTAGGTATAAAAAGTGAAGGCTTTTTTTATGTTTTTTAAAAAAAAAAAGGAGGAAAAAAAATGCCTGATGCCTATGTTCCTGTACTTATAGGAGTTAAGTTTTTGGCTGATCTTGGTTATGCAGTTCAGGGTTTGTTAGCAGGTATGTTAAGATATTTGAAATTATATTGGAAGCTTGTAAAGTTGATCTTGCATACAGAAATTTTGAGCAGATGTTGGCAGGAGCTGATTTGTGTGTTAGGTTGAAAGGTAGAAGCTGTGTGAATATTTGGCTGAATGAGTTAGAGTCTGGAAGATGTAAAGTGTGACAAACCGATTTTTAAGACATTGTGGTAGAATAGAGCTGTAATATTTCAAGTCATGGGGCTAACTTTGTAAGGAACTTTGTTTGGAAAGTGGTGTTTTGGGGTGTGAACTTTTTAAACTCGACAAGTCTGGTGATGGAAACAGGTAGGAGTGTGCTAAAGTGGTATCGCATCCTGCCCCAAGAAGTTGATTGCTGCTGTTTGTTTTTTGTTTGTCTCCAGCTGGCTGGGTAAAAATAAGCTTTTAAAATTAGATTTGTAGTGTATATACAGTTAGTGGGTGTGATGTGTGTAAGCAACAGCACCTGCTGTCTCTAAAATAAACAAAAAACAGTAAAAAAAAAAAAGCTATTGTATATGCCTGGTTTCCTATCTTATTAGTAGAAATTGAACCATCAATTTAAATGTAGGCCCTTGGCATCCAACACTATGGGGTCGGACAGGTGCTTTTAGGGGTCCTGGGCAGGATGATGACAGCACTGTGTAGGGCTGTTGCCTTATAAAATGGCGTTAGTTATGCTAACCAGGGCTCAGGAGCAGGCGGTACTGGTCACACCCCTATAAACGTACAAATACCTTTTTTCTCTTCCATTTTAATACTCAATGAGGCATAGCTTTTAAAATACTTGAGCACGTTCATCTGAAGAGTTTTACTGTCTGATTAAGCTTGAACATCTGACATTCATAGTTGTGCCCTGATGAAATTTAAATAAAGCTGTGCTAGGTGAAGAGATTATGGTGCTGGTGAGAACGCTAAATACAAGGAACAAAAGCAGCAGTGCAGGAATCTTAAATTAATTTCAAACTGTAATTGCAGGAGTCAGTGTGCAGATGAAGTCCTGCAGGTAGTGCGATGGTAAACGTGGCTGCAAGAGGCTCTTGGCACTCGGGAGGTTGGGCTGAATGCAGGGGAGCAGGGTGACTGTCGGAGGAAGGGGTTCCTCGCAGATTCCTGCTGGTTTTTTCCCTCCCCTTTAAACAGTCAGAAATATTTTTTCATGTGAATAAACTATGAAAAAGCACATACCCACAACATACAATGTATTCAGCTTTTAT
>Ga0065711_1046273_pt1 | contig 12985 bp, 7 predicted proteins | sample Hoacrofraction12_FD_59098 | JGI IMG/M metagenome (GOLD analysis project Ga0065711, IMG submission 59098) | Hoatzin crop microbial communities from Cojedes, Venezuela - Epithelial fraction 12 v2 (version 2) | ecosystem: Host-associated > Birds > Digestive system > Esophagus > Crop | place... | reverse complement strand
TAACCATGCAGGTCTCCTGCCTCCTTTGCTCGATTTCTTTCTCAGGGGGATGCATTGCTCCTGTGCATGGAGGAAGTGTCGTTTAAAGAGCGACCAGCACTCATGGACCCCCCTGCCTTCGAGAGCCCTGTCCCACGGGATTCCTCCCAGTAGCTCCCTGAAGAGGCCAAAGTTAGCCCTCCTGATGTCCAAGGTTTTGATCCTGGTTATCGCCCTGCTTCCTCCACGCAGGATCCTGAACTCGACTATTTCATGGTCACTGCAGCCGAACTTTCAAGTTCACTTTCAGCTCATGTGGTGTTCTACCTACATCTTCTTCCGTCACGCTACCGCACTGTGTGTGGTGTGACAGAAAGGCTGGCATATCTTGTGCTCTGCCACAACGGTAAGGAGCCACTGAAAAACCACTTCTGTTTAATACTAAGCAAGAACTTTAGGATCAGACTTGGAAAAACAATCTTATCCCTCAATTGAGCCCATTTCTTTCTCTGCTTTTCTGCAGCACTTCCAGTTTCTCCAGCTGTAGCCAGAAGCCATCTCCAGTTCGGATTGAGTAGATAAGCAGCTGTCATGCATCCATCTGCCGTTCACAAGAAACAGGTGCATCCAGAACTGAAGCAGAATTGCAGCATTAAATTTTATTTTCCTCTTTGGGTACATATTCATTGTAGTAAAAATGCCACACACCATTATTGACTGAGTTTATTACAGTAACATGTTGACTCACCAAGAGGAGCCTTTCGTTGTTTTATGCCATAGAAGTCTGCCCATTGAACTTTCCATTTGCTACATGAGTCAGAATTTTATCTACCTTCTTCTACTGTGATCCCTTGATGCTACGTTATTAACAGGAATCAACAAGTAATGGAAAACTGTTATGATCATTAAAGTATGCTGAGGAAAAGTAGCCATCTTATGCTTATGCATGTGCCAGGAATCAGAATACACATTTTTTTCCAGTTCACAAACACTTGAGAAAGGAATTTTGGTTTGGGCATTCTTGGGAAAAATCAAATGCCTGAATGCCATTTAGTTCCAGCAATGGTGAGGTTTTTCCTTGGTTGGGGAGGGTGTTGGCAGTTATTGAAAGATGTTATATTAAAAGTAAATAAAATCAACACATTTTATTAAAGTTTTGAAAAAGACACACATTTCAGGTAGCTTATTTTCAGCCAAATACTGAAGCCATTTTTCAAAACTTACTCAGGAAAGCTTATTGAAGTCAACAGGAGTTTTGTTGAGTGAGGACTGCAGGATTTGTTTCTAGGAGTCATTGAAATTGTGTGTTTATTGCTGAAGCAGTATCAAAAAAAGTAGTCATTGTGAATCATCCAAAATAAGTATTTCCTTTAAAGACTGACACTCAGCCAGATAATTCTACCAGATTTTTGTGGACTTGGATGGAGTGGTCTTCAGCAGACATTTGGATAATCTATAAGAAGCATATGGGCACACTACAGTCAGAGCATAGGTCTTGCCTCAAACTAGAAAATCATTCTTTACCTCTTCTTTTTATAAGCATGAGGGGATATTAAGGACAGTAGGAAGTTTCTGCCAGGACGAAGGCAGAGTGGATTTCTGGAAGGAAACATGTTTTCACCAAAAGAAAAGGGAAAAAAATAAAGAAGGTGGAAAAAGAAGCCAACACTTTCCACTGCAAGAAAGAAAAAACATTAAAGGGAAAGAAGAGGTAAAAGTAAGAATAGCTCCATTGCTGACTTGTCAGTTCCTATTACTCTTCAAGTTTGATGGAGCTGAAATACTAAATCTACTTTTTACTTTTGTATTTAAAGCCTATATTATTTTGCTCTTCCTTTATTCATGTGTTTGCTTTTAAATTCTGCTTGCTTTCAGGTTTCCATTGCCTTTCTTCCTATGAAAAGAGCAGGCACGGATATGGATTCCTATAGAAGAGATGTTAACAACCTTCTTTTACTTTACAGCCTTCTGAAGAGCCTGGGGATAAGGGGGAGTTTGAGAAGCAAATCATATTCTAGCAAAGAGTCTAGTTGGTCTGATGTCAAGATGCAATTGAGGAAAGCACTGAATCTGCCATTCCTTGACACCCTGCCCAGAGGAAAATACATCCTCTATTATTTGTCTATTTACCAAAGTTGTTCTTTCCTCTGATTCAATCCTTACACTAGCATGTGTTAACTTTTCCTCTTTATTTGCTGAGTACCTGATTTATGACTGGGGCTGCTAGGCTTCATCACAATACAGTGCTGATAGTCTGGCAATAATTTGCCCTGTTTCTTGAGTCTTCCACGTCCCTTGTTTAGGAAAGCATCAAAACTCCAGCCCACATGTGTTCTTTTGTAAATGGACAATATTCAAAGACATTCCTTTGCAAAAGCCATCTCAAAAAAATAAATTATTTAAATATAAAGCTTGCAAAAAATAATGACTTACAGGAGCCAAAATGGCTACCAAAATTATAAATAATAAAAACTATGTCTGTCTGTTTTCATAGACTTGGCACTTTCAGCTGCAATATTATTTTTTATTAAGCTGGCCTGCAACAAAAAAAGGGTGGCCAGCAGGTCAAGGGAGGTGGTTCTGCCCCTCTGCTCTGCTCTGGTGTGACCCCACCTGGAGTCCTGTGTCTGGCTCTGGAGCCCTCAGCACAGGAAAGACATGGACCTGTTGGAGCGGGTCCTGAGGAGGTCCACAAAAATGATCAGAGGGATAGAACATCTCTCCTACAAGGAAAGGCTGAGAGACTTGGGGCTGTTCAGCCTGGAGAAGGCTCCAGGGGAAGGCTCCTTATCACAGCCTTCCAGTACCTGAAGGGGGCCTTCAAGAAAGCCAGAGAGGGACTTATTAGAAGGGCATGTCAGGACAGCACAAGGGGTAATGGCTTTAAAATGAAAGAGGGTAGATTTAGATTAGCTATTAGAAAGAAATTCTTTACTATGAGGGTGGCGAGGCACTGGAACAGGTTGCCGAGAGAAGCTGTGGATGCCCCCTCCCTGGAAGTGTTCAAGGCCAGGTTGGACGGAGCTTTGAGCAACCTGGTCTAGTGGAAGGTGGCCCTGCCCACGGCAGGACGGTTGGAACCAGATGATCTTTAAGGTCCCTTCCAACCCAAACCATTCTATGATTCTATGACTCTTTGATTTTAAAACATTTATTAAGAGCACCATGTTTCTTTCAGAACCTGGCATGTGATCTCTAAGAGATAACACATTTTAAATCCTAAATTCAGTAGATGTGTCTTCACTGTTTTCTCACAAAGAAAGATTTATCAAGTTTCATATGCAGAGTATATCAACCTATTTTCAATCACTGACATCCAAATGAGAGATCTGAGACATTTCCAGATGTAATCTGGGGAAGTATTTCTAGGGTTTGGTTAAGTGAAGCAGCAAGAATACTGAGGTCAAAGCCCCTCTGCTTGAGGAGCCACCTGTTATTTAATTGACGTATTAGCAGGGTGCATGCTGAACAAAGCAACCCCTAGACAAAAGATGTCTGAAAATGTGGAATATTAGACTTCAGACACTCTTGGCACCATGACAGAAATCATCTTAGGTTACATAGTCCTTCGCTGATAAATTTGTGGAATTATTACAGTGTGTTTTTTAAATGTGCAGTGTGTTCCCTTGGAAGCCCCACTCCCAGCAATACTTTGTTTTGGAATTTTTCCTACCTGAGCTGAAATATCAGAGGGAAACACAGAACAAACTGATTGGATTTAGATAACAACCAGGCACTTGGCTAAACCCAAAGTACCCATGTAGCTACTTAAGATTTGTGGCAACTGTGCTTATTGTGTGCACTTGGCCTCATTTCACCAGTCTGTGTGTATATATGGAGATACTACACACCTATCCTCATGCATTATCTCATGGACACTTACAAAGCCCAGCCTGATGGTCTCTTGAAGAGAAAAATATGTGTCCTGGAAACAATGACTATTTTCCAGCAGAATAAGATTTTGGTGATAGATTCTATAGCCGGTTCACAAAAGGGATATATATCATCGGACAGACCCCGGCTCAGGTAGCTTCCGAAGAAGAAACTTTCAGAGCAGTCACATCCTGTCTAGGATCTACTATACCTCTCTATTCACATTAAGAAAAACAGTGTAGTTTCAAGATGGTGAACGTGATTTGTGTCCATACAGTAACTTTCTTTTTAATAACCGTTTTACCATGATCAGCAAGAAGCATTTGCAAGCCACATGTGGGCTTATTCTTGACCAAATGGAAACTTTCTGTGGAAATTCAAATTTGCCAGGAAATGTCTCTTAGATGCAGGATGTAAATCAGACAGAGTCCTCATGCTAGAAACTCCTATGGCTGCAACGTTCATCTGACACTGAAGTATTCTGTCCTTGCACCAAATCAGGCAAACAAGGACTCCACTTGTATTTCCCACTTCCTAGTATTGTCTGTTGAGTTGTTGACTATTGCAGGTAAGGTTTGTCTCTCCTCGGAACAGTTATACTCCTTCACTGAATTTCCTTCTCTCAAAATACATAAAAATATGTCTAAATAAAAGACAAACTGCAAAAGACTTGTCCCATTAAGAGCATAAAAATTTGGAAAAACTCAGTAGCTTCCATTACACAGGAGAACACTTCCCAGGCAGCTCTTTTCAGAGCACAATACTAGCTGGCAATAAGACTTAGCTTAAGGCAAAGTAAGGAAAAAATGTTGGTTTGTTCTACCAGCTTCTCCACAGTGCCACCATCAGTTCTTCAATATAAAATGAATACAAGTGGATCCTGGGCCCAGAAGGGAAGTCAGATCTGCTGCAAAACAGAGGATGCTGAGTCAAGCAGCATCAGTCTCACAGCTCTATCTTGTGTTTACTGGGTGACCATGGGATTGACTCATTTCTTTCCAAAAGTGCAAAGAGATATTAATCTGTACAAAAGAACGAAAAAAGGAGTCCCCTTCTGGCCTTCACACTCCTGACTTGCTCTGAAGAGCTGAGAAGAGGAAGAACATTCTCTCCTGGTCCTTCTCTGACAATAGCTTTCTAACATCGTTGTTATAGGTGTAAATTTTGTCATCTGGAAAAATCATCACTGCACGAATGCTCCTGGGCAGAAAAAATTAAGGCAAATGTTTGACAGCTTTATTCCTGCTGTGAATTGTCATAATTGTAATTTCAAATAATAGTTTCAAATCATTCATAAGATTATTTCTTACATAACAATCTTGAAAATATGGATTAATTTTCAGCCAATCATGGGGAATCACTTGTTATTAAATGCAAGCTATGGTCTTTGGACACCACTGAATGTATACATCACAGGATTCTTTGAATGATTGCAAGACTGATAATACACACATTAAAAATTCATAATTCCAAATTAGTGAAGATTTGCTTTGAATTTTCTTTAGTTGCAAGTATTACTGGTGATGTTTCAATTAGCAGAAATTTCAATGCAAAGGGAACAAAAAACACTTGATTTGAAATGTAAGTTAGAGAACTATGATAGCACTCAGTTACCTCTAGAAATGGAGCTGAGCTACCGCCTCCAAATTCAGATGAAGATTTGTAACATTCCAGCATCTGAGATTACTGACTTAAGGATTTTGGGAATGGTATGTTTTAAGAATTTGATTCAGTCACTACATAACAATCTGAATGAGATTTTTTGAACCCTTTCACAAGAAGAACCCTAATATTTTTGGGTCCACACATTTTGATTCCATCTGCATTTTAAATAAAAGCAGTACTTGTTTGCATAAAATCTTGTGTTCACCCTCTTTGGCATCACAATGCAACATCCATTGGTAGCACTATACTGATAAGGGTATTCCCTCACGCCACACAATCCCACTGACATGACAGCCAGTGACCTAGACACCACTCTCCTAAGGAACATGAGCCAATTTCCCATCACGAAATATCATGACAGCTTTTCAAAATGTTTTCAAAATAAATAATAAATAAACAAACACACAAATAAATCCCAATTGTTTATCACTTCAATTTTGCATCTTTATTTGTGTTGCCTTTCTGACCTCCAATCTAAGCGATAATTCTGGAAGCTGTTGAGAGTAACTATGCAACTCCATGATGTCAAATGTACAGAGTATTACTGCGATTTAAGGGCAACTTCTGTCTGCCACTCGGATGGCTCTCTGGAGAGGTGACGGCCAACTGGAAGAATGTTCAGCATCATTACTGTCTATTTTGATTTGAGGACATAAAGGCTGTACAATGAGACACCCTCTCCTAACCACTGTTGGGATATATTTATTTACAGCTGGAATGGTAATTACATGGATGGTTCTTTTAAACTGAAGTATGGTTCCTCCTTACCATACCATGTGAACATACCAAATCTGTTATTACATGTGGTGGTTTCTTTTTCCTGATACTATATAAGACCGCCAGCCTGCCAGCTCAGCAAAGATATCAACAAGGACTTGTTTTCTTGACCAGATGAAAACAAGTGTATTTCAGTTTAAACACTTCAGCACTTGAAAAAGCATACTTTACAAGCAAAAAAATATACTCTTCAAGAAAAAAAGAAAAAGGCAGTATCTGGCAATTTGTATAAACAAACAGTTCTTCATATGATAACCACTACATACAACAAAGCTTCCAAGGTGCTATGACAACAATATATTAACCTGGGATATATAAATGTCTCCCTGTGGTTGGTATGCAAAGAGAGAGCTCCACAACTTCTGCCTTGCCTTTTACATCTTTGTCTCTCCAAACACATACAGATTCTGTCACATTTCGTCTCCAGTTATGGACTTGATTTAGATTCTGGTTTGCTCTGAGAAATCAAACAAGAGCAGAAAAAGAATACAGCAGGGAGCTGGTGTATTCAAAGGAGATGGAAGATGTCTTAATCTCACCTTAATCCAGAGATACCGGCAGGACAGAGCATCGCCCTCTCTCTGGGAAGGAACAATGCTTGAGTGAGGTCTCGTGCACCTTCCCCAACTCCACAGGACGCCAGACCTGTCTCAGATGAAAGTCCCACTGTGGCGGCACCCTGTCCAACCTGTGGCCATGCACTGCAGCGAAGGGGCATGCAACTCTGAACAAAACCGAAGTGTGCTCCATGGGTGAATGTCACACACATTTTTAATTACTACTGTATGGTTTTTTAGACATCAGTACACACAAATGCTTGCTGGATGCGAGCATTCAATTTCTCAACACATATTCAGATCTTGGATATTTGCTAGCTTGTAAAGTACCTTTAAAAAGTATTCTATAACTTACTACAGACTGTCAGTGCTATAGACCTATATGTACTCTAAAAATCTACTGGTCTGAGTAGAAAAAGATCTTTCAGCAGGGTTTTTTGGGGTTTTTTTCATCACTAGACTCTTACAAAAAAAATGAAAAGAAACATTACAATTTTCTATTAAATTTTATGGAATATTTTTGCCATAAACAAAAAAAATAACACCTATACAGGAAAAAAAAATAACATGTAAATAAGAAGAGTTAGAATATTTGATCTTTGGTAGTGGTCTGGCTGAAAGACCTATCTTCACTATCTGGCTTTCCAACAATTATAGCTTTGCATATTTTCATACATTAAAACCAGACCCATTAATATAAACCAGAAATTACTTCCATGTGCTTCCATATAAAATATTCCCTCTTCTCACGTTTAATAAATTTCCTGTTTGAAGAGAGGTAATATCCTCATCCAGTAAAGCACTTAAGTACATGTTTAAACTCATGCATATTAGTAGTCTTCTTGATCAGGGTCTAAATGAAGCTGCCATCATTTCTTTCTGCTGGAGTCTTTCCCCTGCAGTAAGGTGATGTAAAACTATGTTGAGAAGAGACAAAGCAAGTGTATTGCCACCATTGAACGTAGGCATTATCGGGAACCAGCAGTGGAGCAGCTTGAAGAGAGCTCCATCATGCCACAGGAACGGTTCCCCCTCAGGTCCTGGACAGCTAGAGATAAAACATGAAAATGGAGGTCGTCCAGAAAAAGTCAGCAGTGCTGGATACATCAAAAGAAGGAGACAGGTGACTCAGGATGGGCCATCATATCACCCTTCCACTCCCAGTTTTCCCAGAGACCACAAATACTGAGATTTCATGCAGGGGAAATTGATTATGCCTCCTACAATAATTAACCTCATCCATGTCTTGGCTTTCTTGCTGAAACATTCTTCTGATCAATATTCTGACTGAAATGAATCATGAAGTTCATATTCATAATTGTAATATTTTATTCCTCATCTGAAAGCCACCACTAGTAGAATCAAATAGAATTTCTGCCTTTTCTTTTTTTTCCACTTTTTCTCTTTTTTCTTTTCCTTTTCCTCTTTCTTTCTTTTCTGCTTTCCTTGTATCATTCAATTCTCATTTTCTTCTTCCCATCTGAAAGCCACCAGCAGTAGAGTCAAACTAAATTTCTGCCTTTTCATTTTATTCCTTTTTCCTGCCTGGTCACATCTCTTTTGTCTTCTCATCTTGCTTTGACTTCCTTCACCTATTACATTATTTTACAAATAATCTGTTCTTTTTCAATATTCTTCTGTCTTTTCTTTACTTACTTCTTTTCTTTCCTTGTCTTCTTTTCTCCTTCTTCTTTCCCTTTCTCTTTTTCTTTCTTCTTTCCTGCCCTCCCTTCTGACTTTCCTTCCTCGCTTCCCCTTCCTTTCTTCTTTTTCCACTTTTTTTTCCTTTTCCTCTTTCTTTCTTTTCAACTATCCTTTTATCATTCAATTCTCATTTTCTTCTTTTCACTCTCTTCTATGCCATCTTTTTTCTCTCTACTATTAAAAAACAATACACAAAAGCATACACACCTGTATAAATTAAAAATTTAAAAATTTCATTACCTGAGATAATTTCTGCAGAGTTCATCCTTCTAGAATTCCTTCTTTTAGAAAATGACAATTGTCACTGTTCAAAATTATTTAAGAAAGCTGAGAAGTAAAACTAGAAAGATTGTATTAGAAAAATACATAGACGTGAAGGCTCAAGTTAGCATACACACACAGATACATACCAAATAAAATCCTGGTCTACATAACTGCAAGTTCAATACAAATATTTGAACACTCTTCCTGGAGAATAAATAAAATGAAAGCTGATATTCAGCAGTGCTGAATCTCTATGCTTCTTTAAATTTGGGCCTTGAAGATATTTGTGTTTTATAAGAATAAGCTTATAAAATTTTCTTTACGTCTTGCACATGTTACAATAGGCATCACAGGAAAACTCTGAAGTCAGTTGCTTGAGTGTACAAGGCAAAGTCAAAAGCTTGGCTACTGAAATACTTCAGAACTTCCGGTTTTGATACAGAAGAGCAACAGACAAGAAACAAAATTAAACCCCTTGTAATATATTTTTGTGTAAGTGTATAAATTATTCCTCATGCAGAATTGACTTCAAATTATCTCAGGACACCTGATACTGGTTCTGGAAAATCAGACAACACAGTGGGACACTAGATTCTGCAAATCTCCAGTCATACTTGTTTTAGTTTGAGAGACAATTTGCATACAAGCAATCTTCTGGGTTCTCTGTCAATCTTAAAGAGAAAACATTATACAGCTGTATTTTTAAGCAAACAAGGCATTTCGGTTTCTTTGTATGACTGAAAATTCTGAAACCTGAGGAGAAAATAAACCAGCAGTTAGTTATGGTGTGATAGAGTCACTGTTATTTAGATGCTTAAATAGCATCCTGTGGTGGTGTTGGGCAGCGGCAGCCTGCTGAAACTCTGCATTGAACGAAGGTGCCCTCCGAAAAGGGGAGCACTCTAAGGAGGCACCACCTGTAAAGAACAAATATTACACGAAGTCATAAAATTCAGTTTCATTTTCCAAGTAAAAAGGATTATGTCTGTACAAGAGCATTGCTCATTTGTAAGCTTCCATAAACCATATGGCTGCTCAGGAGTGAATATAATCACAATCAACTCAGTGCCATAAGAAATGCAGGAGCAAGCTGACTTAGCTACTCAGTAAAAACAAAAAAATCGTAACATATAATGTGAAGTTGAGACATTGCATGAGACGGCTTCATATTCCAGGACTCTTTCAAGTACATTGTACATGTGCTGTTGTTCAATATAACCCAACTGTCACTTTTCTCAAGCATTTTCTGCACAAACTGCATACTTGAAATTAACAAAAACAAAATCCCATCCAATAGCTAGATAATACCCTAAGAACACAAAACTCTTCACCTTAGGGACATGGAGGAGCTAATAACTGCTCTCTCCCATCTGCTGGTCAGATTGAAATTGCAGGACATGTGTTACAGCTACGCCTCTCCTTGGGACTCCAGTATTCACTCCAATTTTGTGTCATACAGGCATATTCAGTGACTGTACAATACTTGCCAGAAGCAAAGGACCAAAACATCCAAAAGTGTAGGAAAAAGAAAACAGACGTCTTTGGATTCATGAACAATGGGAATGTAGTCATATAAAAGCTATTGCTATCAGACATTGTTCCAGTATAGGATCACTCCTTACATCCCTTCGGGAAAAATAAGAAAACTTACTGCTGAAATGACATATTTAGAAATTGTCATGGGAACTAATCCACTCTAAAAGAAACATCACACAAAACCTTCTGAACTTTGTAACTAACTATTCAAAACCAGCTAAGTGATTTTATCCATAAACATCGCTATTTTTGCTTATGTTTTTGCAATGTGCAAGTTTACTGAAGGCTGAAGATTAGTCCTCTTACACCAGCCTACACAAAAGGACTCAGAGGGAGATGTCAAGCCACCTCTCTCCTTCCTTTGTCTGAGGCCAAACGTGTGCCTGGGCAATTTTTCAGTACAAATTTTAACATCCTGAAGGCTGCTCTAATTTGTACCAGTTGGCAAGGTTCCAAAAGAGCCGTCTTTGTGGCCATAGCTGACAGGGGCTCAGGAAAGCATCAGTCATGACTCCATGCTGACACTGGCACTGAGACAGAATACAGCTTTTCCTGGCTCTTTGCTAGAAGGCATCCCACCCACAATTTTAGGAAAATATCAGATATCAGAGTGGTGCAAAGTATTCCTGATGGCAATATTTCTGAAAATTGCTATTTTAACTTGTTTATAAACCTATACAAGCAATTACAGTTTGCATTTACTGTGTATTATATTAACATGCAGATAGTTAAAATGTACATTGTTAGAAAAAGAAGGGCTGGATCCTGAAGCAGGAGACCTGTAGGTAGCCAGAGTTTAAAAAAATTTATTTGTCTTTTTCTTTCACAATGTGCAATATTGAAATTTCAGCTTGCTATTTATTTTATATTTATTTATTTCTCTTCATATTTTTTTGTTTTATGAAAGCAATGTCTATGTTATTAAATGGATCTTCCTTTTTTTCAGACATATAAATACAAGATATAATCACAGGGCCTCTTCTATTGAAAACAGTCATATTTTACACCTTTTTTCCTCTGGCCCACTAGGTAGTGATTTTCTTTCTTAGCCATGGATTACTCTCTTTCAAATCCATCATTCCCAACCACTCATTTGGTGGAGCACAGCAAGCTTTTTCAATAACTCCTTTCTGCTGACCATGCATATGAGGTTGCAGAACTCAGTCTTGTCTTCACAAGGGAATTGTTCTGTACATGTGAAGTAATACAGTTACAATATTACACGAGGATGTTCCGATTCCAATACCACAAAACTTTTAAAAGTTTCTTTGCATCACATGGAAAGAGTTCTAAGCTAAAGTAAGTAAGTACTTCTCCTCTAATAGAAGTGTTCATGTAGATTATACCCATGTAACAGCTCAAATGATTTGTCTCCTGTTGAGACAAAGTCCTAGACAATGACGTGCTGCATGCAGACACAGAAGCAGCACCCAGATGATAGGTTTCCATGTTGTCTTAATTGGTTCAGATAACATGGTTTTCTTTTATAATAGCATGTATCTATTTTTTGTCAATTTTTAAAAGCAAAAACATCCTTTCAGCTGAAATCTTACTATGACTACAAGCCATTCCAGTCATGAAATGTGAGGGTGAGCGGTGTTAGTTCATAATTTCAGAAATGCTCACATCTTTTCTGGGAAGTAGAGGAACATTTAAGATCACAAACGTTAAAGAACTACTAGAAATGGAATTTTAAGTCCAGGAAAAGGTAGGTAGCTGCTAATGATGTGAATGCTAAGCAAGAAAGTAGTCATCATTTTTAAGAGCTTAGGTGACAGTACAGGCAAATAGGTCTAGATAACACTAAAAAAATAGTTAATTAAAAATTCTTTTGCTCCTCAGGCAATCGCAAAAGCCTTTTCTTAAAGCTGTCTTTGCTCTATACTTGACCATTCCATGGTCAAATAGAGAGAGCAATTTGATTTTCAGTATGCCTGCAGATCTTCAGAAAGCCTTATTACTTTTAAATCATACTACCTCATATAACTGAATATGTATTAACTTAAAAGTCTGTTTAGCCTCTTCTTTGTCACGCCTTTGTTCTTGATCTATGAAGAACCCAAATCCTTCAGTTCCTGCTACAGTTCCTGAAAATAAACCTGCTTTCAGTTGGATTTGAGTATACACTGCATTTTCTACAGTCATTTTTTCCTACACAGCGACACTAGAGCCATCTGTCAATTTATAGAAGCTGTTTATAAAAACAAGTGAGAGGGAGACACAAAAATGGATAGAGGCAAAGAAATCATTTACCAGGTGACCAGAGAACAGTGCTACTTTATCTACTACAGATGAGAGCAAACACTGAGAAAGCTAATCTTGTGTTCAGCAGTCTCGAACTTTTATCCTGACAGAAGATTGCTAGACAAGGTCCTGAATAAAGAGAGCTTTTTTTCTGGGACTACTGTATGAGGAATTATTCAATTGACATATTACATAATAGACTAACTGGCTCTCTTTGTTTATCTCACATTCAGTAGATTACAGTCCAGCTGATTTACAGAATCACAGAATCACAGAATGTTAGGGGTTGGAAGGGACCTCTGTGGGTCATCTAGTCCAACCCCACTGCCAAAGCATTCAGGTTTCCCCTTCCATCCAGTCTTACAATGACTTGGGTTTTTTTCAAT
>Ga0065711_1046272_pt1 | contig 12985 bp, 8 predicted proteins | sample Hoacrofraction12_FD_59098 | JGI IMG/M metagenome (GOLD analysis project Ga0065711, IMG submission 59098) | Hoatzin crop microbial communities from Cojedes, Venezuela - Epithelial fraction 12 v2 (version 2) | ecosystem: Host-associated > Birds > Digestive system > Esophagus > Crop | place... | reverse complement strand
AAGCCAGTCCCTGCTTCCACTGCCTGTGCAGTTCCCTCTTCTTCCTTAGTTTGACCAGCATCTCTTGCCTCAGCCATGCCAGTCTCTTCCCTTCTCTGCCCGACTTCTTACACTTGGGGATCGAGAGCTCTTGCGCTCTGTGGAATACATCCTGAAAGACCTGCCAGCTTTGTTCTGTTCCCCTGTCCCTGAGGACCGTTTCCCAGGGAGTCCTTCTGACTATCTCCTTGATATTTACACTTCTAAAGGTGTGAAGTAAGATGTTCTTCTCTACTATTTACAGAAAGGTAGGAACTGTAGAAATACAATGTCCTTAGAACATTTCTCTACAGTTTCTAGTCTGAAAGTAATTTTCCTCGTCTGAAGAGGTGAGCACAGTTTTTGTTTTCTTCAAAATATTCCAGATATAGATCTCTAGTCTTGTCTATAGCTCTACAGATTATTCAAATTACTTTTATTTACTGTCTTAAAGACAGTGTGTAGGAATTGTGACACACTTCAGCTAATGTTGCACAAATCTTCCATGCAACTGTGATTTTCATACATAGTATTTAACATGTTTAAAAGTTAAACTCTATGAATATCATTATCACCAAGTCTTTATGCCATTGCGTATGCAGTCATTTAATACATTTCCGGTTTGGTAACTACAATGTGTGAGAACAAGCTTCAGTAAACACATTTGTTTGCTTTTAAATTAGAAGTTTAACTACATTAACATACTGATTTGACAAAGATAATTCAAAGGATTATTACGCCGAACAGTAAATTCATACTCTTTCAAGTCCCGAGATTTTAAAAAACATTAAAAAAAAAATAAACTGAAAGAAAATCTGAGTTCTGTGATGAATCATTTCATCTACTGCATATATATGTTTTACACAGAAAGTGACTGACTTACTGTAAACTTGAATTTTTTTCAGGAGAGCTTTAAGCCACAAGTAAGACCTTTTAGCCACCCGGTGCCCTTGTGTTGGGGTGCCTTGGGCCATCCTAGAACTCATAGGTGAGGGACAGAAACTATTTATGGCTACAGGCTTATTTTCCTGGTCATCTGTGGGATGTAGTAAGGGTAGCTCTGCACTAAGCCATGGGACTGCAGCCTCCTCTTGTCCTGCTCCTATTTAAAAGATTTATAAGCGTGAAAGCCTTGGAGGGCTTGCCTTGGGCCAAGAGAATGATTGCTTTTGAATGTTGTCACGACTGGCCGTGAAAACACGTGGGCTGAACTGTCTCTGCAGCAATTCATTTAACTGATAACTCGCTGCGTTTCTCAGGATTTCATTGAGCAACCAGAATTCAGGTCAACAGGAGCAGACAGAAAACAGGGCTGGAGACTGAGGCACAGGCCAGGCAGTTGGTCAGTGTTACTCAGAGCATAAAAGTAAAATCATATAATATGCAATTTTAAAACTCAAATTAACATCTGGAGCTTTCTAAATTAAATCTGACAATAGATTTTCACTTCAAATCATGACATGCTGTAAATTACTTACATAAGACAGTTAAGGAAAAAAGCTGAACAGAGGTTTTATCAAGTAACTTTTCTATTGTTTTCCTACTACAGTACACGAATACCACTATCTTAAAACAAGGACAACATTTATAATAATCCTGTAAGGAGTCTGAAAACAGATCATAAAAAAGAATATGTCTTTTGTATTTGGATTAAAAATTAATAGCTTAAAATTCATATTTGTAAAAGACCTCCTGAAATACTTTTAAATACTGACTTTTAATTGCATGAGAGTTTTGTGGGGTTTTTGGGGGTTTGTTTTGGTGAAACCCATATAGGTTTCACCCAATATTTGCCTTAAGAGACTACTTGCCTTTCTCTTTTTAGAAGTTTACAAACATATGAGATTGGAAAAAAATATTTTTAACATACGAATTATAAAGACCGCTTTAAAATCATTATCATGGTTCCTACCTGTAATGTTAACAATAACAATGATGAATGACTGTCAAAAGTTCCACAGTGTTTATGTTTGAAAAATATGCTATTTTACCACCTTCTGCGAAAAAATAAAACACCCTCAATATAGAAGTAGTCCTACATTATGGAAAACTTTTCTATTTAATGATGCTGACGATACGCTGTGAATCTGAAAAAGTCTTGACTTGAATGATTATAGTTTGACACCTGGAATCCCAATGACAGTGAAGCAGTGAGTAAAAGTCAATGAGAATAACTGAAGATCCCCTATATCAATAGCTCTGCAAATATTGGCAACATGGCTCAAGCAGATGTAGACACTCTCTTCTCCGAGACAATAATTTGTTAGAAAAAAAATGACAGTGTACGACTACTTGTCTGGGTACATTTCTGTAGAGAGGAAGACTACAGAAGAGTCTTGTGAATGCCAAAATAGAGTTTGAGCTAAAAATTACTAAAAGACACATTACTCTTCCTCTTCCCCACACTCCAAAATGTCTCTGACTCCAAGTTATTTATCTCTTCCTCATTAACCCCTTCACCATTCCCCAAAGTCTCCTCCTACACGAGTGTCTATCCCTCAAAGTGCCTTCCTCACCTACTTCCCCTGCCGCCTCATGCATTCCTCTAAACCGCTCCCCATACATCTCTTCAACTTCCCAGGCAACCCTCTCACTCATATTACTTCTAAATTCTCTGAAACTCCACCCTTCCCTCTAAACAAAAAAGGAGAAGCACCCAGAACATGTAAATCAAAGGCTGCTTCACCTCTTCAGTTTGTCCAGCAATGAAGTGAAAGAAAGTGTCCAAAGTTGACCTGGGACACCCTGCACAATGACAACTGATCTTCAGAGATGAAAACAGAAATACACATGAAGAAAGACATCAACTGCCTAGGTAAGAAAAGCAGAGCTTGGTAGCTCAGAAGTTTGCACTACCAAATACTTATTATTTCTGAGGGAGATGAGTTATGAGGAACTGTTTCCTGAAGTTCCCCACAATATTTTGTATCAGGAACCGTAAAGGCAAAAACTGCAAGAAGACTTGGAAAAAAAAAAAAAAAACAAAACACAAACCACGTATCCAGGATCCCTTTTTTATTCCTTTTTTAAAATTCATTTTTCATAACATGTTAAATGAGTAGGTTTTACCAACGCAGTTTATTCAGGTTTACTTGATTAACAGTCAAAGAGATACTGAGTAGTGCAGAATAAGGTATTTTCTAGAGTTTGGTTTCTGGGTTTTATGGTTTTTTTTGTTTTGTGGTTGGGTTTTGGTTTTTTTTTTTCTTTGTAAAAGAAGTTGGTATTATCTGAATTGTGTTAATTACGCTTAGCAAACTAGAGGATATTATCTTTAATTATTAGCTTGAACACTACTAAATTAAATATGCTCTGTTCCACTGGTATTTGTACATATCCATTCATCTTGGACATAAAAACCATATATTTTCAATATGTACTAATTAAAAATTTAATATTAATTTGCTGTCTAGCATTTTGTATTTTATTTTTCTGAAAATTGTACATAACTATATGTATATGCACATATAACAAAAGCTACCTCAGCTTACAGCTTTTTTGTGAACACTTGGAAATGTTCACTGGATAGAAGAAATTTTGGAGCAGTGCTTCTTTTCGAATCATATTGTGACATGATCTTTGAGTGAATACTACAGTTATGAACAAAACCCTACATACTGAAAAAATGTTTTACAGTTTTCCATGTGAGTGACATGGCTATTTATGTGCAATGTTCAGTTTAATGAGTGATTCTGTCATGGAAAATAAAAATGTGTTCATGGTTCAATAAATGAGTCTGTTGATTAACCAGACCTGACAGACTTTAACCTCTAATGTTTTAATCCTCTACTGCTGTCAATGATGCAATTTCTACTAAGCTAAATATTTAAATTTGAAAGAATAATTTTTGTTTACATCATCTGCAAAAAAAGCTTTAAGGATTACCTTTTCCAAATTGCATCACATTAAAAATTTATGTAACAAATTTAAAACCATGTATTCCAACTACTAGCTTATATAATTCAACTGAATAAATTTTATATTTTTATACAGGAATGCATTATACATTCTAATTATCGGCTAAAAAGAAATATTAACCTACCTTCAGGAATGCATGCACATAAATTCCTTCATGCTGATAAATCTTTTAAAGTTTTTTCCCTACTTTCCAATTGTCAACTTAAAAGTCAGGACAGAATAACAAGAAAATATTTGTCTCTAGAGTAGCACATTACATCTGCTATTGGTAGTAAGTACACAAGCAATAGGATTATTATTACAATGGAAACATAAAATAAACCTAATCATTACAAACAGATTTATTTGTCCTATTAGAACATAGGTACTATCATAAGGACTGAGGATGAAACCTTAAGCCCACTGAAACTGGGGAGAGCATTTACCACTTCGAACACCTTGAAAATCAGTAAAATATTCAAGTCCTTTAATTTATTCCTTCTTCCATTCTACAAAGAACTTAGCTGTAAGGTTTATTTTACTCTTGTATATTCTACTAAGTTGCACAAGTTTCCTCGTACAGTAAGGCAAGCTCAGTTTTAAACATTTATAGTGAAAAAGGTCTGGTATTTTTGGAGAGAAAATAGAGTTTGGCTCTCTTACAGCTGCAAGAATTCAGAAAGTTATACTTCTGTTTCTACTTTCTTCTTATTATTATAGTAACCCTAGCTAACACCACAGATGCTACAACATTAAAAAAACCACCACATCTACTTCTTTTTAATACTATGCTTGTAGCTAAGAAGCCTTAGAACGTTCCTGTATTTTGTTAAGCTTTCTCTTATCACTTAATAGGGCAAATGTTATTCAGATTTTCATATACATATTTTAGGCTTCATAAACATGTTCAGATTAACAAAATACACAACAATATAAAGAACATGTACATTTTTAAAGAAAAAAGAAAAGGTATTTTAAATATTCAGGAAAATGCTTCTCAGGATCTCTAGAATCTGTCTAAAAAATATACACATAAGTAAAAAAAAGTGATTACAGATATCTACACTCTGTCATTACTCAAAGTTTTCACTCGGGATTACAGCTTCTTTCTGTTGTGAGCTGTGTTCTGTACCAGGACAAAAAAGCAATGTTTTGTCTTCACTGAAGGGTGATCTCATTTTTTCTTAGCACTTGAGGTAGGTAATTCAGTGCTTAGATAATGTGCTTACCTTTCAGCTGAAAAAAATATTCTAAAGAGCTGATTTCATGAATAGAAAGATGCAAAGACAATTAAAAAAAAGTAAGACTCATAGAGCAGTTAATCTTACTCTGCTTATTACATAAACCTTCATCAGTATATCAATCAACTAAAGGAGTATAGAAACCAACCACCTCTTTTCACTTACTTTCTCAGGCAAACTTTTTTTCAATGGTTTGCTGTTTACAAAATTAACTTTGCAATTTTTCTTTTTAGTGCAGCATGTGTAAGTACTATGAAACCTACCAGAGATCTACCTAGTAGAAGAAAAATAACTGCTTCTAAGGCTCATTAAGTAGTACTTCAAAGACTAACAGTCTATTCAGCAAATGCTTCATTTAATAACTTCTTTTTATTTGAGATAAGACCAACATATCCCCATTAAAAAAAAAAAGGTCTACAGTGGGACACACACACACAAAAGCAACCCCAATCTGAATACTTGCAAGCAGTTTTCCTTCTATCTCAGAAACTGCTTCACATTATTATTTCACCTTTTGTCTGAAAAACAAATGATGAAAAGAATCTAATTTCTAATCTATTTATTACTACCTAGTAATGGAATTTGGCTTATTTTTTTTTTATTTACATAGACACTCTAACCATGAATTCCTTGCATACAGGAAAGAGAAATTTTCATCACAAGAATCTCTTTTCCTCTTCCCAGCATGACATACCTTTCCAGAGCCGCTCAAAGTTCTCTTTTCTTGACTTCTTCAGACCTTTTATCATTTGTATTTCTTTTCAGTAAAAATGCATATCAAGAAGGCTTTTTGAGTTACCTGAAAAGAAGCCATTCACTCAGCTATGAAACCATAAAAAAAAGTTCTGTTCAAGTAGAATAAGAGAGAAATCTTCAGCACAAATTGAACAGCTGTACTACTACAGTCTTGGGAGAAGTCTAAAGACTGACCTTTTGACTCGGGAATTTAACATTTCAGCTTTCTTAATTTTCCTATACAGAAAATATAAGCACCACAGTTTTACAAAACCTGTAAATACATAATAATAGACAGACTTTGCTCTTAAGTAGCTTCCAATCTATACTAAGTGGTCAAAGTATGGGTGAAGTAGGAATTTAGAGAAACAGTTATTGTTCTTAAGTAGCTCGTTTTCCTCCAAAAGGAACATAAGACCACCTGATAAAACAATCTCCACATCCTCAATCCTGCCTCCACTGACGGCCAACGAACAAACAAGTTAAAAGTATAGGGTGTTGTTGTTTTGTTGGGTTTTTTTATGACAGGGGTGTCAGTATTATCCCTAGTTCCGATAACATGCAGTTTAGGTACTTTGGAGTTACACATATGTAATTGGTATGAATGATCATTCAGTAGAGGTGTCTTAATTTGTGTAATAGTTTTCTAAGTTCATATTTGGGCAACTGTAGTATCCTGAATCCATGCAGTTCACAGTAACTATCTGATTTGTGAATAGGCACTTCCTTTTCATTTTAAGCCAGTTTTCTGAGATTTTAATTTTATTATAATCTTGTTACTGTTTTATAAATAAATTTTTTTTGTTCCTCTTTTCCATGTTCTTCATATACTACCACATATATAACCCTTGTCAATTGTCTCTCTTCCAAATCATAGTGTACTACAGTATATTTAACCTCATCTCAAATGGAAACCTTTCCAGAATTATCATCTTTATTATCTTTCTGTGTAACTTCCTTATTTTTAATTTATGATTTTCAAGATAGTTTGGCTTATGAATTTCAAGCTACTTGCTGATCTTTTTGCTCTTGTTCTCAATTCCATTTCCCTTCTGAAATTCAGTAATAGTAGCTAAATACTAGGTTGACTTTTTCAGCTGATTATCCATATTGTCTCTAGGAAGGTTGTTTGGGGTTTTTTCCCCTCCAAGTAACAACAGTGGCTAATTTAAAGACTGTTCTTTCGACAGTCGTGGATTGTCAAGGGTTTTTTTTAACATCAATATCACTTTTCAAACTTGAATCTCAGGAACCCCATGAGTAATGACCATAATGAGTTAACTAGACAGTACACACCATAGGTACAATTGTCAGCCTCTCTCAGTCTAAAAATCATTCCTATCTCAGACCTATTTGGTAGTTACTCTAAGTTACTGTAAAGTAAATAAATTCCTAGGATGTACCTGTCCACATCATGGGGCATGGTGGCTTGACTCTGGCTGGAAACCAGGTGACCAGCAAAGCCACTCTATCATACGCCCTCCCCCGCTGGACAGGGGAGAGAAAACGTAAGGAAAGGCTCCTGGGTCAAGACAAGGACAGGGAGAGATCACTTACCAATTACTGTCATGGGCAAAACAGACTAAACTTGGGGACATTAGTTTAATTTATTGCCAATCAAAACAGAGTAGGGTAATAAGAAATAAACCCCACCCCTCCCCTTCTTCCTGGGCTCAACTTCACTCCTGATTTTCTCTACCTCCTCCCCCACCAGCTGCTCAGGGCAATGGGGAATTGGGGTTACGGTCAGATCATCACACATTGTCTCTGCTCCTTCCTCCTCACACTCTTCCCCTGCTCCAGCATATGGTCCCTCCTACAAGAGACAGTCCTCCACAAGCTTCTTCACTGGGGGTCCTTCCCATAAGCTGCAGCTCATAATAAACTGCTCCAGCATGGGTCCCTTCCATGAGGTGCAGTCCTTCAGGAACAGGCTGCTCCAGCACGGGTCCCCCACGGGGTCACAAGCCCTGCCAGCAAACCTGCTCCAGCACGGGCTTCTCTCTCCACGGGTCTGCAGGTCCTGCCACGAGTCTGCTGCAGCGCGGGCTACCCACAGGGTCACAGCATCCTTCAAGCATCCCCCTGCTCCAGCGTGGGGTCCCTTCCATGGGCTACAGGTGGATCTCTGCTCCACCGTGGACCTCCACAGGCTGCAGGGGGACAGCCTGCCTCACCGTGGTCTTCTCCACGGGCTGCGTGGTAATCTCTGCTCTGGTGCCTGGACCACCTCCTCCCCCTCCTTCTGCACTGACCTTGGTGTCTGCAGACTTGTTTCTCTCACATAGTCTCAACTCCTCTCTCCTCTGGCTGCTGTTTCTGCACCAGGTACCCCCCACACACACCCTTCTTAAATACGTTATCCCAGAGGCACTGCCACCATTGATAATGGCCTTGGCCAGCGGCGGGTCCATCTTGAAGCCGACTGGCACTGGCTCCATCAAACACAGGGGAAGTTTCTTGCAGCTTCTCACAGAACCCCTGTAGCCCTCTCCACTACTAAAATCTTGCCACGCAACCTAATACACTGGGAGGGGGAAAGAAGTGCCATACTCAGCTACTAGCAATCTGTTGGTATAGCAAGGCCTGGGGCTAAAGCAGCATGAAGATCGAACCACTTTCTCAAATGTGCAGGCTGCACTTGAATTTCCTTTATTGTTATGTAGCATTTCTGCATTTGTTAAAGTTCTGCTTATGTGCAGTTGCACTCTACACGGTCAGCTGGAGAATTAGCAACTGAGTGCTCTAAAATTTGGCTTAAGGGCTGCACAACTCAAAATCTATTGAGCACATGTGCATTGTTTCTGCACAAGTAATAAAATATTTTAAGATTCCCCTAGACTGATAATTTTGTAGCTTTCATAGTATTTTAACTTCATGTTAGACTAAAAAAGATAAAATGCCAAAAAATGTTTTCATTTTTGTAAGTTCTCGGTGTCATGTCCATTTTTTTCATTATCCAGCCTTAAGGCTTTACTGTATATACCCAAGGTCTCAACCCTAGCAGTATTTACTTTATCGCAGAACGAAACAGTTTCTCCCTTAGGCTGAGAAACTGTGACATTCAGAGAAACTCTCCAGTTAAAAAGATCAGAGCAGTTCTGCCTGTAATTGACCACTTCCCTTGAAGATTACAATTCAAACACGTTTTGAAAATAGATGCCACTGGATCTGACACAGTAAGAGAGACAGAAAATCCCTTTCCAGGACTGCAGACGGAGTCGGATTCAGGGATCCCTGGCACATGCAGGTTACCTCCACCTCACATTGTCCAAATTGCACCCTGCTGAGTAACATAGTCAAACATGTCTTGGTCTTTTATTTAACTAACAGGGGTATATATAATGGAGGAATGAACATAAGGAATCTTACTTTTCCACACAGCCCTATTTTGCATGAAACTAGGCTTAAAACCCAAGTTTAAACAAATTGCTTTGTATTTACGAGTTCCCTTCACAACTAAGGGTCCCTCTGGTAAATGTGAAGAAAGAAAATTAGCAGCACTTTGGAATGTGTCTTATGAAACCAATTCCTAGGAAATTAAGAATCTCAAAACAAGGAAAATTTCATCTTGAACACATAAAGAAAACATTAATTATGAAACAGCAAGGAAAAATAATTAAAAATCAATTCAGGGAAGATTAAATAAAAAACCATGGAAAGTCAACATTCACATTAGTATTGTAATGACACTGTTTTAGAATGATTTAATTAAAAAAAAATTCTAGTCTCCAAAATTAGTTGCTTTTAAGTGAGAAAAGTGTTACACTAACGTACAATAGATTTTGACAGTGCCTGACACAGAACAGTCAAAGAAGCACATTTGATTTAAAATAATTAATAAATACATGTAACACAAGAATAGCTGAAGATTGAATAAATACTATTATGGCTCCATTTCTGCAGCAACATCTATACGAGTAGATGCCTGCCACAATTCTACTGATGTCAACTCTGCTGCCCAATGGCTCATAGCTCTGATAGAACAAAGGAGACCAAATTTTACATTATCAGTCCCTACGGCTCCTGTTACCTGAGCACAGAATAAAATTGATTTAAGAAGTTTTTAACTAGGTATGGCCAAAACTATTGGACTACCTAGTGACACATTTAACTTGCAATAGTAAAAGACAAATCTGCCTCTTATGTGTTTGAAGTTCAGACTCGGACACATTTTTAAATGGAGCTTGAAAGTGATCTGAATTAACCACCCAGCACAATTTCAGTATTGTGACTGCTGGTCTGGAAATCAGGGATGTATCATGAAATTATATTATTAGATACATAAGTTTAGTCCGATTCTGGAATGTACACAGACTCAGTATTACACGTTTTCTTTCGAGACAGGTGAGTTTTTATAAAGGCACGGTAATGAGGATTTCTTTTTATCTTCCAAAGAAAATCTTTTTTCTTTATCACTTAGACTTGGAAATACAGGATATGGAAAAGACATTCACTCAAGACAGGGTGAACACTAATACATCACAACTCCCTCCAGAATTTGAAAACCTTGTTCACACCCAAGTTAAAAAAAAAAAAACAAAACAAAAACACCACACAACAACCAAAAAAAAAAACCAACCCTCACCACGAGACCCATAATATTAATTTCTTGAAACTTCAGGGAAACCAAGTATTACACTATTTTTATAAAAGGAACAGTACAGCAAAGTAAGTTCTGAGAACTACAACACTAAAAATTATTATTAAAGAGGCTGACTTTAAAAAAAAATCACTACATACAACATCATATTGTTATATTCCCATTATATTTGATGTACTACATGCAGCAACAAGTATAAGTGCACTTAACTACTGTTCCTGTCTGGTGCAGATTTGGCTGTGTTCCTATTGTACATGTGAAAAGGTTATTAAAAGATACTGAAAGGAAATAAAAGTCAAATAATATGTACTGTATTCTGTGAACAAAACAGCAAACAGTTTCTCAAACAAAGCCTATTTGTGTCAGGAATCCTTTTATATTCAGTAAAATACTCTTAATAAATTCTAACAACACATCTGCAAATGGTTCAATTCAGTCATTCTCTTGAACACCACACACAGACAGAAAAGTACAGATGCAGTTTAACTTAAATAAGGTACCACATGGAAACAGCAATCAATAAATAGCCTACTGCTAATCCATCCCAACAAGAATTCTTTCTATCCTTTTCTGCAGCTCCTCTGTTTCTCTTTGATGGAGGGGACTAACAACAGGTCAACACTAATCCATCCAAAATTAGTACTAAATTTGCAATCCTCTACAATCCAACAGTCAAGGGAACACAAAAAGGGGATGCTGTCTTTATAACATCCATAAAAGGTGTTACTTCAGTAAAAACAAACTAGCCAAATGGTATTCAGATGTGAAGTGTCATTGTAATGTAACGATGCTCCAGTTTGGGGCTATGAAGAGCAGTCCTCCCCACTGGTTAGTTTGCTGGACTAGTACTGCACTTGTAACTAAAACTCACAGAGTTCCAAGGTTTTTCAAGGATCTTCACGCATCAAAGCCTCATATTATAAGGAAGAGGGTAAGAGGGGGGAAGTAATTTCACCTCCCAGAACATGAACTTCACAAGGCCTACAATAAAGTCAGAAAGATCTGGTGTCACTCTACCTTACTATGTAGGATAGTTAGGAGAGGGGTTTAGAAGGTCTCCTATTGAATGAACAGCAGGTTTGGTTTATTTTTAAAGGCCTCTGTCCCAAATGGTAGTATTTTTCCCTAAAACCCTCCGATGGCTTAATATGCAGAATGAAGGTACATGTAACCTCCTGAAAATCCTTGTGCGTGTCAGTCACATGAATTGGGGGCCATTCTTAATACTTTACTGTGACATCACAATTATATAAGAAATGCTCCACTAGATCAAGTCAATGCTTACCTAACCCAGTTCTGTCAGCAGAGTGGAACACTAACTTTATCTCTTTCTGTTCCTTTTTTCTTCTACTCAACTGCTCAATTAAGAATACTAGAAGATATACTAGACTGTATATCCCCCCCTAGTCCTTTTGGTATCCTTTTGTACCCACTGCCCACAAATTAATCTATTCCTTTTTTGAACATGCTGGTTACCGTCTACCACAAACATCCTGCAGCAGCGACTCCAGAAGCCCACTACCAAGTGTAACAAAGTATTTTTCTTCCGTTTTATATAGTTCTGTGCATTTCATCAGATGGCCCTAGTACTGGCACTGTTTGCCAATCAGTTCTGTGTTTGCCTGACCACTTCTGTGAATTTACAAACCTCACTCACATCCCTCACTGTCTTCCGACTGAAATGCTGAGGCTCCTCTGACCTCTCCTTCATTGGCAGCCTCTCCATACCCTTGATAATATTACTGGCGTTTCTCTCCATCTTCTCTATTTTCACCAAATCTTTCTTGAAATTAAGAGGATAGAACTGCACACTGTGCTCAAGAGGATGTTGTAGCAATTTTGTAATATAACCACAAAACAATACCCTGCATATTCTTTTTTAAAAAAATTGCTTTCAAAATGGTAATCTGACTATTGTTGTCACCAATTGTCATTGGGGACAAAAGCATCAGAGTCCATATGAACCATATGACAGAAGAGAAGGTTACTTTAGCTAGATGGCTTTTTGCTTCCAGGTCCTAGTACACTCCAAGATTTGGGAGAAGGGAGAATACTGTTCTTACTAAACAAGCCACAGCACTATATTTTCATGAAAAAAATCTAAAGCAGAAATTTAATTTAACTTCTTTAGAGCATGTAAACCTGAGAAAGTCCCACCACTCTGAGTTATTTCAGTTCTACCGATAAGGCTCAAACCAAGGTCGCATACACACTTTATTAAAATTACAGAACATATCCAATAAAATACTAAAATTTAGCCTTTTTAGGATTTGTCACTTTCTGACACATGATGAAGATGCAATTTTATAATCACTGACATCTGCTTTCCATTTACTACAAGATTTGAAAGGATAAATCTCATGCTTTATGAAGTACACAGTTTTTGAAGCAGTATTATATACCAGCACTTTATAAATGAAGACTTTTGGTAAAGTTCTACAGCAAATGGCTTCCTATGTTTATTATATGCCCTAAAAAAAAAAAAAAAAAA
>Ga0065711_1046271_pt1 | contig 12985 bp, 8 predicted proteins | sample Hoacrofraction12_FD_59098 | JGI IMG/M metagenome (GOLD analysis project Ga0065711, IMG submission 59098) | Hoatzin crop microbial communities from Cojedes, Venezuela - Epithelial fraction 12 v2 (version 2) | ecosystem: Host-associated > Birds > Digestive system > Esophagus > Crop | place... | reverse complement strand
GCCCCCTCCCTGGCAGGGTTCAAGGCCAGGTTGGATGGAGCTCTGAGCACCCTGGTCTGGTGGAAGATGTCCCTGCTGATGGCAGGGGGGTTGGAACCAGATGATCTTTAAGGTCCCTTCCAACCCAAACTGTTCTATGATTCCATGAATAACGCTGAATGTTCTTTACCAAGGCTCTGTCTCTTTGGAGTAACGTTTCCCTGTCGTGCTGTCAGCAGACCATCAGTATTTGTAGGCAAGAAGCCTCACATAAGGCTTGGAGCAAGTTGTAAGGAGCAACCCGTGGTTCTGAGGATATCCTTAGCCCCAAACTCTGATCTTCAGGGAAGCCTGAGGATGACCAGAACATTTTTTTCTGGCCTCCCACAAGGAGTTACAAACCTGTTTCACCAAGTCCCATAAGAGAAGGATTAATCAGTCCCTGGGATGAAGCTGGTTTTAAAGCCTGAGTTAAAAATGCAGGCTGGAAATCCTGGACCACATTTATTAAAAAATACCAATTTTAATGAGAATTTAGGATGTCCAGTTGCTGCCGCAGTGAGCGTGTAGCCGCCCAAACGCGTGTTTGAGCAGCAGCGTTGCATAAGGTGCCTCGCAAAGGCAACGCAGAGCAGTCAGCCGAAGGAGCTCAGCGTAGGGGAGAACAGCTGTAACAGCTGGAGGAACCAGGAGGGCTCACTGGGAGGCAAAGACAGGGGTGTTTTTATAAGCTAAGTATGCACCCACAAATCACAGAACTCATGCCAGCACCTTGACCTCTTGTGTTAATGACAAGGCAGGATCTGCAGGCAATTAAATAAGGAGCCAGACTGAAGCGCTGCCAAATCACCCAAATTTATCATAAGTCACATAACAACGTTACTCCGGGCCCTGCTCCAGGGATTTAGAGGATGGCATCTCCTCTTCCTTTTAGAAACACCCCCTCACCCCAAAAACAGTTACGTTTCTAGCCTTCCTATCAGATGAGGGAGAAGAGGAGCGGAGGAACCTGGAAAATATGAACCAAATTTAACCTCACAGTTCAAAAAAGAAACCACCCCAGAGAGGAAAGGAGACTTGGGAGAGTTGAGGGGAGGGGGCTGACTCATGGCATTTGTATGCTTGGGGTTGGCAGCCCTGCCTGTGGCATTTCTGCTCGAGTCCAGCCCACGAAATCCTGGAAGTTTTGCAAGACGCTGTTAGATGATTTTTAGACCAAAACTATGCTTCGGCTCGGCGAGTCTGCCCAGCCCTGCTCCGACTGTGGCTTGTGACATTGATTTTTCAACCTCTGTTCAGGGACTGAGCGGAAGGACAGCTGAAAGCTAAGATCCCTGCCATTGCCCTCGTCCTCCAGCCAGCGTTGGAGACCCAGAGCAGCGTGCTGGAGCACGCTTTTGGCACCGATCGTGAACAGGCAGCTTTCTAGCACACCAGCCGCTCCAAAGGCCACACGGTCATTTCAGGCACAGCCTGACTTGGGAAAAAATCCACAAAAATTTTCTGCCCTCCCCCACCCCCCCAGGGGCCAGCACTTGTGGCACTTTAATAACAACTCGCTTCTTCACACGATGGAGGAAAGGCTGCAGGTTTCTGGAGGGCAGGAGGAGATGCGTTCCTCTGCCTGGATCTCCTAACACCAGTGGTTCAGGAGGGCAGGAGCCAGATGTAGACACCCCATCGGTGGTTCGCACCCCCACCCCGATGCTCAGGCACGTGCAAAGCCTTGGAGCAGAGTTAAGATTATGCCGAGAGAGGACCTTGAGCGCCAGGTTTGGAGATCTCCGCGTTGTGCGGTTGGGGCAGGGTACCACAGCCACCAGCTGGGACCATCAGGAGGAGGTGGAGGCCCCAGTCAGGGGGAGCAAGATGAGCTGGGGAGAAGGGAGAAATTACCGAGCGCAGGCTAGCTGTCTGCACAAGGGATGGCTCAGAGCCAGCCGGGTAGATCTGGAGATGCAGGTCCCCCAACGCTACTTGCCTGAGTTGTTTTGCTGACCCAAGGCGGCTAAAAATAAGGGCAAGTAGACAAAACACCGCCTGCTCTACTGACAAAACACATTAGTAACTAAGGGTGGCCTCAGAGAACCAGATTAGTGTGGCACAGCTGGATTCTCTGCAGCCTGCCCGATGCTCGTCCTGCGGCCAAGGACTTCTGCTCTGCCTTATCGATGTTTCGGGGACCTCCCCTGACAGCTCTCCCCTCGCTGGGGCACTGGAAAAGTCTCTTCTACCTAGCGCTTATTTCCACCTAAGGCATAAAAATGTGTTTGGGACACCTAAACCTTTGCCAGCTTGAAATCTATCTAATAGCTTTAGAGGGGGAGACAGGCAGAAGAGGGAGTTTCTTTAGGAAGGTAAATTTAACCCTTATCCCACCCTCTGCCTCGCCATAAATGAATAATCACGGGAACAAACACCACTACAGGGTACCAGGATTCTCCCAGCATCGTTTCCAACACCAAATTCATCAGGTTTAAGTGAGTCTTCTCGCTGGGAGACCCCAGCACAGCTCTCGGTCACCGAGCCTCGAAAGATGGAGAGGGGATTTATAGCGACCGGTTCCTTCTTCCCCCGGACTTTGCCCTTCGGCTGCTCTCGGGGGAGCACAGGGCTCTCCACTGCCTCGCTGCAGAAATGGGGAAGCTGTCCCAGCCTTAAGGGGCTCCTGAATCCCACTGAAAGCCAACAAGAGTAAAACCTCCTTCTGCTTTTTTGCCAGGCTCATAACCTGGCATCTGCTGAGCCTTGTCGTCAGCTGGAGCAGCCTGTCTCAAATTATGCAACTCTTCTTTACTCCTCTCCCTTTTTTTTGCTCCTCCTGGGTCTCCTCCTCCAGTCCAGGGCTGCAATTAAAAGTCCAGGTCTCTTCCATTTCCCATGGAGAGAGTCGCAGAGTCACCCCTGCCAGAGGGGGGATTTCAAACCTTCATCTGTGATGTGTCTCACCTCCAGTCCTTGGCCTTGCCTAAACTTTCCCAGCCCTTTCTTGTGGCTAGGAGGAGAGCTCTTCTTAGGATGCATCATCAAGAGACTTGAGTAGATCTGGAATGCGGGTGCCGTTTCCAGCAATATATGTTTCTCCCTGGAGCATTTGGCTGCATCCTAATGGGAAAATTGTCTGGTAGGATGAATCCAAGGGCTCAAAGCTCCGAGCTTGTTGAAAAACATTATGCCTGAGTCTACCATTTGAGGCAGGTAAGTAACACGGTTTAGGTTTGAGGTTTGGGGGTTTTTTTGTAGAAAAATAAGCAGAGCTATAAAGAACCTGAGCTACCCAACACAACCACGGCAAAATTGTAGGTATCTCCCAGGCTTCTTGTTTCTGTCACCCTTTCCTGTTTCTTTCAGTTGCACTACAGATATGCTGTACGCAGCTGGAATACAGCTGGCATGAAAGATGCTGCGTAGAATATCCTCACGCTGCACACCAGCACTCGCCAATGTGACCTTGGCTAAAATTGGAAGCCATCCCAGATCTTTCTCCTTCACTAATATATTTAGAAGCCTTTGCTGAGCCCGGCAGAGCAGCACTAACCTGCGCACTCACGGGGTGTCAGAATAAATGTGCTGTGATGTATAGCTGAGGAATCGCAAGGCTACAGTAGAGCAGCAGGAGTGGAATTGGACTGGGCGTGAAGATTCAAGACTCATCATCTGGACCTTGGGTAACGGCTCACTGAGAGACAGATGATGAACTGCCCAGCCCAGGGGCTGGCCGGGGATGTGTCTGCTGGGTTTGAGGGGGCCTAATGTACTCCGCTGCTGGGAACCGCTCAAAGACACCTTTCTGAGTTCTTTCAGGTTTTTGAAGCTTTGCTGAGATGAAGGCCAGGATTAGCCCCTCTTGCGAACCTCCTTAATCTCCATGTCACTAGAGTGAAATCTGTTGGCAGGAGATTATTTCTCTTTTGGGAGCGTGAGAGCTGGGAGCAGCAAGCAGGGAGCTTGCTGGGGGAGTTCTTCCCACCCTGGCTGTTCTGGAAGTGCCTGATAACAGTTACGAGTTAGAACACTTCCGATTATCAGGACTCAAGGGAAACCTTCAGATGATGGACACAAGGACTGTCACCACCTCCTACCAAGGCAGATAAATCCACACTTCACCTTCCTAAACCTTGCTCAGGGTAGATGCCTTTTGAAAAGAGAATAGCTTCTCTCGCCTAGTTCTCCAGAGCTTTCTGGTGCAACCACCGTTTAAACAGGAACGTATAGGTGTGATACGCTGATACATGCAGGGTAGCTAGGTTTAAAACAAGGAAGCTGAGAGCACAGGCATAGCTAAGCAGAGAAGCGTAACGATATCGTGCCCCAGCTGAGTAGCTGTAACGGTCCTGACGCGTGATCTAAGCACACAAGTGTCTCAGGTATGTCAGCCTACTAACTAGAGGTCAATAGCTGGAGAGCTACAGGTGTACATCACATATGTAGAAACCACAGCTCTACTGGTGAATGGTAACTTGTGCACCTCAACGTTCGATCCATTTGACTGAGGTGTGCAAGCTTAAAATCGCTCAGGGTGTTGCCCCCTTGGAGAGCCTCACTGACATCTGCAAAGATCTCACCTACAGGCGCTGGTGGTATGATTATGTGTGGATAAGCTTGGAGGATTTGTCCATGGACAGGTTCTAGCTGGGTGATTGAGGATGAATGTGACAAGTTCGTTTCTAGCCCATATGAAGTAAGTTCACAAAGGGTTTTTTGTACATGGTGGTTTATCGGTGATGAGAGGTACCAGCCCGGTCCAGGCAATATGGAGCTGTAATGGCTGTGTTCACCCATGCTGTGTGTAACAGCACGGAGCACCTCCTTGGTGCTCATCACAAAGTGACAGTATTCAGAGGCAATGCAGACTTTTACACACTTAAGTCAGCCTTGAAAAAACACCTCAAAGCTCAAGGTGTTCCGTTTCTTTGCTGGTTTTGTCCCTTGGCCTTTTTCCCAGCAGTATTATCTTAAAACCCAAACCACTTCGCATGTTCTTGGTCCATTCCTGGCTGTGTCAAACCAGCCACCAAGCCCTCTTGGGCACCTGGCCGTTGGTACCCACGTGATCTGGCTGCTGCTGTCCACTGGCTGGGTTTATCTGGTCTTCTACTTGCATCCCATCATCGATATCCAACAAAGAACTTGCAAAGCCGTTTGCGCTGCACCGGGCAGATTCCTGGCTGAGATCTGTTGGCATTGCAGTAGTGTTACATCCAACTGCAGTGAAGCAGGACCGAGGAAGTGACACCCGAGGTAATGTGCTTTACAATGAGTCATTAATAAGGAGAAAAGTGCTCAGAGGTGACAAAGTTCCTATTAAGCTTAACAGCATTAGTCCTGTTCAGTTAAGTTTAAGAGATAATTGCTACAGTGACATGTTCACATTTCTAAAGTGCAAAAACAATAGTTCCTTTCTGTAAATGTTAAGACATTTCTCTTGGAAAAGAGAAGGGAGGAAGGAATGAATGAATAACAGCCTGAGGAAATGAAGGCACATGCATCACTGAAATAAAAACAAGGATTTTCACCTGGAGCACATTTAAAAATAGAAGTAGGAAAAATAAAAATGCCCAGAGATCTTCTCTGGATGAGGTTGTGCTCCTGGTGGCAGAAGGGGCTGCCCGCTGCAGTCAGCCTTGCTTGGGAGTGGTTTCAGAACTCTGCTGCAGAGACAACTCTCCTGAGCACGTTATCAGGAGTTGGAAACCCCCAAGGTCACAGCTGCCAGCCCAGGCACCCTGTTAATGCCTGGTAATGACCTTGAAGGAGCTTTTCATGGCAGCTTAAACGGATGGAAGGGGCTGCTGCTGTGGTCCCACCTTTGGCCATGCATCAGTTAGAGATGAGATGTCATGAAGCGAGTCAGAAGATAAATTGGTCCAGAAAAAAAAAAAAAAAAATTACTTAAACATCATAGATCATGGAATGGTTCGGGTGGGAAGGGACCTTTGAAGGCCATCTGGTCCAACTCCCCTGCCATGAGCAGGGACATCTTCACCCAGATCAGGTTGCTCAGAGCCCCGTCCAACCTGGCCTGGAATGTTTCCAGGGATGGGGCATCTCCCACCTCTCTGAGCAACCTCTGCCAGGGTTTCACCACCCTCACAGTAACGAATTTCTTCCTAATACCTAATCTAAATCTACCCTATCTCACTTCAAAACTGTTACATCTTGTCATGCCACTACACTCCTTGCTAAAAAGTCCCTCCCCACCCTTCCTGTAGGCCCCCTTTAAGCACTGGAAAGCTGCAGTAAGGTCTCCCTTAGAGTCTTTACGCCAAGCCAACCCACCAGATACTGAGCTCAGAGTTGCCCTCGTCAACTTCTTACCTCTGCCCACCTTCTACCCCACGCTGTCCCTCCTAGGACATCTCACGCAATTCCCGGCTTGAGGTGGCCCAGACATTTCCCTGTCCTGAAGAAGGGTTTGTGCGCCTGAGAGCTCATCTTGTTTTTCTGACTCTACCAGTTGGCCTGATAAAAGATAGCATCTCTCCACGCACACCGCTCTCTTCAAGGAGACCTCGCGTGTAGCCGGTTCTGCCCACGATAACCTGTCACTCCTCGGGCTTTGTGCTTATCTGTGGGAACAGGGTGTGTGCAGCGGGAGCCTCGCCTGGGTCTCTGGGTTTCCCTCCCTCTTCTGCACCTGAATGGGCTTATTGTTTGTGCGCCTTTGTCTGTTGGACGGGAAGAAGGAGGCCTTAAATGAATTGGGTCAAACAAGTTTTTCAGCTGCACAGGTTAGGAGAGGCCACAAGAAAAGAACCACAGCCCTTTGAAGTCAGGCTGCTCCTTTTCTCTTTCACGGGCTGTTTTTTAATCCTGACAGTGAGTGATACTTTCTCAGATGGAGATCAATTCACCCAACACAAGAACAAAGGTTCCCTAAACACACCACTATCTAAGGGCTCGCATTGCGATGACAGATCATTGATGGAAGGCCAGGAGGCAGCTCCAGCTAAATCATGTTTGTAACAATGGCAAACCTTTCCTCCAGGGCCCTTCACACTAAAAAATGCAGGAACTGGGCAAAAATAAGGGTATCCCCCCATTCCTAAGGAAGGAATCTGCCATTGACAGACGTTAGTTTTATCACTTGTATTTAGACGCCAAGGTGGCAGGTACTTTTGAAACGCCTGGCCACGTTGATGATGTCCAGTCCATGTAAAGACTTCAGGCCTGAGGTTCACAAGAGATATGTGGTCTCCAGGCTTCACTTGATCCCTGGGCTAAGGAGGCTGATGTTGACCTGGAAAGTCCACACTCATCCTCCTTGTTAGTCTTGGTTTAACTTTCTGGTTTCCTTTCGGTACAAAGAAGGTCTTTGGGCAGAGTCTCTGGAGTTATGCACAGTTTTCTGTTTAACTTGAACAGTCTTAAGAGCAGGGACTGGGTCTTCCCCTTCTAGATAAATGCCTAGGCAATGAGCTGTAAACTCACATGGTCTCTCTCCCTGCCAGTTAATTATTTTATACAAAACATAGAAAGAAGCTGAACAAGCCCCACTCCTGAATAACTTGCCAGGTGGCTCATGTCCTCAAAGCTGGGAAGGGGTCTTCAAGGTCGCCTCAAGCACTTCCAGATGGGTGCTCTAACCCATGGGTTACTGGATACAAAGGCACAGCTTCTCCGTGGTGGTATTTCCCAAGAAAGGATTAACTTGTACATTAATCTGCAGGAGATGGTCCAGCACGGACCCATCGGAGGAAGACTGCACATCCTTGCTGCCTGTTGGCGACCCGCTCCCCATGGTCTCATCATCCCCGTGGTCTCACCATCTCTGCCCAGCCAGCTAAGGCAGCTCACAGGAGCAGCTGCTCAGGCCACGACTATGCCATCAGCTACGCACACATCCAGACCTGGTCTCGGGGTAAGATTTGCCTGCTGTCTTTGCTGCTAAAGCTCAAGCTCGGCCTAAGACGGCGTTAGGCTGATCTCAGAAGCTTCTTCCACTTGTGGTATAGATGTAGTCCAGCTTCGCCCACACAGACCATCTCACTCGGGACTGAGGGTCTCCTACAACAGTGGTGCAGCAGTGCTGAGCTCTCTTCCAAAGCATTTTCTTGCATGCAGATAAAGGTCTGCAGTCATATCTTGACACAGGCTGAAGAGTTGGCATCACAAAACTAGGATTTCTTCCAAAGTGCCACTGGGCCTCCCTATGGACATTTTTGAAATGCCAGGAGTCTTCCCTGTGGTTTTTAAAGAGCCTTTCTGGGATGAATAACAGAACCTGCTGAAAGGTTAGCATCGAAATAGCTGTGGAGCAAGAGCATCTGTAGGGGACGCATAGGCAGGGGTTCAGCGCTACCGATTCTGTGCAGCTGTCCTACGGCTAATGTAAAAGTCTGTATTCTGAAAAGGTCAAAAAGGCAATTAAAGAGACAAAAGACCAGCCCTTTCCTGTGTTGAAGCAGATGCTCAGCCAAAACATTTGCCTGCAAGATTGTACTTCCTTAAGGTTTATTAACTATTAAGTGTTTTTAGGGACTGGATCATAAAGATAATGAACTGAACAACAAGTATAGTCAGGATTCCTTCACAAATGACTCCCGTTAGGTTAGACAAGTGTTTGAAAAGCAAAATGCTTTGTTATTATTTTACAACAACAGAAGACCCCCCGCTCGTCCCTGGCAGCTCATCTCTGCTTTAACTTGCTGGTGAAGCCAGGTAACCTGCTGGGTTAAGGGAAAGCCGAGCAAAGCAGCCACCCTGAACCAGGAGCGGGATGATCTGCAAGGACTTTCTCCCTTGCGGCAATGCCAGCTTAAAGAAATCTCCCCCTTCTCCACCCCGACTGCTCACTACACCACCCTGCGCTCTTCAGTCATCCTGGCACTAAAGCAGATCAGCGAACTGATCCAGGTTGAAAATAAAAGAGCGAGGCATTTTGGGGTGGGGTCCGGTGCCAAGAACTAATTCAATTTAATTACCTAAATTTTCAAACGCAGTTGTGTTTGAGAACATGATTTTTAATCTTGTTTTGCAATGAGAATAATTTTTTTTCCCCCCCCTAGGACATTTACTAGTAACTAGTAAAACAGGCTGATTTCCAAATAAATAGAACATTTTGCTGAATTTTGGTTACTCGGTGGGCGTGCAATCAAAGCGGAGTTCATGGAATACCTACCACTGGAGACCAGTAATAACACACGAGATGAAAACTGGGCCAGAAATCACAGCTAACCTTGTCCTGGGCGTAGGGAATGGATGAGCTGAAGAGCCGAGGTCCCTCCCGGCTCTATTTTGCTGTGACTCTAGGACAGAAAAAAAGACTTAGGTCACCATAAAAATGAATACCCGTTTCTCAGAGTTTTAATCCTTCAGTGCTTTACACTACAGAACAACGGATGTTGCACATACATTTACTCGTTTGTACCAAATCATAGAATTTAATGGAATTTAAGGGCACTGCAGTGGACAAATGAATTATTAAGCAGTTTATTCAAATTTATTCTCATGTACCTGAGACCCTTGCCCCAGTTTGTAGAGGGGCACCCTGTTTTAAAGGATGAGACAGCAAAACAGCATGGACACGGGCTACTCAACACCAGAGCTCTCAGGAGTGAAGCCTAAATGTGTGGGATAAATGAATGTCAGTTTGTTTAAAACCGACTTAAACTAAGAAAGTCCTGTTGTCGGTGACCTGACTTGACAGATGTACTTAGTGACCAGAAACAAGATTTTTAGAACTAGGAGATTTTCACACCTCATTTTTTTTATTCCTGGAGGATTAAAACACACTTTGTTGCTCATTTCAATTGCCAATTCTCTTCCGAGTCCCGGATGAAGAAGTCATTGAGCTGAGCTAGGCAAGCAAATGGAAATGAAGTAAATAGCCTCCCTGCATCTGCGGAAAAGTTGGCTTCTGTCAAAAGGTGCATTGGTTCCTCAAGAAATGAGGGCTCCATGTTCTTCACCTTGACTGTGACTGCTCTACTGGTGCAGCAGCATTTGCAAATTTTGTAATTAAGGGTATTTAATAGAGTGTAATCAGCCTAGGACTTTCAAGAACTTATAATCCTTTATTCTTAAAGGTGTGTGTGATTTAAATACAAAAAACCAGCTCTAAGTAAAAACTATTAAAAGAGATTATTTTTTGTGTCCATCCTGCTGCCTTGCTGGAAGTAGGAAATGGGGATGACTCATCTGTGTGCAGGGGAGGTCGAAGTCCAGGGGGAAGAATGAGGCTTGTTCTGCTCCTTCACCTGGATCTTGGGGCCATCATCTACCCTGGCTGAGCTCTGGAGCTCTCTGGGAAGGGGTGGCTGAACATACCCACCACCTTCCCATGGTGCACTCATCCAGACAGCCTGGCTGAACGGAGAGCCCGAGAAAGCCACTGCTGAGCAGAGCAGCAGAAATGGTACATCTCGGGACAACCCGTGTGCAGCATGAAAGTCAAGGGCTCAAGCCAGTTGCCTAAAGGTAGGTCTCCAACACCACGTGAGACACTGTGGGTACTGAGATGGACCCTGGTGGGCATGAGACAGGGCTCACAGGAGCCATGCCACTGAATGATGGGTGAAGGCAAGGCCAGAGATGGCCTCAAACATCTCAGCTAACACAGGGGAGCCTCATTTAGGCAACCCAGAGGCCCATAGTTCTGAGCTACAGCCACGTTCCTCTCCAGTGTGGATCCAGGAGCCATGTGGTTCATAAGACTCCAGTTGTTGTGCCCATTCCAATTCACCCTTCCATTGCAGGGCAAAGAGTCCTGCAACCTGAAGGACTCCCAGGCAAAGCTGCTGGATGGAGCCATCAGAGAACCCCCCAGCACCTCTCTGCCAGAGCAGACCTCGCCTGGCTCCTGCCTCGTCCGCCACCCAGACCCAGGGGCAGGGACGCATCCAGGGGCAGCGGGGTCTGGGCAGGGTGTAGGGCTGAGGCTCTTTGTACTCGGGTTGTTCCCAGATACCATGTGATGCATTAAAATACTTGGCACGGTGGGGAACACGGGCTTGTGTTTGCAAAGCTCGGTGCATGGAGAGAGTAGTCATCCTAGTTTCTGCCTTCCTCTCCTCCCCGTCGGGGAGATGCCATTCAACCAGCTCAGGCTACTTCATACAAGAAACTTCAATCCACGGGCCCCTCCTGCCTCTCTGACCGCTTCTGCCCCCACATCTGTATTTCTTGATTGTACCTGCTAACGGCACCTTCTGCTACACCCAGGGAAGGCCAGCAACAAGCCCATCTCAGGAACTGGCACCCATCCCTTTGCGTGGATGAGCTTAAGAGGGACTCTCAGCAGAGTTGTGCTAAGCTCTTTTTCTCCTGGAGGCAAAATCCTCATTCCCAAAGTACGCTGCAGCCAATTTACCCTGGCCCAGAGCCTGGGAACAAGAGACTATTGCTAAACTCAGACAGACTCCTGAACTAGGGATGCTGCTCCGTGCCATTTCCCCCACAGGCAGTTCGTGTCAACGCCTCCACTCCTACCAGCCTTGCCTCCGCTGCATGGCAAAAGTGCTTTTTTGGCATCTGGTTTGCGGCGTTGTAAAGGAAGGCAACCTTCTTGCCAGGACAAGAGAGAGCCAGATGCTATCTGCGCTCCACGGGGCACGCTGTGGGGCTGTGTCCAGACACCCGGCGCAAGCTTTACATGTCAGAGGCAGGGTGCCAGGAGGAGCAGCGCAGAGCTCCAGTCAGCTCCTCTCTGCAACGCCGCGCTGCCGGATGGCAAATGCACCCGTGGACGCCCCACATCAGCCAGCGCATCTCCATCGCGTGCCAGCCGAAAGTCCCCTAGACATGCTCCTCAGGCATCCCTGCTTTCCCTTGGAAATTGCCGCTGGGATGACGGCACGGCAACCAAACTCTGAATCTCTTTCTGCTGTCTTTGTAGCAGCTATGAGAAGAAACTCTCCCTGCATGGGAATCATAGAATCATTCCAGTTGGAAAAGACCTCTAAGATCATCAAGTCCAACTGTTGCCCTGGTAGGCTGCTTAGCTCAGGAGGTGACCCAACGTTGAGGGCACCTGCCCTTCCCAGCCCTGCCACCAAAGGGATGCGTTTCTGGAGGAGCAGGGAGAGGCTGCCTGGTCCTGTACCTCTCACGGGAGCTTCGAGAGAGTGCCTGGTCCTGTACCTCTCATGGGCGCTTCTTCATCATTATTCTTCCTAGGCCAGCTTGCAGTATCCCTCCCGTAAAGAGATCTCCAACAGCACCTACCCATTTCTGACCCCATCCTCACACCTCCCATGTTCACCTCGGAAGCCCTCTGCTCTCCCCAGCCTTCCTCACTTTCCCAGCTCTGTATTTCCAGCACTGGAAGCAGCCATTTCATACCCAAGCCTTCGCAGCCCTGGGGTGGAGCTTTCCTGCTGCAGACAGTCCTCTGAGAACAGAGTTGTTAATCTGCGACCGGATCTGTTGAGCACAGGCAAACCACGATTTGCAGAGCTTGTAACTAATTCAAAATTAAGCAAACTTTCCTGGAAGTGGCAAATGGCACTTTTTGACAGCAGGACGAAATTTCATGCTCTTTCTTCAGTACATGGAGGCTTTTCTCTCCTACAAGAGTCTCATGGAATTATTTATTTTCAAAACCCGGGCAAAACATTGCTCTTTCCCCTCATTCTTGGAAATGGTCGAAATAGTTTGGCTGAAACTTTCCAGAGAACTTCAGCCTAAGGCAGACATCTGGCATGGAAAAAATTTTTGCCCAAATAGTTACAGTTTGAGGGAACTACAGGCCGAATTACCAGCGCTTTAAGCACTGGGTTCTGTTGTGCTGGTAACTTGGGGTATGCTGGGGACTTGCACTGGCCATGGGGATGCTCTGTAGATAAGATGAATCACAGAATCACAGAATGGTTGGGGTTGGAAGGCACCTCTGTGGGTCACCCAGTCCAACCCCCTGCCCAAGCAGGGTCACCCAGAGCAGGTTGCACAGCACCGCGTCCAGGCGGGGCTTGAATATCTCCAGAGAAGGAGACTCCACAGCCTCCCTGGGCAGCCTGGGCCAGGGCTCCGTCACCCTCAGAGGGAAGAAGTTCTTCCTCATGTTCAG
>Ga0065711_1009725_pt1 | contig 12985 bp, 12 predicted proteins | sample Hoacrofraction12_FD_59098 | JGI IMG/M metagenome (GOLD analysis project Ga0065711, IMG submission 59098) | Hoatzin crop microbial communities from Cojedes, Venezuela - Epithelial fraction 12 v2 (version 2) | ecosystem: Host-associated > Birds > Digestive system > Esophagus > Crop | place... | reverse complement strand
GAGAGGTTGTGGAGTCTCCTTCTCTGGAGATATTCAAGACCCGCCTGGACAAGGTCCTGTGCAGCCTCCTGTAGGTGACCCTGCTTCGGCAGGGGGATTGCACTAGATGACCCACAGAGGTCCCTTCCAACCCCAAACAGTCTGTGATTCTGTGATTCTGTGACCACAAAAAGGTGTGACTCAGAAAACAATGTGGTGTGCTGCGGATGCGGTTATACAGCATCATGAGGGCTGAAAATGAACCACAGAAGAGCCTCGGGAGATTGAATGACTAACTATAAAAATAGCAGAAGAATTAACATTTATGTAAACAAATGTAAAATGATACATGAAAACACAATCCTAACTTTGCAATACAAATGTAATGATGGCTCCAAATTGGCTATTACTACTAGGGAGTGAGATTTTAAAGATATAATAGGTAGTTACACAAAAATATCAACGCAAGCATCAAATATCAGTGTTGAACAATGATTTAAAAAAAAAAGGGAAATGCTATGAATTATTCGGAAATGAATACTGAACACAACAAAAAAAGGTCATTATGCCACTGGGTAAAATCAATTACGTGTATTAGGAATACCAAGAGCATGACTGAAAGGGCGTAGTAGAAATTAAAGGGTAGAGAGAAAACTAGCAAAGACAATTTTGAACCACAGAGTGGCCTTCGTGTAAAGAAGGTAGAATAGATTAGGATGAATAAACCTGGTGAGGAGACAGCTGGGAATACGATAACTGGTCTAGAAATCAAGGGTGGCATGAAGAAGGTGAATAGAGAATCTGTTCTAGACTATCTGGGAGATATCAAATGATACTAGCAACAAAATGCACTGTTGATACAAATGTGTATATCATTACAGCTTCCTTTTTCATCAGAAGGACAGCTGCAAGCTCTCAAATAATCTTAGACCCCAGAGGAGCAGGTTTTGTGGTACCTGAATCTACTAGCAACACTTCAACTTTTGCCGCTGACGGAATCTTCTTTGTTTCTGGTGAGACACCTGAGAAACCACATTCTCTTCCTTGAGTCCTTGTGGATACACACAACTTTGGACATTATTGTGTTGCCGCAAGCACGTGGATAACAAGTAGGATGGCAAGTCGCTGAGGTCCACAAACTTAAATTCTCTTCCTCTCAAAAATAGGGTGGCCTCAGGGAATGATCCCTGGTCTGTACTGTCCTCGAAACCATGGCCACACGTTTGGGAGAGTGCTGACTGGTAAGGACAAAAACCACTGGTAATGCCACAGTATAGAAGACCACAGGAGAATGCTCAGGCTCTGATGCTGTTTTCTTTACTAGTACAGATGTGGACACTGACAGCTGAAGAGGAAACCCAAGGGTATGATGCATCTTCGCACAGTCCCAGGGGAGCCAGGGAAGGCTGCGGTGACTGTTCACTTCCTTCTTGTGATTCATGGACTACTTGCTGTAGAACCATTTAAAAAACTCGCACTACAAAGGTGTTTTCTGTTCTTTTTTATGGAGCTCATATCCGCAAGTAACCTGCGACAAGGACTGTAGGGGCTTGCTAGGTATTTCTGTTTTAAATTTGTGCCATATAGACATCTATCAACAGCCAAAGAATGATAGCAGTGATTCTTTGCAGTCATTGTACAGTCCAGAGCTGTGTGAATGATGTCACTGTGTTTGGAATAATTCCTAAATCACATGAAAAATACTCATGGGCTGTAGTAAGTGCAGCTGAACTTTGCCAGCTTTCACTTCAGGCAGGCAGCTTCATCTTTTCTTTTTCACAGGACTTATCACAGAACCATAGACACGTTGACCAGAAGGTATCTCTGGACGTTTCTAACCCAGCTTCCCGCTCAATACAACATGGTCAGTCAAGGCTTTGGCTGTCTGAGCCTTGAAAATTGGCAGGAGATTCCTCCATCTCCCTGGCCTCACTCGCTAGTGCTGCACTTCCAGTCTAATAAAGAATTTTCCCCTAGTGTCCATCCCGAACATCCCAAGCCACAGTCTGTGGTTAGTGCGCCTTGTTATTAGATGCTTAGACAAGGACAATAGCTTCCCGCAACCTGCTGGCCGTGCTCCTCCCAGCGTAGCCCACTATGCAGCTTGCCTTACTGTCCGCCAGAACACAGCCTTGGCTCAAATGCGACTCCTGGTCGTCCCCTGTAACAGGTCTTTTCCAGCAGGGCTGCTCCTCAGCCTGTAAGCAAGTATCCCTCTGCTGACAGAGGAGCATGTCTTTGTGTCCGTAAAAATGGACAGGTGGATTTTTCCACCACATATTCAAATATTGAATGGGATTCAGGGCTTTTGTGACACAGTTAATGACAAAGTTCAGATTAAAGAAATGTGAATTAATGGATCAGCAATTAAGATTTTGTTTAGATAGGACACGCATGAGCAACCCAAGCTGTGGTGACTTATTGTAGACCTCATCTGTCCTTGCTTTCAACTGACGACTGCGCAGAAAATAGCTCAGAATAAGAAGTATAATTCTGTTTTCTTAACATGTGCAATGCAGAAAAACAATTTGGCTTTCTGATAATAAGGTTCCTAACAAGTCGAATATATTAATCCAGCTCTACTACCATCTTTTCAAACAAAAAAACTAATTTACCACCTAAGATGTGTGAAGTGGGGTATTCTCCAGTGCTCAAGCATTTTACAAATTGCCAGTCTCATGACAAGATCATCAGATAGTTGTTCACTGCCATTACAATCTGTTCTTTATCTGATGCAGAATGATAAAATCCTCTCATTTAGACTGTGAGTGTATCTGGTTAGACTGTTGAGGCTGTGACTACGTAACCACTCTGATAGTCGGTTTCAGTAAACACCAAGTAGCACGTAAGTTGAAAGATAGCTTTGCTCTTGCAGACCAGTCAAAGACCAGCATACTATTTCCAGCAGGGAAGAAAACAGAACTTGAATCTACAACCCATTCTGTAGGAACTGGAAACTTTTCTGAAGAAACAATTGTACACAGAAGACTGGCAACATATTGAAGTCAGCAAAAAATATTAATACATTTCTATAATTCAGAAGACAAGTTTACCAACTATAAATCTGCAGTGAAATGCCTGGAAAACCACACAGCAGACTTTCAGCCTTAACAATGCTTTCCCCCCCTTCTGATGTTTCAGCACCAGCAAGCACAGGGCACTGCTCAGATGCTCCGAGTCAAAAATGGTGCCTCTCTCTATCATTTGTCCAGGCAGCACGTGTTCCGCTCAGGCTTCGCCCCGTCTCTGTAGCTGTGTCTGTATCAGGCCTGTGTTGTTCTTTTTTAATCGTGGAATAAGCTCTTGAGCCCTGTATTGTTCACTTCTATTTAGTTAGAAAACAACCAGAAGCAGAAATCAAGACAACTCATGCCAAAACTGTCCCAAGTTTTTGCTGGATAATCAGGCTCTGTCCTACAGGATGGAAAGCTCTCCCAGTGAGTTGAGTTTTTTTGGAGTCTGACTGAGCTGTGCATACAGGCTGAAAGGAGGGGATGCACTGTGCTCCCTCCAACACCATTGCCTGGGGCAATCACACCAGTAGGCCTCAGCCATCCCTGTCAGGAAGACTGAAATTTCTTCTTTTCCACTCAGTTCGGTTCTATTTCTTTTCTAAACTTCACAGCCCACTTTGTATGCATCCAGCAATGACTGAATCAGAGCTCTTCCTACAGGCCCTAAGAGGGCCAGCCTGTAAGCTAACCTTCTTTCCATCCACTCAAAACCCTTTCTCTCAGAGAAGTCAAATCCCACACAGCACTGCCTGCTCCTACCTAACCCTCTGATGCACCAAATCCCCTCTCTCCTGCATTTACAGCAGAGCACCACGACATCTTTCCTGTGCCACCATCTCCCACGGCACGCAAAGTCCTTGTCCTCCCAACCAGCTGCATTAGGGCTTGTAGAGCATGACTGGGGGCCAGCACTGCCTTTGCCGCCAGTGGGGGACCATTAACAGGACCTCGCTGGAGCCTGCTTCCACCTGCAGCCTGTAGTGCTACCCACAAGACACTAGTGTCTGAATTAGCTTACTGCCACCTTCCACAAAGACATGAAGGAGTATTTTCCTCTGCCAGATCCTTGATATTTTGCCCCTGATGACTTTAAAATCTGGTGTTATCGTAAGGCATTTCTGATAATTCATTGCTACAGACTGTTTTGATACAGGTGGTAGAATAAGAGTTTTCTATTTAGGTTATGTTTCACTGTAAATTTTGCACTGAAGTCGATGGCCAATTTTCTACACATTCTTTAGTCATTCACACAGAGGGAAGGGCTGTGGAAAGGAAAACGAATGGAGAAGTGCCTAAAAGGCAGGGAGCTTCTGGTGATGACATTCCATCTTCCCAAAATACTCTACTTCTTAGACAGGTTTTTGCAAGTGAAGTGGTGGAAAAGACCAGACATCAAGAACCCTCAGCGCTTGTAAATCTTTCAGTTTTACAGTCAGGCTACTACAAAGTTCTCCTCAAGACAGTGCTGAAAGTGTGGTACATTCATTCATATTCCCCTGACTCTGCACAGACATTTAGAAGGTCCAAAGACTTTCCTGGACTGATGAATTCACCCAGGAGCAGTTGTATCTTAAAGCTGAAGATTAAACACTAGATTTGAAAAACAAACTGAATTTTAACAGAATTAGATCAGACCGGTGCCTTTGTAGCTGGCCTAAGAAGCAGTAGCATGCTGATTTTACTGCTACACTCTTCTCGGAGCAACTTTGCTTTACATTACCACTAGCAAACCCAGATACTAAATTCATTTTATTGGTGAAGTCAAAAGGAATCACTCAGCTATATAATGGTCAGTCATAATTTCTATCATCTTGACCACACTTCAAGAGATAAAAACGCAATTTTCATACAATGCCATCATAGATGAACTCTACTATTCGGTTTGAATGGGACTAGTTTAAAGCACCAGGATTAACTGTTTTACAAACTGTCTTTGAGATTCCTTTAGGACAACCTACTTTGGTTTTACGAAGGAGAAAGATGAAGATAGGCTTTCCAGCCAGGATAGCAGAATCTAGATCCAAGGAGCTGCATTACTCCGAGCACCAGCTCAGACATGTCACTTCTATTAGAGCACAAGGAACAATGTTATCATTGGAAAAAATTATAATACCCCTTCTGATGACTGATAGCGACAAAAAAAAATGAAGGCCCATAACAAATTCAGTTTCTTTTTCTGAGACTTCTTGAAGAGTAAAAAAACAAAAAAAAAATAGTTTCCAGAACATAGATTTTTATATCTTTTTTTTCTCCTCGGGATTTTTTTTAGGTTGTTTTTTTCCTTTGGGTTTGGGTTTTTTTGTTGGGTTTTTTTTAAGAGTAAGTAGTTCTCTTGTTTTGTTTTGGGCTTTTGCCAACTGACTCTTTCCAGTTTTTCTACCATTTGCTCTGCGAATTCAACAACACCCAGTAGGTGGCCTCAGAGTATAATGTATGTCTTTACTCTTTTGTCAGTAGTTCTGCGTCGCTTTTTTCATTGCAACAACTTCATTTTAGTTGGAATCTCCAACTTTTGATCACTTATTTTCAATATTTCAGCATCAGCTATTTTCTAAGTACTAATTCTTTTAAATATTACTCTTTATCTGTTCGTGAAAAAAAAATCATTCTATTTCTAGAGCGCAAGTAATGATTTGGAAAAAAGAACAAACAAAAGCCATACGATTCTGCTCTGGTTTAGAGAGACCACCCGTATAATTCTCGATTCTCACTTTACCTGTCATTTTACTTCCTCGGGGCTTAGAGAAACATTTTCTTTAGGGAATGTAACATATTATCCAGGTCCAGACAGACATACTTATATGGGCTGACAAACACAACACATCCCTGGAGTGTTCAGCTCTGGATCTTTCAAAGAGCTATTGCTGGCTCTTGGGGTTCTTCCACAGATCCATCTTTAGAACTCAGTTAACTTCTGGGGTACAGTCAGCCCCCACTTATGAACAAGAGTGTGACCTACATTCATCATCCTGTGGGAATGCGCTTTCAGATGAAGAGAGGGACGTTCTTTTCATACAAAAAGTGTGAAATGCATTCTTAACTTATTGAAGATCTTAATTATCCTATTTCTTGTTCTTGTGAGAAATGCTGCTTAATATCTGGGTAAGCAAGGCTACCTATAGCTGGGATCACTTACCCAATGTATTAGCAGCTTATTGTATTTTCAAAGACCAGAATGAATTAAATGCAAGTATTTAAGACATATTCAAAGTCACATATCTACCCATTATCACAAAACAGGAAATTATGAGCTCCCCCAGTTAGTGGAGTCACTTCTATAATATTTTGTCCTGATGAGAGTCCATGTTCTTTCTACCTTGTCCAGCATCGTGCAACAAACCCTGTAACACAAGATCAGTTGTCATTTTCACTGTGACCTTCTACACTGAAAGAAGTGTATTTGTGAAAGATATTTGCCAACGAAGTATATTTGTCTATCATGGATGTCCCCAAAATTCTTGACCCTATTTTTTGTAGCTGATTGATATGTAAACTCAGTCTTTGGCTATTGCTGGTAAGTTAATAAGACAGTTTCCCTACCATAATGAGGCCTGAAACCAATTTGGCTGGAATCAAGGAAATATGAGGCCTCCAAATATTTCTGGAATTGCCTCATTATAAACTTTTTCAGAAAGGCAGATTGAAATGTCCTATAATAGACGTGACTGTTTGCATCAAGACGCAGATATTTTTAGATTTCTGTTAACAAAGGCTTCTCGTCAGGAGAAGTTCATGTCTGGTCCTATTGTACCCTAACACTGCTCTCAGATAAGCTTGGGATCTCCATTGACCAACAATGTGGCCCCAGTGCTCTCTTCAATTCAGGCTTCGTTTACTTGGGGCACTAAGGAAAATGTCTAGTCAAGACAAATTAACTAGTCGATGTGCATAAGTGAGGCTTTATTACATTTTCATTCAGAAAAAAGGCAGTTTTATTTCACAGTAGGCTCAGATATGGTGACATAAGTTACAATGAATGAGACCATCCACATAGAACTTTAGTGCAAATTACCATATGTGCATTAGTTTATTTCACTTTAACATTCCTGAGTGTCCCAGCGCAAACAAGTCCTAAGAAAACAGCGTTAGCCAAAAAGAAAAGTTTGGTTTGCATTTGTCCCCTCCATAGCCTGCTTTGCTACCCTGGAGACAGACAGCCCTCTTAGAATCTAGTAATCTCATCTTCAAAGAAACAAAAACATTCTCGGTGAAAGAGCCTGCGAAGCTTTATCAGCCCTAAATGTGAGCTTGGCGCCCTTCATTGAAATCCCACTTCATCGCAACAGGAAACAGAACTGTTCTCTGCCACACTTGTTTTCTTCTCATCTCTTTCTCTGAATGGTAATCAGAGGTCCTAAATTATAAATTGCTCCATGGCTAGCACAACTAATGGGTCCTGCACATCGTCCTACATGTCCCCAGCAGCACCATCACAGCAACCCCGTCCTCTCTCCTGCATCCCTTCTGCTCCTCAGCGCAACCCTTCCAACTCTTCCCCACCGAGGCAGGATCCTGCAGAGCCTTCAGGCCACCCTTGCATGCCTAGCTCAGGCTGCTTAGTTCACAGCCTTGTCGTCTCCTCTCCATAGCTCCATCTCCTCTCTGTAGCTCCTGCCAGTCTGCCTGGGGACTGACAGCACCCTCCCTTCACAAAAAGTGTGGAAATGTAACTGGCATCCTTCCACCAAATATTCCTGACTGGATTACAGCAGGGCAGCCAAAAGCCAGCCTGGTTAGCATTGTGTCATCGTGGTCAGAAACCAGGCCTGTGAGACGAGCCCTGGACTCTCACCCCAGACTAAAAATCAACTTTCCCTGTGCTCCCCACAAAGAGACTTCACCTCACTCCTCATTTCTTTGTCTATGTAACAGAAGCATGAAATACCTTACCAGAACTAATGTTCAGAAAGATGTTGAGAGTTTGAGACGCTCGTTGAATATTTGGAGACTGCTGTTCTTTAGCACTGAAAAAAGAACAGAGTAGGTCTTCCAACCCTTGAGAAACTACCTGAATGAAGAAATTAAAACTACATTCAAGTGCTTGGGCGTATTTGTATTTTGGGGGCACACTCTGAATATTGAACATAATTTAGAAGGAAGTCCAACTATTTTTAAAGAGAAAAGAAGTGACACATGGAAGTTATTTGCATGTTAGCTGGAGAGACATTGAAGGAAACGCAAATTTAACCCTCAGACTGGGAAGGACAAAACGGCGGCACACCCCAGCTTCATGAGATCTAAATAAGCCTCCTCTTCACCGCAGAGTGGACAGCACTTTCACGAGTCATCGCGGGTCTCAGCTCTGTTCCTTCCAGAAGCTGCTGCCAGAAAATCTTGACCAATTATTTCTTATTTTCCTGGAGCACTTTATACCCACAGGGTTATACATGATTTGGGTGATAGAGTGATCAGAAGCTCTTTGTTAACACACCTCTGCTGTGCATAAATTACTGAGGCGTCACTGCCCTGGGCCCATCTTCCACCCAACGCACCAATCTATCCCAATCAATGTAGTGATTTAACCACTGCAATGCATTCGCTGTTTCAACCAGACCTTGGTACAAATGCAACAGGCTGAACACGAGAAGAGTCTCACCCTTTTCAAAGAAAAATAATCAAGCTAATCACCCCACTACAAAGAGGTGTCTCCAGGTGCAGCACATCAGGTACCTCAGGTAACCCAGAACTATTAAATCCCAAACCAAACTGATCTCTACGGTGTGTCCAGCAACAGAAAATGGGAGATGGAAAGCAGCAGCTTTTTACACACTTACAGCTTTGCCACTTGCAACAGCTCGATGAGCACTAAAGAGGGTGAGCTGGGAATGCTGCCTGGCGTAAGGATATGGTATCTGGGGGAAAGGTGAGCAGGGTGAGCAGTGGAAAGGAGAGGGATGTCCCTAACACGCTGTCAGGATTTGGCAGAGTTAGACCAAATTTTTTGTTAATCTCACTGGCCCTAACATATTTCCGCTGTTTCAAAGTGTGGCCATTAGCCCTGTTCCACTACAGAGAGGTGTACAGGGAAAGGAAGGATCCGACTAGGATCACGTACTAACCACGCACCTTGTTCAGTGTCACTCCAACTTCTGAAGTCAGGCAATAACAAGTTACAATACACACCAAAAAACACCTAAGTTCTGCTCTCTCTGAGCAACTGTAGTTTAATTCACGTAAATACAATTTGCTTGTGAAGATTCTAAATATTTTTTTAGAACTGAGGCTCCAACACCAATTCCATCTCAGCTAAATCTAAGCCTATGTTTACCTAAGATGTATAAAACCAAAGCATCCCACACAGGTATGCACTCAAAATTTTATTCTCGTACCCAGAATTAACCCTGTTAAATTTTACAATGATTTATTTTATTCTCAGCCACGTAACTCTTACACAAAGTTATACTTCCACAGACCTACCATGGACTGCCACGTAGGTACCATGGACCTCTTCTTCATCAGCAGGGCTTAGTAGACCATGAGAGTCCAGCACTGACACGTGGTATAAAACTTGGCTTTGGCCATCCTGGATCCCTTAGGGAGTCTCTTTTGTCTTCTTTTGATCATATAAATGGGGTGGATCATCTCATGCCCCAATAACAGCGCTCTCGAGCTGCTCCAGCTAACTCCCTAACCCCTCACTTCAGCATCACCTGAAGCTGGGGACACAGCCGGACACCAGCAGACAACTCCAAGTGATTATTGCCCGTTTCAGGAGGCAGAGCTAAGGTTGCATCAGCATGTACCTTGATTCCTCGCTCTGGTTTTCAGAGATTAGAGTGTTATTGAACTGCACGTCCTGAAAGAGCGTGAGACATTACAGAGCAATTTTGACAATGTGTTAACACATTTTTCTGCAGTGCAACCAGCAGGATTACAGAGCTAATGACCATGCTTTTTAAATCACAAGCTCGCCCACGCCCCTCTCACCTTTCCGGATACAATCCTCTTTTCCCTCATGTGACCATCCCATTCAGAAAAATTGAGACAGTTTATCTCATGTGAGTCTTTAATGCACTGCTGGCCCTGTTTTTCTGGTTTAAGAGCTTATGCACAGTGTTCTTGCTTGCTGTAAACTCAGTCATAAGCCTAACAAGCTTGTATTTTACCTATACAAACAATTCTGTAGAGTACAAAATATGTACTTTTTTTTTTTTCTGTAAAGAGAAATATGATTGCATTTGAACTGGTGTGGAATATTGGAAAATAACATCCTACAAGGACTGTACCCGCTTCCAGTTTTGACCTGCAACTGTGTTTCGAAGTGTTGCAAAAATAGACAAAGTGAAACCTCAACAGCTGTGGAGAAATGGGAGAAGTTTTAGTGGATACGTCTACTATTCAGCTTGTGATACTGCAATGTGCTTGTGCTCAGGACTTGTAAGAGGGTGTCTAATTTACACATGAATCATGTAGTACTGTGCTCTTGTGTTTATTGGAAAAATGAAAGTTGCATTTTCACAGTCAGTAAACAAAGAACAAGGTGTAAGGAGTTCAAGAATTACAATCATAGAATCACAGAATCATAGGTTGGAAAAGATGTCTAAGATCACCAAGTCCAACCATCCGCCCAACACCACCATGCCTACTAAACCATATCCTGAAGTGCCACATCTACACGTTTTTATAAACCTCCAGGGATGGCGACTCCACCAACTCCTTGGGCAGCCTGTTCCAATGCCTGACCACTCTTTCTGTGAAGAAATTTTTCCTAATATCTAATCTACACCTCTCCTGTAATAACAATATCTAATTGTTAGATAACATTAGAACAATAGAACAATTGTTAGATAACAATAGAACAATATCTATCCTAATATCTAAGGGAGTGTAGGACATGTATGACTGTGTGGATAACAAAAAAGGAAAATAAATGTAAAAGAAAAGTAATCCATGTTTAAATAAAAAATTAACACCTTACTTCAAGCACCAATAGAAACATAACCCATAAGGGAAGAAAATCTTCCCTTCCCAGCACATGGAAGTCTCAGAGAAGGTGTGCAACTCCAGCAGATTTGAATACAAGCTTAGGACTAGAGGCACATGGCCTTGGAAAAGAACCCTTCTTTCCTCCTTTCACCAGTAATATAAAGTTATTTTACAGGTGTATCTGTACAAGGTGATTGGATACGTTTTATTACTAAACTACATTGACCAGTATGAGGTCAATAAATCTATCTACTGCTGATACAGAGTTCTCTTATCCTGCTTGGCAATAAACACGTGCTGACTGTTTCAAATCTGAGGTGGCATTTTGACTTCTGCTCATAGTGAGCTCCAGTTCATATTTTACTTCCGAGCCTTCTCATCTCTGATGTCTTCCATTCATCTCCAGTTCTGTCAGGCCTTGAAAGACGGTCACCAGCAACTGGAACTGTAGTGAGGTTAGGTAAGGCTGAACACAGCATGGCAACCACCTTGCTTGCTCCACTTCACACACATTTAATTGCACAAATATGAAAGCCCTGGAGTTCCTTATTACATTTGTCCCATTTTTCTTGGTAATAAATCAGATTAAGGTGTCATTTTGTTATGTATTAAATATCTTGGGTGTGTACCTTTTCCTGTAGTTGCTACAGGCCCTAAACAAATGAAGGAATGCATCATTACATCTGTGCTGGAGGTGGCAGAACACACAAGATGAAGTTCACAGAAGATGTTGATAAAGAAGAAACATGAGAAACCGAATGAAAGCGGAACATTGGCACAAGGACTTTCTACAAAGGGACACCAGAGACAAGATGCTGAGCACATACGGACAAGTAATGGCTCCACTGGAAGGACTGATTAGTCTGGGCATTAGATCTAAAAACCAGACAGCACTGGCTCAGCTGTTCAGGATAGACAACTGCTGACTCAGCTGCCCAAGGAGTCACATGCCCTTCACTGTGCAGGCTTTTCATTCAAGCTTTCACAGCCATAGGAGATCTAGCCATAATATTAATTAATATTAATATACAGAGGAAATACAGAGGAAATTCGTCTATGCTAGCACAAATATTTCTTCTTTAAAATGAGATTGTTTTGTGAATCATATTAACTTATCAAAGCTGAAACCCGTGCACTGCAGAGACCTTCACACATTCAGTGGTCCCCAGGTTTAGACATTTTATGGACAGTTATTGTAACAAGAATATAAGTCTAAATATATAAGGATGAAATGAAAACTGCACTTTCCAATGTAATTCTTCACTTCCTGACTTTCAACTTAGAATAGAATAGACCAGAATGGAACAGACCAGATCAGACTATTTCAGTTGGAAGTGACCTACAATGATCATCTAGTCTAACTGCCTGACCATTTCTAGGCTGACCAAAAGTTAAAGCAAATTATTAAGGGCATTGCCCAAATGCCTCTTAAACACTGACAGGTTTGGGGCATCGACCACCTCTCTAGCAAGCCTGTTGCAGTGTTTGACCACCCTCTCGGTGGTGAAGCACTGAAATGTTGTTCTTTTGCATAAATGTGATTCACTTGAGGCGTTCTGTGGCTCCACTCAGTGTATGCTGTTAAAAGATAGGCATATGTAATTTCCAGCAACACCAAATGACCATCACCTCTTCAAACAGCCACTGTATCTGAGTTATGGCACTCAGAAAGCTTTTAAATTTTTTTTATTATTATATGGCCATCAGGAAATAATGTTCAGGTTTATAAACTTGACTAGGGAACATGTTAAATACTTCAGAGGAAAAGTTAAAAAGATGAGCTAGTTTCAAAGTGGTTACAGTTCAGTTTTCCCCATGGCAAAGCAAGTTTGCCAAACACGGAGGAAGTTTACAGGGAAGCACATGAAATAAAACTCAGTAGGTTTCCTTTCCTATCACATCGGAACACTGTGATGGTAGGACAAATATTTGGCAGATGAAGAAACGCAGGTCTGTTTCTCAAAAAAAAAAACCCAACAGAATCACAGAATCACAGAATCACAGAACAGTAGGGGTTGGAAGGGACCTCTGTGGGTCATCTAGTCCAACCCCCCTGCCGAAGCAGG
>Ga0065711_1009634_pt1 | contig 12985 bp, 7 predicted proteins | sample Hoacrofraction12_FD_59098 | JGI IMG/M metagenome (GOLD analysis project Ga0065711, IMG submission 59098) | Hoatzin crop microbial communities from Cojedes, Venezuela - Epithelial fraction 12 v2 (version 2) | ecosystem: Host-associated > Birds > Digestive system > Esophagus > Crop | place... | reverse complement strand
ATGAGGAAGAACTTCTTCCCTCTGAGGGTGACGGAGCACTGGAACAGGCTGCCCAGGGAGGTTGTGGAGTCTCCTCCTCTGGAGATATTCAAGACCCGCCTGGACAAGGTCCTCTAGAGCCTACTGTAGGTGACCCTGCTTTGGCAGGAGGGTTGGACTAGATGACCCACAGAGGTCCCTTCCAACCCCTACCATTCTGTGATTCTGTGATTCTGTGAAACAGGAGTTTTGCCCCACGCACTTCCAAAGCATGAAAAGACAAGAAATCCAAGGAGAACACCTTCGTGTTTGAGGGTATGGGGAGAACTACAGGGATCTAGGAATGGAAGAAAATGAAAGGAAGAGGAAACCTGTTGTGCAGAAGGAAATTAGAAAGAAAAAGAAAGACTGAAAAAAAAGTGGAAAGTATTTGGAATATTTTCTATAGGAAACAACTTGAGGAAGAAAGTATTTTTCATAAACTAATACAATTATTTTAATTAAAAATCCTTAAAATATTAATGTAAGGCTTCTGAAGGCAGAGTTAATTATAGCTGTGCCACTCACATAGCCATAGTTAAGGCTCTGTCATGATTTCCGTTATGAATGCTGGTTTTTTGAGAGGTAATAACTCAGTCAGCCCAAATCTCATAATGGGTAAAACTTTATGTTGAAGTTCTCAGCACAGGCGTGATTTTTTTCTTATGTTTCCTTTGTTTCCCATATTTCTTAATTGATTTCGTTCTTTTCAAGGTATAGAAAGAAACCAGTTTTGAATGTTTGAATAGATGACTAAAGGGAGCAAGGTTACTACAGTTTCAGGGCATCCAGCTTCCCTTTGCAACCCTTCAGAGAGTGGATGCTGGAGGCTTTGTGAATATGAAAGTCAGGCGAGGGAGACTGACATTCTTGCCACAGCCAAGGGCCATACTCAGATGCAAGCGGGACTGATCCTGGAGGTCCAGCCCAACCAGCAGCAGTAAGGAGTGGGGTTAAAGCACCAGGAGTCCAGCTTTCAACAGGGACAGGTTGCTGCAGAGGGTTTATCTGGCTACAGGGGTCAGAAACTGGGATCGTCTCAAGCAACCTAGTCAAGCACTGGGACGATTCACTCCATTGACAAATAAAGTAAGAACACAGAAGGACTGTTTAGAGGATTCGGTAGGCTCTTTGCTATATATCTTATACATCGCAGGAGCAAATTATACTTTTTATCACTTGCATTAACATTTTTATTGATTTCTTCTTGGGAATTTAAAATGAAAGACCGTATAAAATTAGCATCCCTCACACACAAGGAGAAGAAACTGTTGGTAAGTAGCAGTAAATTTCATGCACAAAATATCCTTCACATTTATTTATTTTTAATTTCACATGTTTCATTCACTTCATCAGATAAAGGAGCTTCATTATTTTCCCATTAAAAACATGTAGAACATAAATTTCTGTCACTCCTGAAAGCAAAATCTACTGATAAATACCAGAGCTCTTTTCTTTGCCTAAACTCAGCCACTAAACCACTTCCACTCTGGTGCGAGATCTGGCTTGTGTATACCATATTAGTGTGAAAATTACCCTAAATACAAATGCAACAACGTTGCTTGCAGGCTAATGGCTAATATTGTATGCATTGGAAAAAAAAAAAAATCATTGCCTGAATGTTTACTATGTCATTTGCGTTAGTTCTGCTGGCTGATTTTCACAGCATATTGCGACTGCTGGGGGAGAGGGGGAAACCAGAGAAAATGCACATAGTTTCATTGCAAGCGTCGTTCTATAGCCACACAATACTGTTACCTTGCACTTTGTAAAGATATCTGCCAGCAGGTAGAAATGCATTCCTTGCTCACTACTACATAGGATTATTTGGTAACCATTTAATGAAAGATTGCAATATGCTAGTAGCAGAACATTTTTTTCACCTGCTGGGTAGTTGTTCAACTCAACCCACTTAAAGAGATGGGCTACCATGAGAACACAAAGACACAGCCCTGAATAGGCTATCAGCGATTTTTTTTTTAAACAATATCTATCCCAGTATTATGCAGTCACAGTAGTTATTACAAAGTAAAGCACAGACACTCCACAAGTTTGAAATGTGAATGTCGTAATAAGAAAAAATTACATTTGTTTCGTTTTCTGTCCTTGTTACTTTCTTCCTTGTGATAATAGATTCAGATTTTGTGCCATTATCTGGTCTTATTAAAGGAAAGTGGTATCAAATTTAATACTTCCTACCTAAAGTAAGAGAGCACCTGCTCATAAAATGTATTTTCCATGCACCTCGCAAAATACAGGGAAATTAACAAAATGGCTCTACTATATTAGAACAAGGGCACAACTGTTACTATCTGTAAAAGATTGATTTTGATGAAGATTATAGGAATGGTATTTGTCTGACAATGCTAAGCACTCAAAATTTATTCTTTTTGTGTTTTTTATTCAAAATTGTTCATTCTTAACGTGACATTGCAAGAACTATTTTTCTAAATTACAGCTTTTTTAATATAGGTTTTAGGAAGTACATCTATGTCAGAATTTTTTTCATGTATAATGTCCTGGATTGCATTATCACATAGACATGATGCACAAACCTAGACTCTTAATGTGTGAGAAGGTATAGCCTTTATTGGATAAAACACATGCTAACCTGGAAAATGGTACATGTATCGTGAAATCAAAATTCACGTTATACATGAAACTCGGCAGTCTGGAACAAGACCATCAGCTAAAGCAAAATGGATCCAGCCCTGACAACAGGATCATTTTAACCAAACCAGGATTTCACCTTTTTCTCTTGCAAGGTGCCTGCAACCCTGAACTAGAGAGATTTTTAGTTATACAAAGCCAGAGTTACTGACCAGCCTGTCCAGACCGACATGGTGTTGAACGTTTACTCCTCATCAAGGTGAAGCATCAGGGCAAACCACTGCCTGCATCCCTTGCTTCACTGGTGACTTTGCTTTCCTCCTGGGGAGGAGTACACCCTTCGTGTATTGCCTGCCCAAGAATATTCATGGCAGGCATGACTGGAAGCCAATTACAACACTTCAAACTCTCTGGAAGATCCTTCTCACTTAGAGGAATCACTGATGGCCTCATCAAATTGCTTCTCTTATACTGATGGAGAGATGAAAGGGACTGAAGCTGGAGATCTGTGTCTGATTGATAATGCAGCGAAAGCAGTGTGGAAAGCAGGGGAAGAGGGAGAAGCAAGTTGGGAAAGGAGGAGAGGTTATGAAGCATACACAAAATCTGATTTTGAATAGGTGATCTAAGATCAGGCTTCTGACGGTGTTTCTGCATCAGACTCATAAAGCTAAAGGTTTTACAAGATGGCATGAAGCTTTCAGCCATCTGTTCCCTCCAAAAAAATATTGCAAGGATATATGGCATCACCACACCGCCCTGCCCTTCCCCTATATCTCGTCCAAGGAATGGTTCTCCCAACTCAAGTGAGAAGCGTCATTTATTTACATCCATAACACATTGCCATTTCATAATGTCAGGCTCTGGGATTCAGGGCAACCAAGTACAATGCATATTGTATTTTATTGGTGATTGAAATAGAGAAAAATGGTTTCTTTTGAATTAGCTGGTCCTGGCAGGTTGCAAGCAGCCAAGCTTGAAGGGAAAGATAAAGTGAATACTCCTTGGACCACATCACTCTTTTAAACATAGCACACCATTAAGTCCAGCTTGGTTTTACATTCTTGCAACATGACTCTTGTTTCAGTTATTTGCTTCTGTTTCCACATAAACGTGGGAATTCATAATCCACAGATGCCGCCTATCCATTGTACTGTACTGAAACAGCATGTGCTGAACTCTTGAACTGTAAAATGTATTGATTATTGTTTCCTTTTGTAATTTTTATTTACTCACAGGAAGATTGCTCTTTATTACTCTTCTCAGCATTTCCTTTATACATATATTTTTTCTCCTGTAAGGCCCAGATTCCGTTCCACAATTAAGCACTTCCCTGAAAGAGAACAAAAATCCTGTCTGAGTTGAAGTTACTCTAGAAACCTCAAACTGCAAATGCTTGTAAGAGTAAATATATGCAAGATGCTTGTTACTCCTGTGTCACTCATGCATGATTGTAAGTCTTAGTCCAACCGGAAATATCAGCAGTGGAAGAAAACTGGAAATTCTCAGGGTAAGTTATTTGTCTATTTTGCCATAGCAGCATTTCTAGTTACTCTACAAGGGAGCTATGGAACCGTCTGAAATACATTGAAAGTTTCCAGGATATTGCTGAAAATGAATGGGAGAAATCTATAAGCCATTGGCTGCTTTAATCTCATGTACTAATGCCCCATTGCACGGTTATTATTGAGCAGAAATTTGGTTTTGACTCGGTGAGTCATGACAAGCAGGATATGCTGGCAACTTGAAAGGATACCAGTGTGGTGCTATTTCTGATAAAAAGCTTCCAGCTTTGGAGTGGAGTAAAACCTATCCATATTCTCTTTGCTAAAATGCCAGATAGTGACACCAGACGTGGTAGCTGTGCAGAGGATTTAGCTAAGGCCGACCTTGCCAAGTGTTCCCCAGGCCAATAAATACATCAACAGAAGAGTCTTCTACTTTGTATTAGTTCAGTATCAGGAATGAACTTGTGGTCATGAAACATAGGTGATGCATACTAATTTCATTAGGAAAGCCTTAACAACGATTTCACATTAAAGGTATGTTTAATTTTTTTAATTTTTACAAACACTGACAAATGCTTCAAAAAAAAGTAACCAGACACATCTTTGGCTGTGTTGCAAATCTGTAGTTCACACTGATGGTGACACAGAGTTTAACAGTATCTACAACACCACCAAAGCCTATCCTGTGGCTTGGTGATGTAACTGATCCTCAAGAACATAAAGCAAAACCAAGCAAATCCTCAGACAGAATGTGTAGTTCACCTGGACTTGTTCCATGAGTAAATATTGTGGGATGTTTCCTTTGGCTCACAAACAGCCATGAAAAAAAATGACCAAATTCACTGATGGTATTAAATAAGTGTGATTGCCTTGGGATGATTGTAACACATCATTTTTTTTCCAAGAATCTAGGTACTGCCCCTCTATCACTAAATACCTCTTTAGAGAGAGCTATGTGAATTATAGACATGATACTACCGGGTCAAAAATCTTATCTTTTACAGACTTATGCACCCTCCAACATTAATAATTATGCAAGTAAAGAAGCCTAGAATCAGAGAATTTATGTATATCAAAACCATGAACACATGAGAGTTACACCACAGAAGAACAGGAAAAGCAAAAGAAAGAGATGAAAGAAGGGACAGCTCCTCCAAAACAAAACGCTGGTCTTTACTCGTGCTTACTTATGAGAATGTATAACATCAGATATTACAGTTCCACAAATAGCAGTTAATATTCCAGATTAATTTAGTTCTTTCTCACTAACCAAGTCCATGTGAACAGCATGGATGCTGACTTGGATCAACAGAACAAATAGAATAAACTCGACACTGAGCCAAATTGACTTGTAACCAGGCCACAACTTTTAAAAAAGTTAATCAGTCCTAAAAATGCAAACATATGCTGTATTTTATAGGATCAATTCCAGTTACTACCTTTAATTAATGATCCAGTTCCATCTCCGACAAAGAAGTTTATAAATTTGGCAGATTTCACAGTCCTGGCCATGAACCGCCATATGTGAAGAAACCCTTGCTCCTGGCCAGGTTTGTGTCTGGGATAAACAACGGTCCTTGTCTGCCTGCCAAAAGCCGTTTACTCACACTCACTCATGTATACACAACCAGCCACAAATGTAGTCTCAACACTCAGGGAAAAACAGATTTAGAAATTGTCTGTCTGGAGAAATAATCCTGAGCAGCTCTTGCGGAACAGCAAATTCTCCAGGGCACTCTCCTCCTGCTCTATGGACACCCTCGCTCAGACAGCCCCTTCGAGCTCCCGTGGGGAGTGCATAATGCTAAACTGCACAAAGGCACTTCGAGTGCAGTATTAAAGTATCTAAACTGGGAATTACGTAGGAATCATTACCACGTTTGAAACTCAAACCTCACCCTTTTCTACGCTCACTCCCTTGTATAAAACAGCTCTTCTTATTAAAAAAATATAGCTCTGAGCTAGGGAAAAAAAGACACATTATTCCAGAACAAGGAGCTGAATTTATTTTATATGGACTTTTGGCAGATATTAAGAGCAATGTTTTCAAAGCCATTAGTTCATTTTCCATTCATTTTTCAAGGCAAATATGTAGTCCCAAAGCAAGCAGAGATGGGGTCCTCTGCTTACCTCAGGTTCATCCAGAAGCCATGTATCTACGTCAGTTTGCAGCTTCTTCCAGTAGCTGAGTCCAGCCAGCAGTTCAAGTAGACTTAGGTGAAAAATGCTTTGTGCTGGAAGTCAGGATTTCAGGTTTTGTATGAATGTCCATTATACAGCCCTCCTTCCACACATACTGCAGTCCAAAGAGGCCCATGCCAAATGGCTGCAGAGTGACATGTGATCTACAGATGTGAGACGAAGTGGTAGCCCTATTACTGAATGTCTTCCTTTTCCTGACTGTATTTCAGATCCTCTTTTGTTGGTATTTCTAGTGCCTCCATGGGAACTGGTTACAGGATTTCCCAGGTTATGGGGATTTAGCAGATCACACGCTTCAAGAGCTTCAAGTTTATTTCAGTATGGGCTAGCACCAAAAATTCAAGACCTAATTTTATGTCCAACTTATTTTCCTTGTTGCATTGGATTCTATAAGAGGGTTTGTCATCCTTCACATTCCTAGCAGTGTAAGGAACCCTTTCCAGTTGACTGTGAGGATCTTCTGCAGGCATTCATGTTGCAATGAGCCTACTTGCCCATCAGTTTCTGTTCCCAGTCCCAGCCTTTAATGACAAGAAGATGCAGCACCACTCATCTGTGCTCTGCATTTTATTTCCAACACATAGGATTTCACAAGAGCCACAACCAATCTGACACCCTCATGGCAGCAAGAGAGAGGATAAAGCCCAGGAAAACCTGTAATGTTTCCACTGCCAGATTTATGGAAAGAAAATAGCACATGACCTTTATGATTCTGTCATTATGAGCCACTTTTCAGGGCAGCTTCAAGAGAATATCTGAACAGTTCTTTGCTTTTCTACCTGAAAATGAAACACTACCAAATTTCTAGTCTTCAAAGTAGACAAGTAAAGTAAATTCACTTTATCCAAAGGCCATTGAGCCGGGCATAATCACAGTGCCTTCAGCTAAATAAGTTCCCCAAGAAAAACGAGTACTCCTGGTACCAATGAATCACACCACCAGATTTGCCATTTGACTTTCAGCATTTAGATGTTAGGTTTTAGCTGCATCCATATTAACAGAAAAATTGCTATAAAACAAAAAAGAACTAATAAAGAAAAGGACTGAAGGAAAAGTGGCATAAATATTAGCACTCAGTGCAGCAGCTGGCTATTCTGATGATGGGGGCGCTTTGGGAAAGATTGGTTGAAATTACTGCAGATGAGTTCCTAGTGACATGAACGGTGGTAACTTTTCCTCCCAGTCTTCCATGAAAACCCCTGGTAGGGTCACTTGCTCCACCTGCCAAACATGCAAGGTCAGATTTGACCTGATTTGTCAATGGGAATCCCTTTTACATCATCTGATTCCCTACAGGCTACAGGACTATGCATACCAGTTAAATCCTGCTCTCTGCAGTAACTTGTGGGTGAACTGAGTATGTACTGAGAATAATGTCCAATACGGATTTTGATTACAGCACATCCATCAATAAAGTCTTGTAATAGCCAGTTACGGCATTTTCATACGCACAACTTGAAGTAAACCACATGTTCTTAAAACACTGCTCCTCAAAAATAGACCCCAAACGACCTCAAAAAGAGCCTCAGTCTGCCTGGGAGCACACTGAAGAGAGATGGCTAAGCAAGGCTGGGACCAGGAGCAGGACTACCCCTGAAAGGAACACAGAATGTTTGCTTTCCTTCTCTCATCCATGCAGGTATAAACCGACCTGCTGCTGAATTCCTTCTTGATTTTACAGCTCTCAGGCAGATATGTATGAAAATATATTGCTCATAGAGTTCATGGTGTAGGCCATTTCCAGGGTGAATGCAATCTGATTTCATACATATTGCTGATGACTATAATGTCCCATGAATGTGTCTGTACTTTTAACAAAGGCATGAGAGCAGATCAGACAACTGTTACATTTAAACATATAGAAATATATTAATCATCACAGACATCTCTTCAGTGAGATAGAATAGAATAAATGTACTTGCTTATTTTCACTAATACATCTACTCAAAGAAGAGACCAATCTATGAGAAACAGCTGCAATGAAAAGTTCAGAAAGAGTATTCCTAACCTAAATTAATGCTTCTAAGCTAGTTTGAGCTGAAGCTTTCTGCACTTCTCATCTCCAAGACCCCACTGCGGACCTATACTTTACCTCAAGAGCTGCAGAAATACTACAACAAACTTGTCCCCTGATAGCTGTCTACTCTCCTCTTTCCAGCTCCTTAATTGACCAGGCAAACTTTGAGGGCTTCAGGGCACCTTCAAAGGCCAGTGTTGACCTCCCAAAGGTCTCTTCCCACAGTCAAACTCACTGGGGGTCATGGAGTCTCCCAACCCAGGGGACAGAGTGAGATTAAGGTCTAAAGATTGGCAGAATAAAAGCACAAAAGGTCCAGTTCTTCAATGATGAGTATTGTTGAAAATTCTACAGGTGAAAAGCTTCTTGAAGCTGTGTTTTAACAGTGCTAATGGTTAGACTAATGACCTAAGGAGTGGGAAGTCAAAGGGGAGTCAGGTTGTCTACGTAAAGTCTGTATTATGCCTCAGAGTGACCCAGGCTGGTCGTTGCTCCGTCCAGACCACTTCTGAGGTGATTTTCTTGAGCTGGCCAGCTGAGCAGGCACCAGTCTGACAAATCTGGGGGATCCTTTAAACTCTGCTTCCAACAAGTTCGCACAGCAATTTTCAAAGCAAGTTTAATTCTGTAGCATTCCTTCATTCTGGTGTTTTTGGAGATCCCCTCAGGCAAATATTTGCATTGTCTTCTTCCCGAGTAACTTTGAACATCTGGGTGATGGCCATCGTTACCTATCTCTCTTCTTCCTTCTCCTCCTTCACAACATTTTACAAAGCTTTGTGCAGATATTGACTGATGGACTAATGGAAAAATGAACAGAGGCATTCAGGTAAGTACTTAAACTAAGTACTAATCTTCAACAACATGCTTATAACCTTCCTTAGTAATAGACTTTTCAGAAGTCAATAAAGAGGACAAATGGCACTAAGGTTTCAGGTTGCCCAGTATGCAACTAACAGCATGTCTTCATTTATGTGTGTATTTCAGGGGTGTATTTTAAGGATTTCTTTTTGCTTGCTTTTTCCAGAGTTCGGAGTCTGGGCTATGAAACATAGACGCATCCTTTAGCTTTAGACAATGCCCAAGAAGCTGACAGTGCGACGCATGGGGAGTGCTGGCTGCGGCAAGCAAGCTAGAGCAGCCAACATCTGGAGATCTTTCACCACCATCCTGCCCAGCACCTCTGGCCTGGGGCACCAAGGAGCTGATCCACAACAGCCATCACCAGCTAAAGGCTAGGACTGGATTCAGCTCTAATGACAGATGAGCTGTATAGAAGCAAGACCCTGACCAGGACCTGTCTCTTGTCACACCACTGATGTTCACAGAGTTGTGCTGAGGCTACCTGCAAAATTAACAGTTTTCAGATTTCTGGTGTGGCTTCACCAAAGCTTTAAACCAGGAAGTACTTCTGCAGCTATGCAAAAAAAGAAATTGTTCTATAGCTCCTGTCTGCTGCAAGAATAATATTAATAGTTTTTTAAAGTGAAAGTTACAGGTGAGCTATGCCAATTTTTCATTGCTTTCATTACTTTGTTGTAAGATGCCTTGAGGAACTTGCAAGAAAATACACCATAAATTGTGCCACACTGTCCAGCTTCTGGAGATTGACTGGCTACTGCTATTCGAAAGCATGTTCAGTGACAATATAAGCTGCTGCCTTTTAGTTCTTCCAGCTTGAAAGCTAGGTCAAGGGCATTATTTTCACATTTTTGTAAAAGGATGCCTGGCTTGCCTGTGCATGGGTGAGTGATATCCAAAAGAGATGAAGTCTTTTTAGGAGAGGAGTCAGTTCATCCTGCTTACTTCAACCAACCACAGGAAAGTCAAGCCCTCATAACTGAGAGTTTGGTCTCACACGGCTCCTGCTTGGCTCACTGCTCTGGGACAGGATCCCAACCACCCCATGGTCACCTACAAGTCCCAAGCAGATGTTGTCCTGGACAGATTTGGTCTGGCTATTGCAGATATCACCCATTCTCTCAGGCCATTCCTGGACCAAGGGTCAGGAATCCGTACTCCAGGTTGTTTTCCTGTCCTCAGAGCTCATGAGAAGGCTCCAGAGATGAGTAAGTAACTGGGCAGGATGGATAATGCTCCAGCAGCACTGCTTCTCCCGTGCCTTTCCACAAGCTTCTTCCATGTCTTTCTATACATTTCCTTTTCTTTTTCTCTTTTCTGTAATACACGAGGGGGGATCATCCAGATCAGTGGAGTACAGTGTTTTCCAGCACCCATACCTGTGTATATCTCCTGTAAAAATTCTGCAGCTGCTNNGTATCAGCTGCCTGACCCTCTTGGCAGCCGTTGCTGCTGAGCACACNNTGCATACCCTGCCTGATTAATACCCTGTGACCAGGCAGGGCAGAAAAGCTGGATGTGTGGGGTTTCACAGACAGATATTTTCGTTATTTTAATTTGCTTGGTGACAGTTTTCAGAGACCACACACTAGCAAATATCTCTTTCTGCAATAGTTGGAAGAGTCAAAAGTGAAAACCTTTTCAATTTTTACAACCTTGCCTCTGTGGCAGGCTAAGTCATTTCAGAGACTTCCTGGGCAATTTGTCTGGATTCAGGCTATTTCCCCAAGCATCCAGAAAAAGCAACTTTTTTTTTTGTTCAGCAGGTTCACAAACAACATGAAAAAAGCCACCTGAAAAATAAGCACATCGCTAATTCTAAGCAAAGAGGTTGCAAGAAAGATAACACGCAGTGGAAAAACGTAAAAAAGAAAATGTGTGCAATCCTCTTGGCAACGGTTCTTCCCTCATCTCAACATCTTTACCTCAGTCTTCAAAGCTCTGATACTTTCATTTTCATTTCACATCACCAATGTTTGATTTGTGTTTCTTTTTAACCACTGACTGATATATTAAAACTCGTCACTATATTAAAGCCTGTCTATAGGCATAAATATAGTTGTCAAGAGGAAAAAAAATAGCTGAGGCAAATACAGAAGGCGGCTAGATTATGTAATTTCTGGTAATTTCTATTTTTTTTTAATAATCACTAGAAGTAATATGAGTCTTTATGTAACTTTAGTTTTGTAGGAAGTCTTTAAACTTGAATTTGTCATTGAAGAACAGAATCTGAAGCGCTTACTTGGGCGAAACTGAAGTAAGTTTTGGCCAATGCCAGAAGGGTTACCAGCCGCCTTGCACCATCTGTCCCTCCCTGAAGTTGCAGCTGGATTCTATGCCATCAGCTTTACAATTTCTAGGCAGTCCAACGCTGTCCAAAAGCAAAAAGAAAGTATTATGCAAAGCTTCCCATGGTTTTAAAGGCAAACCCTTTCCTCAGTTTCACTCACAAAGAACTTTAAGAACAAACTTAACTTTTCTAAACAAAAAATAATTTCATCATTTTGTGTGGCATTAACACCCTGCTATTTCTATATGTTATCTATATTTTTCTTGTTGACACTCAACCAATTCAGAGCTAAAAATCCATCCTGCACTTTTTCTGGGGTCGTAAATCATAAAAAGGTTATATTTTATGAAAGCTGAAGCTGAGAAGTAAACAGCATATTTGTATCAGAAGAGTTTCATCTATTAAGTAGCAATGACAGGGCCCTCTGGGCCAAAATCTAGTTTTCTTACTTAAAAAGCTTAGTTCTTTTGTAGACTCCTGCAGGGACCTATAACAGTTGGAATTGGGTTTTTTATGCCTTTGAGGCCTCCAAATGAATGTTACAGTTTTCCATTATTTTCTTTTTTCTTTTGAGAGAATGAGGCTACCTGCTTATTGCCTAAAACCTACACCCTGCGATTGTTCTGCTGTAAAATCTGTCTTCCAGCCGGTAGCCTCACATACCATCAGGCATCCTTAGCCTTGCCTTTCTATTTTACCCAACGCAGAGTATAATACGTGAGAAAAGAAATGCAGCGTGCAATTGTAGGCAGCGTCTATTCAAAATATCATATTAAACTTTGTGCATTTGCAAGATTTCCTTTGAAAAAAATTACCTTTGAAGAGCAGGAGCCTGCAATGATGTACGTGTGCTCACTTTATATTCTGCAAATATGCATGTTTTTATTGAGATACTCATATGTCCGTGATTGCGGAGGAAGCACGAGTGTCTGGGAGCTGGCAATTCAGATGGGCTCATTTCTTTTCCCTTCTCTGCTACCTTCCTGGTGACCTTAACTCAGAGGCAGATGTTCAGTCATTCCTCTCCAGCTGCTGGGATTTGCAGACTTCAGTATCTCAGAGGGTCTCAGGTTTTCTATCTCTGTCTCCCGCTTCTAAAATATCTCCCCATTGCATCTGGAGCTGAGAGGACAAAAATATTATGTCAGTGTGGTACCATGATACTGTGGTGTTGGGAGTCACTAAAATACCTACAATATTGCCAGTGATTTCCAAGGGATTGCTCGGAATGTAGCGCATTAAACAGAATCACAGAATCACAGAATGGTAGGGGTTGGAAGGGACCTCTGTGGGTCATCTAGTCCAACCCCCTGTCGAAGCAGGGTCACCTACAGTAGGCTGTAGAGGAACTTGTCCAGGCGGGTCTTGAATATTTCCAGAGAAGGAGACTCCACAGCCTCCCTGGGCAGCCTGGGCCAGTGCTCCGTCACCCTCAGAGGGAAGAAGTTCTTCCTCATCTTCAGACAGAACTTCTTGTGC
>Ga0065711_1046270_pt1 | contig 12986 bp, 8 predicted proteins | sample Hoacrofraction12_FD_59098 | JGI IMG/M metagenome (GOLD analysis project Ga0065711, IMG submission 59098) | Hoatzin crop microbial communities from Cojedes, Venezuela - Epithelial fraction 12 v2 (version 2) | ecosystem: Host-associated > Birds > Digestive system > Esophagus > Crop | place... | reverse complement strand
CGACCTGGATGAAGAGTTAGAATGTACCCTCAGCAAGTTTGCTGATGACACCAAATTGGGAGGTGTGGTAGATACACCAGAAGGCTGTGCTGCCATTCAGCGTGACCTGGACAGGCTGGAAAGTTGGGCAGAGAGGAACCTGATGAGGTTCAACAAAGGCAAATGCAGGGTCCTGCACCTGTGGAGGAACAACCCCATGCATCAGTACAGGCTTTTAGTTTAGTGCTTCTTACATATTCATTATGTTTATTGTGGTCATAGTGGTCGGTTTTTATGTCTTTTCCCACCAGATATTAAGAACTGCCGTTATTATACCAGTTCTAGACTCATGCAAGTAATGCCTATGTACTGTATTTTCCCTGTACACTCTGCCCCCATACGTGAATAATGACTATTCGAGAAATAACTTTAAGACGAAATAATTTTATTTTTGTTTTATTGATTTGTGTGTCTTTCTACAAGACTGATTTTCTGTTAGGTTATGGGTTGCCTATGTGTTATTCAGATTCCTAGACCTATTAGTAGATCTATACTCCACAGTGACTGTATACCTCATTTCACGTCAGCTGAGTTGTTAACCTACAGTCCTGTCATATATATTCTGCAGCTTCACCAACTTAATCAAAGGCAGCTTGACTACTTAATAGGAACAGTTGTAAATGTGTCTCATCCAGAAATCCCTTCCTCTGACAACAGAAAATATCTGAGTTGTAATATCAAAATTTAGTAAAGATGAATAATTCAGCTTGCATCTGGTTTGATTGTAAAAGATGTCCTCACTTTTCAGAAGTCTTCTGTAAAAGAGCTTCATGTTTTGTAAAACTGTAACCTAAATACACTCTCAGAATGTGAAAAATGTATGTCACACAGACATTTTCATTTTTTTCGTATGCTGTAGACTTTCTGCAGCTGTATTGTATTAAAAAGTGACCTTATGTGAAAGCAGTGAATGTAATTAGCAGTTCAAAACGCCTGTGTGTTATCCAAGTGGCATAAAATTGCCTCAGAATATTTAAGACTCAAACTCAGTATTTTTGGTGAAAACTGATGCAGTTTTTCTTTACTCTCTTAACTTTCATATAAGGTTATATTTCAGCAGTTGATGCTATTTGTAGTGATTATTATTCTAAATGAGAGCAGCTAATTTAGCTGTTAAAGTAATCCCTTGTGGGAATACAACTGCATAGATGAGGCTGTAGCGTGTAAGTTTCATCTGTTTTATTTTTTTGTTTGCATTTTGATTTAACACCTTTCCAGGACATGTGGAGAACCGGACACATGGTGAGTCCTCAGTGGAGTGGAAAGCCGCAACCATTTGCATGTCTTCTGTTTCAAAACAAAAAGAAAAACTAATTTTCGAAACTTCTCACAATCAGAGTTCTGATACACCTACAAAATCTCAATTTCACAGTTGAAAAGCTGTTGCAACTTTTGGATTATTAACTAATATGAAGTAAGTTTTTTTTATTAGAATTTCTTCCATAAACCGATTTTTATTCTTCCCAACTCACATTTGTGAGACCTTATCCTTCTCCTGTCTGAACACAACGTTTAAATGATATTCACTTGGAGTGAAAGTCATGCTATATGTCACAAGAAAAGATGAACAAGATCGAGCACTGAAATGAGTTAATGTAAAAGTGAAACATTTGCAGGGAAGTTGAAATAACTCTCATGTACAGCACATGATTTTTATTTATTTTTTCTTTTTTTTCTAGAGACCTACCACATAAAATTAAGATTAACAAAACGCTTGTTTTTCGGTAAAAGAGAAGGATTTCTCACTGGTAAGGCTGAGTTGAATGTAAACTGCCATCTTCAGAAGTAAACTTGATTCAGTCAATTAGATCGCCTCATTTCATTCCCAGAAGTACCTGTAATATGCATATGCAGAACCACGAGTGGAAAAATACATTTTAGACCAACTGAGACTGGAGACACAGCCACCTGCCTTAGATCACAGCCCCTTTGGCCCTCCATTTCTCTCCCTCATCAGGCAGAATCTTGTTAAGCTGAGGTCTGACCAAACAAGTCCAGCAGTAGTTCTATGCTGTCATTGGTTATATTCACATTATCTTCATCATGAAAAGGTTTAACCCAAGAAAATGGGAAAAGAATCACGTGGAAAAAAATCAAGGGTATACAACAGTTGTTTCTTTACAACTTGTTCTGTAAACAGAGGTGTTATGTTATAGAAAATTAGATTGCCTGTCATAACAAAAGCTTTTAACAGAAACCTGAAGGTATCCTCAGTCTGCATTTTGTCATTGTGAAGGCTGTATCCTGTATGAAGAATTTTCCTCTCATCTGTGTCAAGTGCTGAAGTACCCAGTGTCTGAAGTACTCTCTGTATAGTACTAATGGGATCCTTAGACATAAGGGATTTTCCATGTACTCCTTGTCAGGAAATGTATTTCAGCAGACCCAGATCTCATACCTACTTAGACGACACTCAAGAAAGTGATTTCAGGTGGACTATTCTCCTCTTCATTATCTTGTAACTGTAACCCAAGGATGAAAAACTGCTTGAAGATGTATCTGAATACACACATTTACTTACTTTCATCACTTGATCTAAAAAAACTACTCAATATTAAGTGAAAATAAGATGTGAAACACTGAGCAAGGTAAAGGCTGTGTCTATATGAACGAGCCATGCAGCTTTGGAGGAGAAGAGGTGCCTGGAAGACAGCTGGGCCTGTACCACTATGGACCCCCTTGCAGGGTCACAGCGCTTCTCCTTCAGGCTGGCCCCACTCTGGCCCCGTGTACCAGGCTCCCATCAACAGCTGGAGTAAACAGGGTGGTAACTCCTGGTGCATGTACCCCCTATCCTGTCCAGGAGTCCCGCTCCCGTGCTCCCAGAGCACCCCGCGCCGTGAATCCAAGCACGATAAGTGGGCACAAGTCGAGGATCCCCTGGAAAGAAATTTCTAACGTTGCTATAGACACTCCCAAAGTCTACCACAGCAATAGATGGGGCGTGCTTATCAAACTAGCAGACAGAAATGTTACATGGAAAATGTGATAATTTTGCAATGAGGCTTTTTGTACCAAATGGTAACCACAAAATTTCATTTCAAAAGAGATCTGCATTTTTACTCTGGCTATAGCACAGCTTAAGCAGCTTTAACTTGAGTTGACTACCATGCTTTAAATTGCTGTATATGCTTTCAACAACCCCTTGAAGAAGTTATATGAATTTTCTCACATGTTAGCACAGGGGAGGAGGATTCCAATGATTCTACCTGCTTAACTGCAGCTGGAGCAAATATTTCCTCTTACAAAGCTTAACAGAAAAATAAGTTACAGTGTCATGAAGTTGCAGGAGTAAAATTAAATAATTATTTCCAAACTCCAGAGCTTTTCAAGAGCTTTTTTCGCATCCCCTCTTGGAGTTATTCCATTCTTTAAAATGTAAAGTATCCCAATCTGGCCAATGCTGTCTCTGCTAGGGATGGATAAACAGGAATGGCAATTAGTTTCTTTGTAAAATGCAGAATCTTTAAAATATGCTTTATCTTCTCTTCTGTCTGCTGGAATATTTTCTTGTGCTTGCCAATGTGAGTCTAATCAGATTACTAAAGACTTCAAGTTCTACTGATGTCAGTGGGAAAAGTTTCAGTTTTGGTTTTCAGTATTCAGGAAAGAAATAAAATTTCCCTTGTTGGTATAAAGCCTTAGAGATTCCCTCTCTGCTTCACTCTCTCCCTCTTTTTCTGCCTTTCTCCTTGAACGAGGCAGACTTCTTGTCCTTATCTTTTCTTCAAACATCCAGTGCCTCATATCTAATGACGGAGGAGGACCTTTTTATAGAAATCAGTATTTGTAGCGTTCTAGTCATAAATTCTGTAGATAAGCTACTAAATTATACAGTTTGATCCTTTTTCTTATTCACTTTAATAACAATCTGACTTTTATCTACAGTATACTTTACACTAAACACAAAATGCCTGAAAAAAAGATAGTGAAGTCTAGGAAATGTTTAGTGATAGCCAGACATGGAAAATATTGCAGTAAGTAGTCACAGAAGGAATTTCTGAAATTGACAAATAGCTTTTGCATTTTTAGAGCAGGTTTTAGTTTTTCAGCAAAATGGATTTTGCAGTAAATCCTTCATAAAACAACATTTTTATCAAAACCTGAAAGAAAAAAAAATCTATTGAAATTTCATTTATATGATTTTTTAAGGTTTCCCCCCTTACAAAAATTTTTTTGCTGCAGGTTCTAATAATCAGCTTACTATGCATCATCTATAAAAATTCAGTTGTACTGATGACTTTTGTCCGAAACAGCCACAAGCCATTTGTAACTTATTTCCTAAACAGCCATAATTCTTTTTTATGTAATTTCTTATCATCCTAATTTAGGAATATTATCCTTGAAATGAATGTCCATGATCTTTCTGGATCTTTATATCTAAGCACGTATTTCTTATTTTAAATCTTCTTTCCTCCTTTAAGAAGCTTGACATTTTTAAGACTTTGTATTGTTTCATAGCCTTTAGTGCTTTTCTTTTTTCCATTCTATCCATGTACCCATATTTCCTGTTTTATAGTCTCTTTTTCAGTCCAAAACACAGCTGGATGAATTCACCTCTAGGTCATTCTCTGTATATAGGTTAAAATGACAGACAACAAATGTTAACCAGCAAAGAATGATACTCACTTCTTGCTTTGGGCAAAACAATATTCTTGTATGTCTTCAGTCATGTTCTATTACTTCAGTGTTTAGTAAGCACACCCAAACTAGATGTAAATGATTTAATTTGAGCATGAATAACAGCAAATCAGTGGTTCCCAATACTTTCTGATTTATAGAATCTTTGTAGTTCTTGGGCTGAGGCACTGGACCATTTGTAGTGCATTTAGCCTGCTGACAACAGTTTTGCTTTGTCTAGATGCTTTTTTCTAGATTTTCCATTGCTCATAGATTACAATTTGCAAACCACTGGTTGTGACAGGGTTAATTTTCACTTCTTTAAATAGTGAGCTCTAAACCAAAGCTACTATAAAGTGGGAAAAAGCTTGTTATTTTCTCCAATGTCATTAGGTTGAGAAGTAATGGATTTTAATAAAAGACCTTTTGGTTAGAAATTAAGAAAAGCTTTCTAACAGGGAAGACTTTGAAACACTGCAGCAGGTTGACTGCGAAAAAAACAGAACACCTTCACAGGAGACCTGAATAACTATCCAGGCAGATGCCTGTTAGAAATGATAAGGGTACTGCTGATTCTGCCTTGCAGTAAGAATGTAGACAATGATCTACATCATAGATCATAACTGAAATTTAGTGATTTCAGTTGTTGCAACTTTCTTTCTCGATAAGAGACGTGGATATGAAGAGCTTTTTAATGATATCAGTTCTTTTCACAAGCAGAAGAGTGTCCTCACTGAGGAGGTATAAAGGTAGAGCTCTATCTTTTTTCTAAGCAATATTTATCTCTGCACCAAAGAGGGCTTGCTGGCTTTGGTATGTCCTACTAGAGATGCAGTTTGTAGTAACACAGAATCATTCAAATGTTGGTTGGAAAAGTACCACTGGATGTGAATATGGTACTTCTCTACAGTTTAGAGCAATTCTAGTGAAATTAGAGGGTATACTGGAGTAATTATGTAAGGCGAAGTAAAGTTTTGCTACATAACCTTTGTCTGTGAGACACATATTGGTTGCACATGTCTTTTGGGGGCTTGGGTTGTGTGGTTTTTTTGATACTTAACTGATGTAGGCATGCCAGCAGGACATGTAAATACAGGCCCAGTCTGTCATATCAATACAAAATTCTGTGTGTAGATAAACTCTCCAACTGGCAAAAACCATGCATATGTCCGTTAAGGTTACTGGTGTAACTAAAAGGAAAATCCAGACATTGTTTCTGAACGCGTCTGAAAAGTGAAATTCCTCAAAGAGGAACTGTTGTGGCACCTGGACAGAGTGCAATGTAGCAAGCCCTGGTCTCACCCCTAAGAGCACCCTTCCTCATCAGTCCTCCTGAGAGCCCTGGCAGGCAGAAGCTAATGAGCACAGTGGAGTGCCACCTGCAGAGCTCAGCTTCTCCCTGAGCATATCCTACTGTCTCCGTAGGGTGCTGCTTCAAAGCTGTACCCTGAGAGCTGACTTGACTGTATCCTGCTGTGTACCCTGTAGACATGCCCTCGGGTAATCTATTCACCTTTCTTCACACAAACTTTCCCATCCACAAACCAAGAGAGAAATAAGTGCAATCACAAAGTTTTATGGATTAATCTTTGCAAAGTGTCACACACAGCAGACAGTTGCTATTTTCTGCCATGTTTGTAAAGCGAAAGCAGTAGACCAAGCAAAAATATGTCAAATTGATAAGTATAAGGAATTTTTGGTATATTCCTTAGTGCTTAGCACAAACAAATTGCAAAATTATTTACGAATTAAGTCTTCAGAACTTTACAGCTCAGTGTTTTATTTTCTGCTGGCCTGGAGAAGAAAATTAATAGAATTATCCATGGTGTTAATACATATACACATATGTGTATACATTTAATTTGTATGCATACATCTAGAGATATGCACATACATGTTCATGTGTGTATATACATATATCTATATATGTGTACACGGGGAATCTTAAATATTTGTTCATTTAGGGAAGAAGCATTTGAACTGTCAGTGCCCAAAGGGCATGCTGATAATGTCTGCAAAGATAAGAAACCGGGTGGCCTGGAAGTAGGTAAAACTAAATGATAAGCAAGTAAAGCAAGTAATGCAGATTGGAAGGAATATCCATGAGCCACTGTTTGTGCTTGATCCTGTGTTAAATATAACCCATCAAGTAAAAAGCTTTGAAATCAGTCTGAAAACTTCTGCTTTACTGACAAAAGTAAGACTCTTCAATTTTCTGATGTTCCCTTGTAACAGGTACAGACGACCTTTTTTTATTCTTCTTTCTGAGAAGTTCTAACATCTCCACAGTTTGCAGCACGGCTTTGAAATTTTGCAGAAAGGGAAAAAAAGAAAAGTCTTTGTCCCAGTAAATTCTGTTTCAATTTAGTGGAGCTATCACCTGTTAAACCAAATCACTGGCCCCTATAGTACAGCCTGTTCTAAGAACCTCTCAGAAGTGTGAGATCAGCCACAGCAAAGGAGAAGAGTCAGCCCCGTGACTGAGTGCATACCCTTAGTCCAAGCAATGAGCTACAGCCTCGCTCCTTATTCCTGCCTCCTTTGCACCTATACATTATGGTACAAACTTTAGCTGCAGGATTACCTGGGGTTTTTTTCCAAGTGACTTGAATCCATTCACAAAGCAAGGTGCGCAAAACCTGGAGTCAAATTAATGTTGCTCCTACATGTTATGTATAACTTTGGCTTACCCTAACTTCTCAGTGCCTGACTTTACAGTACACGTAACTTTTAATTCTGTTTGCTTGTGGAACAAGGTAAATAAAAGGATGCAACAAAATATGAAAAAAGTCTTCTGGTCTCTCTGTAGACTTTGTTGAAGTGACTGTATAAGGCATCAAGGATGTTCAGTTCTCATTATCTTGTTTCAATAACAACAAAAAACCTGCAGGAGTAGAAGTTCTGAAAGGCAGCTTGTTAAAGTCTGATACTTTCCTTCTGCTCACAAGTCTCTGAACTAGCAGCAGGTTATTTTTTATTTATATGCTCTGGAAATTCCTTTGACTTTCTCCAAATCATGGGCAGTTGGCAAGGCTGGTCTCAGGACTGGAGGGACAATTGCACTTTCTAGGTTTCTTTTATCCCTGTTAAAAGAACTCGTTTACCATTCAGGTGGATTTAAAAAAACACACTGACATGGTTGATTATAAAGATACAGTTTAATAGGTTCATTTTCAATAATATAACTAAAACTTAATGACATTTAATCACTTAATTCTGCTGTAAATATTTGATCAGTTTAGACTTTCTACTGTTGGTTGACTCAGAGGTCCTTGGTCATCTGCACAGTTCACTGTAATGCAGTAGGTTAGAAATTTGCATACACATACTGCAGTTATTCATGGACTTACACATTACTTTTCTCCTACGTATTTGAGTGCTTGGGTAATCCTTGTGGAATGGGGTTCAGAGGTTTTCCTTCAGAAGAGAGATGAACATAACTTAGACTTGTAGAGAGATTCAGAGAACCAGGATGGTATCCCAGAGGATGATAAAAGCTCATAAAGCAAACTCTACTAATCTATGCAAAGGTAAAGATATCTGGGGTGAAAATTGATAAACTCTCCTTCACTGCCTATGCATCCTACAGGTTTGAGTCTAAAAGAGTTGGCACAGGCATTTGAAGACCTTGTGCAGAGTGGTGGTGCGTACCATCCTCTTATGGCTACTATCTAGATTTATGACTTTGGCATGTAAAAGAGAGGTGTAAGTAAACTGTTGGCGCCCACATCCTGAGCACGAAACCAAACATGCTCCAGCCTTCCTTCCAGCTGCAGACTTATGGAAGAAGCATTTAGGTGCCTTATGTGCTGAGTATCCCACTTCTCACATGCTGCCCCAGCCTGAATAGCTTGGGGACACCTCTGAAAGCTTCATTTGATAGACTTGACCTCAAGCTGTGTAACAGATCCTGCCCTGCTGAGAGCTGTAATTTTCTGAACATTAGATCCCTCAGAAACAGCAACTGGATGATGCAGTCACTATGTGCCCATCACTAGAAAAAGCTAGTGACCCTTGTCTTTTTTCTGGATATAGATATAGATGCATAAGTATATTCCGGATGTAAATGCAAAGTCAAGTGTTTCAGGAAAAGCGGAGCTGGTGCAGAAAACCTAAATTGCCCGATCTTGGCTTCCATGCATGAACAATTAGCCATGCTTGTGCTACTGAAGATTTTAAATTACTTTTTGTCCCTCAATTCTACTTGAAAAAAACCCAGATCAAATCTGATAGATTATTTGCAACTTGTGTTTCAGAGCAGATCAGGGGCCCATTTTGCATTTGGCAGTGCTGAGTCTGAGTTGCTGACGTCTAACCACATCTGTGGGGCTTATTTCTGCCTCATCCATAGTTGTCAGTGGTTTTATACCACCACAGGTGAAAGGAAAACCTGAGATTTAGGAGTCAGGATTTCCCATCTGGCCTTCACATTCTTGGCCTCCTTTCGTCAGAGCTTTTGGCATGTGTGTATGTTTCGGCAAGTGCTTGATTTCATTGGCTTTAATAGGATTAAACTCTTCACTGACACTTTTAATTTATCACCCTGCAAAATGGGGGTTGCGATCAGGATAATTTGTATTGATTTTCAACGGCTCCCTTCTATCCAGTGCTACAGAGGTACACAGGTTTTCTTCACAAAGTCTTGTCTTTGCTTGGCTACCTTCTACTGAAGCAAATTACCTCAATTTATATAAAGACTAGCACATTTTTGTCCTAAGCCTAATGGGAGAGAAGGCAGAAATGCTCATTTCAAGAGAGCTGGGGTCAGTTGCTTTGCCAGCCTTCAGATCTCTGGGAAACAGATTGTTACTGCAGATTCCGTGCAAGAGGATTATTCTCCAGAAACTTTTCTCATCCAACCACAAAAGCATTCACTTTTGGTTTCTTTAGATAAGAAAGTGGTTATCTGAGGTTAACAAATAACGGTGTAATTAAATAAACGGCAAAGGGAAGATAAATTCCTTCCCTCCTCAGAAAAGAGGGAGATTGCAGAATGTGTGCACCCAAGTCCGAGCACCTACGAAACACCTAGACTCATCTAGCACTTTCCACTATGTTTGCAGTAGGTTTGCAGAAGTCAGTCAGATGTAACAAAAAGGTTTTAAGGATGATTCTTAAGAAACGATGAGCATTTGGAAGTCCAGGTGATGTCAGTGGAAAGTGATTGGTTCTTAACATACTGAAAAGCAGTCCTGTGATGAACAAGTTGTTTCCTGCAAATTTGCCCTATTATCAATATGTCTGTATGACATTTTGTGAATGTAAATGGATTTCTGGGCCTACTTTCTCATTTATGTCAGTTTTGCACTAGTGCAAATCCCTTGAGTTTCACTGGGTTACTCTTGATTTAAATCTGTTTGATGGAAGAAAAAACTTCAAAATATGATTGTTATCTGCACAAGGTCTCCAAAAGTGATGGTTGTCTCGCCTGCTACCTCAGTTGATATGCAGGAAGCAAATGAAAAAAACCCATTTTTTCTGTTATCACTTATTACATAGTAATTGTCCTTCAGCCAGTTTACGGCTAACAAGATGTAGTTAACTGTCTTCCACCACAACCTTTCTTACAGGCAAAGACTTGGGTAGAGTGAGGGACATGGTCACTCCCTCACAGCAACTTCTCATAGAATCATAGAATCATGGGTTGGAAAAGACCTCTAAGATCTTCAAGTCCAGCCATCAACCCAACACCACCATTCCTACTAAACCATATCCTGAAGTGCCACATCTACACATTTTTTAAAAACCTCCAGGGATGGTGAATCCACCACCTCCTTGGGCAGACTATTCCAATGCCTGACCACTCATTCTGTGAAGAAATTTTTCCTAATATCTAATGTAAAATGGGGATTACAACACGTTAATGGCATTCCACACTCTCCAACAGGCCACGCAATTATAGAACATACACACCAAACATTAAAAAATTATTTGCAGAAACAAAAACAGGGGGAATCTGGGGAGACACCGGTAAACAGATTAATGAAAGTACAATATGTGATGAACTTTTTACGATTAGCAGGGGAAGACGTTATTCCTCCTATTGTGAAACATATGCAAGCTATGTCAACAGGAATGTCAACATAGAAAGAGCAACTTAAAGTGTTAGTGAAAAACAAGGAAGGCAAATGGGAAGGACCGTTTCAATTAGTAACATTGAGAAGAGGCTATGTTTGTGTCATTACAGGTGGTGGACCTACGTAGATCCTGGCAAAACGGGTAAAACCTGCGGTAGAAAAGGAAACGTTGTCGGATGGGTCAGCTTTGGAGCAGTGATCATCATGACAAAGGCAGCAGGACAATGGACCATCCAAATAAGGCAAAACTTATGGGTGCCTTTTGCAAATCTAACAGGGCAAGACTCCTTGTGTTTGTCATCAGCCACACCCAGAGATCCATTTAGAACATGTCTTATTGGAAAGGCAGTGAATGATTTTAGAGATCTTATGGAGTATGTGAATGTCACTGGCATTTTAAGAGCTTGGAGGTATGTAATTGGGGTGAGGCAACGAGAGTATTGGTAGCTATGTTTTCTCCACATGTAGGTGTAGGTAAAGCTTTAGGTAGTATAGATAGGTTGTCATAATGGGTGGCAAGGTAAATGAATTTAATGTCAGCTTTAATATCAGAATTAGAAATAGATGTATATTTAGTGAGGCACACTACGTTTCAGAATAGAGCAGTCATAGATTACTTATTGTTAGCTCGGGGACATGGAGGTGAGGATTTTGAAGGAATGATGATTTTGATTGTTGTTATGATATAACTTTGTTTCTTGCAGTGTATTCAGAGAATGATTCAATGACAATATCAACAACTGCATGCCTTGATCATTGAAAACAAAAAAGGGGGAATTGTGGGAACATACTATATTAACGAAGGTCATGGTGTCCTTGAGAGTTTCTGAACAAGACTAAAATAAGGACTTTATCACTTGCAACAGAGGTCTTTGGCAGAACGCCTGGAGCTAACAAAGGAGAAATCATGTGCAGCTAGGCTAGCGAATTGAATGTGGAGAATAGGCAGTGAACAATGTATGTTAAGGAACAAGCATGTGGGCTGGAGCGAGTGGACAGCTTTGTAAGGGTATAAAACGCAGCTTTCTGATAAATAAAGGGTCTTCGATTTGAATATCGAAGTCCATGTCATCAATCTCCTCATAGAAGGAGATCAGGCTGGTCAAGCTGGACCTGCATTTCATGAACCCATGATGGATGGGCCTGATCCCCTTGTTGTCCTTCACATGCCCGGGGAGCACACTCAGGAGGAATCGCACCATAATCTTTCCTGGCACTGAGGTCAGGATGACAGGCCTGTAGTTCCCAGGATCCTCCTTCTGGCCCTTCTTGTAAATGGGTGTTAACATTGGCTATCCTCCAGTACTCTGGGACCTCCCCTGTTAGCCAGGACTGCTGATAGATGATGGACAGTGGCTTGGCCAGCTCCTCCACCAGCTCCCTCAGCACTCCAGGGTGGATCCCATCCGGCCCCACAGACTTGTGAATGTCCAGGTGGCATAACAGGTCATTAACTGCTTCCTCCTGGATTATGGGAGGTTTGTTCCACTCTCCTTCCCTACTTTCCAGCACTGGGGGCTGACTACCCTGGGAATAACCAGTCTGACTATTAAAGACTGAGGCAAAGAAGGCATGAAGTACCTCAGCTTTTCCTCATCCTTGGTGGCAATATTACCACTCGCATCCAATAAGGGATGGAGACTCTCCTTGGCCCTCTTTTTGTTGTTGATATAGTTGTAAAAACCTTTTTTTGTTGTCCCTTGCAACTCCGGTCAGCGTGAGTTCTAGCTGGGCTTTTGTATTTCTAATTTCCTCTCTGCATGACCTATCAAGACCCCTGTACTCAAGCTCTTGAGTCACCTGCCCTTTCTTCCATAAGTGGTACACCCTCTTTTTTTTCCTGAGTCCCAGCAAGAACTCCCTGTTCAGCCAGGCCAGTCATCTTCCCTGCCGGTTTGTCTTGCAGCACAAGGGGACAGCTTGCTCGTGTGTCTTTAAGACTTTCTCCTTGAAGAATGTCCAGCCTGCCTGGACCCCGTTGCCCTTCAAGAATCTCTCCCAGGGGACCTTCTCAAACAGCATCCTGAATAGGCCAAAGTCTGCCTTCCGAATGTCCATGGTGGTGGTTTTGCTGGCCCCCCTCTTTACTTCACCACGAATTGAGAACTCTACCATTTCATGCTCACTATGCCCAAGACAGCCTCCAACCACCACATCTCCCACCAGTCCCCTTCTCTGTTAGTAAACAGTAGGTCTAGCAAGGCTCCTCCCCTGGTAGGCTCACTTACCAGCTGCATCAGGAAGTTATCT
>Ga0065711_1046269_pt1 | contig 12986 bp, 12 predicted proteins | sample Hoacrofraction12_FD_59098 | JGI IMG/M metagenome (GOLD analysis project Ga0065711, IMG submission 59098) | Hoatzin crop microbial communities from Cojedes, Venezuela - Epithelial fraction 12 v2 (version 2) | ecosystem: Host-associated > Birds > Digestive system > Esophagus > Crop | place... | reverse complement strand
GGGGGGGGGGGCTCCGGAGCAGCCGGGGAGGAGCCGTGCGGGGGGCGCGGGGTCCCCGGGAGGGTCTGGGGCGCTCCGAAGCGGGAGAAGGGTGCGAAGGGCTGGGGGACGTCCTGCGCCCAGCTCCGGAGCCCCGGGGCGGGGGGATGTCCTGCGCCCAGCTCTTGAGCCCCCAGGGTGGGCGGATGTCCTACTCCTCCGGTCCTCCAGTTCTGGAGGCCCCAGGGTGGGGGGATGTCCCTGGTGGGAGCTGTCCCTGCCCATGCAGGGGGTTGGAATGAGATGATCTGTAAGGTCCCTTCTAACCCAAACCATTCTATGATTTTATGTTTTGGGGTGCTCCAGAGTAGGGCCAGGGCATTCTGGAGCCAGCCCATGGTGCCGCTGCCTGGGGTATCGGGGTGCTGCAGAGCAGGGCTGGGGCACAAGGCCTGGGGGACACACCGTGCTCCGGGACAGGGACAGCAGGGTGGGATGCTCCAGAGCAGCTGGGGCACAGGATACCTGGGGTGCTCAGGAGCAGCCCAGGGCACGGGGTGCTGGAGCTAGCTGAGGGTCTCCAGGGCTGGGGTTCCAGAGCAGCTGAGGCTGGTGAGGCTGGGGCACACCAAATGCCCCTTTGCAGACCCCACCATGCAGAGCTGTCATGGCAGGATGTTTCGGGGAAAAGGGGGGTCCCTCCAATGTAGATGGGAAACTGCATCTCTCCCAGATGCTCTAATTATCCAGAACTGAACGAGTTCAGACCCCGGATGGGGACGGTCCCCTTCCCACTCACGGACCCCCAGGATGGGCTCTATGTCCCAAAAGAGATGCATCCCCCCGCCACGCAGCCGTACAGAGAGGGGCTGGCAGCTCTCGCATAGCAGGTGCCAGGAAAAACAGCTGAAATCTGGTGACTCTGGAGCTAAGTAGATCAGACTTTATATAAGGATGATGCACATTCCCCAAGGGCTCTTTCGTGTGTCCCCAAAAACAAACCGAACCCACGCACAGGCGGGAAGGGATCCTCAGGGAGGGAGATCACCAGTACGATGTGAGTGCTGGTGCAGCCCATGCCCCACTAAGGGAGTGGCTGGCAGAGGTTTGAGCTGTGGAGCAGGTTTTGTTTAAAAATCTACTGCGATTACGTGAAACAACAGATGAGTCGTTTTAAAAGCTCAACAACTATGTTATTTTATGTGGGCTTGGAAGGCTTCGCTACTTGCTCCGTTATTTTTTTAAGTGATCCCTTCAGACTGGAGAAATCTTGGACCCTGTTTAGCAGCGCAGACCCAAACACCGCCTGAGCGTGACATCAGGGCCAGCGGTCACCCCAGGAGCGTTGTGGGGCTGTCAGGGACTCTGCCCCACGGGGGGACATTTTCCGTGTTCCCCATCTGCAGGATCAGCCTTTGGTTGCCCCCCCCAGAGGGACCTGCCACGGCATTTCCCCCAGCAGCTCTCCCACGGGCATTTCTCAGGTGGGCAAGGCTCATTCACACCACTCTCCTCTCATGATTTAGTTCTCACCGTGGCTAGTTTTTCTACCGAAACCTGGATGCTCACTAAAACAAAAGATTGCCACCGGGGTGTCCTCACCACCCTTACCTCCAGACTACCCCTCGAGAAGGACACATTGGTGGCTCCTGAGCTGTGAAATGAGGGCGATTTTAGTGACCGCGGCCAACTTTGTAGTGATGTGCTTGAAGAGTGCTCTCATAACCTGTTTGTGTGGCTCAGCTCCAGTCGCCGGCGTCAGGCAAGGAGTGGAGCAGCTTTCATCACCCCAGCCAGCTCTTCCAGGAGACACGGGCCTGTCTCCTGGGACCTGCCTCCTCCTTTTCCTCACCTCCTGATTCACTCCGCAGCCATTCTCACGTGTGTGGGCTCTCCAGCACCTCGTAAGCGGCGAGGACGTGCTGCTGCTTTTGCATAATGAAGTTAAAAATCAATCAACCATGACACGCGAGTCCATTGGAAACCAGACTTCATTAGTGCTGGCACAAGAGCAATTTGTTTTCTCCATTCCATCCGGAGCTGAGCTGGTTCTGAACTCCAAATGCTTTCGCTTGTCTCTGTTGTGTTTGTGCAGACTCACTACATAACTGAAAATAAATAAATAAGTAAAGCTTCAAATGTTTAATGTGAACCGTTCTGCTGGCCAGAGGAGGACTTCACGTTTTGCATAACGCACAACAGATCACACCGTGTTTAGGAACTATTTGCAAAGCATAACAGGGTTTATTTTACAGGGGTTTTTTTTGCACTGGAAAGGTGGAAACAGCCCAGGGTCAGTGCAGGGTGAGGAATTCCAGGTGTTGCTGCAGGGGAAACCACCTCCTCCTCTGGCTCCCAGCCACACGCACCACTTGTGCTTCGGCTCCCGCACGGCCTCATTAATGTGGTCCAGATTGTTGACAAGGATCAGGGCTTTCACACCAGCTATGCCTGCTCATTTTTAGTGCATAAATATTTGTTGCAAACATTGACATTTGATTTTGGCACATTAGGGATTAAGGAGTGGCTCAGAGGTGACAGCACCTACCCAGTGGTGCCTTTTCTTGTGCAGAGAGAAGAGCCCTGTGTGGTCCTTTGGGTGTCTTCCAAGGCACCACAAGCACTTGCTGAACAGGAATACGCACCGGGAATGTCATGACCCCTTTCACACACAGCTGCCCCCGCTCTGCCCACCAGCCTCCTGCGAGGATGAGGCTGGTGCCATCAGACCTGAAAGTCCTGTTGCACAGAGGTAAAACCAGTTCACCTTTTCCAAAAGCATGGGAAGGAGGGAACATGTGGGCATCCCAGCTGAGGAGGAGGAGTGTTGCCATCAGCAAGGGCCACGCAGGGCTGACCAGCACAGATGGGGAAGAACCAGCTCAGCTCACAGGATCAGGCCCCAGGCTGTTTTTTTTCTGCTTGGGGGATCAGGCAAAGAGCCAGGGTGAAATCCAGCCTCAGCGTCTGTGCGAACCCGCTCCTGCCCCATGGCTTACAGCACCCTTTCAACTGCGCTCTGCGTGGATGCTGGCTTGTCTGCAAGCCTGGAGACTTGATCTAAGGAATTATTTTAATACCTCAGTACATGCAAATAATATGCGGGGAGTTATTTGCATCATACTCCTCCCAGCCTGTCAACAAACACACCAGCTTCCTGGAATTTTTGCTTTCTTTGCATCGTAATATTTCTGGATCCAGGATGTTACTCAGCCACCAGGTTTCTCCATTTGCCACACGCGGGTCAAAGCTGGTCCTGGTAAGTGAAGGAAAAGGAAGTGGAAGCAGGTGGTGTGGGAGACTTTGTCTGCAGTCACGGCTCGTCTTTCATAACAACCCCCTTTTCTTTCAGGTCTTTGTATGCAGTAAGGGGAGCTGCTCCATGCCTGGTTTTCTGTTGGGCAGAGGCAAGCAGATTGCCACGCTGCTCCTTGGTGTTTGGTATTTGAGGTCTGCACTGTGCTGACTAGGCGTTGGGCAGGGAGCAATCATCTAAATTACATGGTATTGTTCCTGGGTCCTGAAACTCTGCTGCTTGAGAGCTCAGAGAGGCCCCGACTCTCTCAGTAAGGAGAATCAGATGTAAACAGCATTGGGGAATTAAAGAAAACTTTAATATTTTCCTTTAAAGAAAACTTTAATATTTTCCCCTTCTGAGTCATACAGGCTTTGCCTGAGGCTTCATCGTTCCTAGAGAAATGAGTTGACTGCCACATGGATTGGCAGGACACAGAGCTGCGATGTAACGTTATCTCATCGCTCATGTAACCGGGCTTATGCCTGACCTCCTGGAAACTGGAGAGTCACAGGGGGAGAGCCCAGATCCGTATCTGACTCGTTTTACTCTCTTGGGCCAAACGTCTTGGCAAAGAGGTTGGCAGAACATTATCACTCTGTCTTGGAAGCAAGTCCCATATAAAATGCATGGAGATGTCGTTTTCCATGGGTGGTCATGTACACACCACATACTCCTGAGAAGGAACTACAGCTAAAAGCAAGGTCAGATTTGTCCCTATTATCTGGGGGGAAGCCCTAGGAGGGGTGACAAGACCATGGCCTGCAGCACAGGGTACTATAAGCTTGCCTTGATGTGTTGCAATTGTTTCATTGGTTTTTCAAGGGCAGCTGAGGATCCTCCATCTGTAGGAGATCCCATGGTGGGGCCCAAGTCAGCGTGGCTCATTTAGCACCCACAAATCCTAGGGTACATAAGGGCATGGATAACATAACAAAGTGATTAGAGGAGGAAAAGCCATAAGGAACCCACTGTCTGAGGACATGACTCCACCTTTACATTGCAGTAAGCTCGTACTTCCAAGGGGGTTGGTGTCCACAGGGAGCTGCATCCTAGCAGGCCAGACTCGGAGGTCACATCACCCACTTTGTCTTCTGGGTGGGGAAAGCTGATTTCTAATCAGTCTTTACTACAGAGTCAGACAGAAGTTACCAGCTTCACAAGCTGCTGTGTGTCTGTGTGCCTGACCTGGGACACGTGGCCGGGGGTGACGCTGTGGTAGCCCATCACTGCAGTCTGGGGACTGGCCAGGCTACTCTGTTCCGCTCATCCACCATCCCGTGTGGCCTTGGCTCCTTGCCCCAGCAAGAAACGAGTACGTGCTGCCTCCCTCATTTCTCCCTTTTTTGCTTTTCCTGTTTAGCTCCCACCCACCTGAGAAAGATGCCAGCAGGGCTGGCGGGGACTCAGCGCTGCATTTTCCCTTTGCCAAAGGAGGCTGCAAGTGGCAGCAGCGGGCTCTGCAGATGGCAGAGCCTGGTCTGCAGTGATGCCTCTGTCCTGCCCTGGTCAGGTCAGGTCCAGGGTCCAGCTTGTCCCACTCCTCCAGTGCCTCAATGGACAACAGGAGGGTGGTAACTGGTGGAGGAGCCTTGTTCCCCTTCACCAGGGCACTGACTGGGAGCGAATCTGCTGGTGCCAGTGGGGTGGTCTGGGGCACCCCAGCATGATGGTGCAAGGTGAGCATGGGCAAGCTCTAGTCCTGCAGCGGAGCATCCCCTCCATGAATACTCCTTCCCCAGCAGCCGAGAGCTGCCGGGTGAGTGCTCATCATGGCTGCACTGCCCGGGGGCTGCAGATCTTTCCCCCTCTCTCTGCTCTTGGTGTTGGGCTCCGTACAGATGTTTTTCCAGGTGAGCTTTTGTGTGTAGCTTCCTCATCCTCTGCCCTGGTCTTTATTCCTTCAGTTCCAGCATCTCCACCACCACCAGCCTGATAGTTCAGCATCCTTCTTCGTGAGGACAAAAGGGCTCTTGAGAGCCAGTGGCTCAAACTCCAGCTAAGACGCCTGTCTGACCATGGAGAAGAACGAAACACCTTGAAGACTCAGGGAGCAACGCAGGAGGCTGCTCAGGTTCTTCCCGCAGCCCCCCTTCCCCAAAGCCAGCCGGTGTGAAGCCCTAAACGCAGGCACTGGACTGGATTTCAGGCAGGATGAGCAGGGCTGCGTCTCCACCACGATTATAAATAGCTGCTTGTGGGCTCCCTGGCTGGTGCAGCGGCGGTGGCCTGGGCAGAGCTCTCTGCTCAGGGAGCAGACGAGTATTTCTAGCTGTGCCTCTTTTTCTTTTTTTCCACGGGCTGTTTCGCCTCCACCTCTCGCTGCACTTTGAACAGCAGGTGAATCATGTTTGGGTAAGTGAGTCACAGCCCCGACACGCCAGCGGGCCCTTTCATAACGCGCGGACGTCACGGCTTTTAAAGAGGTCAAGTTGTTGGTCCTCGGCAACAGAAGAACTGTCACCCAGAAACGTGTCCTGGTGGATCCACCGGAGCAAATTGCAGGTTTTCCTTCATGAGAAGCCTGGCACCACTTCTGTATGGATTTTAGGAGTGTATTGCAGTGAGGTTTGGGGAGAAAAGAGCCTGCTCTGCTCTGCTGAAAGAGCAAATGCAGCCGTCCTAGAAAGGTTTGCAGGGGAGAGAAGGGTGCTGTGGAAGTTCTGCGTTCCTTAGAGTCATTTTTATGAAAATGAATCCTGAGTAGTTCAGTGAATAAAACTCTTTTATAACTTTAAGCTCCTAATTAACATAGCGAAAAGTCTTAATTTACAGATTTTCAGAATGAAGGGACAAGTTGCAGAAGGATGCAGCCCAGAGAAGAGCAAGTGTGAGCACTCTGCAGGGAACAGGAGCAGAAGCAGAGATCTGACCTTCCAAAACACCCTTCACTTGCAAGACCCCAGTTCTGTTGAGGTTTTACTTTTCTTATTATTCAGCGCGAAAAGAGAAGAGTCGTTTCATAGGAAACCTCTGCCTGGTGCTCTGCAGAGATTAGCAGATCATAAGCCGGGCTGCAGGAATCAGCTTTTCTGGGAAACTCAGGATTTCTGTTTCCATTTTTTAGTGGAATGAAAAAGCAGCTTGAAATCCTCTGTGAAGAAGGTCACTTGGGAACAGAGGAAAGATTTCTTTTTGATATCTAGCTCAGAAAGCTTTGTTTTCCTAATAGGACACTTTATATAATAAAGCCCCCAGATGCAAGATGAAAAATATCATTGCAAAATAAAGGTCCAATTTTTCTGTTCCAAAATTGTTGTCATTGACAGAAAAATGCCTTCACTTAGGGGCATCACCGCATGAAATGGTATGGAAATCAGTTCTTTCTCCACACCTAAGCTCTCTTGGCATCTCTGCTGCTACGAGGTCCCCGATGGCTGCGTGCCATGCGGGGTCCCTGCAGGTACCCCAAGACGCTGTGAGCAGGGGCAGCACAACCCCTCCTGCTCCCCGAGGACCAGCCCAGGTTATTATCTATAGAGAGGAGTAAATCTGTGTAAACAAGACTTGCTTAAGTAACTCCATGGCTGCCAGTTTCTTTCACCGGTGGTCTTTTCCTACTCCACCCCTCCATGAGCCTGACGTGATGGACGCTTGGCACGACTCTGTCCATGCTCCTCTCCCACCTGGCTGAAGGCACATCAGCTCCATGGGGCCCAAGGCTGAACCTTGCAGAAGTTTCAAGCAAATGAGGCGGTCAAACACCCCAATGAAGTCGGACCTCACGCCCAGCAGTGCTTGGGAAGCTGCTGACTGTCACTCCCGTGTGCGATCTCGGCACACCGAGGTCATGCTGGGGGACGTGTCCCACAGGACAGCCACTGTCCCCCTGCAGCTGAGGGTCCTCAGCATCTCCAAAAGCCAAGTGTTCCACCTGCTTTTTGCCTCCTCCACTACGTGCTGTTAGAGCCCTAATCCACATGGGTGGCACGAATGCTTGTGCTGTATGCCCATTCACGTCGCCTGGCTTCAAGCCAGGGCTGAGATGCAACGAGGACTTAGGGACACCAGATAATTTGAAATGGTTTTCACCCTTGCAAATTTCTGGAGAAACTTGACGGGGTCAAATCAAGGCAGCACAGGGGTGCAGAGGGGAGCGAGCTACGTGCAAGGCGAGGTGCCAAAGGCAGGACAGAGAACCTCTTGGCTGCCGGAGGAGACACCTGGATGTTCACACAGCCGGTCACTGGGCGTGTGTTGCTTTTTACTCCTGTGCCATCGGGATCTGGCTGCGCATGTTGTATTTGTACAGAGCTTAGCGCAGTGGCCCGAAGCAGGGACCGTAAAATGCAAACAGCAAACAGTAAAACTTTGCCTGGCTCAGCGCTTGCCGTCAACCAGCAGCACGGGGTGAACCCACGCTGGCTCCGAGGATGTGAAGGTGCTGAGACTGGGCACCATGCGAACACGTTGGTGGGGCCAGCTGCAGACAGCCACCTGCAAGCTTCACGTGCTTTTGTAGCTGGGCCACAAGGTGTAGAGGACAATTTTAGGGCTTTTAGCTTGTTAGGTAAGATATCTGCCAACAGCTAAAAAGCAGAATCTGACTCCGGTGAGATGCAACACCTCTCAGCTCCAGCTGAGCATCTACAGGCATGCTTCACCTCAGAAAAGAGAGTCAGGCACAGCACACTTGAAAAGTTTCCAACCTTTGACTTAAAAAGCGAAAGCGGGGCCTCCCCTTTTCGTGTCCAGACACAGAGAATTTATTCCAAGAGCTTCCCATCCTGTGGGAGCGTGGCCTGAGGGGGACTGTAAAATGCTGCAGCTACATATGCTATTTGGAAGTAGGCTGCGTCTTGTGCAAGAGTCCTGCGTACTTGCACAGAGGGGAAAGTAAAATATGTAAAATCACCCCACACCAGGTGATTTTACATTAAGGCAACCTTGTTGATGCAGCAGTAAGGCACTTCAATTCGACCTTTGCCCACTGAAGCCAAACCAACACACTGAAACCCAGTTTAGCTTTTGGGGTTGGTTGTTCTTCCTGTCTGCCTGTTTTCCCTTTAATCTTTGTGCTTGATAATTAAAACAACATTCCTCAGCATCTTGCCTGCTGTTTGTTGTGATTATACAAGAGACGGCTGCATTTCTCCCGTGAAAACAACATCTAAAGCCACGTTCCGGGGTTTCGAGCAAAACCCTTCACGGTGTTGACTCTTCAACTCGAGTTTGTCTGAAACCTGCATTACTTGGGAAAATATCCTTAAAAACAGGCTCCTTGAGGAAGCAAATCAAGGCAGCGACGCAGCAGGCAGAGCTCGTGCTCACGTTCGCATCGCAGTTTTTCCGGGCGGCGAGGCTCCTGCCCTTGCTGACCCCCGCAGCAGCAGCGGTCGGGGTGCTGGCACCGCTCTGAAGGGCGCAGGGGGTCCGTCCCCCCCCGGCCCCGCTGCGGGAGCCCTGCAGACAGCCGGGGGGATACGGACCGCGGGGCCCCGCTGCCGCCCGGCCCGTCCCCGGTAGATGGCGGTGCCAGCTCATTTTTCCCGGTATTATTTCCCTTTTTTCCCGGTATATTTCGCCTTTTTCCCCGGGCTGCTGTGCCCGGTCCCAGCCCCGCACGCTGCGGTAGGGCAGCACTGAAGAAAGTGAAGGGGTTGGTTTGGGTCCCCCCCCCCCGGTAACTGCTTTTGGTATGTTTTTGATAAATCATAGAATGGTTTTTGTTGGAAGGGACCTTAAAGATCATCTGGTTCCAACCCCCCTGCCATGAGCAGGGACACCTTCCACCAGGCCAGGCTGCTCAGAGCTCCATCCAACCTGGCCTTGAACCCTGCCAGGGAGGGGGCAGCCACAGCTTCTCTGGGCAGCCTGTGCCAGGGCCTCACCACCCTCATGGTGGAGAATTTCTTCCTAATATCCAATCTAAATCTGCCCTCTTTTAGTTTAGAGCCATTCACCCTTGTCCTATCACTACACACCCTTGTGCAAAGCTCCTCTCCATCCTTCCTGTAGGCCCCTTCAGGTACTGGAAGGCTGCTCTAAGGTCACCCCGGAGCCTTCTCTTCTCCAGGCTGAATCTGAAATCAGAGCCAGTTATAACAGCTCAGCAGAGCCCCAGGTGTCTGTCCCCGCTCCGGCTACTCCATCCTATAGCAAGTGGCAAGGAGGGGACAGGGAGGATATTGGTACCACCTAATTTGAGGGGATGATGCAGAGCCAGGCAGCCAGAGCCCCTGGATTGCTCTCCAACCTCTTCCATGGTCTTGAATAAAACCTGCCTGTGCTCAGCCAGATCCTGGCTCCCCACCTATTGTCTTTCCTTGGCTGCTTCCTTCTCAGGAGGGACAGACAGCACTGGGTAGGCAACGTGACTGGATGAATAAATAGTATCTCTCTTTGGAGCCTGCAAACACCTTTATTTGACTATAACTGGCCAAGGCCCCGTCCAGCACGTGCTGCCCTTTGCATCCCCTCCTCCTTGGCATGTCCAGGATGTGTGCTCTTTCTCCAGCATGGAAATGCTAGTCTTTATCTTCCTTCTCATCATTCTTGTCACTGCCACCGCCCTGGGGCAGGAACAAAAAGAAAAGAAACAGCATGTGAGGGGAGTGCTGGGTTCTTGGTGTCCCATCCCCCGGTGCCTCTAGGTATTTGATACCACCATAGCCAGCATCCACACAGGGTTCTGTAGGTGCAACACCCACAGGGCTGGGGTGCAGTGTGACAGCCAGGTCCCAGCATGGAGCTGGTGGTGTGGTTACCTCCTCCGAGTCGCTGTCGGAGCTGCTGCTGCTCCTCCTGTCCTCTTCCCCCTCTCCCTGCCGGGGCAAAGAGAGAAGGACAAGCATCACCAGGGACCCTGGCACCCCAAGCTACAGCCTCGAGTCAGACAGATGCCTGGTCGTGTGGGGATCTCGAGCCAGGCCTTGAACCCTGGTGCTGCTGTGGACCCGGGCATGGCCATGGCCCCGCAGGGACCCCCAGAGCCAAGAGCAAGGATTCCATGGTGTGTGCAGTGCAGACAGCATTGCTGTCCACAGCAGCAGGTAATTTGTGTTGAAATATGATGAAAAGGAGGGAGAACTTACCAGGAATATTGGGAGGAAAGAGAGAGCTGTCTCAGCAGAAAAGCCATGCATGCAGTGTGATTTCTAGGCTGTGGACAGCATAGTTCCATCCACCAGAGGCGTGGGGTTGCCATGGGTCAGACACAGCTTCCCTTCACAGCCAGGATGTAAATCAGTTGGGGCTGGTGCTTTCTATCACCCTACAAACCTGGCTGCCACCCATGCCAAGCATCCTTCTCCACGGGGTTCGGTGGCAACCTGGGAGCTCTGCATCACTCACATCCCCACTGCACCGTGCTCATCCACGGAGGTGGCCCCGCTCCATAGCTGCCTGCCTCCCCCTGGGACACCCATCCTCCTCGCAGGAACTGGTCCCACCCCGCTGCGTGCTGGGCAGCGGGTGCTCCGGGTGCTGGGTGCCCCACAGGCACCGCACAGCCTGGTCCAGGGGGTCCCCAGCACGGCCCCCGGCATCGAGTGGTTTGGGAAGTGCTGGGCTGACCCTGAGCACCACACTGGGGACTTTGGAACTGGAAACGCTCTGGCACAGAGTTCAGCAGCTGATCTGCAGAAAACGCCATAGTTCCTTACCTTTTCCTCTTCCTCCTTCTTCTTCCTCTTCTTCTTGTCCTTCTCTTTTTCTCCCTCAGTCTTTTCCGTCTCCTCTTCTTCCTTCTCTTCTACCTTGTCCTTTTCCTTCTCCTCTCTCTCCTTATCTTCCCGTCCAAACCCTACAACAGGGCACAGAGGGAAGTTCATTGCCAGCATGAAGCATCCAGCACACGTAAACCCAGCAGGTCCCCCCAGGTTCACACCAAACACTCACATTTCAGGATTGTTGACATTTCGCTGAAGAGCTCTGGGACACGAGACTGTCACACCTACAGCACAGAGAGGACCAGAAGGAGCAACCGTAGAGTGGAGTAAGGTGAGCTTTTCAGGGATAACAATGCCTCCCTGGACCTCACCATTCAGTTTTCTCCATGAGACAAGAGGCCCTGTGCACTTCCTACTCTACAAAACAGCAGGGAAAGGACTAAAGCAGTCTGTGGTCCCCAGAAAAAAAGGACCAGACCTTGTGCCCACACAGGCAGCACGCACTTCCCTCCCCTCAGGGAAGCAGCAAGGGGAGAGTGATGGAGGCAGACAGAGAAACCTCAGGCCAAATATACAGGGAGATGCCTTAAAACCCCTGTGAGCAGGCAAAAATGACAGGAATATTTAAAATTAAATGAGGATGACTCAATAGAGAGCAGCTCCCAGGAAGCCCCGGCAGAAAGGAGACCTCCCCGGGATGGTAGGGAGGGCAACAGAGGCAGCAGCGAGTGGAAGAGAAGCCGAGAGCAATGGCAAGAAAGCTTTGAGCATTGATTAGGTACCTGAAAGGTGGTGGATGAAAAGAAAAGAAAGAAGACAGCTTGTTTCAAAAAACAGCAGAACCAAACAGAGTCCATGAAACAGGGGCAGAGGAAGGCAGCAGGGGTGAGGGATCGGGTCCCTTCTGCTCGCAGGGAAGAGCGGTCGTTCCCCAACCACAGCAGGGAATGAGGGAACAGTTTCTCTCCCAGGCACTGACGAGGGAGGGAGGCAGAACATTAATGCTTTAACATTTTTATGGCCGCAAAATGACATCATCTGGTTGGTATCTGGGCTTTTAGAAGAGCCAGTCGCAGCCTGTGAGTGGACAAAATTTATTTTGTATTTTCCAGACAGGCTTGAAAACCTCCGGGATGCTGCAGGGCAGTGGGAAGCAGTGGGGTTTGGGGCGGCATCGCGGGAGAGGCAGGTTGGACCGGGAGGGCGGGAGTGAGCAAAGAGGCTGATAAAAGGCCTAATCAGTGCAAAGTTAAAATCTAATTAATAATGAACAGCAATCTAATTCATCTCTGTAATTAAGAAGTGCAACTATTAATTGAAAATAATTACATTTTAATCTAAAATCATTAAAAATAATCGAATGTTAACAAAAGAAAAGGCAGCCCTTGGGAAGATGCAGGAGAAGATGTAGCCGATGCCCTGACCGCAGGTCCTGCTCACCAAAGCCGCTCCGCAGCTCCTGCAGCCCCAGATCCATGGGGGATGCCCCTGCCTTGTGCCTTCACTGCCAGGGGCTGTGAGCAGATCGGAAAGGCACCGGGTACGCAGAGGTAGACCTCAAGCTTTATGCTAGGAGATGGGCAACCAGACCAAAGCCCAGCAGCGGGCGCAGGGAAGGGGTAGTGCTGCCCCAAGCGCATGCTAGGCAATGCCACCGTGGGTGCCTACAACCCTTTCATTCCCCACAGCACCGCTAACCCTGTCCCGGGGGACCAATCCAGCCCATCTCCAAGACATGGGGTAGGCTCCCCCACCCCAGGGTCCATGCTGTGGGTGGTGGCTCAGATAAGGGCTGCCAACGCTCAGCTCTTTTTCCAATTCCAGACCAGCAGATCCAGTTCTTCCTGTTCCTTTGGAGCCCCGTTTGGGGCAGACAGGTCTCCCTGCCCTAGATGACCTGGTTACCTAAAGCCCGGGCAGGCACACCAGCAAAACCCAGCGACCAGCCCTATGGTCCCCACTGACAAGCTGCAATTTTTCTCCATGGCCGAGCAACACACAAGGTACACATGGAATGGACCTCTGGCTAATGAAGCAAGTCTGTGTATTCTCACCCCACCGGGCATGATAGCCTAGATGGCCTTACCCCCCCCCCCCCCCCC
>Ga0065711_1046268_pt1 | contig 12987 bp, 7 predicted proteins | sample Hoacrofraction12_FD_59098 | JGI IMG/M metagenome (GOLD analysis project Ga0065711, IMG submission 59098) | Hoatzin crop microbial communities from Cojedes, Venezuela - Epithelial fraction 12 v2 (version 2) | ecosystem: Host-associated > Birds > Digestive system > Esophagus > Crop | place... | reverse complement strand
GCCTGCGGCCCCGGGCCTCCCGCGGGGGTCGGCGAGCGGCTGCCGCCCGCACGGCGGCCCGGGCAGCCCCTTCCACGCGTGGTCGGGCCGGGTTGCCCTTATATGTACTTGGCCGGAGCCGGCGGCTGTAGGCCTTCGCAGGCAACTGGCTTCGGGCCCCCGCCGGGGAGAGGCCTCTGGCCCCCGCGGGCTGCGGGCCAGGCTGCCCTGCCTTCACGCGTCCCCCACGCCGGGCTCCCCTGCCCCGGGGTCGGGGCACCCACTCGTGGGTTTTCCAGTTGCCCGGCGCTCGGCCCCGTCTCGCCTGCTGGGGTTCAGCCGTACTTGCTCTTTGTTTGGTTTGCGCCTCGAAGATGGACCCCGGCATTGCTGTCGCTGTGCGGATTCCTCTGTTTTGCTTTGTGTTGCGTCTGAGAAGGGCTGTCGTCGTGTCCTTGGTGCCTCCCGAGCTGATTGTTTGTAGCCTCCTTTGTGCTCCCTGTGAACATCTTTGCACTCTTCCTCTGCTCCGCCCAGACTTGATGGAGTGGAAGCATCAGGTTGTTCTCTGTGGTCCTCCTGCAGAAAATGACTGGTCTCAGTTACGGTAGATGGGGTGTATGAGGAATCTTAAAATCCTGGACTGTGTCTGGTCCTGTCTGTTGATGGTGATTATTTAAATAGGCTGTAGTATGGGAGGTGTGAAATGTTCGTCTTGGGTGAGGGAACCAATATTAAAAGAGCTGTGTTTGGAAGGTGCGCTGTATATCGTTGGTTGCCTTTGGGAAAGTGGCAGAAGGCGCAGGAGGGGAAAAGGAGCCACAGGAAATTTAACGCATGCAATCGCACCCAACTTCTACTTGGGTGGAAAGTGATCAGTAAGAAACAAAAGAAGATGGCCTGGTGGGTTGAAAAGGGTTTAAGATGCTTATTTGTATTGCATCAATCTATAGAGTTTCTGGCCAACAGTTGGAGCTCGTAGTGTTTGTTACTGTACAAGTCAAGGCAGCGGTGTTGTCTGAATAGGTTACTGAATTATATGGGATGAAAAGTGGATATGAGAAGGTGGTTTGGAAGACAAAGGTAACAGAAATGAGATAATATAGTTAAAGGAGTGAAACCCTAGCTTGGTGTCTTACTATAATGAGCTTTTAGTATCAGTCGCTCAGTGGAAGCTGAATTGACATAGCAATATCAGCGTGGTTACCAGTTAAAGCAAGTAGACGCATTTCATCTGTCCTTACTCTTCATGGACCGGAGTCCTGTATTAGTGTCAGAACGAAACCACGTCCTTGAGATGAAAATGAAGGTTTAGATTTAATTAAATGACAGTGTCTAGGTTTGAGTGATACATGTTACGAGTCTCCATTTCAAATGTATATAGGAATGTAGATGAGAGATAGATGACAGGAAGGGATAAGAAATAGTTATGCGTATACCCGGTAATAAGAGTACATTAGACTTGCAAAGTACATTTGCACAAGACAAATAGACATATTCTCACACGTCATCAACTTCTATAGAATGAAAACTTCAGTTGAAGTGTTAGTAGTTCATTTTAGCAAATATTATGCTACTTTTGAATGCTGTATTTTGACACCTAGAGATAAGGAAGGATTATTTTATTATTATTATTATTTCAGAGAGTGCATTGGCTATCTAAAAAAAACAGGTTTGTCCAGGATATCGAAACACTCAAAATTGCACATTTGCTCCTAAAAATCTTGGTATAAGTCTGTAACCTAATACTAATGAATATAATCCTCCAGTCAGATAAACAATAAAAAGCCGTGCAGTACTAAGTTCCCAAATCTACACAAAGTAATTCTAGTGCTGCCATTACTATGGTGTCTGCTGGGTTTTGGAGCAGAGGTCTCGAGGAGGTTGTCACTTCTGCCCATGGGGGAGCCTGGGGAAGCCCCCTCCGCTACCCGTAGTTTCCCTTACGTAGCAGCTTTTGCTGAAGTGGCAAATGTGGGATGGAGGAAGAGGTGGTGGTCTGTTACTGACTTCCCAGACAGCAGTGTTCCTTGATTTAAAATGGACTCTGTCAGGGTGAGGTGAGACTCTTAATTTACTTGATGTGCTTCCTCCTGCTAATAAACACTAGTGGACTGGGGAAGCATTTGTGCTGATGGGTCTTGATGCACAAAGTTTAGCTGCTAAGTTCTGGGTAACTGAGGTGGTAAGAAGTTGCAACTAAAGGGAGAAGTTGTTGGAAAGAGTGAGGAGTTAAAGAGCAGCGTAAGTACAAGTGGGTTTGGCCTGGTAAGTAAACCCATCTTTGTAGTGCATATTTCCAATTTCCAAGTATGTGTTTTAGCAAAGCTCTCCCAGGTTCTGCAGCTGATGGTGTTCTTCAGGAAAGCGCTCTTTTCTTCTGTCTCATACGTGTGGCCATTTCGTCAATGTTGCTCCATTGTGTGACTCTCAAGGGACAGGCTGTATCTCTGTATCCCAGAGAGAGATGATTGATGGTTTTGAGTACAAACCTACGTACGCGTCCAGCTGTGCTCTGCACATGGTGTGAGGTTGTTGCATGAAATCATGGGGAACTACCCTACCACTGCCACCCCCTGTCTCTTGGCAGCTGCCTTCAGTGCTCTTTAAAATAGAAAATAAATAAAATTTCACTGTATGATTTTCTCAGTGAGTATGCAAGCATGTGTTCTGTCATTTAAAAAAAAATGTAATAATTGGATATAGCACTTGTCATAAGAATATGCGTTCCTTGAGGAATTACGGGAGTTGCCGGTGGGATGGGTGAAAACCATGCATGTTTCCGTAATTCTTTGTGCCTTTTATCCCACAGCACCCTTTGAACATAGTCTAGAAAGGATAAAATCGTGCAGCAGATGACTTGATAAGGTCTTATCAGAAAGCTGTAGTGAAAGGTACAGGGACTGCCGACAACGGAGAAACAACAGGTGGAGGGAAACGGTGGTTGTGAAACAGTCAGTACAAGTGTAACTGATAGGTCTGCGTTACAGAAGTTCACACCCTTGGGTATTTTTCTTTTCCTTTTTGCTATTCTTTACGCCTCCCAGTGTTATGTTTGACTTTTCTAGAATATGTCCATAAATATTTTTCATTGGAATTGTTAATTCTCTTTCACAAAAACTAAGTTTAAGGAAACAAAATAGAATATGATTGTCAAACACTTATTCCTACTGAATGGTTTATTGGGAGACAGGGAAATTAATGGGTGGAGGCAGTACAGAACAGAGATTATTTTCATGCCTATTACGGGATTTATTTTTTCAGTGAGGGGTAAGAGTAGTATTCAAAATAATAATTTTCCTGTGTTTTGATTTTTATACTTGTAACTGTGTACAGCTACCTCCTGATACATTTTTACATAAGCTGTGGTAAGTAATGTTTTCGTGGATTTAAACACTTGCAGTTGGGGTTAGTTTGGGTGAACTGAGCTTCCCATCTCTGCCGAGGCTGGAGGAGGAGAGGGGTAGGAATCGAAAGCTTTGAGCTAGAGTAGCTCTTTTGTTTTCATTGAGTTGCTATTAACTGAGGAAAGAGGGGCTTCTGTGTGTTTCCCTTCACATTGTGTTGTATCATGTCATTAAATTAAGGGATGATTTTCCTGAATTAAGGTAGAAGAAAAGAAATATGTTGCTAATGTATTCCTTTAAATATCTGGGGGGAGCTCTGTGTAAGAGAAGACTCAGAGATGCAACAGTAGGCTGTATACTACTTGCGTTAATAAAACTGAGAAGAATGAGAATGCTGTAGTTTGCTTTTTCTGACCTAAGAACCTCTTAGTCTGGCATAAGCCTTTTTTTTTTTTAAATTCTGTAGTACATGTAGATTAATCTTTTGAAGACATTACTATTATTTGTGAAGATATTACTATTTATTTGTGTTGTGGTGTCACCCACCTAGCTAAGTTTTAAGGTACTATTTAGCTTTGTACTTTTCAGACACATAAGAGTTGGTAAATTCTACTCCAGATATCTTGCATGTTTACGGCGGAGAAAGGAACAAACAAGGCAGGAGTGCTGGATGATAACACTGTCCAGAGTCGAGCAGGAATGTGGGAATTGTGGTTTGTTTTACCTAGCCAGTGCCATATGAGAATGATTAAGAGATGTCATGGCAGAGGGGAATTTTAAGGAAGTATAATACAGTGACTTATGATCATGTGATTTGCTTCATTATCATACAAATAATTATAATTTTGACATGTGCACACCCATTTGCAGGCTAGCGAGGGAAGGGTGATGTCTCGGATGCCAGCTAAAGTGGGTGGGGTTAAGGATGACTTTCTGATAGCGGACTCTCTAGGCAGCTGCATTTTAAAGGGAAAAAAGTGAAATGGCAAGAGATAAGAGGATGGAATACAGTGGTCATGTTGAGATAATAGTAATTATACCATGTTTAATTTCTTTCTGTTTTTCTCCTTCTGGATTTGCTTTTGCACAATAAGAACACATGGTTTTGATTTGGACAGAGGGGGCGTGGGAGAAAGTATCTTGACAAGAATTCTTTCTTTCAGTGCCTTGAGCAGAAGAATGGCCTAGTTTTCCAAGCCTTATGGGTTCAAGAGTACAGCCGTATCTGTCTTATCCACAAGAGATGGGCTTTAGCAAAGTGGAGAATGCCTGTGGTTTTTTTTTCCTTGTAAGATTGTTTTCCTTGATCACAAATACACCATTAGGCGGTATGTTTGTTTCAGTGATAAGAACGAGGTATATTCTCCTAATCTTATTTTGAAAGTTTGTGTTTTCTCTATGTGGATTTTTTTTATGTTGTTTTGTTTTGTTTCAGATCTTGAGTAAGATTCTGTGTTGTTAGGGAAAACACACGTTCAGCTACAGCATTATACATGGAGAGAGCAAGGTTCATTTTGTAATGAAGTTATCCATTTTGAAATTAACCTTCCCTATGAATCGTAGAGAGTCACAGGACAGGTGATACACATGTTTAGTTTCATTTTCCTTCTGTGAAGAGATATTTTTGAACAAGAGAATGAAAACATAGCTTCGTGCTTCAGTGTTCTGGTCTAAGCATTGTAGAAGAGTATGCAGTGTTAAAGCCCGGGAAGAGTTAATGCAGTTTGATTGTACTACTTGTTTCATTTCATACTTCATGGGGTTTTTGAGGTTCATAGGTAAACATGAAGTTAGATTGTTTGTGTTTGGCGTTCTGAAAACTGTACTTACATGGTCAGTGGAGTTAGACACTGAACTAGAACAAGGAGATTGTGTTCTGTGGAGCCTTGTTAGTGGTGGGGTGTCTACCACCATATTTTTGTGATCACTCAGACATACTGTTTATATTAATTTAACTTTTTTAAGTTTCTAACTCTGCACTTGAAAATGTTTTAATCATCAGTAAAGGCGGAGGTTTACCCCCACCCCCCCAAACCCACTTATATTTGAAAATTAATGTGTCTACTGTAAATGTGGTAATTTTCAACCATCACAATTGTTGTTTATTACCAGAGGGAACTCCTGCTAACTTCTAATTGATATCAATAGCTTAAACACAGAAAAAGTAGTAAATTAGTTTCTCTTCTAAGTGCAGATACAGGGTTTTCTGTAAAATTATGTTCTCAATCAGTGAGTTGTATTTGCACTTGCAGATTTTTTTTCTTGTTCTCAGAATTTAGTATAGACCTAGCTTAACATCTTGCTGATGTTTGAGAGAACTTTAAACACTGTTTTCCAGTAGTGCAGATTCATTGAGGAACTATCCTGTAAAAAGTTGAGACGATATTACTATTAATGTGGAGCTAGAAATCTACGGTGCAAATAAAGCCCTAAGATGGATTTCTTGCAAATTGGCCTACTAATAACTTAAGAGTTTGACCAAACCTTTCAAAAGTTGTGATATCAGAGAGAAAGCATTTTATCGCTTCTGTTTAGATACTGTCTTTTAGTAGCTTCAACTTTTTTTTTTTTTCTCTAAAATATGCATTTATACTCTGTGCTGCCCTCCAGGTTAAATATGCTGCTTGTACGTTGCTGCAGACAGTGACCTGTTTCAAATTTCGCTTATTTGTGTTGTGGTCGTGACACAATCTATTTATTTTTGTTGTTGTTGGAAACGATGCTTGCTTTTTGTAGATTTCTTTTCTTTAATGTTTCTTGAATGTCAGAATCACCGAAATTTTTTTTTTTTATGACTTCACAATTTTTTCTGGGTCCTCATTCTCAAGTGTTTACTCCCCTCTAGGGTAAATTAAGAAGAAATGTTCTCCACAGTTCAATGTTTCTGAAAACAACTATGAAAGCAGGAAAGTTCCATTGAAACATTCACATCATTCAGTGTGATGAATATAGTGCAGCTGAATCTGAGTTTTAATAATAAACTCTTCCTCCACATCCACTAGCAAGCCTGTTTAATTGTTAATATTTTTCTTCTTTTTTTCAGTTTGTAAATTAACATTTTTGTGTGTTCGCTCTGCTCAGTGCTAAACTGTGAGTCTTGAATTAGGAAGGTTGTATTTAATCTAAGAACACCCCCCCCACCCCCCAATAACTTAATGAAATAGTAAAATCAAAGGATTACTGAGATCTCAAGGTCAGTTTAAGGCTTCATAGCTGTAAGTGGTGATGCAATTTAGACAGTTTTGGTGAGCATCCTAGCGAACCTAATGTTAAAAATTCCAAGAGGCTAACATGGTCCTTTTACTTAAGGCAGGTTTCCCTGTGCTTGTTTCACCTTATTTTTTTCTAAGTAGTGTCCAAACGTACTATAGCTATTGTGGTAAAATAGTTTAAGGGAAAAGCATTGGAAAGTTCTCTGTGTGCTTATCATAATCCTGCTCCTTTGTGAACTGAGATAGCAGTTGAAAAAAAAACTTGTTGGTTGTTTTTTTGTGGTTTTTTTTTTTCCAGATTAGCATTTTATCAGGGTTTTCTTCATGTATGCTTTCACAGAAAACACCAACTTATGCTGAAAGAGATATGTTCACAGTCGTAGTAAGGTGTCTGCACAGTCAAGTTCAGCTGGGCTACGATTAACCTTTAAAGCAATGAACTGGATATGCTCATGGAGCAGTGCCACAGCTTAGGCTGTAATGATTGCTCAGTAAACTATTTACACAAAACCAAAAAGCACAAGTTTTCTGTGCATCTCTGTAGAATGGAAGATCGTTATGCTATTCTAAAATTCTCAGTCTTAACAGGGCAGCTGATTGACAGTCACTTTACATCACTAAAATCGTTGTGGAAAGCAAGGTCTCTGTTCTGCCAGAATGAATGCATTGTCTGTGTGTTTTCAAGTTCTTATATTCTGTTCGTTGTATGTGGATCCAGGAAAAAGTAATTTTCCTTCTTTTATCATGTCATTGCTATGCTTGTGGGACGCCTTAGGTGTAGGCTGCGGGTGTCACAGTGAGAAGTGGTCTGCACTCCACTTACTTGGTTAGCATTAATGTGGCTTATGATCAAGATGACTTTTGTAAAGACTCCTGCTGAGCTGTTGAAGTGCTCAGTACTCATGACTCCTGACCCTTTGTGTACAAACTGTTTCAAGTTCGCAACATTTTATAAAAATGTGAGACATGTTATAGAAACCTACGTTCATTATACAATAATACAATGTGTTTTGAAAAAAAGGATTGTTTTTCTTCACACTTGCATTCTTCAAAAGACTGATAATATATCAGGAGGAGGACTCTTGGTTACAGTGTGCTTTAGCCAGTTTCTTTGTTTTAATTTTTAAGCTATGTACAAAATCTAAAGAAGCAATTGCAAAAAAAAAAAAGCAGTAGAACATTTCTTAATTTTGAATGCCCAATAAGTATAATAAAGTGATACGTGTGTTCGTAGTCCTAATGATTTCTTAGGTAAGGACTGATCAGTAAAGTTACGCTGAGGAGAGAATGAAACACGTTCGTGACTTCTGATCAGTGTCTGCCTTGTTTGCCATGACCCTAATAGTGTGTTGGCAGCAAGTGGAATAATAATCCCGTTTTACGTTTAAACCTGTGGCCTGTAGAATACACGAAAGTAGCAAAATAAGAGATGTTAATTGAAACAGAGAATGATACCCAAACTTATACTTTAGATGATTCAACATGAGGAGCTTTGTCCAGTTGCATTGCAGAAGCATGTTTTAAACATACATAGTTGTGGTATGGATAGCCTGAACAATAAGTCAGAACTTTATTTCATCTCTGATGAAAGCACTTGTGTAGTATATCGATGTTCACATAGCTGACCGTACTGAGTTACTGGGTAGCCCATGGCAGTCTTTTGCAAGAGCAGATAATGATAATATTACTGGGGACAAAGTCTAATTGTTTTTTGTATTATGAAGTAATAGTAGTGCATGATAACTTTTAAAATCTCAAGCAGAGGCAAAATTAGGCAATGTTGTTAGGGAGAAGTGATATCTTTCATCAGACAGATGTGGCTGGAGAAAATGTATTGGATTTGGATAGATCAGGCTCTAGCAGGGCTTGCCATAAAGGCTTCTGCCCAAGGCTAACCTCGTGGTAAAACCTGTAGTGCCTCTGCTCTGCCGTGCTGCTGTAGGAGGACCCACGCCCTACTCATGATGCAGTAAAACACGCATCGCCTTGTAAGCGGAGGCAAAGCCTTAGTCACTGCGATAGAGCGCTATTTTCAGCTCTCTTGGAAGCTTTCCTCCCGGCTTCCTCCTTTCCCCACTGCTGGTTCTTATCTTTTCCATCTTAACCCAATACTTGAAAGTAAAAGAAAAAGTAAAACATCTTTTACTTGTCTTCAAGCAGCCCTCTTCTTCAGAGAGGGAAAAGGCCATTTATTTGTAATCTTGATGTGAAAGGTTATCACGTAGACCACTTTTCTTACTTGGTCCCTCAAATATTTGACCAATTTCATTTTAAACCTGGTGATAATCTATAACTTTCAATCACAGCAGCTTTATCCTAATATACTTCCCAATATCCATCTTTCTGAGACTCCATGTACCCATGTTTATGAAGTTGCTGGCCGTTTAATACCTGCAGTTTCCTATCTTAGCACATTCTTGCCCCACCACCTTGTTTTCCCGCACATTTTGCTTACTAATGTGCTTTTGTGCTTGAGCTTGCGTACTTGTTGCCAACTTCCTTATGCTTCTCACTCTTTCTGGGACCTTTTCCAGTTTTGCTCATTTAATGACATAAGCAAAACCAATACAAAGCTTTTAGTAAAGCTGTATAGTTGTAGCTCCTGTTTATCCTTCAGGTAATATCCTTTTGAATCCCAAGGAGCATTGTAGTATGGGAATAATCTGAATTGTAAAGCTAAAGGGAGTGAAGAAATGCTTTGCTGTGGATGGGTTGGGGGGACTTGTTTCTGTTTTGGGGGTTCTTCTTGAACTTAGCAAAAAGGATTGTTACAACTTTAAAAACTCATGGGTTAGACTGTTTTCCTTCCATCCCCCCTACTGTGCTTTTTTCTTCCAGGTAACAGCAGAGATAACCAAAGCTTTATAATGATTAGTTAGAAAGAACATACAATTTTATAATGTCATTTGTAGAGAGAGATTTTCTTTGTAAACTCAGCAGGTACATGAGGAATTTCATGTGTGAGAATTACAGAGTTAGGGAAACGAAGTGTAGGGCATACTGCTGTACGTGTAGTGGCAGTGTAAGTTACTTGTGCTGAAAGAGTAAATATCTGAAATTCCTTTTGAGAGTGCATGCTTAGCTTCGGTTGTATATAAGTATCTTCCTAATTCTTAGATGTTTCTGTCATTATTTAAAATAAGCAGAGGCATAGCTCAAAAATTTAGAGAATGTCGTGTGTTAAGACTCTGATTTTTTTGTGTGTAAATTACCTTAGCCTGTTAAATGCTATGTTGAGCTCTTATAGAGGATATGGTTGTTTTCCACAAATGGATTACATGTGTAATGTATTTACTCATATCTCTATTCCAGATAATATTATCGATTGAAGATAATAGAATTCTTTAAAGCATTTGGGTTTTTATTTTGCAGTTTTTTTCCAAAAGTAATTAGATTTCATTTCCCCTGCAATTATTACAGTAAGGACTGTCTACCAGTGGTTAAAAAAAAAATCAGGAAAATGTCATTACTTGGTGAAGAACTAAAATAGTATTTTCTCCTTCAGATCAGACTCCAAACTAATAACAATTGTAATCATTCAATACAATGAGATGTATACAGAAAATATTAATAATACTGTCTCTGAGTAGTCTTTACCAGGCATACCTATGTATAAGAGCTTTTCAAATTTGTTTTTCTTAATTTTACATTAAATGAATAAGGCAGCGTGCTTTTTAGGGTTTGTTCTTCTAGTGATGGACATAAGATGCACATGAACAAAGAAAATTTATGAAAGCACTTCACAGTGAAACTCTTGCTCCATCTACTGCATAGTCCAGAGAAATCTTATCTACAGAAAGTTGGTATGAGCAATGAGGGTCGATTTAATATAGATGTTGGAATTAGTCAATGGAAGACATAATTATTAGTAGAGAATGAATGCCTACAGCAGCGTTCATAGACAGGCTAAGGGAAATCTAATCCCTCAACATATGCAAAGCAAAGTAGACTGATAAAGTAAAAACTGCATTTAAAGGTCCTTTTAAGAAAGCTGTTCTTGCTTATCCAGTAATTGCAGAAGTGTAGTGCTCATATTGAAATAAAATTTGATGTTTTCTAAATACTACAAGATAAAATGTGGATTATGATTATTGTTGCTGCTGTTGGGAGTTTTTTTGTATGTGACATTTTGTGAAACTTTTGTTTTTGGTATTGTGTACAAGCTTTTTCACCTTTACTTGTTAAATCCGTTTCCTGGGGTGTGTTAATGTTTTCTTCAAATAGAATTATTTTCAAAGTGAGTGATGTCAAGCCTTCTGGAGTAGCATAGAAGAGACAAACTGGACTCCTGTATCCATCCATTTGTTTTCATTCCCTTCATACAATAATTACTAACTTGAAGAAGCTGAATTAAATACAGCACTTGATTGTTAGACTAAAGTTATTAAGATAAAGTGAAATATTAATGATCCATGAGCCATTTTCCTAATACTGTCTTGATTTAAATGAAGATATTCCTAAGACTAGCTCAGTGGGTGACACACAGAAAAAAAGAAGAAAGCAATCTGTGAGACTGTCAAGTATATTGGCAGGTAGTACAGTTATCATATATTGAAGTTAAGTTTACCTCCAGATAATTTTTCAGAAAGGGTAGAAAGCTGTGCCTCATTTCAGGTCAGCTGTTGGGTGGTAGGAAGTTAGTAGAAAATTAATAGAATCTTTGTTAGCTGCTTGGTGAAATGAGAAAGAAATTTAACGCAATAGCTCTCATTCCCTGGGATTGGAAAGGTTCCAGTTAGTTTGGTAAATTAAGGGAAAAAACTACAGACGGAGTTCCGAGTGAGCCTGTGATAATTTAGGGATTGCAACATTGCATAAGGGCATATGTGAGCATCCCTCTACAGCGCTGTGGCTTTCCTCATCTCTTAAGAGGCAAGGAGCATCTTAGGACTGTGGGTGGGAGAAGGACACTGGGCAGCCTGGTGGTGGAAGAGAGAACATAGCATTGCTCTCTGACCCATCCTAAGATTTGGAATAATCCAGTGATGTCCATTTGAATCTCTATAGGGATGACTCTCCTTTAAGGTTTTGAGGATAGATTCCCAATTGCTGGTAGGATGATTGATAGTTCCTGACACCTGCTGACATTGTCGTCGCATTCCCAGGACTCATCTGCTTTCCTGACTTTCCCTTCCTCAAGACCGAATCATATTCATTCCTGTTTTAATATGAGACAACATCTAATGAGGTAAACCACCTCTGTTGGTGTAAGACGCGTTGCTCTAGGGTTATCCAAACTGTTTTTATGTCCAGCTCAGGACAGAACAAGAGTTGCCACTGCTAATGGTGAACTGGAGGCCACCATTGCTGCTACTGGTTATTTGCTGTACCTCACCATCTAGATGAAGTCGTGTGGAAATGCCTGACTTTGACACCTTGCAGGCTGGGATAGTGTCTAAAGACCATAGGTGGGGATCTGGGATTCCCCACCCAACTGACTGTCAAGGACTGGAGAGAGAAAGTTGTATATTTTTTTGGTACTTTTTTATTATTGTTGGATTGGCTGCATGTTTTAATGACTGTATTCCCTTTGAATACAAATTAGTTTGTGTTCAACACTTTAGTCATAGATTCTTTGGCTTATATATCTATAGATGGATAAAGCTTAAGAATACATGTACATTATTTCTTCCACATTTTCTTATCTTTTTATTTTAATGGGCTGGGTAAATCGAGCATCTATTGTTTTCAATATTTTCTTTGCATCCTGTGATGTTTTTTCTTTCATTTCCTTTGCTGACTTATGTAACATGGACTATTAATTTATGTTTACTCTGTTTCTTGTGCTTTGCTTTTAAAACATCTCAGCTATAGTCACACATGATTTCTGTTTATGGTTTGTATTCAGTGCATTGACAGGTATCTGTGGTATATGTGTGATTGTCAGTATTCATAATCTATTGTTTTATTGTATGTGCCTGTTTAAAGCATATAAAGAAATATTATTTTTTTTCTAGCTGTATGACATACTTTGCAAAATCTTTGAGGAATATTGCTGCAGTTTGCCTTTTTTTCCTTTTTTCAATTTAGCTTCCTAGTTGCCTATATTTCTAAAGTGGTAAATTGTGGTAGTTTGTGATCATAAATAATTGAAGCCCAATAATTGAAGGTTAAAATGGGTGGTTGTAGGTGTTTAGAGACAAGGGGCTCTGAGGAGACTGTAGAGTGAGTTCTGTGTAGAGCACACTCTTTGATCGTAAGATGTGAGCTGGTCTGAGGGGCATACAGTGTTTGGACAGCTTAAAGTTAAGCATAAATCTGTGCAAGATTTGGAATATCTTTGCTGAGTTGAAATGTGTTGTAGCATTAACCACATAAAGGTAAATAGATACTGCAGCCCAACTGAGGACATTTGATCTGTTAATTAACACTTGCATGAAAAACAGGGCAGAGAGCACTCAGCAGAAGACTGTATTCATTTTGCCTTTTTTTTTTTTTTTTTTTTCCTT
>Ga0065711_1046267_pt1 | contig 12987 bp, 6 predicted proteins | sample Hoacrofraction12_FD_59098 | JGI IMG/M metagenome (GOLD analysis project Ga0065711, IMG submission 59098) | Hoatzin crop microbial communities from Cojedes, Venezuela - Epithelial fraction 12 v2 (version 2) | ecosystem: Host-associated > Birds > Digestive system > Esophagus > Crop | place... | reverse complement strand
AAAAAAAAAAAAAAAAAAAAAAAAAAATCAAACCGAAACATCACTGAAGCTTTACAAAGGAAAGGTATGTAGCTCTAGGCACAGAGGACACTATTAGCAAATCTCAGTTCTGAATCCTGAGTCCTTGCCCACTGCTTCCATGGCACCAAGATCATTCATCCCACTTTGGTTTAAGTCACTCCAACTTTACAAAGCTATCCAAATGAGATGGCACTTCCTTTGCACCTACAGTGGTGCTCACACAGCCACAAGGTCAACAAGACCAAACACCTGGCCTGCCTGCAGACTAAATCAATTTAAACAAAAAGATTTATCTTTTTCATTTGTATCAACCCAGTCAGCTTGGGCTCATCAGAAAACTATGCCCTGAGGACTATTTGCAGGGGAAGTGAATGAGAATGTTTACTTCATGGTAGTTCAATTCACCCAGGGTGAATGTGATCAGACTGTATTTATCTGTTAGTTTTCAACTTTCTCCTATAATTTTTCCTAGTTTGAAGAATTAAAATCTCCTTTAGTTTCAGAAAGTAGCATGGTATCCCTAAGGAAATGGATGCTTACCACTTATCTAAACGTGTAAAATCTGCGTCATATTCGATAGCTACGTAAAGTCCTTGAACTGTTGTGAGACTGATACAAAATCTCTCAGGAAAAAATCTCTTCTAAGAGATGTGTTAAAATCTTTTTTTTTTTCCCTTCTGGTCTGCAGAACAAGGAATCTTATTTCTGCAACTGCACATTACACAAATGAAGGAATAAGGACAGAGAGGCAGGTGTCGTGTTGAGTGGCAGGTCAGATGTTTCAAGAGTCAAAGTCAGACAAACAACAGCACTTTAAAAGCTTCAAAGGAGGAAAACATTTTTGGTCCCTTTTTTCAACAGAAGGCAAATTACTGGTCAAACATCTCTCTAGGGTACCTATTACAGTAACACTATGTCAAAGTAACATACGATTCTTAGCTACAGCATCCAACATGAAAGTCCTTGTACCAGTCTCTGCTCTGAGGATGGGATTACTTAGTCTCTTCTTCAGATATTTTATGGCAGACTTTAAGATCTAAATACCAATAAACCAGGTATTTATGTGCCTCCCATGTAACTCAGACTCCTGATTTTTGACTTAGAAACCTCTCCACTCAAGAACTGACAGACTTTATGGCTGGTACCCTACCTAATCATGCAGTAGAAAGTGGAAACAAAGGGAACAGCAAGACTAGTGGGAGAACAGGCTATAGACGAATAGGGGCCAAAAAGATAACAAGACAGAAAGTGTGTGGGGAGTAAGCTTTTCTATTTGGAACACTGATTAGGCTATACCATGTGAAAAAAAACAGAAATTTACAGAATCACAGAATAGTAGGGGTTGGAAGGGACCTCTGGGGATCACCTAGACCAACTCCCCTGCCAAAGCAGGGTCACCAAGAGCAGGCTGCACAGGACCTTGTCCAGACGGTTCTTGAATATCTCCAGAGAAGGAGACTCCACAACCTCCCTGGGTAGCCTGTTCCAGGGCTCCGTCACCCTCAGAGGGAAGAAGTTCTTCCTCATCTTCAGGTGGAAATTCCTATGCTTCAGTTTGTGCCTGTTGCCCCTTGTCCAGTTGCTGGGCACCACTGAAAAGAGTTTGGCCCCATCCTCCTGACACCCACCCTTACGATATTTATAAGCATTATAAGGTCCCCTCTCAGCCTTCTCTTCTTCAGGCTAAACAAGCCCAGCTCCCTCAGCCTTTCCTTGTAGGAGAGATGCTCCAGTCCCCTCATCATCCTCATCCTCTGCTGGACTCTCTCCAGTAGCTCCTCATCTTTCTTGAAGTGGGGAGCCCAGAGCTGGACACAGTACTCCAGATGGGGCCTCCCCAGGGCAGAGCAGAGGGGGAGGAGAACCTCCCTTGACCTGCTGGCCACACTCGTCTTCATGCACGCCGGGATCCCATTGGCCTTCTTGGCAACCAGGGAACACTGCTGGCTCATGGTTAACCTGTCATGCACCAGGACACCCAGGTCCCTCTCCGCAGAGATGCTTTCCAACAGGTCCGCCCCAAGCCTGTACTGGTGCAGTTCAAACAAACATCAATGTAACATGAGCCTGCTGGAACATGCAATTCATATCTGTCATGCAGAGTAAGATCTTAGAAACAAAACGATCAACACACAGTGTTACTGATACTCATTGACTGGTAACCTCAATAGCCTAATTTGTCCAAATACGTCCATTTTTACTTGGCTTTTCACACATTCGACCACAACTATTATTGATTTCAACCGCACTTGTCTAGGAGCCACACCTCTTCCTCAGTACCCAGAAGCTAATGGTAACACCATTACTCAGCATCTCTTAAAACACTTAAGTAATCCACCAGCAGCACACAGATGCTTCCTTAATGGCAAAGATAAGAGATAAAGACTTACCCCTTCACCCAAATGTCATACTGAAACCACCTTTTTTGTTTTTTCTTGTTCTTCCTTTCATGTGCAACAGAAATTCCTAATCATATGGATCATTCCAATTCTGGCACAGCCTAACCCTTGAGTGACTTCATGACTAACTTTCAATGTTGATGACTTCCCTTTATAAAAATCTTTGAGCAAATTTATATTTGTTTCCTGTGTGTTTTTTTTTTTATCTACTTTAAAAGGCAAAAGAGGCAAATATCATTTCCAAGTATCTTTTTAATGCAAAAAGACAGTGTTTTACTTGAACTATATTCAAGGAAAATGCTATGTTTGGACACACAAACTAGCAAACTAGCAGCTGGACTCAGCCCAAACTGCATTTGGGGCATAATTTATTTTTCTGAGAAATTTTGTTCAAAGAGAAAATAAAAGGCAGTGGCACATAATATGTCAAGGAAACACGCTTCCATGTGGGTCTTCCAAAGACTTCTTGGATGCAACAAAAAAGTGACTTCAAATCTCCTGTTAGGTATAAAATATAGATTTCATATATCCTATTTGGTTTTTGTCTATTAGTTCTTACACCACTCTGACAGAGAAAATGACAATTAATTACGTGTTCATAATACCACACAAAGTTTTACACCTGTAAGCCAATTTCTTGTGCATAGATATCACAACAGCATCACTGATAGCAAAGGATTTAAACAAAGATAAACCATTTCCGACCAAATGAGGATCCAGTCCTACTCTTATTTTTTTTTTTGTCTTTTTTAAACCTGTGACACATTTTGCTCTGTTGGGCAGAAATAACAGTGAATCAGTCACTTTCACCAGAGGGCATGCTTCATACTGAATCAAAAACTGTACTGAAGAAAGAATATAATTCTACTGGCATGACAGTTCTCAAACCAGTCCCTCTTGCAGAGATCTACAGAACAGAGAGACACGTTTTTTGAAATCAGCATTTTGTGGTAACAGAAAGATTTAATCCTCCCATTCATTAAACGCATTGAAAAACAAAAATGGGAAGTATTTCAGACAACACCTTGAAGAAAATCCTTTCAAACAAGACACTGAACAGATCTACTTTTACTATGCTTACTTGTAATAAGGTCTATTTTTTAAATTTTATTTTGTACCCATGTTGCTTCTTGTATGAAGACCTACTTTCCTCTTGAAAACAGCAGCATAGAGGTATCAAAATACATTCAAGAAAAGCTTGTAATGATTACATGATTTGGGTAACATTAGAACAAAAAGAAGTATCTTGAAGTGAAAAAAAATACCACAGAGTGGGACTTAAATGGAAACAAAAGACAAAGCTAAAAGTTCACCAGCGACTGAAAGATTGGGGAAGAGCTGAAAAGCATGTGTAACTCCATTTTTCGATAATTAGACATTTTCTAAATCTACATGCCTCGTGTAACAATATGAACCAACTCACACGTTAAATCACAATCCCTTCAATACAAGTTTGTACCACTCAAATGTCTGCTCCAGTCCAACTGAATTGCTGTGACATTTCAATACAGTAATTATGCCTGCTTAACTGAAGTCAGATAAAACCATGGCAGCATTACGTACAAAATCCTTCTTAGATCTTTTTTCCTTTAAATAATTAAAAAAAAAAAATTAATTCAACAATTGCAATGAATGCTTGGAAACTTCAGTACTTTTCATTTACACCTCTATTACGTATGTATCTAGCAATCTCACACATTGGTCTACCTCCTTCCAGTGTCTTCCTTCAGCCATCATTAGATAACATGTACCTTTCAGCTAGGAGTGGTTTGCTGAATTATTTTTATTGTGCTTATTTAGAAAACTTGTAAAAAACTTTCAGTCCTATGTCCTTGTGAGGTTAATCGCTAAAAAGCAAATAACTAAAAGATATCCACTGTTACAGCTATTGTTCAATACAACTTTTTATTTTCATTATATGGTACATCTATTTTTCTTTCTTGGTGACAGAAGCTATAAAGAAGTTGTTATGACAGCAGTAAGCCCAAAAAATTCTTCAGGTTCCTAAAAGAAAAATCAAACTTCTCCAAGAAATTTCTTAACAAAAATAAGAGAATATTCTGTATGAATATGCATAAATATGCTTGTTAATAACTCGAACTTCTGCTGTACCATATTCAAGTAGGTAGTGCTTAAAGAAGGGGTAGATGATTCACTCTTAACTAAGATAAAGACATTTTAATTTCAAAAAGAAAAAGCTCCCTCCTTAGAGCCCTCTTTAATTGTCCTCCTTGTAACACAACCTGTGACTGTTCAGTTTACACACCCGCCGTTCCATGGTTGGTCACAGACAGATGATATGCGGAAATATGGCTGTTCCTTTGGGAAAGAGTCTCCTTTTCCTAAAATACCTGTAAACACACATCTTGGGTCTGAATTCTACCTAGTTTAGCAGGTCCTTGAGACCAGCATGTTAGGGCCCGGCAAGGAATTGTACAATTTCCTCTTATTGTTTAAAAAATACTCAGAAAAATCAACCGAAGCCAGACATGCACACTCTAGTACAGGCCTTTTCAGAAGTGGGTACTGTAAATAACTCCTCCTCTCAAGTTCACTGCCAAGACTTTCCCCGAGTGTTATAGATTCAGCCTTGACAAAGCATCTGTAGAGATGAGTTTACCAAATTCCTACTACAACAAAATATATGTAGTACAACACAAAACCAATATGCTTATTCAGTATAGTTTACATCATCCATTGGAGACAATTCATTTAAGCCACTGAGACTTATATAAAGTATAGCTTCATTAAATGGACTAATTTATGTGATATAATAAGCATAAATTCATCATGTTTGCAATTCTAGGTTACTGTGCAATACCGTACTGAGTACCGGGGAACTCATCAGATGTCTCTAAGACACCCCCACGTGTTCTTGTAGTGTTGTACTTTCCATTTTATATGGCTCACCATTAGTATTATTTCTGTTTAGCTTACTTAACAAAGTGGCAGGGTTTTCTACAGCTTGGGAATATGTTACATTCTACAAAGCAGTAACAGGCCGTGGAAACCTTAAAGATTTGCAAAGTGCATTTGTAAAGATATTCAGCCATAACCACTGTACACACAAAACTTTAAATTTTTTTTAGTTAAAGTACCTATAAAGGAGCTGTTCTATACATATTATATTAATAAAGGAAATCAGTGTTTCATATATATATTCTACTCTCACACAAAGAATAGCCTCAAACTACTGTAATATTACTTACACTGCAAAGTAAGTGAATCATACCTATGCATATGCTCAGAAACGTACTTGGCCACTTTTTATTTTTCATTTTTAAATTTAAATACTGATTATAACACAAAATGGACAGTTTTCAGTCATTCTGAAATACAAATTAGGGAATATCTGAAATTCCCACAATCTTCTAAAACCTTGTAAATAAAACACCATTGAATGTGTTCAAAGTAATTCGATTACTACTTCATCAAACAACAAAACCAAGAGGTCATTTGCCAAAAATTTTTTCTACACTTTTAGCATGTTTTTTTTCCCATTTTTTTTACTAAAAAAAAAAAATGGGTCCTTGTCTTTAAGAATTTTCCTACAAGGAACTGAAGGCAGAAACACGGCAGTCTCATTCTCTTGCCACGGCAGAGCATAAAAAGTGTGCCCGTTCTTTCACAGCTATAACTGAAAGCAAGACAATAAGGGAAGTCAGGGAAGGAGTCTTAGTTTGACTTTTGAGTCAAGTAGAGACAGAACAGCCTTAGGCATAACAATGTTTTCCTGTGTTACTAAAATCAGTTTCCTAGCACTAAAAGAAAATGACTCATTTTAAGGCTTTTTTGTTGTTACAGTGCAGTCTATGCGACAGTCTCTTGTATAATTTGGTCACAGTTCATTCAGTCTCTCTTAAGATATTCACCAATTCAGTGTACTATATGCAGAAATGAATACAGAATGGGGTTCAGATTCCAACCACTGGCGAGACATACTCGTAATGGGGCTGCTAACTCAGGAGCTGGTGAACAAACAGTTTCCTAGCTACAACATATGCAGAGTCGACAACTGTAATTCTTTAAACAAAACAGCTCAAACAATGCTTAGAAATCAGAAACAAGCATATTGCTATCAAAACCAGCAGGTGATAAAAGTTAGCAAGTATTCCTCTACTGATGTGTCTGTACCAAACACTTGGTTACTGCATGAAGACATGAACAACAGTCTCAGCATTCAGGGCAAACAATTCTTCTAGAGTCTTCCAGCTCAAAGCTAGCATCACTACTGCCTCATCCTGCCTTCTACATTCATCTGAAACTGCTAATTAGAAGCATATGTAAACTGACATCCTCTTGAACAGGGTATTACCATGCCAACACCACACTCAGGCCTCCAGAATCTTCACATCAAAAATGATGGATTACGAAATAAACTAGATTTTATGGATTTCTTTGGCAACCCTTCATAAAGTTCCAGAATTACCCATGGATAACTTCTGCAAAATTCATTTTCATCTAGGTCTCTCTTAGGCAAATTATTATCATCAAAATCAAATTTGCAGATTATTTAAAATAATTTCACAAAAGTAAACACATTAAGAACCTTTAAAGAACTGAAAGAATACCCACTACATTCTGTATTACGACACGCACTTAAAATTACCATGCTGGAAGAAAGGCTTTCATTTAAAACTTCCCAATCTTTATACTAGACAATATGAACACATGGGAGTGTAAAATTAATTTTCACCAAGAGCTAGATCGGTAAGTCCTTTTTCTGGAATAAACCCCCAAATTGCATGCATAGCTCCAAACACCATTATAATTCCAAAGGGTAGAATATTTTGCAAATGACAAGCTGCAAAATAAGTGTGCAACTCTTTCATCATTCAAAATTTGAAAATGGCTAATGCCTACTGGCTGCCACTACTGACAGTATTGGCACCTACCCTTGAGAGAATCCCACAGTGAGTTTGATGTTAAGAGAATTTCAGTCAACTTCTGGTCAAAAAATGCCTTACAGTACTTCTAGCCTCAATAAGCGAAGACACTCCTGAGCCAGCTTTACTGGAGATCAGAAGCAGTTCCATTTATATGCAGCCATTAGACAAGTGCACTGGTTTATATTGTTCTTCAGACAAACAAGCAATCAGACAGGCCTGGAGCCCACACTGTGACAGAGTGCCATAATAACAAAATAACAAAATCCAGGAGTAAAACAGACCAATGCATAAGGACTTTTAAGACACTGCCCTTTACAGAAGTCCTACTGAAGTGTATTACCATAGCATATCTAACTTTAGTTGACAGACTCCGTGAGGGTACCTTAAACTTTGAAAAGGTGGCACATGCTGGTTTTAGGTCTGCTAGGCTCTTTAACTTTATGGTTGTTGTTTATTAATAGTGTTGTTGCAGTGATGATGTCCTAAGCACACTTTTGAATTGGGGGTGGGGTTGTTAGAGTAGTCTGTTCACAGAAGTTTGTTGAATAAACAGCATCAGTCATACACCTTGCTAGTGCTCCAGTGACAGAAGAGAATGTCTTACATCTTCCTGTTCATTATGCACTTGGCTAAAGGCTGCATTGACAACTGAGCAATTTAAGATTAGAAAAGCTAGAATTGCCACCTAGCAAATTTAGGATTACACGATCACCTTCCTGCCAAGAAGTAAAAGATACACTTACATGCTGATTTACAACTGAAGAAGATATCAGCAACACAGAAATTGAAGAATATTCTAATTGCGGCTTTTTTGTCTGACATTTTCTATTTACTAGTCCTGGAACAGAGACTGTCAAACAGTGCGTTTCTCCTCTTGCTAAACACTTAGCCAAGACACCAACGTATTTAGGGATTTAACCTTCCTCAAAAATTATTTCAGTCAAATTTTCTTGCCATTTGCTGCAAATTCCAAAGAAATCCTACCACAAAACAGCAACAATTCACTATGTCATGTATCAGAGACTAAAATTAATATTTTAAGAAAAGGAAAATATAACAACTTACAAATACCATAGAGCAGTGCCATCTAGTGATTGCCACCATAAATATACAAGTTTACATTAACAGGTGGTACAAATAGAGTTTATATTATCAATAACTGAGCTTCACTCCTGTCTCACTTTCTCAGGCAAAACATTTGTGTAATAAGCTGTAAGGGGAATGATGAGTTATATCAGAGTTCATGCGTTTACCACTCCAAGAGCTCAGCACCTGTCTTTAAAAGTAAAAATGCCACAGGCAGCAGATTATCAGGAAGAACCTACCATCATCCCCAAATACAAAGTGTTCGGAGAGGAGTTAATACTTTTAGTACTCTAAGACTAACACAGAAGTATCAGTGAGCAGTATCTCTGTTACCTTTGAAGGATGTACTGATAATTGTTAACTGGAATTAAACTGCACCAGAAAGAGGAAGATACATAGTTCATACACAGGTCTAAATTATTTTCCTCACAGTTGCAGAAAATGGCCCTGTGTACTCTAAGTGAAATATGACAAATGTCTATTTAGGAATGCCAACTGTAAATATTCTTAAATATTGGATTGCTTGGACAAAATCTCTTATCCCAGCACAGGAGAGAATGCAGAAAGCAGAAATATTGCTCATTTTTAAATTTATCAAAATATTTCATGATCAGCACCTGTTGTTAACATATTTTTTGTATGCTTTATTCTAGGGTAACTATGTAATAACTATAAAAGACGAAAATAGTATTTTGGGTCTCAGATTTCAAAACTGAGCAAAAACGCATGCAAAATTGTCCACAACTCCTCTAAAATGGACACCAGCTTGAATTATGAGTATGAACACATACTCATAGAGCAGAACTTTCAAAAGAGCTTGAAGTTGTGCATCTATCTCCTTATGGTAAATTTCAATGAGCCTTAGCATTTTAAATCCTTCTGGTGAGTTTAGAATGTAACTAATTGTTCTAATTTAAATCAAGAGAAAGTTCCATACTATTATGTATATATTGCAGGACTACTTTCTACAGTTTTCTATTTGCTTCAGAAAAACTGAACAAACAGTAAATTACAGATTCTGTCAGTTTCATGGCCTACATGTAACAGAATGTGCTGGTAACTTGTCATGGACCCAAAGGCATTACCTAATTTTCACAGGTAGTCAGAATCAATTTCCAATCAGAGATATGATCATACTGCATTCAATAAAATGTTACAGCAGACCGTGTTGTATTTTGGCAGCTCCTGAAGAAGACATATCCATGACACAGTTGCCTCAAACTGCCTTTGCACATGTGACAACATCTTTGATGAAGTTTTAGGAATTTCTAGGTAAATTCTACTTCAGTGTCTCACTGTTCTTTTCTGCCTCCATGTTGTACATAGCCAGGGTGACTGTACTTGAAGACAACAATAATGAAATCTGTTTCAATCAAAAGCAGAAAATCTAAAAAATACATCAGTTATCTGCACATACTCCTCTCTGCCATTCTGGTACAGTGTTTTTTCATGTGCTCAGAAAACCTATGAATGTGAATAAAATGAAACTGTGACACATTTAAGCATAAAATCCAGCAGTCATGGCTGTGATACAGATTCCTCATGATGTTAGAGTACACCTACAATGATGAAGAAGATTCATTCTCCTATATGGAATGTCTCCTTACTTCCAGTAAAACTCCATTTTCCAGCTAAAGAAGAGCGTCTCTCAACTGCAATCTATGGCGATAGCTTCATTATTTTATAAGAGGCAACAGTGAAAAAAGTCATTATCTTTACATGCACGAAATATTCAGTACTGTTACTGTAAATTGAATGAGCAATGCACTGTTCTTTGCTCACAGCTGTCAAATCTAGCCATAACCTGTTTTCTTCAACTGTGGCTCTCACCTGACCTATATTCAAATGAAAAAAAAATCTCAAATACTTATAACAAGCTGCCTTAAAGTAAAATCAAGCAATACTAAGCAGAAGTAAAAAATTTAAAATCAGTCATTTTTTAATCTAATATCAAGACTGTGTATGGTTTAGTATACTACAAGATTGTAACTGGGTGCTAATGTACATATTCAGAGGCTACTGTCTACCCAAACTGCATACCTCAACTGTTTTTAAGCAAGTCTACAAAGACTAGTACGCGCTGGGCAAACAGCCTCATAAGTCAAGCTGGTTAGTGGTGCAGTAACCAAAAGAGCAACAACTAAACTGATAGTCCTTACTGTCTAGTATCCTTCCTTTAGAGCAATGTAAATTACTGTGTTCAGTTTTGGGCCCCTGACTACAAGAAGGACACTGAGCTGCTGGAGCATGTCCAGAGAAGGGCAACGAGGCTGGTGAGGTGTCTAAAAAACAAGTCCTGTGAGGAGCTGCTGAAGGAGCTGGGGCTATTTAGTCTGGAGAAGAGGAGGCTGAGGGGAGACGTCATTGCTCTCTACAACTACCTGAAAGGAGGTTGCAGTGAGGCAGGAGTTGGTCTCTTCTCCCAGGTAACTAGTGATAGGACAAGAGGTAATGGCTTCAAGCTGCATCAGGGGAGGTTTATATTGGATATTGAGAAAAAATTCTTTACTGCAAGAGTGGTCAGGCATTGGAACAGGCTGCCCAAAGAGGTGGTAGAGTCACCATCCCTGGAAGTGCTTAAAAAACGTGTAGATGTGGCACTTTGGGATAGGATTTATTAGGAATGATGGTGTTGGGTGGATGGTTGGACTTAATGATCTTAGAGGTCTTTTCCAACCTTAGCGATTCCACAATTTTATGAAACTGCTTCAGCAGAACAGCTGAAGCCTTAGAGGAACAGCTAAACTTAGCCTCCTCCCCCCCCCAACACAAGCAAGCAATTGTATAATGTAATATAATGCAAAAGATTTTTTGTGGTATTCAGAACATGCACCTTTTTTTTTATTTATTTTGCTCTTCTATTGCAGTTAAAGAAGGTTCACATGGATATAATACCTCTATAGTTTTGGAAGAGAGAAACTCTCCTGAAATTCTGACTTCAATACTGTTTGGTTAATGTATTATTAATTTTAAAATATTTTCCAATTCAAATTTTCCATCATATGACTTCTTGTTTGTCTAATAGGAAAAATAAAATCACAGAAACTAGGATATGTATTATTAAATACCCTCATCATATCTCTGCCTTTTCTGTTTCAAAACTGTGCCTGTTAATCTCAATGTATATGTAGGATTTTAATTATTTACTCATCACAAGGATTTTTTTCTCTTTTACCCCTATCTGTTTTCAAAACTACAAAAACTGTTCATATAGGGAAAGTCCAAAATAATTACTGAAATAGATCTATGTAAAATTTTTGTATCTTCCTTAACCACTTTTTTTTTTTTTACTTTTAACATACAAACCATTTTAACGTGTCTTTTCATTGCAGTTGTTTGACAGGAGATATTTGATGACTTATTTTGCAGTCCCCAATGCATAACACTGCCCAGCACTTAATTACTTCTATGTCAAAGTAGAAATTATATCTATGTCTTCACAAGAATTAGTTTTTTTCCAAATCCCAAATGACTCCTGTCCTGAAAACTCTATCCCAAAAAGAAGAGGAAAGATCAAACGACTCAACACAACTTCCATTTGCAGAACATGACCAAAACAAAAAACCTTACGGAATTGTTTGCTGTAAACTACAATGTCAATTTATTTACAATCTTTTTTTTAAAGAACACACATGTAACTTTGCCTCTTTAATCAAACTGTTCATAAAAACCTATGAACAGTTTTAAGGAATATATTATCAGTAAGAGAAGTGTTTGATAGTAAGACTGCAATTGTACACCCACTTCAACTCATGTAGACAATGAGAAGGAGGTTGGACAGGACTGCTTCCACCAGCAGATCTATATACTTGCCTCCTTAAAGTGAGCAAGAGTCTTGTATGCTCCCATATTCATCTATAGATGATTTAGGATGTTGACTTAATTTATTTTTCTCATTTCTTGTTTGGGGTTCCACTTAGATATTATTAATTCCTGACAACGCTTTTCTTTCTAATAGTTGACTATTCTCCAGGTCATACATAGTATTTAAAAATAAATTACAGATTCAGAAATCACTCAGATGCACGGCTATGTATTTCCTTCAGAAATCTTGTAAGCAAGCCATTGCACCCTTATGATTTACTGAAGCTTAATTTCTGCAATTATTCCACTGCTTTTTATCTTTATACCTCTAGTCACTACCTTTGTGGTAACTCTAAGATAACTACTTCTTCCTCATTCTCTACAGAAGCAACAGCAACAAGGATTTCTTGTTTTTTAAGTTTTCCTGAATCTACTTATCTACTTTATAACCTAGTATAGCAAACTCCATCAATTCCCAATTTGAATGAATTCTTGTTTGCACTAGGGCCTGTTTACACCAAGAACACAGAAACTTTTCTGTCAAACTAAACTGGTCCACTCACTCTTTCAAGTTGTCCACTACCCAAACTGCAATAAATGAACATCATCTGTCTTCACATGTTTGCCTATAGCCCGAGTTCTTCTTTTGTATTGTAAGGCGTGACAGTTCACTAGGAGAAACAGCCAAAAGCTGGTATGAGACAGGTATTTTCTCACCACATTTGGCTGGTCACGCTCAGTATTCCACCAAAACAAACAAAACAAAAAAAAAAAAAAAAAAAAAAAAA
>Ga0065711_1046266_pt1 | contig 12987 bp, 5 predicted proteins | sample Hoacrofraction12_FD_59098 | JGI IMG/M metagenome (GOLD analysis project Ga0065711, IMG submission 59098) | Hoatzin crop microbial communities from Cojedes, Venezuela - Epithelial fraction 12 v2 (version 2) | ecosystem: Host-associated > Birds > Digestive system > Esophagus > Crop | place... | reverse complement strand
CTCCCTACTCCTGCTGGCCACACTATTCCTGATACAAGCCAGGATGCCGTTGGCCTTCTTGGCCACCTGGGCACACTGCTGGCTCATGTTCAGCTGGCTGTTGACCAACACCCCCAGGTCCTTTTCTGCCGGGCAGCTTTCCAGCTACTCCTCCCCAAGCCTGTAGCATTGCATGGGGTGGTTGTGACTGAAGTGCAGGACCCAGCACTTGGCCTTGTTGAAACTCATACAGTTGGCCTCGGCCCATTGATCCAGTCTGTGATTCCAAAGAAGTTTGAAAGTCAATCTGGGATGTAAAAATACCCCTGCTTTGTAATTATACTGAGACTTTCTTTGCCAGGATGAGACTAGTCCCTCTTCAGGCATGAGACGAATGAGGAACTGGAAGCAGCTAACCAGAATTGCCAAAGGAAGTGTGGGGCAAGTGCGGACTCCCGAGGAACAGTCTTGCATATTTGGAAAACATTTACTATTTTCATAACTATACTGTCTTTTAAAACCTGTGCACTCCTTTAGCAATTTATAGCCTTGAAATTAGAGGTAGGTCCATGTCACATCTGTTTAACCTTGGACATATTTGAACTTTTATTCAAATCCAGAGCCTAACATTTTGTCTGTTTGTTTTCTGCATTATAGCCTGAGCCAAAGCCATGATGAGTTTTAGATCCAGCCCTGAATTCTGCCCCTGAGGCCCATCTTTGCTTTGTGTGAGTGACAGAAAAATTATGTATTTCTGGGTTTTATTACAAGAGAGAGGTACTTTATGTTGTGGATATTCAATCGATCGTGACATGATGATATTGATGAAGTGTGGTAAGGAAACGCTTTGGTTCTAACGATTTGATTTCATTTTGGTTTGACTCCTATTTCCACACTCCGAACTTTTAAAAGTATGGGCCATGTGAGATGTAAAATATATATATTGATGTCACTAATCGGAAGCTCTTTCTGGTCACGTTGTAAAGCACACTTAATCAACTTCTTTAAGATCATATTACAGAAAGCTATTAACTATACTCATAAAACAGTTAAATAGTAATAAATAATGTTTTATATTATGGCTGACAACACTGAATTGCCCAGTGTTTAAGGAAATCTAATCACAGGGCATGCAGACTTTGCCTTCCAGTAAGATGGTGCGGCAAAACTTTGGAACGTGTTAGAAATCACATACTATTGCTAACATTTCCTATTAAGGAGAAGGTCTCTCTCTGTGTATTTTGGATTTCTTTTCCAACACTTAATTGCAGCTGATGAAGAAAAGCTATTCAAAAGCTGCCAGAATTTTAAAATCTGTATGAGTGAGATTGATGAAATTTGTGGGTTTTCCCAAAAGAGTATAGGTGAGAGCAGACGTGAATTTTGTATGTGTCTGCATGTATGTGTGTGACTGAGAGAGGAGAGAGAAAGAGCTTACTCCTAAGGTGTGAGACTTGGCAGCGCTGCACTATACAATGGGCACAAGAAACTGCATGTCTGTAAATGACCACATTTGAATTGCTGTTATTTCACCGTTAGGGTACTGTATTGTTAAAGTGAAAAGGAATGTTTTTAATAAATGCAAATAATGAATTAAATGCTTGCACATACTGAGGCTTTACTCTCTGGTGTGTAATTAACATATGTGCACTGGAGACCCAGGTCTGGGGGAGTGTTTCATTTCTTATTTATGATGTTTGCAAAGTTGTTTTTTTCTTCTAGCATACCTCTTACTGGCATGCACAGAACTGCATGTAAATGACCACTGAGTAGGTGTCACTTAAATCTTAGCAGATATAGAGCAGGTAAATACCTTTGTTTTGTGTGCTTTGGTAGATTTACCGTTTCTCCCAGCCTTTTATCTTTGCTATCTGAAAGTAATAGGAAGCTCCCAAATGACCAACATTTTGTTTCCAAGGCAGGAAAACTGCATGTGGCAGGAAACAAACAAGCAATGAGATTTCAAAGTTCTTGTACCTCAGGGCACAGCGCTTAACCCTGCGGGTCTGAAAGTAGAAAGACACTTTCCACAGCTACCTACAGCGTGCTTCTTGTATCCCCTTCTGGGTCCCCCTCCAGCACTGGCTGCCACCACTGACAGAGCGCCGAAGTGTCTGTACGCTGTATCTGCAAGAAGCTTGGCAGCTTTCCCGTTATCTCGTAATGGTATATATTTTTCTCAAAGGATTTTAAGATGTCTGAGTCCTCATAAGCATGTTGTCTCCTGCTCCCGTATCCTGGCTCCACCAGTTCTTGTGTCTCCACCGCTTTACTAGTTTTTCTCACTCCTTGCAGCTCGGTGCTGCTAGACAACTCCCTGCCGAGGTCGGTACCACCCGACTGATGCAGGAGTTCATGCTCACCCTTGACTTGGCACTGAGGAGAAGGGCTGTCAGGTCACACAGCACACCTGTGAGACGTTGTGCCTGGGCTGGAACTTGAGACAGAGAGTGACTCACACCGCTTTTCCCCATAGCCCCACAGTCAGCTTGGAGAGGGGTCTAAACCTCTTGTGTTGCTATTTGTACAGAAAATTTCTCGGTCAACAGATCTTGCGTCGAGGTTCTCACCTCCTACTGCTGGAGTTCTGAATTTCCTACATTATGAGTTCTTAAATTCTATGCAAAAATGATAACCACATCGTTACCTACATTATGTACAAATCAATTACTGGGAAGAGCAGTGCTAAAATTAAAATTTGTCTTGAATTCATCCCCCTGATTATTTCTTAGTCTATTGTGTCTATTAATATTGTACAAAGTGGAGTGTGTTGGATTTGCTGTGCAAATTTAAATACAGAAAGTAATGCAGTTTTACTGATTTTATTTGATCAGCACCACTTAGAAATGCAAACTATATTTTTGCCACACTTTTTTTTATTTCACACCTTTTATTATTTCACAAATTACTTTCCTTGTATAGGGAATATTCTTAAAAATGCAGAATAATGCAGTGCTTACATTTCTACAACTTTCTACAAGAAGAAACACTTAATAAATGGCCCTCCCTTACATTATAATGTAGCAAAATTAACAATAATGCCCAAAGTGTGGTTGTGTGCTGTTGTGTTTTGGAATGAGAGTCTTTTAATAAAGATATAATTTACATTATTAATATGGGTAACAACCCTTACTCTTAAAAACACAGTAAGGTCACAGCCATGACATGTGGCATTTGTTCACTACATGGCAAAGGATCTGTTGGGCCTGTAATAAGTGTTTTGTACACAAACACCATGGTTAAAATCTGTTTTTACAGCGTGTATTTCAGTTATCTTTACTGGGATATGTCAGTGGGCAGCATTTGGTCTGTATAGCTGCATATTTTTAATATACCATGTTTGTGCTGAAGGAGACTTTTTAAGGCTTTATGAAACTGCTTCGTTAAATGCTACCACGGAGACCTGATCGAGCTTGTCAACAGTATCTGCTAATAACACTGCCCATAAGTAGTGCAGCTTTTCCTTAAAATTGGGTGATAGAGGTGTACGAAACACCAACACTGAAAAACACCATTATCTTAATAGTTTTTGAGAACTTTACCCATAATAAACCCCACATTGATATATATGCATTTATTTTAGCATTCCCAGAATCCAAGCATTTTTCTCCCTCTTAGAAGAGATGCCAAAATCAAATTCGATCCGTAGTTTTCTCTCTCCTTCCCAGACCTTTTGTGACTTGCGGTCCCACTTCTGCTGCAGTTAGTCAACCGCCAAGGGAGAGTTCATTGGCTGAATATTCTTCCTAGTCCTCTTCTAAATTCAAACATATTTAGCCTTAGTTTTTGTTGTATTAATCACAGGGTTGTCAGGGCCAAATCAGCTCATTTGTCAATGGGAATTTGCACCAGCTTCCAAGTGGGATGAATTTTTTCCCCACAAAAGAGCAGATCTTACGAATTGCACACACAGGATGTCTAACATCATCCTGATTTGCCATTTAAACATTACTTTTTGATCATTATACACTCAATATTTCACTTAGAAATCATTTATATCACAACTGTGCTTGGTCCTCGGTATTACTAGGTAGCATGAAATATACTCAGTGATGGTATGAAAGTTATTTCCAATAGGGCTTATGAAGAACAGCTGAGCAAGTACGACCTCCTGACCTCAAAGTGTTTGTTTACTGGGAACTATATTCCAGTTCTCTACATTTAATCTGTCTTGGACCAGGCTGACATTCCCCTGCTAGATTTATTGTATCTCTAGTGGCTATTACAAACACAACATTGTCACTGCTTATCTAATAAAATGATAATAGGATTATATTACTCTAGTGATAATGACACATTTATGTTCATTTTTAATAGTAACAAACTATAGTTTGATTTCATGTTCAGTGAAGATAATGTGTTACTGGGGGAAAACAATAAACCATTCAAAAAGTATTTTTCTTTCAAAAAAATCAGTCATGGAAAATATTTGTTATTCCATCTTATTTGTAAATCAAAGCCTCAGTTTGTGTACACGAGCAGGCATACTATGTCAGTTTTACAGGAATAATAATAGTGAGGAAGTCTGACTCAGGAACTCTGGTTTTCTTAAATCAACAACTCCCGATTTGGGAAGATTGTAAGGGTTTTTCATGTGTATCTTTTCCTAGAAGTTGTCAGACATCAAAAGGCAGACACAACAGACCAGATCTGCATTTCAATTATATTTAGTTGTATTGAAGGTGTCCACAGTAAATTAATTTGTTATTAATTGTATTTATTTATTTAGTAGTAGTTGTAGGTAGTAGTAGGTTTTAGATCATAGCCAAATTTTCTTTTAGTACTGTGTGTTTTAAGGGGAGACTCTTAAATGTATTTCTCAACTAGATTTAACTGGTTATTTTTAGTGTAATCAACATCTCTGTGTGTAATGTATGCACTTCATTTATCTCCCAGCTGAGACAACAAAAATCAAGTTACTTTTTGACTTCAGTAAGTTGTACATTAACAAAAGGTTTTCCTTTTCTTATTTTAGGAAAGCAGATTATTGCATCTCTCCCTTTCTTGTTCTATTTTTTTTGGTAGAGCTCTGACACTGTAATGCTGACCTTTACCAAATGATCCTATCGATTTGGTGACCAACACCTGAGTGACTCTGCTCTAATAGAATTCATATCACAGCACAGATGAAGCATGGATCATTTTTTATGAACAAGCAGCATATTCCTTCTAAAGAGTATTGTTATGTGATAGTTTCTTCAGTAATTTTTCACTGCAGCTAACTATTACTTTTTGTAAGTACGTAAGTTACCTAAAAGTAACGCATAAAAATAGTCTGCATTAGGGAAATGCATTAATATATAACTGAAATTTAAAACAAAATGAATAATAAGCAAGCTATTCCATAGGTATGCATGCTACATGGCGAAATTATAGTGCCAGACTTAAACTAAATGTGTTGTTTGTATTTAGAACTCTCAAATGTTGTATGAAGAGTAGTCATCTCAAATTTTCAAAGATTCTGCAACCAATTGTCTCGTGTTGGTATACGTTTGTTATAAATTCCTTTCAAAAAGCTTTCAAGGGACAAGACAGTCTAGGCAATGCAGGCAGTATAGACAATATAGGGCCACAATAACGGCAGTAGTTTTATCTTTGTGTGGAAAGAGGAGATATGTTGATCCACATTGATTTGTGTGCTGTTGTTGTAAAAGTCTTCTCTGTCATTTTGCACGTAAAGTTGCATATATAGCTAAAATTCCAGAGGAATTAAATTTATTAATTGCACACACCAAACATAAAATTGAGTCCACATTGTGCAATCAAGCACAGAAAATAAAAGCTGGTTCTTTTGTATTGAATTATATTACTTAAGTAACAGTGTCTCTTTGTCGAAAGTTAATTAATTGCTCTCTTGATCTGCGGTAGGTTATGTTCCTGGCTACTGATTCTTCTAGCAAGACAGTGATAAGGAATATCCCCTAATACACCTTATTTCTCTCAGGTCCTTATATTGCTTCCTCTAAAATTGGGAAAAAAGTGCTGAGAATGTCAATAGGAGCAAGATCACCTCCCATTCTGGCAAAGCCAAGACTTTGCTCAGGAGCATGCCTCACAAAGAAAATGTTTCTGAAGCAATGTGCTTTACACTTTGGTGTAGGAAAAGCAAATGACTGAGCTAGTGCCAAGATTCCTCTTTCTACATCATAAGGAGGTTACTTCAGGATTTTATTGGAGTAATGTGAGGTTGATGCTTTTAGACTGATATACATATGTTGGCTGGAAAAAATGTAACTAGTTTTTCTATGCATGCATCTTTTCCTGGGCAACAATTACCTCATCCTCACTCGAGGCCCTTAAGTCTGAGATCAAATTATCATGTAGCTTTTCCATGTTGCTCTTCCATGTTGCCCTACCATGTTCATTTTCTTTTCTTACGTCAGTACCCCGTAACTGGCAGAAGGGAATTAAGTGACTGTTTTGTGCAATTCCCACACCAATCAGTGTGTTCTGTATGTAGTGCATTGCAGGCAGAAGTCAAAATAAAATCACCATGACTGATACCAAATATTTATCATACGTAGTGATATTTCGTTTGGAATTTGTCTCCTTCTTCAGCTTCTTTTGCAAAAGCTGTTCATCTAAATCTGAACCGAAGTCATCCTCCTCTCTGCATTTCTAGGTCATGAAATAAGCATGTAAAAATAAGGTATTGTACATAAACATCGACAGATTCTAAACCATTAAAATAATCTGAATAATTTTTTTCTGTTAAAACACAAAAATGAAACCAACCCCAAATTGCTATGGGATGCTATACAGGTCCTTACACCTTGTTTTTTTCGTGCCAGTTCTCCAAATGGAACAGCTCTGTATTGTTCATGGTACAACCTATATGCAGTCACCCACATACAACATCCTACTTATTTGTAAAAGATAGTAGTGATTGAATTTGCTCATAACCAGAACTGCAACACATTCCATTTAGCAAATGCTGTGATTAAAAGGACTTGTTCTCCACAGAATTTTCCAATGAAATTCATCTAGATAAAGTATCTCTATTGTGTTTTACTTGGGTGGGATTTTGAATGGAACTTGAAGGAGATGATTGAATTCTTCTGGGAAATAGGTACTTGAATCTTTTCAGCACTTCCAAGAAACCCAGTCAGCATAGTCTAGCCTAAACATCTTAATGCGATTTATCAAGGCTAAAAAGAAGGCAAAAACTCTAGTGCTTACCTGATATTGGTATCATTTAGTACAAATACGTATGCACTGGTACCCTGCAGTAACCTGCCCTTTTTAACATTCACCTGATGTCCCAGTGGAATGCAACAGCTTTCCAAACTGCAGTACAAATGCTTCTGGCAAAACAGACAGTAAGTGTTCATACCAAAACAAAGTTTCTATGCTCCCCCAGGGCACTAAATTCCCACAGAAGCCTGGAATTTGCTTCCCCTTACATACAATATTTGGAATATCACACATATTCAGTTCATGGTTGATTACTGAATTACACACTGCTGTGGAATATATCATACAATTCAGCAAGAAATAAAGCAGTTCAGATTACACAAGCGTTTTTTTTTTCTGTAGGCAAAAATAACCACTTGCATTGCTGCTTATACATTCCAGTTAGTTATCTGTGAAGTGCACACAGCTAGGAAATGAATGCTGCCCTGAGAATCCCCACTCGAATATTTACAACCATGAAGAATGTCGTAGTGTGTTGGAATCAAGGTCCCTCTAGCCCAGTAGTCTGTCTCCAGCAGTGACCAGTCAGAGCGGAAATACACAGGGTTATTTCTCTGGAATGCTCTCCCAGCTCCAACTATTTGCAGCTCGGGGATTCCTGAGCAGCTTCACTGCACTTTTATTGGATTTTACAAACATTATGAAGGGTCTCCAATGCAGAGAGGTAAACGCAATGAATGCAAGATGAAAGGTTAGAAGGAGGAACAAAACACTGTAGGCTTGGCTGCCAATTCATTTTGAATCAAGTCTCAAATGTGCTGTTGCATCCACTGTAGTTTCTTTTGGCTGTACTAAGTAGTGTTAATGTCAAATTTAAATATCACTCTGCAATGAAGGTTCCATTTTATAGGTGTCGTATGCCTGTAACTCTTGCTAAATTCAGTGAAAATTGTGCTTAGCTATCAACACAGACTATAAAACTCCATGTCCTGAAATCTTCCTAAAGTAATGGAAAATTTTTTAAAAACAGATCAGATGTAATTATCCTGCATCAATAAAGTCAGGGGCAGGCTCTAAAGCTGAATCATAATACAACATAGTGCATATATTTCCCCTTGCTTTCAGAGGTTCCTTATTAAGGGAAAAAAATTCCTTAAATCTAAGAAAATGCAAATTGACAAAAATGTACTATAAATATTCTGCATTTGTAGGGGGATTTTTAATTCTTTGTCTTCTTCTATGAGACCTTTAAAGCAAACTAAGATGGCCACATTTTCAGCACTTAAGAATAAAAAGAGTAGCCTTCTTTACATTATTTTCTGTTTATTTACATGTTTGTTTATGTTTCTTTACATATCCTGGAACTTAGTGGGCACAGTGTACCAACAGGTAGAAAACTACCTACCTATTGATGTAATGTAGTACATCAATAGCACTTACTTTCTGTAATACCAGTGCTCTGACAAGTTCTGATATTTTAACATCCATGTTATAGTGTCGCAAATGTTAAGGAGCACACTTAAGGTCTACACATATTTCTTACAGTGTGAGCAAATACATCTCAGTCACTTAAACACCAAGGTTTGGATTTACAATGTCACTAAGCATTTGTTGGGTAATGATGTAAGTAAATACATACAAGGTTTTGATAATCTAACAAGCTGGGATACAGGGACACAGGACTATGCAGTATAAAGGTACTGTATCTTTTTCTCCACATTTCTCAGATCCTGCAGAAATGTGCCAGCAGCAGTCTACAAAGCAAGATGATATGCATTAATAATAGCAAGGCAATGTGGCTTTATGAACATGGTAATAATGGTAACGGGTATGACATGGTTATATGATAATGAGAGTCAAGAAAGTTGCATTTTCTTTCCCTTTTCTTCACTGACAGGTTGCATGACACTGGGAACCTCATTAGTCTTCCCATGACCAAGAATTTGGTTTTACATTTCCAATACCCAGTAGTTTAGGAGCTGATTTAAGAGCTTTCTGTCCTACTCATTGATTCCAGCTTGGTCCATTCAGTCCCTACAGAGTAAGGACCGGTGCAAGCATTAGTTGGGGCACACTGTAAAACAGATGTGGGTTAGCAACAGTTATCTCGGCACACCTGAGAGGGCTATAAATCGTAATCCAAGGATGGGGACGAGCAGCCAGGGCGAGAGCTGTGGGGATGTTTTTTTAAATCCTGCTCATTTCACAGATCCAGTATAGAAAGTTGTCAAGCAGCCACTGAACTGACTGGACTGACTGTGGAGGCCTCCCGGTATACCTAGGTTTGTGGAGCAACAATGACTTAAATGGGTTTGGCAGCTAAAAGATCAGTTCTTATAATGACATCTATACTTTTTTTATAAAGCACTATAAGATCTACCAATGAAAACAGATACGTACCAGTTTACTACTTGTCATTCTCATATACAATTTTTATGCTGTTCTTTTTGCTGTATTGTACAAAATGAACTCTTTGCTTACACTACAGCAACAAGCAGGCTAGCAAGTTTTCCTTAAGAAAATAGTTCCTTCCTGCCATAATCAGTCAGATATTTTGAGGTCCCATTTCATGCCTAAATCATAAGGTTGGCATTACTGCTTTTAAGATACAATACACCATTGATGGAACAAAACTTTAAAGCCAATTAGATGTTGGCAATCTTCCTACCACTGGCAAAGGCACACTTGTTAACAGTTCCCCTTTGTGGCATGTTTGCAGCATAATCACTGATTTCTGGAAAGCTTTTTTGGCACTTTGAGATATTTTTAAATATCTAATGAATTTATTTTTATAGACAGTTTTAGACTTTACTTTCATTACTATAAAGCATTTTACTTTAAAAAGTAGGGGTTGTATGCACTCAAATGAGATATGTATCCCCATTTTTAACACAAGGAAAAAATAATAATTTGTAGAACCAACCTATACAAATAATAGCTTATTTGCATTTTAACTAGTTAATTTCAGAAACCATCATATACAAATCTTTATGAAACACTATCTTACTGGTGTGAGTAAGGAGATACTGCTGCTTTGCTGGAAAAATCACAACATTTTTATCCTGGTTTTAATATAAGTAAAACTTTCATGGCTATTTACTTAAAATGAAAGTATTTTGAAGTTAACAAAGCATTTTTTCTTTATTTTGTGTGGAAAGAATGTGATTAGGTTGGCAAAGAAACAAGAAACACATAAACCAAAGTTAACTAGGAAGGCTTAATTTATAGTGAGATAAACTTTCATAAAAAGGCAAAATTATTTTTAACAAAATGAGCTAACTTTACTATAAGCCTACTAAAAGTTCAAACATCGCTAGAGGGCATTTTGGAGAAAATAAAAAACACAACAACACAATTAATTTCATTTTCTCCCTTCTCCTGCTAATGCTCTGCTGTATGGTAGCCCTGCACCATCTGGTCCTGCAAATGCTTCCTTTCCCTACTGGCTACCTTAGAAGTACTAAACTACTAATATCGGTTGTATCAGTGTTCATTAGGTGAGCAGAGATTCCATTTAATCAAATCTCAGGTATTTCATCTGTCTGCAAAAGCACGTTCTGTACAAAAGCAATGTAAAAACTATAGTGAGATAACAGTGGACATGTCTGGAACTATTAATAGAGTTCAATCATAGGTGTGTTGGCAAAGTAATATACGGCTAAGTCCACTACACTTTTATCGATAGGACTGTCCCTTTTCCAGTTTCTGATGCTTTGTTTGGCAGTGATTGTACTGTATTTTTATTATGCTGGTACAAAGTGAAATTCTCCTCATATAACTTTTAAACAAATAATACTTTCTTTACATCTACATAAATAAAACCCTCTTAAACATGATAAAGGTCTAGAGAAAGATGCAACTATGGAGGCAAAGCTTCATCTTGTAATGAGAGTTAAAAATCTGAATGCAAGGACCACATTGAGTGTAGCATTAGACTCTTCACTTGATCCACCTATCTATTCCCCCCCCCAAATAATTAATTTACTCAGTTCAGACTTGATAGTAGTCTACAGCCAGTTGGAAAATGTAAGGCAGTGAAGAAGCAGGCTAGAAGGCAAAAAAACCCCCCAACATTTTCAAAGTTCTGTGTGATTATGTGTAAAATTCAGGTTTTAATGACTTCCATAGACTATTTGGACTACACCTCAGTACAGATTTCTGCCAGCATAGCTGCATCAATGAGGAATCACACCTCATCCCAACAAAATTGTGCTCAAGATGGTTGTCAACCTCATCACCACTGAGGAGAAAAGTAAACATAGCTCAGTAGCTTCATTCACTTGGCACACCTCAAATGGCAGAGTGGAAGAGACAAGTGAGCTTATGAAAATATTGGTAGATATGAGTCTCTGGGGCTTCAAATGTTTTGCAAAGTGCTAGCAAATTAAAGGGTTTCTGGGTTGGTATGTCTCTTTCCATTGCCTTAGCTGCAGAGATCTTTTTTTCTTGTCAAGAGTCATACTCTTAGTGCTCAGCTGAGAGGCAGTGAGAGAAAGAAGCAACTGAGCAACAGTATGAGATCAGCCTGTTGAGTGGTGGCACTCACTCATGCCAGAGTAAAGCTACTATATAACCACAGCTGCCTTCACTGCCCGCAAAATTCCTTTACGTTGAGCTGGGTTTATTTAACTGTGTACCATCCATTGCTTTATAGGGGCAAACAGACAAAAATATAGTGTGGCGCAGATAGAAGAGCCAAGCGCATATATCGAACCTATTCTTTCTGTGCCAGCTATAACTGAGTGAATAGCTGACTTTGGGAGACCCGAGATCTACTCCTGATGACCACATTCTCCCAGAAGTCTGTAAATAATACTATGTAACAGCTACCAAAAAAGTGCTCTGACCTAGCAAGAGTAACCTAATGACTGAGGGAGTACCCAGCATTCCTCCACAACAAATTAAGGCAAGTTTTTCTGTCAGGTAATTGACGGTTTCGTTCATGAGAGAGAAACGTGGCAGTTGTGGGGCTGCAGCTGAAGCCTTGCTCTGAGGAGGCAGCGTTCGCCTGCCTCCAGCCCGCCCTCCCTCACAGCCTGGCCTGCTCCCTCACACCCCCGAAGGGCCCGAAGGTCTCCAAGCCCTGTCAGGCGTTACGCTGCAGGCGAGCAGCCCAGCTCCCAGCAGCTTGTTCAAACACGAGCCGAATCGATGCTGACGAACCCTGTCAGGCCTCCGGGAACCGCGCTCCGAGCAGGGCGAAGCCAGTCAACAGCTCACAACGCTCCTCTGACTAGGCAAGGACAGCGCAAAGCGGCCTTTTCCCTCACGCCGAGGGCGCCGTCGGCGCCGTGCTGCGGGTACCCCGGCCCTCACACGGCCGGGGCCGGCGGGGCCCTCACCACAAACCTCCTCCGCCAAATCCCCGGCGCTGCCTTCCCTCCCTCCCCTCAGCCAAGCATCCCTCCCGGCAGCGACGCAGGAAGTGGAAGGCGAAGTGGAAGGCGCAGCGAGCAGGCGCACGCAAGAAGGCAGGAAGGCAGGAAAGAAACGCCTCCCCCGAGAGAGCCGCCGGCGGCGGGATACGGTGCCCCAATAAGGTGCCCCAGCGCCTGCCCGGCCCCCGTCCCGCCCCACTCCCCACTCCGGGAGCGGGGCCGGCCCTCTCTGTCACGGGGCGGCGGGCGGGGCCGGCCGGCCGCGGGGAGGAGACTTTGCGCTCCCATTGGCTGGGTACCGCCAAGGAGCGTCTGTGGTTGGCTGCCGCAGCTGCCGCTCGCAGCGCGTGGGCGGTGGCAGGCGACGGACGGGGCGGTGCCGGGGCGGTGCCGGGGCGGGTGGCGGCGGGCCGGAGGTCACTCGGCGCGGCGGCGCAGCATGGCCGCGGTTGTGGTGCGGGGGGGACCTGCGGGCTGGTGGCGCTGGCACAGGCGG
>Ga0065711_1046265_pt1 | contig 12987 bp, 4 predicted proteins | sample Hoacrofraction12_FD_59098 | JGI IMG/M metagenome (GOLD analysis project Ga0065711, IMG submission 59098) | Hoatzin crop microbial communities from Cojedes, Venezuela - Epithelial fraction 12 v2 (version 2) | ecosystem: Host-associated > Birds > Digestive system > Esophagus > Crop | place... | reverse complement strand
TGGTGGCAGGGGGGGTGAGGGGACAGGGCAATGGAGACAGAGAGGGTTGGCATGTAGAAAATTTCTGATGCCTTGTAAGTCCTTAGGTGCACCTACACTGCTGTTTTAGTCCAGCTCTGGAATGACTTCTTGGAGAAAATTTCCTGATTATTCCTCCTTACCACACTTTGGCTTGCAGGAGATGTGCTCCAGAAAGGTACCTAATACATCCCACCTACTAATGCACATTAAGTCCAAGAAAGCCAAGCTGGCATATAGTTTCTAGAAAAGATTCTGTCAGGAATAATTTTCTGTATAAGGTGCAGAAGAAAAGAAGCAGAAAACAACTGGAGTGCACAGCCATAGGAAGAACAAAGGTCATTTCCTTTGGGACAAGGATCACAGCTCTCTACTTCATATGCTCTTGAAACCCTGTGATTATTTTTAAAAGGATAAAATGAATTCTAGTTTTGTTCCTCCAATTTAAGTGATTGTTTCTCTATTGGTTTTGGAAAATAACGTGAACATTGAGCACAAGCAGGGAGTTATTAGCACAATGGCAAATTTGTCAGCATGATTCTATTCAGGATTTCTTCCCACAAGGAAACAGTAATTGTTTTCAACATCACATCAAACATTTTCAAAATAGTAGTTAGCTCACAAAGTCTTAGTAATATGTTTCAGATAAAAACTATTTAGTCCAGTCAGAACAAGTGTCTGCTCAGTGTGGCCTAGTGTGTCTAAGACAGGACTGTTTCAAGACCTTTTCCCTGCTTTGCTGCTATATACCTTGAAGAACTGATTATATTACTGTCTCAGTTTCTTAATGTATGTAATGAAAATAATTATTCCAGTCTACACTGTGAAGAGGTTTTAAGCATTAAACATCATCTGTTCTCTTTATAATCCCCTGGAGAATAGTCTACGTATTTTATCAGTTGAGTTTTGACAACTCAAATGTAATTTCAAAGTTTCAGACGTTAATACAAATGAAATGTTTAAAAGCACACAGCACTTAACCCCAAGAATGGAGGTAAGCAAGCAGTTTAAATTGGTCAGATTATTATGAAAAGTGTATAACTGATGGACCAATAGAGGAGTCTGATGGATGAGAGGGTGGAGTGATGAAGGATGAGGGTTACTGGCACAGGAGAAACAAGAAGCTGCTAAAAATGGGTCCATGGGACAAAAAGGTAGGAAAGAAGATGGAAAAAACTTGTGGAGTGTAGAAGGAGGGAGCATTGGAACAAATAGGAAGACAAAACTATCACAACAGTAAAGTCTTCAAATAAGGGAACACGGACTGGCAACATAGAACAATAAGCTGTTTAGTGTAAACTATTAGAAAAGACTTAATGGTTGATCAGACCACACAGGTTATTAGGGAGCCACTAACAAGCAGATGAAAACAACGCTATTAGGACTAGTATTGAGTAGCTATGCAGAAGAGGAGAAGCACAGCACATTTTGCAATGTCACCTCTCTTTCTCTCAGTTTCCTGTTTCAAGCTCCCCTCAATTTAAAATGTCTCGTTCCTCTTTCCAGACCTATGCTTCAGCTGTTTCCAGGCAGGCTCTTCCACCTAGCTGGGAACTGTCTAGTGTCACCATCACAGCTTCCTGTTCCTCTCCCTGCATCAGCCCCGCCCTAGGACCATTGGTGCATATAGAACTAGAAAATATTTTGCAGATTTCTGAGATAGTGTGGGGGAGTATAACCACCCACCAGCTGGCTGCCGCTGAGTTATAGCAATAAAGAAACCAAGCAGATGTTTCGTTATGTATTCATATTGTGTTCATATTTCATTGCTTCTTTGAAAATAACAGTGTTTAAAAACTGACATAAAAGTGACCTGAAAATGTCTGTAATTGATAGGCAAGTAGAAATAAGCAGAACATAAGCAGAGAGGAAACAAGACCAGACATGTAAATTACATCAGGGCTAAAACAGTATCTTGTGGACACCAACTGAAAATGATAGCTTACTGTACTGCAAGATCACTCTTCATTAGAAATACAATCCACTTAACAGTTAAAGTCAGAAACCATGGTATTTCCCATGCCAAACAGAATGCCAAATAGCTCATAATAATTTAAATTTAACTACTGGGTATAACAAATGTAAGATTCGAATAAGTAATATTCTCACCACAGTAGCACAGTTTCTCCAAAATATCTTGGTAAACAGGAACTGATGTTCTGAAGTCACTGCTGTTCTGTTTCTTCACCAGTTAAAAATAACATACTGTATTATTTATGTTACATTCTTAACTTAAATAGTTGTACAAACAAAAAATGATCAGCCTGTCAGTTTTCACATTTTAAATATCCAACAGTGTATTAGAACCATGATCCTCTGAAAAAAAATTAATGTAATTTTTAAATATACTCTTGGGAGATAGCAGCACTCATGACTTCAGTGTTTGCTGTTGGTGTGATATCAAGAACAGAACATGCTGCCACTTCTTTTTAATAAAAAGGCTCTTCACAGACCTTAGAGAATCAAGTTTTATGCATACAATAAATAATGCAGCATTTTCAAGTGGAGAGTGTAACTAACATGAAAGCTACAGAAAATCCTCCTCCTTAACTGGAGGTAAATTACACAATGCTTATTAATTTCTTTGATCCCATTTTAACCACTGAATCCTGTCTTTGCAGTGGAGGGTTCTTACAAGCCTTAGATCTACTTTGACTTTGCAATGTGACATTTTTATCTTAAAACAGACTGAGAAAAGAGGAAGACTTTTGTGATTACATAGGAGGAGAGATGGCAATCTGCACTATACCTAAATCTCATCCTATACTGGAAAAGAACTCCCCCACTGTCTTGTCAGTTGCAGCCCTGCAAAAAGACAGGCTGGCTGCTTGGTGAACTGAGATATGGAGAATCACAGCCATCTGATTGCTTATGAGCCTTCCATTTACTTCACACTTGTATTTGTATTTAGCTTTCTAGCAGCTTGCTCTCCTCAGAACTTATTTACTAAAGCATTGTTTTAAAAACTTTTATTCCTCCAGCGCTTCTATGTCCATTTTCTGCTGTTGTCAGGCATATAAGACAGCCCTTCATCTTGTCCTGTCCACTGCCAGCACCTCCACTCTCTCCCAGGAGAAAGCAGCTTCTTGTGAATTCTATTACTGCCTCACTTCCCACACCCCCTTTGCTTCCTGGATTTCACTCCCTTGTCTGTTTTCTCAGACTTTCGTCCTTCATTTTAAAGACTGTCAAACAAGATTTCTGACATATTCTACAGATTCACAATGATGAGTTGCATTGTGCATCTCCACAGCAGTCACCAGCACCTACTGTGCAACACACACCTCCTTGTTTCCTGCCAAGTGTAAACACCTGTTTAAGAACGTCCCCAGATTCAGAGCGCTGCTTACATCAAGTAGTATAAAAAAACCCCACCAATTGTATAGTTACAGTTTAATTTTGTTTCCTCAAGGTGAATATTGCAGTAATAATTTATAAACTTTATTGCTGATAATTTTTTTTTAACTTCTAAATTTATGTCAAATGTTTTTGACTGCCATTTTTCTTTGATTTGCTGTTAGGACAATCACGCAATTAAGAAATCTCCTATATCATGTAAGCTTTTGATTAGTTGTCTTTTGTATCCAAAGGCTGTATCTCCTTTAAACGTGCCATGAATTATTTCAGAATGATAGGACTGAGCAAATATAAAAATTTAAAAATACTTTCACTTTTTATGCACCTCTTTTGTGTTCTTTCAGTCATCACTCTATAGGACTCTAATGAGGAGATTTAAAGTGCTGTCTTTTTCCTACAGTGCCTGTCTTAGTCTTGTCTAGCTGTAATTTGCAGACCAATGGTCAGTTTCTGACCTTAGGCTGTCGTGGGATCTTTAATTTCCTACAGAGCATAAGCTCAGCTCTGATGTCGCTCAGAGCATTCCGTTCTTGGCCCAGCACTGCTCCTAATCTATATGCTGGCACTTAAAGGCCAAACTCTTTGATGATGTTTGCGTGCCCCTGCATGGATGCTGATACTCAGCTATATCTTTCTTCAACACTTTCTGTCCCTCAGGCATTTTTATTGTTCTTACATCGTTTGTCTGATCTGGATGTGCTACTGGAGGTGTTGTAACATTTTCCATTGAACTTCAATAAAAAAAAGCAGGTTATTCTTACTGGCAAAGTTGTTTAGCTGCTGTTTTTCTCTTTAGTACATAGACATTCCTATATCCAACATTCAGTCCAAATATGAAAAGGGGAAGATAAATGCTAGTCAGGTGATTGATATTTAAGGCTTATGTCCATTCTACTAACTTGTCTTTATTTCAACTAAGAAAGATAGACCACTCTTCTGTCATCTGGGTATTGATATCTCGAGCTGTGCTTTTATTTCTTTCAGCAAGACAGCTGTGGGCCTGTCCACATTTCCAAATCTATTTTTTGACAGATTAGAACTTATAAAAAATACTGTTGCCTGTGTCTTCTCTGGAATTTTCTAAACAGTGACAACCATTTATGTTCAACACTAGAGTTTATCTCTGTTTGTACAGAGGAGACGTGAAAAATATATCTGCACCCCAATTTTTTAAAACTGACTACAGAATAAACCATAATCCCAGGAAAGATTGGCAGAAGCAAAACTTGAATATAGGTCTACTAAGAGAAGGTGCGTGGCTCACTTATGTCCCAGACAATGGGTTAAAAGTAGATACTCTTGCTAGAGCACTGGTGGTACAGCTGGGGAAACCATAAGTAGCAAAAAGTTTAGATCACCCATTGCTCTCTTTTAGTATTTTGAATATCAATCCATAGACCATATTTCTTACAATATAGCAATATTTGAAAACAATTGAACATACAGTTTTTAAGAACTGTAACATCTACCCTTTTTTAGTGTTTATTTTTGCAAAGATTTTTCACCATATATTTGCTTACTCAGTTGTGTTGCAGGTGACTAAATGTGCTAACACTTCATACAAAGATTTGTGAAACTCACTTCAGTTGACATCCTTAAGCATAAAAAACTCCCTCAGATAGCGGATACATGCATTCGAGAGTACTATAGGTGTTAGCAGTACCACAAAGAACAGTGGACTGGTGAGTTTGATCCAAACAAATAGTTTAAACATATTTTGTCTACAATATTCTTCTGTTACTATCTGTGGCCTGAAAATGAATATGAACATACTGGAAAGCTAAAGAAAAGCAACAGTGACATGCAAGATTGGTTTTATATGCAATTACAATAAATTTCTTCTCACAGTATGAAGGGGGGAAAAAAAAGTTCTAAACTGAAACAAAAACTCTGAGAATTTTATAAGTTTTCTGCCCTTTTAAATAGATGTTCAAACATGCATTTATGCATACTTAACAGTTTGTTAAATATGTTAAAAACTCTTTGTGTTTTCCATGACCTGACAAGGAATGGATGGAGAATTGTCAAGGAAATTTCTGAAGTGTTTTCAGTGCTACCCTTTTCTACGACAGCATATGGATGCAGAACAGTGGTGTTCCAAGACTTTCACCTCTGCCTCAGCTGTCCCACTCAGTTGTAAAAAAAAGAATTTTGTTTAATGACTTAAAATCAAATTAACAAATGAATCTGAAAACAGGATATTCTAAATCAAAGAAAAAAAAAGCATTAGATGTTACAAGGGGTAGATTTTAGATTTTCTAAGATTAGATTAGATTAGATTTTATAAGGGCTAGCATGGCCCTTAGAATTCTAAAACTAGTGCCCATTTTCCATTTTTATATTAGTGAAGCACATTGAAAATATCCGGTTTTATTCATGTGTTGATGCTATTCACTATTATTAAAGATGTAACAGTTCTCTTTGTCATTCATAGGTACGAATATCTGTTTCAGAATCATAATTTTCTTCCTATAAGACAGAAAATACAGCCAATTCCAACAATATCACAAATTGCAATGTCATCATCACCATGAAAATTCAAATACAGAAACTCCTGCTGTGTCCATGCTATGTTAAAGCATCTCACAACTGCGAATGATGATTGCTGCAGCCTGTCAGTGACTGGCTTCAGCAAAAGCCATCTGGATGGGACATGGCACAATGATTTCCTTCACCACCTCAGAAATACTTGCAGCTGAGCTCTTCCTCTTTTCAGCAAAAGAAAGTAGTTGAATGTTTCTAACACAATAGATTGTGAATGTCAAATTTATTTATTCCATACGGTATCTGAACATATTGCATACCACACAAGCTCCACAGTTTACATTTACTAACAGATGTTTTTCTTTCTGGAGCAGATGGTATATTGAGTTTACCATGACATAATTCACATTTGCATTATCAGTCGTGAATGCTAATGTGTTCCATAAACTGCATTTTGTGTTTTGATAAGATATTTTTAATATCCATAGCATCTTTGTAAAAAACAATTAACTTGATAATACAATCAGGGAACGAATTTTTTTCTCAGTTGCATAAAAAAGTAAGGTTTGTCTTACCTGAAGGTAAGGTTTAGCAAAAAACAAGAATACAAAAAAAGGGGCAAGTAAGATAACACTTTGTTTTTACCTTTGTTTGATCAGTGCATAGTTATCCTGTTTGAGGTTGTTAAATAGTCAACTTAAAGATGGAATTACTTTTGTAAGAATTCCTAATTTTCTAAGCTATGATCTAATTCTGAGTAATACATTCTCAGAAAGAAAACTTGATAACCTTACTTCATTAAGTCCTCACAGGCATAACTAAAGTGAAATAATTACAAGTTGAACAATATGTTGCCAGATTAAGTTAGTAACTTCACTATTCTGGGGCATGATGATGCTAAATTAAAAAAAAAAAAATCCAACTTGATTTTATTTTATTCTCAATTTACTTTGTTTTTTTCCATTATTTTGGGATCCTGGAGTCTAGAACACCACTAAGTGTCTGGAATACTCTGCTAAGTAACTTCCTTAAAGGGATTTATCAATCAAGATATGCAGGTCCCAACAGTATTCTGTTTTTAGAGTATCCAAGGTGTATTTTCACATAAATGAACTCTCTGCTCACTTTCTGACTAGGATTACCAATTTTTCTTGATTCAAACAATCTTCCTATTGCCAGAGTAGTTTTTTCTTCCATGAATTTCATCCCACACAGACATTGCAAGTGTAATCCAGTTCTTTCACTGGCATAAATGAGCCCAGCCTTCTCTAAAGACAATAAGCAGTTCATCAGTTTAAAATCAGCACAACGTGAGCTGAAACAGGTCTCCTGATTCAGAAGCCAAGAGTTTGGTTTGTGCTGGATAAAAGCAAACATCTACTCATACATCTAAGTCAATCATTGCCCAACACTGTGCTACTGTTAGGTGTCTTAATATTTCTTAGTTTTCACACAGTTTCCTTGGTCTTGCACAGAAATGACTGGCAGGTTTCATTAAGCACTGAAGAGTTAAGGTAGTATTATACAAATTGTGAAGAAACCCAGGTCAAAGGAAGGAAACAGCAGTGGCAAAGCCACTGGTCTAAAGTGGCACTGCAATCGTTAATAATACTTTCTTGATCAGCTTTGTATGAAGACCAGAAGATAAAAACATGAGTTTTTGCATTTTACAAGAAGAAATCCATACAACAGCAAGAATATGAATCACACATACAGAAGGCTAAGAATTTTAGGCTTAAACATCTGTTACCTTAGAGACCTGTGTGGCATCCCGTGATTGATATATAGTAATTTGAAATTATAATATCTTTCCTCTGTCTGCTTTTAGATCAACTGTTTGCAGTGAAATTCAATTAGTACTCAACGTTATATGGCTGTTTGTGTGATATTTTTGAAGAGATAAAAAGTGAAAATGGGCAGTTTTTCCCATTTTGGACAAAAAAAGAGAACAATTTTGAGGGAAAAGAAAAAAGAAAGTAAAGACGTCATGGGTTTGGGTAACTTAAAATGGTGATGCATTTTTATTCTTCATCCAGTCTGAACCACATTTAATATGCCCTTGTATACAAACTGTTGAACACATTTCTCTGTTAATCCAGATCCAGTGTATTCTAAAGTAAATTTACAATTTTCTTGCTCTGTCATTTCAATCAAAATCTCCCGAGATTTAATAATTTTCAACAACTCCTAGCTGTTACTAATACTGTAATTTAGATTTTAGTATCAATAAAGTCTTAGTCTGGGGGAATTCTGGTGAACAGAAGGTCTGGTTAAAAGAAAGAGTTACCCGTGACAGTATTCCTTTTCATATGGTAAACCTCTGCCTGTAGAAAATTATTTTCTCTGCTGTTTCCTTACAAAATTCATATGTCTTTTTAACATGATTTACTTCTTAAAATAAACATTCTCCAATTAATTTCTAATAATTAATTAATTAATTTCTAATAATTTTAATTATTTAAGAATAATTGTCAATGCTGTGTGTTTTTTTTCTAAGGGACTGCTGAGATTATAGAATGTGGGGGCTGGATACTTTTGAAGACGCTACTCCTCTTTCCCACCAATAAAAAATAATTACCCATAATAGTGCTTTGTCATAACTAGCTCAGTGAGACAGACGTTTATCATATTATGAGGTTTTATGTCATTTGTTTTTCTTGAACTCTGTTAATTTAATGTAATTTACTAAAGCTCTCCAGTGGGCCTCCATTATTGTTTTACAAATACTATAATCTTATCTTAAAATTTGTAACTCATAATATCTCATCATTACCCATTTTCATTATTCTTGCCCATTTCTCTGTGGCTAATTTGTCTTACGTTATACATCAAAGTTTGGTTTTGTGGGATTTAGTCTGGGCATGAGAAGTACTTGCTTCTGGGGGGAATTACCATGTCTCATTAAGGTGGTTCTTTTGATTTCTCAGGGACTGGAATAACTGTAATATTAACATCATCACTGACAGCCCCGATTAGTCTTCATACCTGTCCATCCCTACACTAGAAGAATGTTTATTCTATGTTCAGCTTTTCTTCTTCTTAACAGCTTGTAATTCTTGATTTGCTAGTAATTTTGTATGATCATTAAACTTCAGTTCAAATGCTTCTTGGAGGCATTTTTTGTGTTTATTTGTGGTTTGTAGTCTTTAATGTATAATCATTTATCATCTCGTGCAGATTGTTTAGCAGCCATCTGCCACTAAAATTCACAGTGGAATGGCCCACTCATCTACATTTTCTTTCTCACTTGGGTGCTTTTGAAAATCTTTCCCTGCATACACACGTGTACCAGAGTGGCTTGCAGCTTGCAGCATTTTTTAAATATATGGTTCATTAGATGCCATTTATTTGCATCTGACAGAAATTTGCTTAAAGATGTTCAATATCCCAGTTTCTGGTCATGTGCAGTCAAAGGGAACCTCTGGGTCCTTCAGGCAAATAGGTAAAGAAAGGGGTTGTAAGCTCCTTCAACAAGGAGTAGGAGAAGGACAGCACTTGTTCTGTAGTTGACAGTGGCGTTCCTCGGATACGTATCCTCTTCCCCTAATGAAGTCAGATCTAACTTGGGGCAAGGGGTGAGACAGAACGGGAGAGAAATATCCGTATTCTGTCTGCATTTCTGATGTCTAGTGCAAACAGTTACATACTAGTATTCGTGGTGTTTGGATTCTTTTTTAGTGTTGGTATTATGAAAGGTTCAAATTATATCATCCATCATTTGTCAAGCGCCCTGCAACAGCTACAGCCCTGCAACTAGTCTGGAGGGGTTTCCAGAACAACCACTTTCCACTCATGTACCACCAATGCAAAAAGTACTTTCTAGTAGCATTTAACACACTTAAAAGAGTAGTACAAAAGGCACCAAACTATCTCTCTGACAGAATAGTTTAGTTTAAAATATAGAAAACCAGCTCACATATCATAATATAGGTTGCACCAGAACACATGGATTTCAGGATCACAGGAAGCAGTAGATCCTAGCTATCCTGCTCAACATTGTCTCTTTGATGTTTTGTGTTTCAGAGGAGTGCAAAAGGAAGATTTCCTAACCATTGCATATTGTAGTGTGGAATCTATAGAGTACAGTCATGGAATCCACAGGACCATATGGTCTTTCAACCCATCCTTAGGCTACCAAAAATTGAACTCTTTCAGACTCGTATTGTCAGCAATTGTTTCCAAGTGCAGAAACACTCCTACTTAGTCACACAATTACATAACCTTGTCAAGCTCCATTTTTGAAGCTGTATGAACTCCTCAGCCTTTCTACCCAGCTGTGAACTCCAAATCATGTATCTTTTAGTGGTTAGAAATATATAAAGATTACTATTTTATCTTCTAAGTGCTGGGATAAGATTTTTATTATTTGCTCTTTTTTCCCTGATCTTGCAGCCACCAATTTCTGGAATATAATCTACACTTCCCGTAGCACAGAAATCACCCAGTCTTTACAAATGGAAAGCTTTCTTACTATTTTCTATTATATCTTACTGCATAGCTTCCTGAAGAGAAAAAAACACCGAAGCTGACAGAAAACTTATGATAATAGTGTTTGTATATATAGCAACCAATACATGAAATAATACTACTCCTGCTAGAAAGGCTTTCTTTATTTAATACAAATGCTTCTGAATTGGTTTCACAGAAGTTTATGACTTCAGAAATGATGGCAACAGAATTTTTCAAAAATCCCTTTGAATTAACATGTCAATTTTGGAAAGAATGCAACACAAAAGGCAATATACCACAGAGCAGTATTTTTTGCTGCACAGTCACAAAGGTACTAGAATCAAATGCCTGCAACAACATAAAAAAAGTAGCTTGTTTTTCAAATAAGTGTGTTTACTTACTACAACACAGCAGACTGGTGGCCTTCGGACTTACCCAACACATGATCTCTCTCCCCATAGTCAGTCTCCAGCTGCAGGTGTGATTGATCCTGATCAACCCAGGGACAAAACATTTACCGAAGGCACTTAGGATTCTGGGGTATGTAGTTCAGTAGCCCCCACAATGCAATGTATATGGCTTGTCTGTATTTCCAGTAGTGTTTGAGAATATTATTTGTTTGGAGGCATTAGGTGAAAAATAGTGTTAGATTTTATGAGTTGCCTATAACACACATTTATTGAAGAAGTCATTAAATATGTTTTTAAATAAAGTATTCTGAAGGGGTTTTAACAGCATTCATGTAGGAAAGCCTTTCCTAGTTATGATATAGCATTGTGTGAGGTGATATCAGAGCAGAGAACATTCGGCTTTAGCAGAGCACCTTAGGCCAGGGTGGCACAGTACATTTTCACTGTATTCCACACATCCTTCAAATGAGGAAAAGACCATGTAAACTGCAAGAAGCAAAGACCAGGGAGAAGATGAGGGACAAACAGAAGCTGATTAATAGTTTGTAAGGTTTGTGGATTTAATGTTTGATGCTTAGGCTGGCATTTATTTTGGCCACCACAGAATCACATTCTAGCTACAAATCACCATAAAGTCAAATATAGGAAGGAAGAGCTGAAACTGCAGAGTGAAATGGAAATGTGGAATGAATGACCTGTGTAGACAGATTTGGGAATCAGAGTACCAAGAGCACATGCTCCTAGAGCAACCCACTTCATAGACACCTGAGCAAGATGTAAGGCCACACATGCACAATAGCAATATGGCCAAGATATAGGAGATCTGAAGAGACTTCATTTCCCCATTCAAAGATCCAAATTTTTAGTTAAAAACAAGCAGACCAAATCCAGGGTTGGAATTTCACAGACCTAATGTATAATACCACAAATCATACAATAGAAGCTGTAAACATGCATGAGACAATTCATACTAAGCAAATGAGATCCAAAAGGGGGAATACTAACCATGACTGTGAACTGATCTTTTTTCCGAGGGAGAATCATCAGCTAAAACAAGTTACATCTGATGCATCCTGATTAAAATAAAAGGCACCTAGTATATCTACACAGCATACACAGCAGGAGCAAAGCTTCTTTGGTCCTCTTTGTAAAATGAAACATTAAAAAAACAACAAACAAGAAGGAGGGCTTGACATGTATATGGAAATCAGCTGAATTTAGAAGTGGAAAGCTCTGAATCTCTGACTCACCTATGCCTATACACATGACATTTTTATGGATATGGCCCCTGCTGGGCCCTTAAAGGCAAAGCCAGCAGCATTGTCTCCTAGCTAGATTGACAGCCATGCCAGCAGAAGCTTAACCTCTATGGAAGGCTTTCAGAGCTCCCTGTCTTCATTTTTTTATGTGATTTGTTCAGCTAACCTTTTATACCCAGGACTTAGTTATTTTAACCGCAGTTGCTGAAGGAAACTGTATTATAGAACGAAATAGTTGTTCAACAAGTGAAAGAATACTTTTCATACTAAGGTATAAGATGGCCTCACCTGAGAAATCCAAACAGTTCTGGCCATAAGTGATAGAGTATATAATTCACTTGGGCATTATAAGGTATGCAGATCTTTGAGTTTGGTTTTATTTAAAGTTCTGGAGTTATATATGCAAAATAGCAGCAGTTCTCAGATTTCCAGTAATTTCCAGAAAGTCTGTGGGGCTTCAAGTTTATAATGCAAGCTGTATAAATGTTTAGGTTGCCTGGATTTACAATTTTGTAGAGTTGAGTAGATATAATAAGAGTTTCCTTTAGTATATTATGCCACCTAGCTTCACTGATGACGTTAACTACACTATTACCCACCAATCTAAATATATCTCGTTGCTTTTGCCATAAGAGATTTGTAGCAAAGCATTTGTATGATTGTGTATTTGGATTTGTTCATTTGTTTTTTTAATGACTACATTACTTTGCTTGTACATTGTCTGTTCTACCACATTTATCACTGGAAATGGGTATTTTAGGTATTGATGTTTATCACATTATTTGGGGTATTTGACAAATTACCACAAACCATGAAAGAGATAGAGTGCGTTTCTTTTTAACTTTTACCTGTGTCCTGGGTTTGGCCAGAACAGGGTTAATTTTCACCGGAATCCAGGAAGGGGCACAGCCGGGGGGTGGGGGCTGACCCCACCTGGCCAAACAGAGCCCAGTATTCCATACCATGTGCCGTCACGCTGGGTTCCGGTGGGGGGGGAGCTGGGGGGCAGG
>Ga0065711_1013988_pt1 | contig 12987 bp, 9 predicted proteins | sample Hoacrofraction12_FD_59098 | JGI IMG/M metagenome (GOLD analysis project Ga0065711, IMG submission 59098) | Hoatzin crop microbial communities from Cojedes, Venezuela - Epithelial fraction 12 v2 (version 2) | ecosystem: Host-associated > Birds > Digestive system > Esophagus > Crop | place... | reverse complement strand
CTTCTCATCCACCAGTACCCCCAAGTCCTTCTCCTCAGGGCTGCTCTCGAGCCACTCTCTGCCCAGCCTGTACTTGTGTTTGGGATTACCCTGACCCATGTGCAGGACCTTGCACTTGGCCTTGTTGAACTTCATGCGGTTCACGCAGGCTTCATGCGGTTCATGCAGGTGATGCGTGATGTCCTCTGTCATTAAATATTATCTTCCTTCAGAGTTTACTGAATGGCCTTTCTTGCTGATGTAAAGCATGATCAGCTGTGATAAGTTACCTGTGGTTAATTCTTCAGGTGAGTTGGTATCTGCTGCATCGCGTCCCCCACTGGATGCAATATTGCAGCTGCAAGCAAGATGGGGCTAATGCACAGAGGTGAAATTTGTTTATGGCCAGTGTGGTGTAATGCAACATCTGATTATTTTGTTAGATAAAAGCAGCATGATATGTATTTCCTATTAAGAAGACTCATGCTTGAACTCATGGAAACAAAAGCTTCAGTTGCTTTAACATGCTGCCATATTTATTGAGAAACTTTGTACACAGAACCCAATTATTCCCTCCCCCCCCCGAATCTCTGTAAAAAATGATATGATGAAAATAATTATTTCAGTTTTTACCAAAATAGAAAAGGCTTGATTTATATCTTTGTTATTGTACCAGAATATTTAAGTAAAATTTGTGCTTGGTTTTGATAGAGAATTTATCAAAATGTTTCATAAATGGTTATCTGATGGTTACAGATGTTGACTGTTTAGATAACCAAAGACTGTTCAGCCTTTCAATGAAAGGTACAGAATAGATAACAACTAAAATTTGAAGTGAGAAAAATCCAGAGTAAGTAGGAGAATAGTTCTTCCATTTGCAAAATATAGAAAAGCTGGTTAATTTAATTCTTGCATTTAAAATCCACAGGTGAATCTTTAAATGAAGTTATAGAGTTGCAAAGAAATAGCTACAATTTGTTACCAGTTGGAAAGAAATAACTGCCAGTTGTTACCCAATTTTTATGGGGTCAAAGTGAGAGAGATTCATGTATTTTTATTGCAGCATATGAACTCATTTCTAGCTCTTATACAAATAGTCTTGAATGCTTACTATAATCAAGTCAGAAATGCAAATTCAGAATTACAGCTGCTTAGTCTAATTTTAAACGTGTCTATTATCTCTGCAATCTACATTTCCAATTCTTAGATGCTACGCAGAAATACTTCTAAGAAAAATAAATTGTCAGGAAGTCCATGAATGAAGGAGGATGAGGCTGTGTAGGGGTAGAATAGGAATAAATAAGATTCTCATTGACTGGGAGTGCTTTGCCCAAGAAAGGAGTCGGAGGCCCCAGCAACATGCAGAGGTGTCGCTTGTGCTTGGCTGGGCTGCCCATGCGTTCCGTGACATCCATTCGATTTCATTCGGCTGACAAAATGTTTTGGACTTGCTAAATACTGTTTCTGGGTCACATCTGACATCAAGCAAGAACGGGAACATTTGGGGAAAAAAAATAAAAAAAGAGAAAAACTGTTGCTATCTTATGATTTAATGTTAATTGTGTGGCTTACGGAGAATTCGGTGCATGGCTAAGACAGTCAGCGTACTGGATCCCTGGATGCTTTCATCTGCTCTTTCACTCTGAAAAGTTTTTAGGTGATCTGCACCCTTGAACAAAGTTTTTTTTCTTTTCTAGTTAAATTCAAACCCTTGAATGCAGGCCTGAGCCCAGGAAAGATTGGATCAGTGCAGGTCGGAGGAATGGAACTGCGCAGGTGCTTTGTAGGTGCTAAAGAGCAGTCAGGACACAAGTCCTGAGCGCTATTGTCTTCTGCTTCTGTGTTGTTTGTGAGAAAATCAGCATCAAACCTTATATAAATTTCATCATTCCCCTGCCTGCTCCCCTCATCTTCTAAAAAACTTAAATGCATTTCGAGAGCATTTTCTACAGCCTGACAAGTACTTTTTGGCTTGCCTTGTTCTGATTCTGTATTTAGTAACAACAGTACTTTGTGTACAAATTCAGCCTAAGAACCAGAATATATAAGGGGTTTCTATGTTCAATATTTACCTTCATTTGGCAGGGTAAGAAATAGCTTTTCATTATAATTTTTTTTTATAATATTTAATATACTTAATTATAATTTCCTTAAGATGATCAGAGAAACTGTCACCTCGCTTCATGCGGAGTCTTCTTGGAATGCCAGCCAGACGTATTGTATGATCCCAGGTGATCTCAAATGCTGCAGCATAACCTGATTTACATGACAGAGTAATATGGAAGCATACATTTTGTGCAAACGTAGCCAAAAAGCCTTCAGAATTAACGTCTTAAATCAGCTGAGAAAGCTGAGTGACTTTAGTAGCCATGGTGACTTTTTTTTTGCTTGAAGTAGAAACATCGCTGATTACTAGCCTTCATGTGAGCCTTAAGCTGGGTATCCATTCAGCAAACTACAAATTTGGTGGCAGAAAAAGAAAAATCATAGGTGTGTGGACAGATTCAATGCATGAGAAGCAGTGTGGTTTGGATGTAAAAATAGCAGGCTTGCAAGCACAGTTATGTCGAGAGCTGTAATGATGGCACAAACGCTTTTTGGAGGCTCCGCACTCCACGTTCTTCTTGTTTGCTACTAGTTTTAGTACCGCTTTGGCTTGACAGGCGCTGAAGTTGTACCCTTTAGTTCAGATGCTGCGAGAGACTGACTTTGGACTGACAGATCCTTCCAAACTTGTTTGCATCCTAAGGGTGGAGTCAACATAACTTTGTTGTAGTTGTTTTTTGGCTTTTGGATTCATGAGAATGATGCTGAGATGCCCTGACAACATAAGTGTGTTCAGGTCTGCTGTCAGCTTAATGAGTTTATTTTTGCTGGGTGGTTGACAGTCAGCCAAAAGAAACAACAAAAAAAATTACATAGCCCAAGAACAGCTTCTTGGCAGGTTTTCCATAAAAAGACTGGTCAGGAGGAAGGGGAAACACTAGAGATGACTCTTTCTTTTTTCTTTTTTTTTTAAATTCTTTCCATAATGATGTAAAAATTTCAGTCTTATTTTTACTCTCTCTGCACCATAGAAGTGTTGGAGATGGTATGGTGTGAGGTGCATTCTGTAGCCATGGTATCCAGAGGAAAGATTTATTGTACCCCAAGGATGCTACAGGGCTTGTGATGGCTGAAGTCTTTCCTGATTGACCCTTGGGAGCTAGTCCGCAACAGGTCAGTGTTTCTTGAAACAGGGTGTGAGCGAGATGGACTCTGCAACAATTAGGACATTGGTGGATCACAGTGATTAGTATTTCATTACGCCAAAGGAACATCATCTAGGGAAGGACTGGAAGCCACCCTCCCCAAAGAAATATGATAGTGGTGGTTTAAAAGCTTTTCCAGGTATGCTTGAAATTGGTGGCCCAAATTAGGCAGTTTCAACCTCAGTGTCCAAGAGCTTGAATGACCTTGTCCGCTCAGCTCTTGGCTGGTTTGGAAGTTTCTCTTTTGTTGCTGTTCTTCATTAGAAGTTTTTTTTCATTGGGACGAAACCAAGCTCGTGTAAGTGAGGAAAGAATTCTGAAATCACTCGTTTGAAAAGATATTTTTAATATTATTTCATTTCCACCTAGCTTTATTTAGAAATGACTAAAAAATGCGTAGAACTGAAGTAGCTTCTTGTCCATTACAGCCAGGGTGTAGGAAGTACAGACAAAGCGTAGCTGCTCTGGGAAAAGGTGTGTTGTAGGAAGACTTTCATCAGATTCAAGTACTTAGGGCTCCTTTAAATAACAGAAAAGTATATAAATAGAAAAAAAAATACTGTGTCTTGATTAGATGAACTTCCTTCATGCGTTAAAAAAAAACCCAGCACCCGTATAGAATCTTACATATTACTCCTTTTGTGGTAAACAAAGTGCCTGAAATCAGAAATGTTTCTCTGATTGCAAGCAATGTGCAAAATATGAGAAAGACTTCACAATGACCAAGTAGAAAGATTTCTTTTACCAGGTGCCTCTTCCAGCATTGCGTGAATCTCGGTATCTTTAGCTAAGGGACTAGTCTGGATATTCAGATTATGTAAGTTTAAATCACAGAATCACAGAATGGTGGGGGTTGGAAGGGACCTCTGAGCATCATCTAGTTCAACCCCCCTGTCGAAGCAGGGTCACCCAGAGCAGGCTGCACAGGATCACGTCCAGGTGGGTCTTGAATATCTCCAGAGAAGGAGACTCCACAACCTCCCTGGGCAACCTATTCCAGTGCTCAGTCGCCCTTAAAGTGAAGAAGTTCTTCCTCATGTTCAGCTGGAGCTTCCTGTGCTTCAGTTTGTGCCCATTGCCCCTTGTTCTGTCTCTGGGCACCACTGAAAAATGTTGGCAGGAATTCAGTCTGTGGACTAGTGATACTATATAAGTTATACGGAGAAGATGGGAGATTGTACTTTACCTTCCAGAAAGCTTAGAATCCAGTTAGATAAACAAGTTAACTATTTGAATAGGCAATATGGCTATATTGTTATGGACTGAAGTTCTGCGATGAAGTAGGAAAAGCTGACTGATCATGAGGCAGAAGTTGTCTGTCTGAAGACAGCTTTACTGAGCTGTAGTCAGGGATCACAGAAGAGGAAGACTCCTGATTTCGAATAAGCGTAGGACTAAAACCATTACTATTGAAGACATCTGAAACAATGGTCATATATATTTTGGTTCAAAGGCTTGTAGAAGGTGGGGAAAAAAAGCCAAATTCACTATAGCAGTGTTTACTCTCCAAAAGGAACTACACATACACAGAGACATGCATAAAAGAAAATTAAAAAGAACACAAAATCATATTAATTTCTTTTGGGTTTTTGTTCTTAGGAAATCTGAAGGCAGTAAGGAAAATAAATAATATTCATTACAATAGAAAATGACGAAAAGACAATAAGGAATCAGGACAGTAGAGAAAGCTATTCTTAGGTAAGTAAAGTATTTTTTGAAAGGTATCACAATGTGCAAGTATTCAATGCCCGAAATAAACATGAGGCCAAAAATAATTCTGCAAAAATTGTTCAAGACATGAAAATCAATTAGGAATCTCTTTCAAATCTTTTGGAAGCAAGAAGTGTTCCAGCAAGTCAGCAACCAGTAGACAAGCGAGGGAGGAAAGGTAGAGTCAAAGAGCATGGGGCCCAACTGAAAAGCCGGGGTGATCCCGTGCACCCTTGTGAACTGTGGAAGACCCTGTGAAGGATTTTCACAGCGGAGCTTGCAGGGAAGTTGTCGGAGAGAGAAGTATTACTTAAAGTTGGTTTAGAGGAAATAGGTACAATGTATAGTATCAGGTCACTAAAATTGAGTGATTTTCTGTTTATTTTTTAGATCACCTTCGTTACATTTTTTTTAATGCTCGATCTCACACTTGCTGTGCTCTGTCCTGGGTACAACGACTGGCTGAAGTGTTAGATTTCATACCACAGTGAGAATTGGTTAGTTTCATTTTAACTTATTTTATAATTCTTGGGTTGACATTGTCTGATTTTTGCCAATTATGATTAATGCTTAATGTATTGTTTTGTTTGAAAATGTATGGAAGGTTACAGTTTCACCTTGTTTGTTTTTTATATTTTTTAAATCACTTCACCTTCCATTATAACCCTATGTGAAAACCATATTCCACTGAGGTGCCTGTAGTGGTTTATTTACCTGATGACCTGAAAAGTTTCATTGCCATTTTTGAGTTTATCTGGGTCCTTTTGTTCTCTTAGTCTTCATAGAGATTAGTTTTTCAGACACACTGATCAAAGATTCACTATCAAGATGGAAACTGTGCATGAAAAGACAAGTTCTGTGGAAAAATTAATCTGATATTAGCGAAATGGCATTTTTGAAGAACTAGCACTTTATTGTCACCTGTTTACTTCTTGCATTTCCTTTAGCCTGCAAAAACTAGTCATCTGTTAATTAATCCCATCATAACTTTCAGGTTTTCATGTATTTATGCAAGAAGTTACTTCATGTTGTAGTGTTGGGAAAGAAGAAAATACATTTTCTTTCTTTCTCCTCCACTTCAGGGGATTTTCAGTTCTAGTAAGAGTTATCCTGTAGTCAGACTGGGAAGGTGTTTTAAAGACTGAAAAAGAAACAGGTTAGATACGTTGGTTTCCTCTTTGTTCAGGGCACATAGTGATGGTAATGGCTTAGACAGCTTGTAAACAATTCAAAATACAACCCTGCAGTTACTGTACCTTTTTGTCCTGGATTTGAAGGCATGGAAAATACTTATTGCTCTTAAGTATCTTCATGTCTACATATATTCCATTTTCCTGAGCTGACATTATTCCCTTCTGTATTGCTTCTCCAGGTTCTTCTCAGATCCATTAGTGATGAAACTGGTTTCCTTCTGAGAATAGTGCCATAGCATCAGTGAAAAAATGCTCTTAATTCATTAAAATGTCCTCACACAGAGCAGAACCTCATGTAATGAACCTTGAATTTGTTATGCTTGAAATCCAATTTTTTGAGGGTTTGTTTTGTTTTTTTTTTTTTTACTTTACATGTGAATTTTGGAACGGCTACCTACAGAACTTGGTAGTGCAGGACCAAAAGCATTTCGGAGTTAAGTAATCTGATCGTATGGATACTGCTGTTGCTTTTCCAGATGAATGAATTTTGAGGGTTCTCAGTTGAATATCTGACAATGAATCTCACTGGAACAGTACAGTCTGTATCCATGTGTGTTTATATATGTCTGCTGGTTCAAAAAGTACAGTTGTAGAGTGATGGATATTTTAAGGATCAAGCACTGTTCTTCAGACCTCTTTATGTAAGAGATATAGAAAAATGCTATATTTAAATTTTACTTGTTTTCTGGCATATGGATCTTTCTGAATTTTGAAGAAGGTCAGACAGATGTTTTAACTCTTTGGAGTTAGGAGAAAACCAAGTAAGTTGAGTTTCTTTTGCGTATTTGTCTGATACCCCTTTACTCTATCCTTCTCAAGAGCAGGGATTTCTGTCTGGAAAGTGAAGTATATTCTCTCTTCCGTTTCGCACTGTGCTTTCACAAGACAAGCGCTATCCTGCTTCTGGGTACAAATGGATGCAATCAAGGCAGTTTCTAATCCATGATGACTGCAGATTTCTTTGAAGTCAATGGGTGTCCTGAGCATCCTCTTACAGGCTCAGCAGAGGGGATGTTTGAACAGCTTTCGAAGTGTAGCAGGCTTCCCACCAACTCCTACGAAGCTGCTGTACTTTTCTCATCTGTTTAAAATTCATGGGCTTCTGGCTTCTTAAGACTGCTTTTTCTCTTCTCTCATCTCTCTGTGTTCGTGATTCTTTCACCTTCAGTCAATAAAAGGAAATCCTGTGCGAATTGAAAAGCCTGTAGTACCCAGATGTCAGTTGGCAGTCACTATGCTAGAGTGTTCCTTCAAGTCAGTTGTTTTCAAAAGAGAAGAAAATTGTTCATTATAAGTATATTTAATAAAATCACACTGTTTTTGCTGGTTTGCCTGGGGTAGTGAATAAAAATGTGATCAACTTAAACATGGCATAACTTTTTTCAGCATTACTCTAAAACGTGTATTAAGCTTTTCATTACAGTCTTTCCATTTTCAGAGTTTTATATCACCTCCTAATTTACTCATTATAAGAATGTTACATGGAAGGTCTATGTTGAACCAATCAAATTTTATTTGCAGAAAAATGCTCTCCAGACAGCCTTTCCACCTGTTCAGGAAGACATGCAGTTTGCAAAAATTGTACTAAAAACTCCAGACCCTTTTGTTCAGAGAGAAGGAAATATCAGATTAGGGTTCTCTGTATGACAAGAAAAAAAATAGTTTAGCTTATGGACTCAAAATATTTTTTCAGTAATTATTTTTGTTTTAGTTCTATCCATATGCTTAAAGAGGGCAACAATTTCAGAAGCATTCATTTCAAAGTTCAATACATAGTGAGATAAAAATATTTCTGGATTATTTTTTGAAGTGCAATCTAAGTTAAATAAGAACATCTATTTCATAGTCCCTGTAAAGATTATTGTTCTCTATTTTTCTTCATTGTCCATTTACTTATTTACCTTCCTATATCTGTGTCTATATAGCAAGAACTTGATCCATAATGCACAACGTTATGCCAGCGCTTACAGATTTAATTCCTGTTTCTAAAAAATGGTGGAGGGAATTAGGCATATCCCAGACTGAAGTGAGATTGTAAGCCCTCTCCACTGAGTGACCTGGAAGAAGAACAATTTTTAATGGGGCCCTAAGCAACGAGAAGCATTTGAAAAAATTAAATGGGAGATAGTTCATGCAGTAGCCCTTGGACCAGTCCGGTCAGGACAAGATGTTTAAAACGTGCTCTACACCGCAGCTGGGGAGAATGGCCCAACCTGGAGTCTCTGGCAGAAAGCACCAGGGGAGACTTGAGGTCGACCCCTGGAGTTTTGGAGCTGTGGATACAAAGGATCCAAGGCCTGCTATACTCCCACTGAAAAAGAGATTCTGGCAACATATGAAGGCATTCGAGCTGCTTCAGAAGTGGTTGCCACTGAAGCACAGCTCCTCTTAGCACCACGACTGCCAGTCCTGGGCTGGATGTTCAAAGAGAGGGTCCCCTCTACACATCATGCCACTGATGCTACATGGAGTAAGTGGGTCGCGCTGATCACACAGCGGGCCCAAATGGGAAACCCCAGTCGCCCAGGACTTCTGGAAGTGATCATGGACTGGCCAGAAGGCAAAGATTTTGGAATGTCACCAGAGAAGGAGGTGACGTGTGCTGAAGAGGCCCCACCATATAATAAACTACCAGCAAATGAAAAGCGGTATGCCCTGTTCTTGGATGGGTCCTATTGTTTTGTGGGAAAATGTCAGAGATGGAAGGCTGCTGTATGGAGTCCTACATGACGAGTCTCTGACGCCACTGAAGGACAAGGTGAATCGAGCCAGTTTGCAGTAGTGAAAGCCATCCAGCTGGCTTTAGGTATTACTGAAGGAGAAAACTGGCCAGAATTTTGTCTCTATACTGACTCATTGATGGTGGCAAATCTCTGGTGGGAGTTGCTGAAGCAATGGAAGGAGAGCAACTGGCTGCACAGAGGCAAACCCATCTGGGCTGCCCCATTGTGGCAAGATATTGCTGCTCAGCTAGAGAAGCTGGTTGTAGAAGTCAGTCACATGGATGCCCACATCTCTAAGAGCTGGGCTACTGAAGAACATCTAAACAACCAGTGGGTAGATCAGACTGCCAAGATTGAAGTGGCTCAGGTGGATCTGGACTGGCAACATAAGGGTGAACGGTTTATAGCTTGGTGGGCCCATGACACCTCAGGCCATCGAGGAAGAAACACAGCATATACAGCTGCTCGTGACTGAGGGGTGGGCTTGACCATGGACACTGTCACACAGATTATCCATGAATGTGAAACATGTGCTGCAATCAAGCAAGCCAAGCGGGTAAAGCCTCAGTGGTATGGAGGATGATGGCTGAAATACAAGTATGGGGAGGCCTGGCAGATTGACTATGTCACTCCCGCAAACCCGCCAAGGCAAGTGCCAAGTGCTCATAATGTTGGAAGAAACCACCGGATGATTGGAAACCTATGCTGTGCCCCATGCCACCACCTGGAATACTATACTGAGCCTTGAAAAACAAGTCCCATGGTGACAAGGCAATCCAGAAAGAGTTGAATCAGACAACGAGTCTCATTTCTGTAACAGCCTCATAGACACCTGGTCCAAAGAACACGGTATTGAGTGGGTGTATCACATCTCGTACCACGCACCAGCCTCAGGGAAAATTGAACGGTACAATGGACTGCTAAAAACCCCTGAGAGCAATGGGAGGGTGGAACCTGCAGACACTGGGATACTCCTTTAGCAAAAGCCGCCTGGTCAGTTTACACCAGAGGATCCACCAACAGAGCTGGCTCTGCCCAATCAAAATTTCCACGTCCCGTAGAAGGAAAGAAAGTCCCTATAGTGCACATGAGAAATATGTTAGGGAAGACAGTCTGGGTTAGTCCTGCCCCAGGCAACGGCAGACCCATCCGTTGGATTGCTTTTGCTCAAGGGCCTGGGTGTACCTGGTGGGTAATGTGGAAGAATGGAGAATTCCGGTGTGTACCTCAAGGGGATTTGATTTTGGGTGAGAATAGCCAGTAAGTTAAATTGTATGATGTTATTCGCTAAATAACCCTGCCACAGTATGTCATCAGTACTATAGCTGCTATATGCTGTATCGATGGTATTACAGTAAGAACCATCCAGATTAATAAAGGGTGAACTTTGATAAAACCAAGCAAAGCACAGTGGTGATGGAACTAGACCTGGCATCAGCAGCTGGCACCCAGCCACTTCTTCGAGATCGACATCTTCAGCCCGCAGACCGTGGGCATAGCCTGTGCCAGGTACACCAGCCACGAGCTCCAGATGCAGCATGTGACCATCCAATACCACGTGTCATCTCTCCTGCCCTGAAAGACAGCAAGTAGAGATGAAGTCCAACGCCATGCATTAAGTGAACTCAACAGACATTTTAGGAGGATGATCCATAGGCTAAGGGAATGGTATCTGTGTGTGTATCTGTGTGTATGCTCATATATAAAGACAGAAAAAGTGATGGTAGTAAATTGGAAAGTGTTGACCATGGGCATGATATAGAAGGTAGAGAATAAGGGGTGGATAATATCCTGGGTTCAGCTGGGACAGGGTTAATTTTCACAAGCAGCTGATTGGCTGACCCAAACCAGCCAATCAAATGGGATATTTATACCATGTGATGTCACGCTCAGTATTTAAGTGGGGAGGTTGCTGAAGGAAGGGGATTTGCTTCTGAGGAGCAAGCTGAGCATTGGGTGGTGAGAACATTGCATGCTGTATATTCTTTTTATCAGTACTGTTGTTGTTATTTTCTTCTCCCTTTGCCGTTCTGTTAAGCTAGTTTTTATCATGACCTAGGAGTTTTACCTTTTCCTTCTGCTTCTCCTCCCCATCCCACCAGGGAGGGGGGAGGAGTGAGCAAGCAACTGTCTGGTTCTTTGTTGCTGGCTGAGGCAACAGTTGTAGTTGTCACACACGTGTGGGTAGTGATGGTTTTTATATTTTTTTGAGAGGGAGGGGGAGGCTGGTTTTCATACACTTTAGTACCTGTTTTGAGGCTTGGACAAAGAACCCATTCTGTTTGTGTGAAGTGCTATGTAAATGCCTGGCAAAACCAGACTGAAATGAATGAAAGACAACAGCTAGATTTGGACTGAGCAGACAGAGCGCAAACCCACACTGAGTTAGAATTGATCAGAAAGGTAAGGCTTGGTGACAACAACCCAGCCCAACCAGTGCGGAGTTTCTTCATGTGAAGCTGCTGGGAGAGTGGTTGAAAGAAAGCAATGAGGAGATGGATCTTTGGCAGAGTTTCTTGCAGGTGTAAGGTGCAGCTTTTGGGAAGGTGAAAAGTTACCTGTTTAACAATTTAGTCAGTTACTTTGTGGGATGTTTATAGGTAAAGTCAACATTCTGTTGCAGAAGACTTATTTTCAGTAATTCCTTAGCTCCAGGGCTAACTTAAGCAGGTGCTGTTGAAGAATCTTTTTCTGTGACACCTCCTGACCTATGGTGTAATACTTGTGCACAGCTGATCCGTGCTAAATTGTCTTTCTTTTTAAAAAATGCTTATTACAAACCTGGATTTTTTTTTCTTGGGTTCGTCTGGTTCATTCTGCACTTGAACAAATTCTTGTATGAGCAGAACTCGGAGGGAGCATGAGGATAGGAAGAAATAGTGAGGAACAGTTGGATGCTGCTGAAACCATCACTGCTGCAGAAGGAAAGGCTTGTTAAACTCCAGCCCAGTAGGTATCTGTAGGAAGGTTTTGTAAAGCTTTAAAAGAGAAGGTGAGCAATATGATGCAGCAGGTGATTTAGTTAGTGGAAGAAGTTTGAGAAAGCACTGACTTTACAAAAAAAATAATGTATCTTTGTAATAGTTTCCTGAGTGCATGTGATGGAATAAGATTGCTGTTAACAGAAAGTACAGAAAGTGAGATGCAGGATGATGATACAAAGAAGAGGAGCAGAGGAAGCTTAGCTTCAGGTATATGGATGAATCAGAATGTCATAAGAGTATGATATCTGGAATGTTTAGGTGTACCTTGGATTGGACAACATAAAAGTAAATAAAAAAATAATACCTATATAACAGGACAGAGAGATAGCAATTTCATTTTTGACTGTGGATATGATTATCCAGACATAAGGTATAGAAGCCACATGACTCCCTTCTATACCTCTCTCATTTCTTGGTAACTGCTCTAAAATCTGAGCATCAGGACTGAATGCAGTATGGCAGTTATGTTGCTTTCCATATGACCTTTAAAACCTTTTAGTGATTACTTTTCACACTATTTCTACACTCTTCAGAAGTATCTTTTTTTCTTTCTTGCTTGCTTTATACTTTTGCATTTTTGTTACATTGCAGCAGTTTTCTTGAATGATCCCAATTTACTGAAAAACTCAGATTTTGTGGCTGAACTATTTTCGTTGTTGTCTGTTTATCTTTGCTCTGTTTGCGGTTTTTATCACTTTACCTTTTTTTTCTTTTATCTTTTTTTATATTTTTTCTTTTGTAGAAAATATAAGGTGCTTGGGGAAAATATTTTATTTCAAGTAATGGATTGCCAGCCTGAAGAGGCTGAAAAGTTTTCTTCTACCTGAGAAATCATACCAATATCTAAATTGATTCTCTTGAGGCAGGTAGATAAATTGATTATGGCAGGAAGACATTTGTGCTGGAAATGCCATGTAGCAGGTGGTTAAAGCCTTTGATTTGATCAGTGCTCGTTAGGCGTGCTAAAAGGAAGGTAAAGCAGTAAAGCATCCTTTGGAGGGATTGTTTGTATTAGTCACCTGAATGTTGATGTACGTCTTTGCCAGCTGCTTCACGTTAAACTTTGATGTGCAGGTATTCTTCCATGACACTTCTGTTTTTTTGTAGCAGTGAAGATATTTTTATTGACTTTTTTTTTTTGGGGGGG
>Ga0065711_1046258_pt1 | contig 12988 bp, 10 predicted proteins | sample Hoacrofraction12_FD_59098 | JGI IMG/M metagenome (GOLD analysis project Ga0065711, IMG submission 59098) | Hoatzin crop microbial communities from Cojedes, Venezuela - Epithelial fraction 12 v2 (version 2) | ecosystem: Host-associated > Birds > Digestive system > Esophagus > Crop | place... | reverse complement strand
GATCTCCCCCAGCGCCGTGCTCCCCATGCTGCCGGACCCCCGCCCTGGGGTGCTGGCCCTCCCCGGGGCGCAGGGTGCAGTCCCCGGGGCCGGCAGCCCCCGGCAGCTGTTCATCCCTGCCGGCGCGTGAAGCGGACGAGAACATCGATTTCACGGAGCAGCAGCCGCCCCTGCAGAGCTCCCAGTGCGCCGGAAGCACAGAAAAATGTTGGGTTCAGCTCAATTCGAACCAAAACCAAATTAAAACCAGAGAGAAGGGGTCATTCCCAGCACCGGGAATGCTGGGGGGCAGCTGGGACTCAGGGGAGGCTGTGATGGGCATGGGAGACCCCCCCCCCTGTACCCCGGCCGGGTCCCCCATGCTGGGTACGGTGCCGGGTGGGAGCAGGGCAAGGGGGCCAGCGCTGGCACCTCGCCGCACGTCGCTCCGAGCATCGCTGCCAGGCCAGGGCGATGCCTGGTGTGGGCTGGGCACGGCGGGGCCGTGCTGCGGGCGGCTGGGGGCCGGTCTCCCCCCTGCCACGGGGCAGCGCCGGGCCGGGGTCGGCCTTGCCTGGTTTGATTTATAACAGCAACTGATGGCAAACAAAAAGCCCTTCACAGCAGCACGGCCCCGCTGCCTGCCGCCCGCTGCCAGCGGCACGGCCGCAGCCTCGACAAGGGGGGATTGTGCCCGCGCCGGTGTCCCGCACGGGGTGCACCCCTGCGCCAGCACCCTCCTTTCCTGCCCCTGGCCCCCCCGGCCCCACGGGCTGCTCCCATCAGCCGTGGCACCGCAAGGGGCTTGTGTCCCCCCCAGCTGCCACGCTGCAGAGGGTGGGAGCTGAGACGCGGCACGGTGCCCGGGGAGGGAGCACGTTCCCAGGGCCCCACAGACAGGACAGTGAGGGCACAGGGACTCGCTCTGCCCCATGCCCAGCTGAGGAGGGGTGACCCCCCTGGCCGGGCCCTCGGCCTCGCTCACGCTTGGGGCCCTGCAGCAGCGAGCACGCACAAGGGGCTGGGCGGTGGGGCACCCCTGCCCCTTCCCCCCGGCAGTAAATCACCCCCGCTCCCCTCATGAAAGGCCCGTGTATGCGCTGCCGGCGCAGGGAGCCTGCCTGGTGCCAACAATATTGCTCTTGGAAGGCAGCCGGGGCTGCGGGAACACAGCCGCCTCTTGTGCCTGGCCCCCGCGCTCGCCGCCGCTCCCGCTGCGGTGGCACCTGCGGCCAGCGCCAGTGTGCGCGGCGTGGCGGCTCCCGGGGGGCCGGAGCCCGGGGGGCTCTTTCCTCCTGGAAGTTTCTCTTGGCCTCCCCTGAACGGCTGTTGTTCGGGGCGCAGGCTCCCCAGCTCCCTGTACCCCGCACGTGCACGGGGTCTGGGGGCTGAGGACGCGCAAGCTCACGCCACGCGCTGGGGCGATGCGGAACCCCTGGCGCTGAGGCAGCGGGCCAGCCCCGCAGCGCAGGGGTCCTGTGCCAGGGCTCCCAGCTCCGTCCCTCCCTGCTGGCCTCGACACGCGGCGGCTTCCAGCCCCAGCTACAACCCGCTGCCCTCGTGTCGGCAGGGATGGGCCGAGGCGGGCAGGGGCCGAGCCGGAGGGGCAGGCAGCCCACCCTAGGCCAGGCAGGACGCTCTGCGGGCGCTGGGTCCCGCGCCGGAGGCAAACAGCCAGGCTTGGGGCAGCGCTCCCCGCCAGCCCCCGGTCTCGCCTGCCCATCCTTATCTCTGCTGGGAGGGACCGACGGAGCAACCCGGCCCGGTTAAGGTTTAACCAGGCGCAACTCGGCAAACATGAACCTGCTGCTCCCGCAGGGGAGCCGAGAAGGTGGGGCCCGGCGCAGGGGCTGCGGGACAGGGACACCCGGGCCCCAGGCTTTGGCTAAGCCCCCAGCGCAGCATGGGAGCACCCGCAGATCGGGGCAGTGAGGGTCAAGCTGGGAGCACACGGGGCTGGCAGCGCAGATCAGGCAGTGTCGTGCCTCATCCCTGCTGCGTCCCACCGTGCCAACCACGACGGGTAGCACCGGGGGAACGGGGTGCACGGGGCCAGGACGGGCGCTGCTCCCCTTGGGGTCACGGCCCACACCATGCGCTAGGCTGGACGCCATGGTGCCCACCCGGGGGCTGAGCAAGCAGGAGGTTTGCCCGGCAGCCCTGTCCCCCGTGGGGCATCCAGGGCTCCTCCCGGGAGCGGTGCGGCAGGAACGGGGCCAGCCTGATGCTCCCAGCCCCTAACCTCAAGCAGGCGCCTGGCGCTGCCTCCACATCTGCACCCGATTTCCTTGCTGGAGCCAGCGGGGCCACGAGGGATGGCAGCGGCTGGGGCTGCGGCGGGGGCTCGCTCCCCCCGGCTGAGGGGGGGACCTGGGGTGCAGCCCCCCGCGCTGCCGGAGGAGCAGTCGGTTCCTCAGACGGGCAGGCTCCAACGAGCTGGCGGCGATACGGGCAGGGGACGGCGATGCTTCTGTGGGGGACGTGGCTGGCGGGTGGCTCCGTGCCCTGCGCTGTGCCTGCCAGCCCGGAAAGCGCTGGGACTGGGCCCGGCGCAGGCAGCCAGAGCCCCGGCCCGTCGAGGTGCCGCCCGCAGAGGCCCCGGCAGGGAGGAGCAGGACGGGGCAGCCATGGCCACTGCCAGGCAGGGGCACTGGGCCGGGAGCACACCGGCACCGGGGTGCAGCCTGGGCACAAGCTCCGTCCTCCGGCTCCACAGCCAGGTTCCAGCTCCGGGGGTGCTGGGGCTCCTCAGGAGCAGCCCACCAGCAGGACGGGCAGCCAGCAGAGCGGGTGCGTCCGTGATTCCGGCACCCACCTCATCCACGCTTGGAGCACGGGGATGGGGCTGGCCCGGCCATGGACACTGCAGCCCCCAGCACGGCTGGCAGTGCGACCTGGCTGTGGCTGCCCTGGCATGGCTGCTGCCAGCCATCCTGCTGCTGGGGAAGGGGACGTGCCATGGTCCCCTGCACCTGCCCTGGGGAGCACTGGCACCCACGGGACAGCCCTGCTGCGAGGAGGGGACGGGGACAGCGAGGGACGGGCTGGCAGCGGCAGGCACGCTGTGCCGGCAGAGCCTTGCACCACGGGAGGGGGGGGACAGCCTGTGGGCTGATGGCAGTGCCACCCTCAGCGCCAGCAGAAGGCCCTGCACTGCTCTGGGGACAGCGGTCCCCCACGCTCTGCCGCAGCCCTGCCCACAGAGGAGCAGGACAGCCGGTACGGGCACCCGAGCCCACCTCAGCGAGGGCGCTGCCCTTGAAGTGGCAGCAGCAGAGCACGCCCGCCATGATGCCACTGCTGTGCTGCCACGGCACTGCCAGGGAACAGCCCGGTGTCCTGTGGCCATCACGGATGTTTTCGGCACAAGCTGCACGACAGCTTGCAGAAGTGCCAGCAGCCTCCCAGCACAGACTGTCCCGTCTCCCCTGGTGACTGCGGCGTGCCCAAAGCCACGCTGACTTGCCAGCGTGGCACAGAGGAAGGCACTTACCAGCTTTGTCTGGACCTCAGGGTGCCGTGGGATGACAGCGGGACCTCGGGGAGGGCAGACGGGAACACAAGCCTCCTGCCCCTCCCAAATATTTCAAAGGTGTCTGCATCCTGTTCTTTGCTTTGAAGTATGGCAACATCCCAGGAAGGGCTCTAGCAGAGAGACAGCACCCAAAAGTAGTAATAAACACTCTATTTGGAGAGCTTCACCTTAGGGAAACAGCAGATACATAAACACTGTGTACAGGGGAAGGCAAAACTGTCAGTACACAGACAGGAGTGACACACCAGACTGGGCAGTGCTGGAAATGGATCCCTCTCGGTGTTGATGCACAGCACATCTAGCGGGCACCTGCCCTGGTACGGCAGGACGCGGGCTACGCAGCAGAGATGGGAGCTGGAGGCCGTCCAGGGCTACCAGGTGCACAACATTTCCTCCAGTTCATCACAGCTTTCTGCTCATTGATCAGCTCGCAAGGTTTAGAAGGATTCCCTCTGCAGCAGGAGGCTAAGGCCAGACCTCAGCAGCGGAGAAAGACTGGAAAACATTAGGAAGGCGAACCCAGACCAGCAGGAGCCTGTCCTAAGGGAAGACGGCAGATTCTGTGCAGGGTGAAGAAAAACAAAGCTCATGCACAGCCTGGAGAGGGGAAGGGAAGGCACTCGCTCCAAGCGCTGAGATTAGCGCCCAGCCCTCTCTCTCTCCTTGCTTAACCTGACCAGCGTGCACACCGGATTTTGGAAGTGCCTCTACAGCCCGGCTCTCAGACCCGCAAGGGCGTCAGCTGCTCCCCTGGCACGCAGGGCTGGGAGTCAAGGGCCCCCAAGTGCCCTCCAGCAGCTGCCAGGGCCACGCAACGGGAGGCAGCAGCTTGGCTCAGCCCACCCTGGCAGCGCAGCATGCCCGGGGCCGTCACCCGTGCTCCCGCCAGTCCCACAGAGCCCCACCGGCCAGGCAAGTCCTCAGAGGGGCCGCATCCCTGTCCTTCTGCCCCGCGGAAGAAAAACAGCGGGACGTTCGCCACAGACTAGCAAAGCCTCGGCCCCACGGAGGCACTGACGCTGGGACAAAGCCGCGGGGTGCCCGACTCGAAGCGCTGGCACTGAACACGAGGCCAGCCCAACGCACACGGCTCTTGCAGTGGGCTAGCAAAGAGCAGGCAATGCCTTAGCTTAAGGCAAAACGTTTAAAGAACTCGTCCAAAGCGCACAGCAGCCTCAGCAGCCTGCCCTTCCTTCCGGGGCCTTTTCTAACAGATCTAGGACATTAGCACCATGAAGAGACCATCAGTCTTCATTTCCAGGTTTGAAATACACAACATCCCTTTTCCAGGACAATACAAATGTGTAAGAACTTTGAAGAGAGGGGTTCGGCAAGTAGTGTTCCAACGAAGGGCTAATGAAGGCAGATTTCCAGAGGATTCATGTAGCTTTTTAGTCAGCTAACGATTTGACCAAGTTATACCATAGTTTTCTGCTGTATCCAGACTTATTCCCCCTTTTCCCTTAAAACCCTCCTTCCCCACATTGTTTTGGTGGCAGGAGGGAAAACGCTGCATTTCCATGCAGACCCCAACAGAATTAGAGACAAACTCGCCCTGCTCTACCTTCCTCTGCTGATTGCATTCAGATCTTGGAGACCTCCACCGCTGCCAAGTTTGGCTGAGATTGGTTTAAGTCACAGGGGGTAAAGACACACACGGTGAATGATCACGTACACCTGTTTCCATAGGAAACCAGGCTAAACAGTTACTTCCTTCCTCGTGGAAATCCTCAGAGCAGAGGGCTGAGCTGTGTGGAAGCCAGCAGCTCCCACCCCTCTCGCAGCCCTCCGCTCCCGCCAGCAGCAGTTTGCACACCAGAAGCTGTCACTACTTGTTAGACAGACCCAAACAACCCAGCTCAGGAACCAACGGCTGCAGCACTGCGACAGGCTCCGATGGCAATCAGTGGCTCACGGAATTCTGCACGCGAACCTGACCAGAGGAGGCATGGAAAGAGATGCCACGCTGGTTACTCCCTGCTTTAGGCCTGCACAAAGCCAGGCAACCTGCATCATGTCCCATCCATGCTGCACAAGCACTGCTCGCTACGGTCTAGGAGCTCTCCTCCAGCAAAAGCCGCCTCTGAGCGTGGGATGCTGGCCCTCCAAGCGCAGGAATCCACTCTTTGCTCTGGTGAGGGAGGAGGTGGCCGCTACCAGCCTGTTGCCAAACCCTCCTTATACCAGATACACACTTCGTCTCACACCGCACCCACCTTCACAGGAAGCAATAACACAATGAAAACTACTCTAAGGGAGTGAAGTATTTGCTGTCTAGCAAGTCTCTTCCAGCTGGATCCTTTTTCTGACAAATTCAGTCCCCGTTCTGCTCAACGGGTGCACACAGGAGGGCAGGGCTTTGCTTATCCAGAGGGATAATGAAACCATTGTGGGCTGGCAAAGGATGTGCATTCTTGGGCCACCAACAACTCCAAGAACAGTGCTGCAACTTGCTCTAGAAGTCTTGGCTGAAATAACTGTAGCCTCCTGGGGCAGTTGACTCTTCCCGGACATACTGCTGTGGCGGGAACGGTCCGACAACTGGCACTGCTCCTGGCATCCTGGACATCGAAGGGAGCGAGAGGAAGAGAAGGAAAATAAGTCAGAAGTGCTCTGAAATCTGCCAGCTGCAATCATGGCTCAGCAGGCACGGCTGTCAGTGGAGCAACAGCCTCCTGTAGCCAAGTCAACAACCTGCCAGAAAAGCTTCCAAGTGCATCCTTGCCCTCCGTGCGTGTGTGTAAACAGACACCTTTAGCATGGCAGAATCAGCTACTGCACAGCTCAAGGACTGTCAAAGAGCTTCCATTACAAAGCAAGTATCCTGGCTCTCCTCCGACTGCAGAAGCTGGCCTGGAACCAGACTGAACGGCTGAATGCAGAAGCAGCTTTCTGCAAGGGGGTTGTGTGGTTGCAAAAACTCGGACAACATCCATATCATTAAAGGGAACATTTATACGTGTGTGTTGGGAACATCCTCAATGTTACCGTTCTAGGACGGGATAGTCACTATTCACTAATCTGATTATGCTGTTCAAGAGCTGAAACTTTCCTGGGTTGACAGCTGGAGCATGTGTCTTCCCATCAAGTACTCCAGGGAGCCAAATGACCACAGGGCTGTTATTCCACAGCTAGGCAACAAGAGATCCCAGTTTTTGTCCTGTCCTCTCTGGGAGACCTGGCTAGGAGTCTGTCCTCACTTCAGGCAGGGCTTCCTAATACCTCTCTCTCGTAAGATGCTCTCTAACCAACCCAGGCTCATTACTGAGCCTCTTTTAGCGAAGGCTTTGAAATTAGAGATCTGAACTTTGATGGTGTCCAGAACAAGAATTTTTGGTATTAATCATCTGGCAGCCTGAATTTTTCAGATTAATAATATATGCAGGGGATGACATTACTTAACTCACCAGCTGTGAGAGAGAGTTCAGGAATACAACCTGGGTTTCTGGAGCGTGCTGACTACATGCCAAATTTTACGACAAGAAACCCCAAGAGAGATTGGAACAGCAAGCAGATCTCCACTGAGCCAGTCTAATTAAATTCAAATCTCAGTTGTTAAAGAAACGGTGTTTAACATGTGTCAGGCTGGATGCGCTCACTGCAAAGGTCCACACGGAGCTGAACCACCAAGAACCAAAAGCAGCTGCAGGGCCCTCCGACTCCAGCAGCACCCCAGAGCTGGCTGCAGAGGGAGCCGCCGAAGCGAATCGCCTGCAGGACAAACACAGCGTGCTTGCACCACCCCTGTGGTTCTGCTTGGACGTCAGCTGGAAACACGCATTCAAAACTGCATTTTAAGTTATATTTACGCCATTGATTTGATCAGCGAGGCTGGAAACGCATTTAGACAAGAAAATGACTTACTGATTCTTGTGTTTGAAGCCACTGATGTGAGCTTGGTACTGCTCTATGGAGTTCAGCACGATGTTACACGTGCTGCAGGGGTACCCCTTCCCAGCTGAAACAGACATCAATGTTAGCACACACAGCTAGCCAACGACTTGGCGCCTGAGGTAGAAACAAGTGAGATAATCAATCATTTGATGTGTTAAACAACTGCTAAACAAAGACAAATAGCAAATCAATAGCCTGACCAGGCGGGGAGGTCACAGAATCCCACTACCCCACCATGTATCGGCCAGTCACTGTGGGAGAATCGCTAAGCCAGAAAAGCTTTCCTGGTCAGAACATGGGTTTCTCTATCTACAAAAACAAAGACACATTTCCTGTAATCATTTCACAATATCAGACATAGGAAAAATCTCAGCATTAGGACACCAAACCTGATGTTATATCACCTTTGCAAATCCATTTCTCTCCCAAATTCCCACTTCTCCCGATCCGCACATCTCATATCAGAGAGTGAGGGAGATACTTAATGTATAAGCTTGTAGTCTTTCAATAAAAAAAGTAGCCAGAGGAGATCACACAATGTCCAATTCTATAATGCAGCATTCTGCTAAGCCTTGCTGAGGTGCCAACTGAGAATATTAAGCTCTATCCTCAAGCAGTTTTGTTACAGTCACCGTATCAGTTAACTGCAAATAAAAAAAAAAAAAGTTTCCAACAATAGTTGTGGTAGCCAGATCAATGGTTGTGTGTAACATGACAACTCCAGCTGGAATGAAAGTTCGGGAGGTCACAGACACCAAACAGGCAGGCATGGCAGCACAGCTCAGCACAGGAGTCTCTAACAGGGGAAAATCCTGGAAATTGTCCTCGAGACACAGAGCGCTCTTCAATTTTGGCTCGCTGGGGAAGGGCTCTGCCTGGGAGTCTCGCAAAGAAAACATTTCCTTAAGGTGAAAGAGGAGACTCACCCCAGGGGTGCAGAGCAGTGTAATCACTGAGCAAGAAGCCCAACACACGACGTAGCACACATTTCCCCACCTGGCTGCTGCACCTCAGAGAGATTTCGGACTCTAGCGGGCCATTCAGCTCTCAGAACAAAGCTGGACCTGGGCGGGAAAGGCCAGAGGAGCTGTTACAGCCCTCAGGTCTGCCTCCCTGCACGGTCACGGTCAAGCTCCAGGTCTCTCTGTTGCCAATCTGGCAAACAGGTGTGTGCATGAAGTTGTCCAAACTGGACTGCTGCACCCCAAACCCGTAGCTCCTAGAGGAACTTTAAGCAGACAAACACCTCGGTGTGGTACTGTGAAGAACATGCATTCACCTGCTGCCAGGCAGATCCCAGCAGAGAGAAGCTTAGGGACAGGCATGGCTGCCAGCACACAGAGTGTGGCAGAGAGCAGGAGAAAACCTCCCCGACTGCAGCTCACCACATCCGAGCAGCCCTCAACTACAGTCCAGGCTCCGAAACCTCACCTGACCAGCTAAGCGCCATGGAGATGTGTCCGTAGGCACTCCGGTTCTGCTGGCACTTCACGGGGGACATCACTCACCCAGGCAAGGGCACTGCCCTCCCACCCAGCCTGCCTGGGCTGGGGCTCCTGCCACTGTCAGCGCCTGAGTCACACGAACGTGGAACCACTCACCAGGCCCCGCTAATTAGGTAAAGAGCAGATGGGTATCGCTAGATACCAAGCACCTTTTCCATCTCCCACATGACCACGCAATGTGGGAGAGGTATTACTTGGATAATTGAGCCTCATTTCTCACAAGTGGTACCAGTACCTAAAGGTGGCCTGCAAAGAATTAGAATAATTAATCTTCTGCTTGTGTGGGTTTTTACGACAGAGAAAGCCACCCTTGAAGAAGATATTAAGACGATTTGTCTGCTCATGATTTACCTCAAGCATCCAGCAGGTACTAGACTTCCTGGTCGAACAGAAGGCTGCTGGGAGGAACAAGGGAGTTTACTGCGAGCTCCTAACGCTTTCACTGGACTCCAAGGGCTTTCATCGCACACAAGTGCTCATAAGCAGCAGATCATAAGCCAAATGAGTTTAAACTCTGCCTGAAGTTCCTCCTTAATAGCTCTTTTTTTTTTTTCCCCACATTCCTGCTTGCTCCAGAGAGAGTTGCATTAGTTCGTCAGATGGAAGTGCCCACACAGAGGCAGAAAGGCATTCAGGGAGAAATCTCTCTGGCTTTCATGTGCTTTGAAGCAGCAGGTGCAGTTAAATGTATTTCTTCCATCTTTGGCTAGTCCCCTCTAAAGGCGTTTTTTAAGCATCAAATGCCACTTTTATCTTTCCATTTTGGATGCAATCCACCTAGCTAGGAACAGTACTGGCCAAAATCCCTGGATTATCCGCAGAGAGAATAAAAAGGACACGTCCCTGATTAGACAACTTTGCAAAACACAACCCAAAGCTTGTCACGAGTAGCTACAGTCCAAAACCTCTCCTGCTGCCAGGGGGTCACAAAATCAACCACGTCAGTCTTACAGTGTATAATTAAGATCCCTGTCACAACCAATTCTCCCCTGCTCCCTCCGCATGGGCTCTCTCGTCCAAAGACCTGTCAGACACATACCATCGCTCTCCCACCCTGCTCTGCAGCTATTTATCAGCCGGCTGCTGAGAACTCACCCATGAAGGACGATGCCGGTGCATCAGGGGTTCGGCCATAGTGTGCCATCAGCTTGTGTTTGGTCTCCTGCTTTCTGTGCTTCTTGCCTACGTAATGCTGTTTTGCCATAAGGGGGTTGTTGAAAGTGGCATGGCAGAGGCTACAGAACTTGTCTGGGTCGGTAATGTCCTTGTTCTCTTCGTTAGAAGACACGGTAGAGGTAGGGAGGGTAGCAGGATGTTTCTGTGCGGGCACCGCTTCTGCAGGGTGAATCCAAACTCTTGGTCAGTCACAGAACTCAGAGGTAAAACACAGTCACTTTATCACCCCAAAACATGCACTAAAAAAACCAACCCACCACATCTAAAACCCAAACCTAGACAGAGAATGTAAGACATCTAGATAAATTCACGTTGCTCCTACCTCTTCCCTTAACACTGCAGAACTGCAATGCGTGTGGTAAGGCAAGTCACAGTGGGCCAGAAAAACTGTCAGGGTTAAAAAAACCACCCAACAGATTTGCATATTTCTCCTTAGTGGAGTTAACATAGCCATAGCCGTATTCAAGAAACACCGGACACGAAGGAGCTTCCACCTAATATCATCACCCAGGAGAAGAAAGAGGGAGGCAGCCAGAACGCGAGTACAAGTCTCGGTGCAGCAAAGGCAGGCGAGTTTCTGGAAACGCTTGATCCTGAACTGAAGTCATGACAAATTGTGCCTGAGAAATAGCACGAACGGGACTAGGTCCGATGGAGTGAATCCACACAGAGCAGCAGCTCTCCTGTCTGACGCAGCAACCCGCAGCCTCTCGTTACAGGGTACCACAGACCAGAGCGAGGAACCTTCTAAGCAGCAGAGAGCTCCTCTCACACTGCAACAGAAGCTACGCACCAGACTGCTCGTGCGTGCATCCATTCCTTCCTAAAGGCTCTTCTCATACCCAAAAGCAAGGGCTTCAAAGAATAAAAATGTCCCATGGGCCACCCTGAGCCCCAAGGTGGCTTCGCTGTGCAGACAGAACCTAGCAAAGCCACAAAGACACTCCAGGACCGACAGTTTCTATCTAGAAAATCCCAGCTCAGAGCCAGCACAAGCTGCCGTCCTCAGGCGCATTCAGAGGCTGCGTTTCCCCTTCGTCCTGACTGGCTACAGCACCCCAGGCTCTCGGCTGCTCCTACCCGCCCCGGACAGAGGGTCTCCCTCTCCTCCCACTGGGCCTTTCCACCTGCTAGCAAAGGGATGGGACACACAGGCAGCTGTGCCGTGTTCTGCCGGGACTGTATCCCACCAGCAGAGCCATCAACAGCAGGTGCCATGGGAATAGCACAAGGTCAGGACAAGCACACGCTGATGCTTCCCAGCTACACCCTTCCAGCGCCCAGCTATCTGCAGCGCACAAGTCCCTGAGCCACGGAGGCTATAATCTTGAAATCAAGTAGCCCTCACGCATTTGTTCTATTGGAGTGTCACCAGTCATTTTGATCTCTGTAAGCTTTTAGCAAGCATCATATCCTGCGACAGATGTTTCCACAGCTTAACATCACGCTCCCTGAAGAGCGGCTCTCTCCCGGTCCTGGCACACAGGGATGGGTACAACGCTGCTGCAAGCTGTGTTTCTCCCAAACAAAGCCAAACAAAAAACCATTCAACTTTTAGCCGATGCCAGCCCACCAAGCAGGCTGCTGAGAAAAGCCGTGTCCCTGGAGGTGCACTGCTGGCTCACCCTGTTTCACCATAAAGAGTACACACATTGTCACAAGGGCTTACACTTGAGGTCCGATGACACCTCCAAACTTCTCTTCACCTTGAACAGCCCCTCAGCCCAACACAAAGGCGCCGCAGGCAGCCATACCTTCCACTTTGGGGGACTGCTGCTTCATGTTCTTGGCATGAGTCTTGCCCAAGTAGTGAGACGTTGCCACAGCTGGCGAGGAAAAGGTCATGTTGCAGATGGGACAACACTTGTTCCTGTCTTCCCCGCTGCTGCCTTCCTGCTTGCTGTCCTGTGCACACAGAATCACAGAGCGGCTGAGGCTGGGAGGGACCTCTGCAGGTCACCTCGTCCAACCTCCTTGTCACGAGCCGGAACAATAAGGCTTCGGGGTCTAAGAAAACAAGGTAACCAGAGAGATTTGGGTGTTCAGTTGAATAAGTGTGACTGAGTAGGACTTCCATGATGTGGCATCATCCTGTCCTTCACTGGAGAGTGTTCTTGCACCAGATTACTTTTTTTGATCTATTAGAGAACCTCTCCAGGCAGAGGGGCAGCCCTGGCCTGTAGGGGTTAAGGACAAGGTGAAGTTAGTGACTGCCAGAAGCAGAACAGGCAGCCTCTCAGTCTGCAAGGTGCGAACTGAGCAACAAAACCACCGTTATCAGCTGGGTCATCTGCAACATGATGCCAGTGGAGCAGGAGCAGGCAGCACCAGTCGTTTCTAAGCCTAACACTATGTGCAAAGGCATCCATCTTTATCCCTTACCCCCCCACACTGCAAATGCTGGATAGTGAGGGATTAAAGCTGAAGCAATCATAAAAGTAGAATCTGTTTCCCAAATAAGTCACGGGGCAGACAGATGGCTGAGTGGAACGCAGGGTCTTCACTGACCAACAGGCTCCAGCTACCGGCCAAGGAAAACTAAATAAGTAAAAAAAGGATTGCCCTTGAAAGAGAATTCCAGCAGACGGTCAACCCAACGGGCTCTCTGTGACACTAAAGGTTACGGAATGATGTTCCTGACAACTTGTTGCTCCTATTCACTTTTCCTTGTCCCTTCAAGCAAGACTACCAATGAAAGGCAAGGTGTGTTTGTTTAAATGGGGAAGACAGAATCACAGAATCACACAGAATCACAGAATGGTAGGGGCTGGAAGGGACCTCTGTGGGTCATCCAGTCCAACCCCCTGCCGAAGCAGGGTCACCCAGAGCAGGCTGCACAGGACCATGTCCAGGCGGGTCTTGAATATCTCCAGAGAAGGAGACTCCACAGCCTCCCTGG
>Ga0065711_1008353_pt1 | contig 12988 bp, 7 predicted proteins | sample Hoacrofraction12_FD_59098 | JGI IMG/M metagenome (GOLD analysis project Ga0065711, IMG submission 59098) | Hoatzin crop microbial communities from Cojedes, Venezuela - Epithelial fraction 12 v2 (version 2) | ecosystem: Host-associated > Birds > Digestive system > Esophagus > Crop | place... | reverse complement strand
CTTCCTCGTCGCATCCCTGCATGCTCTCACTACGTTTCTGTACTCTTCCCAAGTGGCCTGTCCCTCTTTCCACATTCTATGCACCTTTCTCTTCTGCCTGATCTCCGCTAGAAGCTCCTTGTTTAACCAAGTTCATAGATCAGTTCATCCTTGTTTAACCAAGTTCATAGGTCAGTTCATAGAATCACAGAATCGTAGAACGGTTTGGGTTGGAAGGGAGCTCATAGATCATCTAGTTCTAACCGACCTGCCATAGGCAGAGATACCTTCCACTAGACCAGGCCGCTCAGACCTCCATCCAACCTGGCCTTGAACACTTCCAGGGAGGGGGCAGCCACAGCTTCTCTGGGCAACCTGTTCCAGTGCCTCAGCACCCTCATAGTGAAGAATTTCTTTCTTATATCTAGTCTGAATCTATCCTCTTTTAGTTGAAAGCCATTACGCCTTGTCCTATCATTCTGTGCCCTGGTAAAAAGTCCTTCTCCAGCTTTCTTGTAGGCCCCCTTCAGGTACTGAAAGGCTGCCGTAAGGCCTCCCTGCAAAATTCTCTTCTCTAGACGGAACAGCCCCAACTCTCTCAGCCTTTCCTCACAGGGGAGATGTTCCATCCCTCTGATCATTTTTGTGGCCCTCCTCTGGACCCGCTCCAACAGGTCATGTGGGACAGTGTCAAATGCTTCGCAGAATTCCAGGTAGATGATGTCAGTTGCTCTTCCCTTATCCACCGATGCTGTTGTTGAAGGCCACCAAATTTGTTCAGGCATGATTTCCCCTAGTGAAGCCATGTTGGCTGTCATCAATCACCTCCTTATTTTCCATGTGCTTTAGCATAGCTTCCAGGAGGATCTGTGCCATGATCTTGCTGGGCACAGAGGTGACACTGACTGGCCTGTAGTTCCCCAGGTCTTCCTTTTCATCTCTTAAAAAAATGGGGTTATGTTTCCACTTTTCCAGTCAGTGGTAACTTCACTGGACTGCCACCACTTCTCAAATATGACGGATAGTGGTTTAGCAACTTCATCTGCCAGTTTCCTCAGGACCTGTGGATGCATCTCATCAGGTCCCATGGACTTGTGCATTTTCAGGTTCCTTAGATGGTCTCATAACTGACCTTCTCATACAGTGAGTGGTTCTTCATTCTCCCAGTTCCTGCCTTTGCTTTCTGTGACTTGGGCAGTGTGGCTGGAGCACTTGCCAGTGAAAACTGAGGCAAAAAAGTCATTGAGTACCTCAACCTTCTCCATATCGCAGGTTACTAGGTCTCTCGTTTCCTTCCAGAGAGGGCCCACATTTTCCCTAGCCTTCCTTTTATCGCTGACATACCTATAGAAGCTTTTGTTGTTGCCCTTGACGTCCCTGGCCGTATTTAATTCTATCAGGGCTTAAGCCTTCCTAACCTGATCCCTGGCTGCTTGAACAATTTCTCTGTATTCCTCCCAGGCTACCTGTCCTTGCTTCCACCCTCTGTAGACTTCCTTTTTGTGCTTGAGTTTGTCCAGGAGCTCCTTGTTCATCCATGTAGGCCTCCTGGCATTTTTGCCTGACTTCCTCTTTGTTGGGATGCATCGCTCCTGAGCTTGGAAGAAGTGATCCTTCCATATTAACCAGCTTTCTTGGGCCTCTCTTCCCTCCAGTGCTTCATCCTATAGTATTCTATCCAGCAGATCCCTGAAGAGGCCAAAGTCTGCTCTCCTGAAATCCAGGAGTCTTGCTGTGCGCCCTTCTCACTGCCCTAAGGATCTTGAATTCCACCATTTCATGGTCACTGCAGGCAAGGCTGCCTTTGAGCTTCACATTCACCACCAGCCCCTCCTTGTTGGTGAGAACAAGGTCCAGCATAGCACCTCTCCTCATGGGCTCCTCTATCACTTGGAGCAGGAAGTTATCACCAACACATTCAAGGAACCTCCTGGACTGTGTATGCTCCGCTGTGTTGACCCTCCAACAGTTATCAGGGTGGTTGAAGTCCCCCCATGAGGACATGGGCTTGTGCACATGAGGCTGCTCCTATCTGCCTATAGAGGGCCTCATCTGCTCTGTCTTCCTCGTCGGGTGGCCTGTAGCAAACCCCTACTGTTCTGTCACCTGGCCCTGCCCTCCCTTTGATCCTGATCCATAAGCTCTTGGTCAGCTCCTCATCCATCCCCAAGTGGAGCTCCACTCACTCCAGCTGGTCACTGACATAGAAGGTGACACTCCCCCCTCGTTGCCCCTGCCTGTCCTTCCTAAAGACTCTGTATCCTTCCATTCCAACACTCCAGTCATAGAAGCCATCCCACCACATCTCCGTGATGCCAATAAGATCACAGCGCTGCAGACATGCCCACATCTCTAACTCCTCTTGTTTATTGCCCATGCTACGTGTGTTTGCATAGAGGCATTGAAGTTGGGCTCCTGATGGAGCTGACTTACTGGCTGGAGTGGCTGGAGTTTCTTTGTGCTGCTCTTCAGGTGCCCTCCTGCTGACCTGTGATCCTTCTCCAGGCTCTGGGAATCTATTGCTGGCATTGGCATCAACTCATAGGAGTGGGATGGGCTGGGATTCCTCTACCCCGGCAACTTCACTTTAAAGCATTCCCATGGCAGTTGAAGTGTCATGGAGCACAGGATGAAAGACCTTTCCACTGACTTCCCCTCATGCTGTCCTTCGCACAAGGGCAGCAGGGCTATAAAGAGCTGCCCTCCTTAAATGGGATTTTATGCCTATTTAGTATTGGTGCAAATAAGGAAAAAAGAAAGAGACAAATTAGGAGCAGTCTGGTCCTGGACATACTCAGGAGTAATAGCCATGAGACCCTGTCACAGAGGGACTTTAATAAGTAAAAGATTCACACCGTGCCTTTGATGAGACAGAAATGCAGCCTACAGCACCAACACAAAGTTCAGTCGGAACCTGATACTGTTCACAGTTCGTTTTTTTCTCGAGCCTCAGGGAAACAAGCATGGTAGAATAGAGACAGAGTGTGGGGCAGAGCTGGAATCCTTCTTCCACTTACCATAGCATCATCAGAGAGCAAACACCAAGGAAAATAAGCACTATGATGATCCATGTATTAACTTCCTGCCCTCTGAAGTTTGCACTTCTCAAACCACCCAGGACTTTACATTCTCTACACAGTCTCCAGCCATTTAGCAATGGATGGCAAAGGAAGCTAAAGCTCTAATGGGATGAAGTGTCACAGACAGCTTTTTATTTAAAGAACTAGAGAAAAGAAAAGAAAATGGATATTTTAACTTTTATCTTGGAGTTCGTTAATATTCACACTTAACTGCTGAACTGGCTAAATTCTTTTCTTTTCTTAAGGACCTTTATAAATTTCATCATTAATAAAATCAGACATTCAATTAGCAGGGAATATCTGATTGCTAACTGAGATTTCCCCCCCAACAGTTTCTCTTTTTCACTCTTTCTAGTCTCTCTTTTTATTTTCCCCTCCTACCCCTGTGTAGGGTAAGGGGAAAGTGAAAACTGACTCCATTAACCTCTGTCATTACCTAAATCCATCTCTTAATTAATATGAGTTAATATGATTAATCAAAATAACGAGACAAACCTATTAAATTAGGGTGTTTAAATTACAAATGGAAGTGGTAAAGGCAAAGGGGTTGATAACAAATAGCTGCAGTCAGAGATGGGGTTAGCTCTTGAAATGATATGTGACAATCAGCAGAGAGAATCGAGAATGAGGGGAAATCACCAAGATCCACAGGAGAAAAATATTCTCCATGCACAAAGAATGATGTTGTTCAAATGCCTGGTAGCATTTTGGAGGATCGGGTGTGTTAAGATAATATTATAATCCCTTTCATGGTGAAATATAATTTAAATAACAATATGATCATCAAATCTTTCAGCTTGCAGTTAGCTTCCATAGGGTTGTGATGCCGTGATTCTCTGGTCTTGTTGCCCTCTTGGTGCCTCTTTATCTCTGTAGCTTGGTGCATCTGCCCTCCCAAGGCCGAGCTGTCTGGGGTAGAATTATTTAGGAATCTCTCTATCTTAGAGCTTTCCTGTCTTCTCAAAACAGCAAGTCAAGTTTGTCTAAGTAGCGTTATTTAGGAGCCTCTTTATCTTAGAGCTTTCCTGTCTTCTCAAAAAAGCAAGGACCTACTTTAGTTTAATTACAATCACTCTAGTAAGTGGAAATTTTACATTTATGGGTATCAGTTGTATGGTACAGATTTTGCCCATTTAGAGGTTCCCCACTAGCAGTTTCCTGGGAACTCCACAGCATTTGCCAGTCATATAAACACTGCCCCATGGAGACAAGATTGGACAGGTTATATATTTCTATAGTGGAGGCACGCATCCTGAGCAAATGCCTGCAGTCACAATACTCCATCTCCGACACTGACTTTGTTTGTGACCTCAGGCAAGTGCCAAGAACTCCTCTGTCTTGCCTGGCTGATTTAGATACACCATTCCTAAACATCATTCCATATTTTCTCTAAACTAGAATCTTAAAATCTAGCAAGGTCTGTCGTTGCGGTCCTCTGAGTGCTGAAGGGAAGTTATGCCAACAGTGACCTTTCCCCAAGAACTCACCAACAGTCAGAGTTTCTTGTCACATTTCCATCACTCAGATACTTGTTTGAACCACAGTCCTGAAATCTGTTTAACTCCCTTGTTACAGACCACCAATTAAAGTAAAAATAATGTCTCTGTCAGAGGTCACTGTAACAACAAAAGTGATAGTCATTTTGGGAGGTGATTATGTGGAGTGTGAAGTCTTCCCTTTGGAGAAATCCATTAGCAGTTTCTATTTCAGTCAAAACTATCACCAAAGGAAATAAATGTAGCACAGGACTGACGCAGATAGAAAACTGCGCTACAAACTGCTGCCAAAACAGTTAGACATCAAACAGGAAGAGGTGATGGTGTCAATAAACATTTTTCAAGCACAAGGAACCCCTAAAACTAAAAAGAAGCAGGGAGAAAACAACCATGTAGATAGCACATTTCAAGACTGACCCCATCCTTTATATCTTTAGTACATCATTTGTGATTTCTGTATAAAGTTGAGAGCACGCTAGAGACTGTGGGGTTAATAAAATACATAATTAATGAAGACACCTTGCAATATATGATTTATAGGCCACTTTAACTACCTTAAAAAGGCTGCAACTGCCCAGGAAGTGCTCCAAATAGCAAAAGAAACCTCTGCCTCCATGGCACTGCAATGAAGTGGAAGCATGAGGACAGTGGCACAAAAACAGGAGAGAAAGAAAGATCCAGCAGGAACTCAGCAAGGGAGGAATAAGCTCAGAGATGGCTGTTTAAAGCTGGCTAGCCAGAGGAGATGAGAGTAGCAGGAGAAGGTGGCACAAGAACCTTGTATTCATAGCCCCAAAACACCCTTTCTCAGCTGGCTTTAGACTGAGTTTTAAAAGTAGTTGGTGAGGTTATAGCTGTCAACAGTGTTTTGTGAGCACTGGTGCCTGAACCTTTGGCATCTAAAATGCTGTGGAAATTCAAGGAAAAGAGTGCTGAAGCAGCTAAGCAGGAACTTCACTATTAATTATAATCTCATATTGGGCATTATGCTTTATTTACTTTGCCCAGCTTTCTAGCTTTGTCACTGAAACAGGCAAAGATGCAATCTTTCTCCAGGAGGAAGCACAATTTCTCAAGTCAGCAATACCCAATTAATAAGGTCATGGACACACATAAAATAATGGGAAGGAAAAAAAGGGCACACAGAGAAGATTTGGAAAGTAGTAATAAACTGCAGTTGAGCCATTATTGCCATTTCCTTGTAGAACTTCAACATCCTACATTAATGGCTTCATAAGAAGACATACAATGAGTATTGAGAGTGATCACAAACATTCAAAGGAGTTTGGTAAAGAAGTTTGGAAAGAGCATTTCCAGAACACCATGTGGAAAGGCACAAGTGTTTGGATGCTGAGGGGCTGAAAGGCAATAGGATGAAACAAAAAGATGATCACAGATACTCCATGCTTGGGAGAATGATTGGGAGCTACCAGAGTGCATAGTACAACCAGTGTCAGTCAAACACAAGGTGTTTTTCAATGGATGAAGTGAACAAATAAGTAACATTTTGAAATGCTCATTTCCACAGAATTGACATGATGCTCATGTATCACCAGATAATTACCACCTTCTTCTCAGCCCTCTTGAAAGGCAGCACAACCGTAGTGGCAAGGTGCTATTCCATGTCTATAGCCAATACCTAGCTTAATAGACACATTGATAAAGACTGCAGACACACAAATTCATGGTAGAAAACCAAAGTTTTTCATTGCCATATCCTGCATTTCTGAAAAACAGTGTTCTAGAGCCATACTTGGGACAGCACTATTTCTCACATTTTTAAGTTAATTTCTCTTCCATCAGGCACAAGCAGGTTACAATACAGTCCTCTAGCAAGGACAACCTTCTAGATGGAAGGACCCAAACAATGTAGATGGCATCTGATAGCCAGGCCTACTCGTTGACACCTACTTCTGAGTGACAGATGTAACATGAGGAAAAGAATGAAAGTTCTCTTTAAAACAAAAGCATAACATTAATTTTATTGTCTCTGGGCAGAAAATGTGCTAGTATGTTATTGTCCCTCTTTGGTGGAGGGTTGACTCAAGTTCTTAAAGTATAGTTTGGATGCAAGAGGGATTTAATTCCACCTCTGCATGCACAAGCCAGCAAGGATTCGAATCCCATAGCCAATCCTCCCTCCTCACACAAAGGAAGCACCTGGGACAAGAAACTCGTCTGGAGCCAGCCTGTGTACTATCAAGCTGAGGAATAACCACATTCCTCCCAGTCCCCTGTCTTCTCCTACACTGCTACGGCCTGCTGCTTGAACAAGAATCTCCTTGGATGGCAGTCACCAGGTAGCCTCGTCTCAATCACCTCTAGCAAGTGTCTATTGCCCACCCTGAAGCAGGAAGACTCCTGTTCTTAATATTTATCATTCGTTTATCAATTCATAACTCACACAAGTGTCCTGACCTTTGATTCCCAATAAATTTTGGTCCTGTTAGTGAGTTCTCCCTCTGGATTAGGATTTCTGCGTGTTACCAAACAGCAATTAGCTGCTTAGGTTGTTCAAACTGATTCTGGACGGTGTGCTAACACAGCACAGGCAGAAGCGCTCTGATTTTGAAGAGGAAGGTTTAAAACACTCCACCCTAAAGCCTCATTCAGGGCCATTCAGACAAAGGCTGTTGCTGACTAGGGACTTTATTTTTCATTACAATTTATCAGATGAGCAGCAAGCAAAGGACGCAAACACCTGTGGTTTAGGAATGTCTTCATTAAGAGGAAGTACTTAAAGAAAATCTAGCTTCACTTCACAATGTAAGTTTCAAAATGCTGTAAGTGTGTAGGCACAGCTGTGAATCTTGTTCACTTTCACAGAAGAGCAATAGAGAAGAGGGGAAATGGAAAAGGTTGCTGTTCCTCACTAAAAAAACTGGCAAAATTGAAAAGTTTACATACAGGTGCTGCGACCAATTCCCACTCCCTCTGTTTCCTTAGAAGAACAACTTCAATGTCAGATTTTCAGACTTATAAAACCCTCTGCTATTTGTGCTCAACCTGGACAACAGACAGCAGATATCTTAAATTTCAGATTAAACTTTAGATTTATAGGATCTAAAGCTGGAGTCAGGAGGTAGGATCACATTTCCCTTCCTGATATGCTCAAAAATTTTCCAAAACTTCTGCAGTTTCTTTGCAGAAACTTCACCATGCAGCTGGCACTGACTGACCTGTTACCCAAAAGCCCTGAATAGCAATCTGGAAAAGAGCAGCTTTGTCTTGCTGCCAGTCATGCCATCCCATCTAGACTCTGAGAGTTCAGCTACATTCCCTCTGCTTCCTCAATTAGCAATAGAAGACTATGCAGTGGAAACCTTTAACCATTATATGGATAGTGAACAAGCCACAGAAAGTTCCAGGCCTGTCTCCTATAGGCCACCTGGCTTTGCAAGCCCCACCAGGAGTACAAAGCAGTTGGTAAGGAAACTCAGCAAAATCTTGCAATACACCCAGGAGTGTCTCTCAGAGAAAAGGAAATATTGTCAGAGCCAGTTGTACTCCTTCAGAGTTATTACTTTTAGGAGTGCCAGAGGACCCTCTGCATTCATTTCTTTAGGTTCTGTGATTGCAAGTCACTGCAGTAGCTTCTAATTATCTAATGGTCTTTTCAAGCCCTAGCTTCTTTGCCAAGACTACTGTCAAGGGGGCCAGTCAATGCCAGCCATGATTCTGATCCAGATGTCCACTGGCAATAGACTGGGACAAACACACTCCAAAGGCCAAACAGCTATTTGAGAATGCTTTCCAAGCAGTAGTGGAGCTGGATGAAAACCAGCACTGTAGAAGTGACCTTGCACTTCCATGAAGCAATACCAAGTGTCTGGAAGGAACAAATCCTTCCAGTCACAAGTAAGAACAACAATAATTTTAGGAAGTGGAAGGTGGAGAATCAAAGATCTACTCAGATCTCTTTTGAGAGCACTGATTAGCAGCCCTGGTCCCACTGAGGGGGAGTGGCCATGTATCTGAAACAAACAGCCCTAGGAGCTGCTCCAAAACAATGGCACTGAAAACAGGAAAGGAAAGCAAATGTAATGGCAGGACTTGCTTTCATATAGGCCCAAATCCCAAAGTTCACGTCTGTACATGAAAGCACCACACATCAATCAACAGCTCAATTCCTCCTCCACACAGAAAGGAAAAAGGCAGAAGAAAGGGTGTGCGGCCTTTTGCAGGCACACACTGCATTCGGGAGAGAATGATGCAAACTTGCCAATCCTCCATGTGATTCCAAGTAAACTCATTTGACACATGCTGCAGCCCAAATAAGGAAGACACTTGCAAGAACTCAAAAGAGAGACATGGCTTAAGCACCTGCCACAAGTCTGCCCATTCTTGGGCATCTGTCTAATTATCTCTGTCTAATTATCTCTGTAACATCTCCCTCTCTATCTACTTGTCAGCACCTTGTCCATAGAACTGCTCATGGGTTTTTTTTCCTTCTGTCTTTGGCATAACCAGCTTTGTTGGGAAATACTAAATTTATTGAAATCTGCATGTCTTGCAGGAACTCACTGTCCTGAGGAAACAATTTGCATTGGGCCACACAGAAGCCTGCATGTAGAAAGAGACCTACATTAAGATATGAGAGATTTCAACCAAAGTTCCTGGTCTACTTTTCTGGACCTAAGACTTGAACTTTGCTCCTCCCCAGCATCGTTAAATGCCTTGATTGGTGTAGTTTCTTCTTCTGGGAACAGCCTCTCCTGTTGCAGCTCTTTTACTCTGTATGAATTAATAAGTGCTTCTTTGGCAAGGGCTCAGTGCTACAGCTGCTACAGAACTAGCCTGTGGAAAAGCACAGATCAAATCTGCTCCAGTAAATATCTGCAGTATCCCACATAAGAATCCTGACCACTTGGATACTGTCTATCCTACAAGGCAGCGATTTTTCTTGCCCTCTGACAAAGCTTCATAGAGTCCTTGTTTAATCACATGTGGGGCAGAAAAAAATATGAATAGCAAAATAATTCATTGGATTTGAGAAAATGAAACATAGCTGAGAAAGTCTTGGTCGACAGAGCCTCTGATAGGCTTTGCTTTCTTTTCTTGCCAACTGTAAAGTTGCTGTAATCAGGCACTGGTCTGACCTGAGCTTATAGAAGCCTTTATGAGGCCATTCCTCCTGCTTGCTCCAGGTTCATTAGCAAACAGCAAGAAAAAGCTGCCACTTCTTCCAGCCAAATTAAGATGAAAAAGGAGGGCCAATGGGAATAGAATGATCTGAGAAAGGCTTAAAACATTAATGCTATTAAATCAGTGGTAGTACCATTACAGATAAAGAAGGCAAGGGTAAAGGGCACAAAGTGGTTGCAAGGGTCACTGACCCTGGCCACAGCTACTGTGGGAATGTAGGGGTACTGCCAGGAAAGCAGCACTAGTATTTACAACAGGATTGGCTGTTGCCTCAGCTCAACGAATCCAGCACAAAAAAGAGGAAAGGACGTAAGCCCATGTCCTTTATGAGCAAGAGGCAGGATGGTGCTGCAGTTCTTTCATGAGGGGGACACGTTAGTTTCTGGGCATTCAAAACAGCAGCTTTGGCTGCAAAGGGTTTTGCTTAATCTTCTGAAATCTTCTAACAGGAAATCTTACTATAATGATCTCCCCTCAGGTCCTTAGCACTGTTCTTTCTCCTCCTTGTATCTCATAACTTCCTGTGCCTGTTTGCCTGTCCCCAATCTTTGCCTATTAATTTTCATCCAAAGCCTCTGAGTATTTCCAATATTTCCCCTCTCTTGAATCTGCAAACGCATAGGTGCAAAGAAGGGGAACACAGCAGAGCTTTTTCCTACTTGGACATACTGAGACTTCCTTAGCACCGGTTTTCATTTCCCAGGGCTTCTACCAGTAGAGAAGGCTAGAAATAGCCTACCTGCATTCTGGGTTGAGGAAGAGGGACCTAGAGCAGTATGGACCAAGCAAAGTCTTCAAAACAGTCAGAAACTGTGGGTGTAGGTTGAGGGGCCAGAAAAGGAGATCAAGATACAACAAGTTGGTCTGACTTGACAAACTGGCTGAAGGAGGCAGGTGGGAAATATAACCTAGAGTTGTTACCAGAAGCCTTCTTCTCATGGCCAGAAACACACTCATGGCTTGGGAGAAGAAGATGGAAGAACAACGGGTTCTTGCAAGCTATATAAATATACAAAGAGAGAGAGAGTATATACATATACACAATACATCATCTGGTCATCCGGTTTGTTCTTTTTGAATACTGGCAAAGAGAGACACAGCAGGGTTGCATATAACCTCAGTATGATGCGAGGACAAAGATGATGCTTAGTCAACAGGAATCTCTTCAGTATGTTCACAGAGTCATAGTTAAGGCCAGAAAGACCATTTGGATGCCCTCCTTTATATTTCAGACCACAGAATTACACTTTGAGCACAATGGTAATGAGTTGAAATTACTCTTTCATTAAGGCACTGGATAGATGCTGAGGATAGGATATGCAAAACGAAAAACTTCCTTGCTAGTCTTTCCAGTATTCAATTGTTCTTCTATTGAAAGAAATGTACCTTATTTTTAATATAAACTACACGAGCAGTTTTAATATAAACTGCTCTAGCTTCCAGATTTTGCTTCCTGTTGTTGTGAAAGGGTCCTCTGATCATGGTGGTGAAAAAAGTGCAAGTGGCATTGTTTTCTCCATGAAGGTACTTCGACACAATGTTACTTACCAATGTTTTTGAAACAAACAAACTGAGCTCTGTTTGCTCATTCCAAGTCATCTTGGTTCCTCTGCTGTGGTCTCTTCAGTTTTTCTACCTTCCTTTAAAAACTCTGTACTAGAGCTATATGCTGTATTCTATAGCAGTCTGTCAATGTCATACATGTAGGTTAAAAATCACTCCCACTTCCTGCTCCTGTGGTCAGCTCTGAGGAACACAATAGCCTTTTTTCCAATATATAGCTAGGAATTGGAGGAGGACTGCGAGATACAGTACTTGCTCCCAAGTGTATTACTTTGTATATGACTGCTAATACATGTTTTGTTAGAATTAGCTTTCCTCGTGATGCTAATCACTTCATATAAAGTTTTTCTCATTATTTATTACTCTATCTTGTGACATTGCAAAACTTAAAACTTAGTTACGGTTTATAGCTACTTTGAAATTGTGGACAAACCTGATGAATAGCATTGAAGTTGGTGTCAGTTCTTGCCAAATTCCCTGGACGCTCAGTCAGCGATACTTCCCACAAATGATGCCTTTGAGCTCTCTTAGCTAACCGGTTCTTAATCCATTTAACAGACACTTTACTGATATCATGTAATATTAAAATTTTAGCCAGACTATCCTGCAGTACTAAGTCAAATGCTTTATGAAAGTATATCACATCTACACAACTGCCTTTAACAATCCGTTCTTTGAGATTACATTCTTGAGATCAAGTTTGTTTGACAAGACCTAGTTTCCATAAAGCTATGTCGACTGGCATTGATTATATCACTATTCTTTAGCAACTGACTTCCATATCAGATTTTTCATTACTCCCTCGTTCTTTTTTGACTTTTGGCATACAAAGGCAGTGCAGGATGCAATCACAGCATGGTTGGGAATAGGAGAAGTGCAGGAGAAGAGATGTGTAGTGATGTAGTCATTCCCAAAGGCACCACCAAACAGTAGTAACAGAAAATTACACCCTTCCTAGCTGGCTTCCATTCCATATCCAGAGTGAATCTTCTCCAGGTGATCTCACAGTCCTTAAAATAGCAAAGAAATCTCCAAATGGAACAAAAGCCAATATCAGTAATTCAGAGATTTCCTAAGACCCTTGACTTGCTTATTTAAAAGGGCTTTCTGGCTGAATGGCAGAACTCAGACGGCTGTCATCAGTGGCGCTGAGTCTAGTTGGAGGCCGGTAACTAGTGGTGTCCCTCAGGGGTCAGTACTGGGCCCAGCCTTGTTTAACTTCTTCATCAACGACCTGGATGAAGGGACAGAGTGCACCCTCAGCAAGTTTGCTGACGACACAAAACTGGGAGGAGTGGCTGATACACCAGAGGGCTGTCTGATACACCAGAGGGCTGTGCTGCCATTCAGCGTGACCTGGACAAGCTGGAGAGTTGGGCAGAGAGGAATCTGATGAAGTTCAACAAGGACAAGTGCAGGGTCCTGCACCTGGGGAGGAACAACCCCATGCACCAGTACAGGCTTGGGGTGGACCTGCTGGAGAGCAGATATGTGGAGAGGGACCTGGGTGTCCTGGTGGATGACAGGTTGACCATGAGCCAGCAGTGTGCCCTGGTTGCCAAAAAGGCCAATGGGATCCTGGGATTCACTAGGAAGAGTGTGGCCAGCAGGTCAAGGGAGGTTCTCCTCCCCCTCTACTCTGCCCTAGTGAGGCCCCATCTGGAGTACTGTGTCCAGTTCTGGGCTCCCCACTTCAAGAAAGATGAGGAGCTACTGGAGAGAGTC
>Ga0065711_1009849_pt1 | contig 12990 bp, 25 predicted proteins | sample Hoacrofraction12_FD_59098 | JGI IMG/M metagenome (GOLD analysis project Ga0065711, IMG submission 59098) | Hoatzin crop microbial communities from Cojedes, Venezuela - Epithelial fraction 12 v2 (version 2) | ecosystem: Host-associated > Birds > Digestive system > Esophagus > Crop | place... | reverse complement strand
CAATGCCCCCGCTCACCGTGATGACGCCTTTCTCCTGCATGCGGCCCGGCGTGTCATGCAGGTCGGCGAAGTGCACGGCCACCTGGTAGTACATGGGCAGAAGGAGCTCCTCCCGGGCCTTGAGCTGCTTCTCCAGCTCCCCGCGCTGCGCCTCGGACAGCTCGGGGGTCCCTGTGGGACACACTGTGCTGAGGAGCCCACCCGCCGCCCTCGTGGCGGGCTCCCCAGGCCACCGCGGGGTCTGAGCTCTGCTCTGTGCTCCCACCCCAGCCACCCCAGCAGGAAACAGGGCACCCAGCGCTGCGCCTCTTTGCTTTGGCACGTTCACACCCCTGCCCAAAGGCCATGGCCACGAAAGGGCTGCACCGTGTTCAGTGCCTGCTGCAAGAGAGGAGGGAGGTGGCGTTGGCAAGGACCATGTGGGACCGTCTTTTAGCAGGGTGAAGGGGCATGGGGGCAAGGACCTCCCAACTCTCTGCTACCAACGCCCACAAGCCAAAAAGGCCTTTCCCTTACCCAGCTGCTCGACCAGCTTGGCGTAGACCGTATCAATCCTTCTCATGGTCTTCACCAAATCTTTCTTCCTGAACTTGATCTCCACTGTTCCTCCAGGCTCCAAAATGCCTCCTCTGGAAGGAAAGTTTGGTAAAGCAGGGACTGCTCTGCATGGGAGAATAAATCCTGGGACAAGAGGTCCGAGGCAACTCTCTCTTCTAAGAACCAGGGAGAGAGAAAAGCTAAAAGGGTTTTGCTTGCAGTCTGGCATTCTTGCCTGTCCTCCCACTCCTTACAGCTTGCTCCAGTGTGCATTAATTCAGGTTAGAGAAAAGGCCTCCTGCCCCCAGAACCACGTTTTACTCGCCCGCAGCCTTTGCTGGGTGCAGGAAGATTTCCCCAAGGAGACACCTGCCACTCTGTGAGAGCCCTGGAACTTTTAGCTGATGGCTTTGATTAACTAAAGGGTAAAAAATACTCATCTCCAGGAACCCGAGGTCTCTGCCAGCAGGACTACGACTCTGCAGACACCATGCACGGGCTCTCATTTCTCTGCCCATGGGCTGCGGAGGATGCACAAGTGTTTTGGATGCTGACCTGCTCTCCTTGTCTGCGTAGAGCTCCACATACATGGGGTTGATGGTGGAGTCGATGACCACCCAGGAGCCTCCCCGCAGCTCCGCGTGTGGTGGGATGTAGACCAGGACAGGCTGCTTAAAATCCCGGAGGCTGTCGACAATGGAGGCGCCGAACTTCAGCATTTGGTCGTACATGTCTGAAAGCCAAAGGGACTCGGTGGCTGGGCGCCCCGACTGCCATGGGCCAGGCTATTGCCCCTTGCCTCCTCCTAGCAGCCCAAAGCCACCTCTCCGCTGGAGAGACCAAACAAGCACCCAAAAGCAGCCCAGCAGGAAGCCACCAAGCCCTGGGACCAGTCCTGTTGATGTCCCGTCACCTCCCCAGCCCGACCCCACATCTCACGTGGTGCGGGCAGGACCCTGGCAGGCCAGGTCAACCCAGGACCCAGGGGGTGGCAGGAGTGCTGGCAGCACAGCGTGGCACAGGGATCTGGGCACCCCACACACGGGTACCTTTCATGCCGCTGGAGAAGCCTCGCCAGTTGGCGAAGATCATCAGTGGGAGATGCTCCCGGTTGAAGTCCCGGATAGCCTGGGCTGTTTTAAAAGCAGAGTCTGGAAACCAGACCTGCCCAGCCTGCTGGATGATCTGGAAAAGACAACGAGCAGCAGCTCTGAGACTGGCATTGGTGCTTCCCAGCAACACTGCACTGGAAGGTCAGCAGCACGTGGTGTGAAAGAGCTGAAAGAAAACTGACCCAGCACCCTTAATTTGATTTTCATTAAAGACTGGTGAAGACACGCCAAAGGATTACGCTAAGGTTTTTCTCCAGCCTCCTCCCGGCTGCTGCCTGGCCGCACTAAGGTCTCCCCACGCACCTTTGCCTCCGAGTCCGGGTTGGCAGGGTCCGCAGGTATCGTCACCTCCACGGTGCGGGTCTCGACGGCGATGACACCCACCGGGAGACCTCCCAGCCTGCAGCGAGGCAGGATGGCCTCAGCAGAGGCCAGCTCCCCTCCACGCTGCTCCCCAGCCCCACCAGAGAGGCGTTCCCCTCCACCACCCCAAAAGCAGTGCCACGGCCAGGGCTCAAGTGCGCTTGGCCATGGACACAGGCCCTCCGCATCGCTCTCCACCCTGGGGCTCCATTCCTTGCTCCTGGTAGTACCTTGCTCTGCCGACCACGACCGTCTGAGCCCATGGCCTCATGATCTCCAGGAAGCTGCCCTGGTCAAAGAAGCCGCTCTGCCAGGTCCCCTTGAGAGCTGCAAAGCACAGGAAAAAGCAGAGCGGCGCAACAGTGAGCACTGAAGGGCTGCCTGTGCACCGACACACGGCAAAAAGCACCTTCTGCACCGGGATGGGGGGTTTGGAGCCGCAAGACACGTTCGGGAGCATTGCTGCAGAGGTCTCAGGTTGCCTTCACTCACTTGGATGAGGTCTCCCTGCCAGCATCCACCTGGGGTCATAGGGGACTTTGGAAGGGACAAAATCAATTTCTCTTTCGATGGGGTCGTTTACGGCAGTGATGGGCACCGGGCTCTGGTTGTCCTGCGAGGGAGAGCCCCGAAGGGCAGGTCACCAGCCAGGTACGGGGTCACACCCCGCACCGCCATCCTGCAGCACCCTCTACCTTGGGTATGTACGAGAGCCACTGCAGGATGGTGTAGACCCCCTCGAAGTCATCCTGGACGGTGACGTGGGAAACGCCGTTATTGTGCATGATCTGCACGCCTCCCAGCTGGTTATTGGAGGTGTAAACTTCACGTCCCAACACCTAGCCAGAATTAGCAACAGAAACACGGATCAGTCTCTGCTAACACAGGAACCACCCCTCCTTGCTCAGTTTGTGAACTTGAACTTCTGCACAGGCACGTTCGCTCTGGTTCGAGGCTGAACTTCCACCCCTGCCTACCAGGCTGAGGTTAAAGCAAAAGGACTCTGCTTTACACAGCTGAAGAGACCCACAAGTGCATCAGTTTAGCTAAGTGGGTTTTAAACCAGCTCCAACCAGTGCAATCCTGCCCAGAGATGGGTCCTGCCCCTGGGACCGGAGCCAAACAGTCCCCGTGGCAGCTCTGCTGTCCGGCCCTGCCCTGGGAGCGATGCACCGTGAACCCTGAAGCAATACCAAACACCTGCGAGGTGGCATTCCCTCCATCCTCAGTGTGACAAGCCCAGCTGCGGTTCCCCTGCATTTCCTCCAGACATGGAGACACCTCCCATGAGGTGCCATGCAAGGAACTGCCACCTCTTCCCATGGGACAGGGAAGGAGCCCACGCGTGTGGTGGCTTGCGGGACAGTGGCGGGGAGGACACGCGGCCGGAGCACGGTACCTTATTGAGAGCCGTGACGCCAGTGAGGATGATGTGGGAGTTCTCCACCTGGATGACACGCTGGCCCAGCCTCACCAGGTACGCGCCGATCCCGATGGCACGGCAGGTCACCTGGGCACACACACAAGGACACGTGGAGTTACTGGGGAGAAAGGGCTGCAGCACAGTCCGTGAGCGCCAGGAGAATGACGGTCCCCAGCTCCACAGCAGTTACACCAGGTCACTTGCTGTTGTTCCCCCCATGGTGACTTTAAAATGAAGTAGGAGAGAGAGATGGAGCTGAGCAGGGGAAGGGCCCACGGCTGTACCATGCTGATGGTCACTATTTCATCGTAAGCACGAGAGGACTCCCCGGCGATGGTACCAGCAGCTCTCAGGTTTTCCACCCCAAATCCATTGTCCTTCCCAATGATGTCCAGGAGGACGTACCTGCAGGGAATGCAGAGCCGCGGTGGTGTGGGCAGGACAAGGGGAAGCACCCTCTTGTGTGCCGTGTCTGGCAGGAGGCTGAGCCAGGACACGGGAGCTGCATCCTGGGGGATGCAGGGGAAGGCTCAGACCAGCTCTGCACACCCCGAGGGATAGCGGGGCTCACCTGGACTCGCCCCCTTCCTCCACGTGCTCACAGTGCACTGAGTTCATGGCACTGATCCTCGTGTAGTCCTGGGGAGTCAGGTACAGGTACTTGAACCCCTGAAAATAAAGAGAGGAGCATGAGTTGTGGAGTCCCCCGTGCACAGCTCACATGGGACAGAGTCCCTCTCCATCCCCAGCCCAAACCCGTCCCATGCATCAACAGCAGCTCAGGGACCAGGGCTGGACAGAGCAGCCGTGCCAGCACAGGCGTCTTTGTCTCCATCCCACCAGAGAAAGCAGAGGGAACTTTCCCCGTGGTGCTGGGTGCAAGTGTGGGCTCACATCCCGGCATTGATCCCACTGTTTTATCTCCCGGTTTAGCTCTGGTCCTTCCCCAGATAAGTGCTCTGTGATGGCAGGAGGAGAGGTGCCCACGCACCTTGTAGGGGTCCTCAGGGTCCACCCAGGCCACCTGGAACATGTGCTTTATCTCGTCAGCAAAGCCGATGCGGGCGCCGCTGTTGGCAGCGATGTAGATGCGGGGGATGCCTTCGGCCCGTGCCAGCTCCGAGGCCCGCAGGAAGACCAGGTCCTCCTCCGGACCAAAAGAGCCGATCTTGTGTGTGATGTCGTTGCAGATGAGCACGATGTCCCGGCCTTTTGGATACTCAGGGGTCTTCAGCTTCATTTTGAAAGCAACCATCCCCACCTGCCCCAAAACAGCACAAGGTCACAGCGCAGGCTCCTCCAGAGAAATGGGGTCAGAGCTGGAGACTGCATTAACCAACGGACAAAACGCTTACTGGGGGGGCATCCCCTGGGCTTGAAACACAGCCAGACCAGTGAACCTTCCCCCTGCCCTGTTCCCAAATCATCCCCCACTACCTCATTCCCTCCAGGGACCCTGTTCATCTGCACCAGGTGCCCCTGCGAGTCCAGCACCAGCTCGGTGTACGTCAGGATGTCCTGGGGGTACAGCTCTAAGGAGTCCCACAGCTTGAAGAGAGCCTGCAGAGACACCGCGCGCGGGACGAGCTGAAAGCGTGGGGCCGTGGCAGCTCCAAGGCTGTCACAAAGCGCAGACACACGTTTCTGCAGCAGGCTGGGACTTGGGGTGAGCAAAACTCTGCGTTACAGCCCCCACCCTGCTGCAGACGTCCTTGCATGGAGCTTTCTGGTGCACATCCTCCACAAGTGCAACTACGGCCATTTGCAAGAGCGAGGAATCAGTTTAGAAATGCTTCATATAGGCAAAAATGTTGGGCCTTGGGCTCTTTTCTTCTTCTCATTTGCCAGCTCAGGGGAGAGGAGTCTTTTCCCGGGATGGGAATACCCGGGGAGGGTGGGGAAGAAAAGGAAATGCAATAGTTTGGAGCCTCTTCCTGCTCAGCTGCACTCACCTGCCTGATCATCTCTGGGAAGTCATACACGTAGGTGGTGCCCAAGGACTGCGCCTGGAACCGCTTGGCCTGAAGCAGGTCCTTGGTGACGTAGGGGGTGTTGATGAGCATCCCGTGCTGCAGCCCTTGCTTGTCCCCGTACGACTGAAACATGATCTGGAGAGAAGGGCAGAGCGTTGGCCGCCTTCCCTCGGCATGCGGCCGAGTCCTCTCTGCAAGGGGAAGGTGCAAGAGCCCCGCAGGGCTGGAGCGTTGCTGAGCTTTGCCTGGCCAAGGCGCTTGTGCTCGCAGCTCTACTCGACCAAACAATGTGATTTTCCACCCTACTCTTTGCTACTGAAGGTACAGGGTATAAAACTGCTGTGCTGCAAGTACCAGTAACACCCTAACACTGACCTTTACCTCCCACACCAAAAACTGCACCAGCAATGCCCCTGGGGCTCAGCACCATTTTGGAGTAAAGAATCACCCTGATGCGCCCAACTAGATGCAGCACAGAGGGGAGAGAAACCGGGCCAGCCCTGGGAACGCTGCTGCACAGTCCCAGGGGCTCTGGGACAGCATCGCAGGTGCACGAGGATTTTTGCAGAACCCACCCCAAAGCTCTGCCGTAGCCGATAGCTGCTCAAGCAGTCGTGGCTGGAATCCCGGTGCCGCCTGCGGTTACTCACGCTGCCAGTGCTGGGATCCCTCACTTCCTTGTAGAGGCTGATGTCCAGGTAGTAGCCGGACTCATTGGTCAGGAAGAGGCGGATGGGGATGGCGGCGGTGGTGGGCGTCAGGCGGATGTTGATCTTCACCTCAGCCTGCAGCACCCGAAGCTTCCAGAGGCGGCTGCCGTAGCGCATCACCATGGACCGCACCGACTCCTCGATCTGGGTGCAGGACAGCACACGGATGGGTCCATGGCCCCCGGGACACCACTGTCCCCGATGCCAAGGCTGGAGCAGCCCCATGGCATCTCCACCCCAAACAGGGATTTGCTTTGGGCAAGCCCCTTCCCTCTCTCCATCCCTCCATCCCTGGGGGCTGGTGCTGCCACCCAGTCTCTCCACTGGGGAGAGGGAAAGACGGTGCCCCACATCCTCCTGAACAGACAGAGCCCCACTCCTTCAGACCACACGCTGCTCGGGGGAAGAGCCTGCTGCCCACGCTTGTGCCCTCCAGTGAGCTGCAAGCTTGTCCAAGTCTCTACAGAAAGCCCTGATCATTGCAAAGCGTGACATCTCACCACCTCCCCAACAGCCAGCCCACAGTGAAGGTCTGACTCAGAAATTAAGTTGCAGGAGCCTCCAGGGCTGTCAAATCCATCCCCCATCCAGGGTCAGGTGGGCACTGGTCAGGACCAGGTCTGACAGCCGGCACGGGGGTTGGCTGCCCATCTGCACAGTGGTACTGAGCACGGGCGACAACGCAGCCTCCATCCCCAGACCAGCACCACACCGACAACATGAAGCAGGACACTGAGAAACGCACCTTGGAAGGGTCCATGACGACCGTCGGGACGAAGTTGAGGAAGATGTGGTTGCAGTCGGTGCGGACGGTGGTGTTGCTGGAGGCCACCTCCAGCTCATCCATCGCCTCCAAAAGCAGCCGCTCGCCCTCATTCTGGAGGTACTCGAAGGAAGCCTCCTGCGGTGGACCGGGTGGCTCAGGGGTGGCCGGAGCAACCCCTGCACCCGAAACGCGCCTACCTCCACCCACACGCCCAGGGGACCCTGTGCCACCTTGCCTTGGTGACGAGGTCCGAGTGGCGCACGATGGCACGGATGAAGAAGCGGTAGTCGGTGGCCTCGGCGCCCGCCTGCACCTTGGCAGCCCCCAGGTAGAGGTGCATCTTGTGGTTGGCGCAGGGGATGGCCGTCAGGTCGAAGTTGCGCATGCGGCTCAGCTCCAGCTGGAAGGCCAGCGCCGGCTCCAGGTGCCGGTAGATGTGATCCTCTGCAAACTGGTGCAGCATGGAGGGCTGAGCCAGCGGCCGGACAGCCAGCGCCGGGTGGGCTCTGCTCGAACCGCCGCTCTTACCTCGTCCCTGGCTCTGAACGTGAAAAACTTTGGGAATTCTCTCTAGAGCAAAGAGGAGAGAGCAGAAAAAGTGAATAATCCTGGCATGTAGAAGCTTTTTCCAATTTTCAGTGAATTAATGAAAAAGAAATAGTCTTGCAGGTGTCCTCCTCCCCCAAAGGGAAAAAAGCTGGGAGTAATCGATGCCTTTTAAAGGCAGCTTAAAGCTATGGAGTGGCCACGCAGGAACCACACATTACCAGAGACATTAGCAGCACAAAGGATAATACGGGAGATAAATCACTCACTGAATCCCTCCCTAATTAATTCCCAGCTCCTGATGCACGGAAGGTACCGTCCATCATTTAATGCTATGCCTGTAAGGTACTTCTAGCTGTTTCTAGGCATTTCAGGAAGGCAGAAGCACGATGTGTCTCAAGTCAGCCTGCCTGTCGGCGGCTCAGTCCGCACTCACCTGCTGGGCAACGAGAAATGTGATTCTCCGGAGACCGCAGTCAACGAGGACATTTTTCTACATGGAAACAGAAGACTCCACCAGTCATGAGAGCTTCAACATCTCCACCGAGGGAGCAAACAAAACCCGAGCGGCTGCTGCAGGGTGCAGCGTTCGGGGGAGCGCCGCATGGGGATGAGGCAGCGCCTTGGGGTACGGTGCCCTGGCTTGTGGGGTCTGCAAGCAGGGGGTCCAGCCCCACCAACAGACCTTGGACTGGGCAAAGGCTCTGAAGATGGGCACCAGCTTCTCGTCTTCCACGTGGTCAGCCCAGCGGAGTGCGATGTTGAGGATGTGGATCGGCTCCTCGTGGACATTCTGGCAACAGAAGCCCCAGTTAACCCTGACCAACAGCAGCACTGCCATCCTGGCACTACTCAGTGGGGACCACAACGGCTTCGTGCCCACCTTGGCGTCCTCCTCCTCGTAGATGGTGGCTCGCGCCTCGCTGAAGAGCACGCTCTCTGAAGGCGGGTCGGTGAAGCACGCGATCACTTCGTCAAAGTTCCTGCCCAAATGGCAGGGATGGGGTGCCAAGTCAGCACATCGTGCCCACCCCCTGCCCAAGGGGACAGCCCCACAGACCCGCTGTGGCAGGGACACTGGTACCAGCGCAGCGGCCTGGGGGCATGCACCAGCCCAGCCAGGCTCCACCAGCCCGTGGCAAAGCCACGGCTCAAGAAACACAGCTCGGACAACGGCAGTGTTAATGTTCAGGGATGCTTAACCCGTGCCAAGCATGAGGCTCCACATGTCCCCAGATGACACGTCATGTCCCCACCAGCTAACTGTCCTACTGAAAATCTCACCCAGCCCCGACCTCCGGCTGCAGGAGGAACAGGAGCTTCCCTGAGCACTGCCCGGCCGTGCCAGGTTTGGCTCTTCCACCCACTTTTGCTCTCTAATGAGAAAGGCACTGGTCAGGCACCCCCCTGCACCCCCACCTCGTGAAGTCCTCGAATCTGTCGAAGGCCACCATCGCTCCCATCCGCTGGCTCAGGGGAGAAAAGCCACTGTCCATGAAGAGCTCGGTGCTGTGCCGGGCCAGGTCGGGGTTGGAGATGCTGATGGGGACGGCCATCCTACACGGGGGAGCAAGGCAGCCATCAGCTGTAGGTGGAGGCACCGCTCCTGGCTCCAACAGGGACCACACAAGTCCCACGTGGGACCCTCTGGGAGGGCTCATCCTGCCCCACAGGCAAAGGGAGAGCACGGCGGGCAGCTCCCTCTGAGGATGCAGGGAGGGGACAATCCAAACCCAACAGCTTTGCAAAAAGGCCCGTGTCCAGGGGAGCGGGCCAGGCGTGGGGGACCCCTGTACCTGTTTGGGTGGGAGGAGGGCAGCATGAACTGGAACTCCACCAGGCAGGTGCCATCCGAGAGCTGCCGGTGCTGCAGGCTGTTCAGCTCGTAGGCGATGTACCCGCGCCGCACGTACACCTGGCAGGGGGGTGGCAGGGGGGTGGCAGGGGGGTACCGCTGGGCCCCTGCTCCCTCCGCACGCAGCCATGCCACCCCCTGGGGCTCACGCGGCCCCCGCGGCCCCCCAGCCCTCACCTCCAGTGCCGCCATGCGCACCACCTGGTTGGTGTGGTAGAAGAAGACGGGAAGCACATCGAAGATGGTGGTTTCCGAGAGGATCAGTTTCTGGGGGGAGAAAGCAAAATTTAGGGCAAGGACAAAGCGGGACGCCCTTGCCCCATCGCAGGGTGGAGGAGGCAGAGTCCAGAGGGGTCCCTCAATGGGGAGCTGTGCAGGACTGGTCACCGCGGTGCCATGGGACACCCAGCCCACCATGGGAACGCTGCCACAGATGTAGACCCACCTACCAGTCCCCTCCCAAATGGGGTGAGAGGCAGAGGACAGGGACCAGAAGCAATGGGGTGCACCCCTTCCTCTGCTCCACACAGGCACCACAGCAAGGCTCCAATTGCTTTTTTTGGCTATTTTTTAAGTCTCTTGCAGCCAGACCTCCTCCCCAAAGCCACCCGAAAGCCAAATCCCCTCTGCAGAAAATCACACGATTCCCAACCTTCAGGTTCTCCGGGCAGTACTCGTGTCCGTACATGTCGATAGCGGAGAGGAAGATGGACTCCACCTGGTTGTGCCGCAGCTCGTAGGAGGGCAGGTGAGAGGCGATGAGCACCTGCGAGGCGAGAGGCGGCCGGGAGTGCAGGGGACGGGGATGGGGACAGGGACCGGGACGGCACAGCGCGGTGCTCGCTGACCTGCCGGGCTCTCAGAGCCACTTTGGAGTTCTCGGTCTTGCTGAGCTGCGTCAGCTCCTGGAGGATGGCCGTCAGCTCGTCCGTCAGCGTGGGGTCACGGCCGCAGAGCTGGTCCTGCAATGTACCATGGCTCGACTCGGGCCCCTCGCTGCGGGGTGGCTGCATCCCACACGGGCAATGGGGATAAGACCCAAGGCGCNAAAATGGCAAAATGCTGCTCTTTGAACCACACGCAGCGACGCAGAGCTACGGAGGGGAGATCCCCATGACGAGGCCAGAATGGACACCTGAATGCAAAACCCAACCCTAGGAGTGCATTAAATGGAGGAGCAGAAAAGCAGTTTCTCAGGTGTGCCCACTTTTGAGGGGGAAGCACAGGGCTGTGACAGCCCCCCACAGCCACATCCCGTCCCACAGAGATGCAGAGCTTGCCTCAGCTGATGGGTTTCTCCCTGCTGCCAGCCTTTACTCCCGGTGTCTCAGGTCATGGGCTGTACTCACGATTAACATGGTCACCAGCAGGTTCTTCTTTGCCACCTGAGCGTGGGAGAAGATGCTCTCCAGCACGGGGGTCATGTCAGGTTTGCACTGCTCCCGCAGGCTGATGACGCACTTGTCATAGTGAGCTGCGGGGCAGAGCATGGTGAGCCCCGCAGACCCCCCAGACAGCCCCGCAGACCCCTCTGGAGACCCCCCCCAAGCCCTCACCGTGCTGGAACTGTGTCTCCACTTGCAGGTAGCGTCTCAGCAGGTCCAGCACCACTGCCTTCATGTAGCCCCGGGTGCCACTGCGGTACCTGGAGAGCAGAGAGCCCAGCGTGCTGCGAAGTGGCAGGGTGGGATGGACTGGGGGGGTCACAGACAGTGCGGGGCTCACCTCTGCACCAGCTGCACCACGCTCTGCGTGTTCATGAAGAAGACCTCCCGCTCAGCCTTCCTCTGCAGCGTGGCTGCATGGGTGTCCAGCACGTTGGCGATCTGCAGGGAGAGGGCACAGGGTCTGGTGCAGCTCCTGGCCAGTGCAGCCACAGGGCTGCCAGCTCCCCAGCTTGCCTGGGGACAGTGCTGCTGCATGCAGAGCCTGTTGTTTGGTTTTTTTTTCCCCCCAGGTGAAAAATATAAAGTGACAAATAAATGTAGAAATGCAAACTTAAACCCACAAACTTAAACCCACAAACTTAACTTAAACCCACAAACTTAACTTAAACCCACAAACTTAACTTAAACCCACACAAACTTAAACCCACACAAACTTAAACCCACACAAACTTAAACCCACACAAACTTAAACCCACACAAACTTAAACCCACACAAACTTAAACCCACACAAACTTAAACCCACACACGTTTCCCTCACTCATTTAATTTTTTACAACGTCTCTTGGCTGGACAAACTCAGGCAGCAGCTCCTAACTCGCTGCAGCTAAAACAGCAGCTCAGGCAAGCCGGGGCGCGCAGCCCCGCACCGCTCACCTGCTGGCTGGGGAAGCGGCAGAGCACGGAGGTGATGTTGCTGGCGTACTGCGCCATCACCTTCCGGATCGACTTCTCCACCGACAGCGGGATTCTGCCTGAAATGCTCGTCATGATCTCCTGCAGCTCCAGGAGGGGCAGGGAGGGGTCCCGCAGGGTCTTCATCAGCTCGGTCACCCACTCCTTCACCTGGGGGGAGCAGAAGCTGGTGCTGCCCGCACTCTCCGGCGTTGCCTGGCTTGCCATCATGGCAAACATGAGGCAATGGGGCAGGACCCCCGGACCACTTTTGCCCCGGCACCCACCTTGGTGCTGAAGTAGGGCTCGGGCAGGCAGTACCCGTTCATGACGTTGGTGAGATTGTCCAGCACGTGGCGGAGAACCTGGTGCTGCTTCTCGCCGGTGATGGGGAGGGTCTGCTGGGCTGGGAGCCCCCCTGTGAACGGCTGCGCCTGGAGAGAGCAGGGAGAGGTGGGCTGGCCCGGGTCCTTGCTGACACGGGATGGAGCCCCCCCAAGAGCTGCAGCTGCACCAGAGAAACCAGCACAACCCCTCCAGCGTCTGCTTTTGGTCAGATACAGGGGAAGCACCCAACATTCAGCTTCGTGTCTCTGCCAGTGCCCATCACGAAAACAACGCAGAAACACTGGGGATGTGTACGGAGTGCTATAGATACGCCAAAAACTTGCGTGTGAGCTTCTGCACACTAAATGCGTGTGCAAGGGATGCTTACACAGCACAACTCTGCAGCGCGTGCAGCAGCCCCTCGTGCCCCAGCGCAGCCGGCTGGGGGATGAGGCACGGCCATGCGAGTGCCAGCACGGGGACACATCCCTGCTGATGCCCCAGTCTGGGCGGCTCCACTGTTCTGTCCCCCAGCAAACGTCCACAGTGCCCCGTGGGATGTCACTTGGCAGCGGATGGGAGGGGACAGCAGTGTAGCCAGCCCCTGGCAGACTCACGGGCTTCACTTTGGTGGGGTCGTCCAGCTCGAGCCGGGCTATGACACAGCCCGCCTCCAGCAGCGCGCCCGGCCGCTTGACGTAGTGCACCCGCCCGGCCTCCTCCACTGTCAGCGTCATGATGATCTTCATCACCTGGGCGAGGATGGGCGAAACGGTCACCATGCGAGCAGCGCCCGCACGCTGCAGAACGCCTCAAGCACCATGGCAGCATTGGTGGCTTACACCTGGTCATCCACCAGTGTGGCAGGAACAGAGGTCCTCCAGGTTCTTCTGCAAAACTCACCTCGATCTCCGCAAAAATCTTCCCCTCAGCCACGTGGCCACCATCATCCACCGTGTACTGCAGCAGCTTCCCCGCGGAGGGCGAGCGCAGCACCGTCGGGTCCTTCTCCTTCTCAAAGTCGCACGTTTTGTTGCC
>Ga0065711_1046263_pt1 | contig 12991 bp, 7 predicted proteins | sample Hoacrofraction12_FD_59098 | JGI IMG/M metagenome (GOLD analysis project Ga0065711, IMG submission 59098) | Hoatzin crop microbial communities from Cojedes, Venezuela - Epithelial fraction 12 v2 (version 2) | ecosystem: Host-associated > Birds > Digestive system > Esophagus > Crop | place... | reverse complement strand
GCAGTGACAGGACGAGGGGTAATGGTTTTAAACTAAAACAGGGTAGGTTTAGGCTAGATATAAGGAAGAAATTCTTTACAATGAGGGTTGTGAAACACTGGAACGGGTTGCCCAGAGAGGTAGTGGAGGCTCCATCCCTGGAAACATTCAAGACCAGGTTGGACAGGGCTCTGAGCAAACTGATCTAGTTAGCGGTGTCCCTGCTCGCTGCGGGGAGGTCGGACTAGATGACCTCTAGGGGTCCCTTCCAACCCAAAACCTTCTATGATTCTATGATTCTATAGAGCTGCCTGACAAAAACAAATGGCTGTGGAGCCTTCATCCCCTCAGGTGGAAACAGAACACCAACACTGACAGGAAAGAGAAAGAAAATTGGATGAATTTAAAAAATGGAATGAATCTGTGAAAGTACAGAAGGGGAAAATGCCTTTGAAACTCCTCAGGCTCTTTCTATCACTCATGCTCTTTGCTATTGACAGCAATCAAATTTTTTTTATATTTATGCCAAAAGAAAGAAAGCCTATGGTGTTCTGTGCGGTTCTGCTGCTTGTTTATATAGAAGATATGGGAATTCTTGATTTGACTTTGAATAGAATAAAACATCAATCAAAAAGTTAAAAAGCTTGTAGACAAAGAAGCGCAAAAGTAGAGGGAAACAGAGTAAGAGATAGTAGATAAACAGAGTGGAGGTTGTCCCGGGTTCAGCCAGGACAGGGTTAATTTTCACAAGAAGCCAGGAGGGGACACAGTCTGACCCATACTGGCCAAACAAATGGGGTATTCGATACCATGTGACGTCATGCGGTGTTCTGAGGGTGGGAGCTCGCCAGGGGGAAGCGAATCACGGCTCGGTAGCGCTGGGCATCAGGCAGTGGGAGCTGCTCTGTGCATTTCGCTGTTTGTGCTGTATATTCTTCTTATCTTTATTATTGTTGTTACTGTTGACTTCGTTTGCTGTTCTGCCCTTATCCCAACCCTTCTGCCTTTTCCTTTCCATTCTCCCTCCCACCCCAGTGGGGGAAGGGGCAATAGAGCGACTGTGTGGTCCTTTGTTGCCGGCCGGGGCCAAATCACAAGGAAAGCAAGAACAATAATTTGAAAGATTAAGAATAAGCCTGAGAAAATAGGTAACCTATAAGAATACAGCAGTAGATCTTTAAGTACATTCTCTGTCTTTTATAATGTTCACTATATCCATATTTCAAAATCTTCCCAAAATACTTCAGAGAAATATTGTTCTTCAAACAAGGTAATTGAGCATCTTATTCAGTAGATGGAACTATTTGGGCCACAACTGTCTTGCCATTCTTCTGATTGTTTTTGCTATGTGAAGAAGGAAAAATAAAAACAAAACATATAGAGGGGAAAAATATTCCACAAAATTTACAGGAAGAGGCAGAGGGTAGTACTGAGCAAAGAAGTTAGAAAAAGTCCAGAGAGAATGTAAGAATACTAGATCAGATCTATGATCCATCAAGCCAGCATTCTGTTCCCAAGATTGCCCATAGTGTACATCTACCAAAGAGTATATGAAAATTAAAACATGCAATTTTCTTCTAGAACTTGAGTATTTATACATCATTTTCAGCTCAGGGACTTCCTAAATAAGATGTAATTTTGATGTGTGTAATATCCCTCTGAATTTCTTTATCACTGTTTTTTTTCACTCTGTTTAATGCATGTGTACCTCTAGCATTTGGGTCATCCTCTAGTGTGGGCAACAATGACAACCAGAGTCTTAGAATGACTTTATATGGCAGGAGTATAAGAATATTCAGCACAGAATGCATCACCTAAGATAAGCTATAGCAGAGTTCTACAAATTATGGAAGAAACAGAGAATATGAGTAAGGAAAAACTACTCACTCTCAAATCTCAAAAACATGGGACCTGTTACAAAAGCAAAGAAAAGGAATTACTTTCCTTGCCTCTGTATTTCATGTTCAGAGCATTCCCCCTTCCAGTCACAGTGGCCAACAATATGACAGGGTTCATGAAGTTATTATTGAAAAGAAAGAAAGTTGGGTAACTGTTAAGTATTACCGTGGTCCTAATGCAACCTCTGGCCAAAGAGCAGCAGTTACCAATAAGTCAGAAGGTATCAAGAAGAATCCATGTCCATGTTTGTAATATTAATTCCATATACATCTAAAAATCTATGTGTAATTAGAGCTGAAAATTATTTCTGACACCATTGTAAACAGACTATGTTAGAACCCCCACATAGAACAGAATATGAGAGAGAGGAAGAGCAAGTGAGAGAAGGAGGGACAGTAAATGAAGTAACGTACTCTGCTTTCCTCAAGTACGTTCACCATATCTCAGTTAGGGCTAGTACTTAATAAAGTATTTATGTAATATTTGCATTATGTATGCAAACATATGTGTGATTGTTGAAATATATCTACTATTTGAAAAGTCCCATGGATTACTCAACAACAAGAATGTTCCAATGCATCCCTCGAATCAGCCACTCCAAACACTGAGTTTAAAGTGTCAGAATTACACCGCTGGACATGTTAACCTAATGAGCATGACCTGAGAACAAAGTGAGACCAAAAACTGTTAGGGATGTATTTTGTGGATTTTGTTATGACTGAAGCAACCCTTATTTCCATGGTGTATCTGAACATTGCATAATGTCTTTCATGATCACATTTCTACTAAAACAAAAGACATAGATGGAGGCTATGTGACTTACTGGACAATCATCCATCCAGCCTTTCAAAGAATAAATTAATTTAGAACTCAGTGTCATACTAGCGTCTTAACCATTGAACTTTTCTTCCTTTACAGATAGATCTTTTAAGAAAGTATAGTAAATAGCCTCCTGGAACCCTTATCAGATCTCTCTCCAGCATGAAAGTTACGTACAGCTGCAAACCAATTACGCTGAAAAGTTCCCATATGTTAATCAAAAAGAACTCACTCAAGTCACTAAACAAATCCAATGACTTAAAAACCCCCAGGATCTTAACTTGAAAGAATCTACATCTAGGGATCTCTTAAAAAACATTAAATCAGAGATCTTTAAACACTGCACATCACTTCCAAATGTCAGCCATTTTTCTGCAAGCTGTAAATACTTCAGCTGAAGTTCAACTGTTCAAGTTCACCAGCAGCTGCTTCCAGTCAGCCATAATGCAAATCAGGCTTAAGTCTCACTTGACTGGATAGTTTTTCTATATAGATATCACCAAAGTAGGTGAAGACAACTCAGTAAATTTATGCCAGATATTCCAAGTAACTTGATGTCTCACCTCATTTTCGTTGCCTTTCATCAGTAGCCAAGGCAAAATGAAAGTGGCATTTTACAAAGTCACTTTTCTTGGCCTGAAACTGAGGAGTAAAATACAATCTGCTGCTTGGTGTTGTTTTTTTTTCTAGCACACCTTCCAGTCTTTCGAGGCCAAGTATGAGGAGTCATGATGCTTGGTTTTGTGTTTTTTTCTAGCACACCTTCCAGTCATTCGAGGCCAAATGTGAGGATTCATGCTGGGATAGAAAGGAGCACCCTCAGTTGCCCTGATTGACTCCAAGTTGAGTGTTGAAAGCAAGCAGTGGACCAGATGGTTCACCACACACTGTGTATAGAAAGCTGTATCAGATGAGAAAGTGGCTGCGTGAAGTCCAGTGCCCCTCAAAGGGCAGTGTGTGAGTACGTGTATGAGTAGCATCAAGGCCACAATCTGGGACTCTCTCTCAAAGCTCTGAAGACTCCTGGCATCTTAGAGTGGAAGCCAACATGTCATACAGCTGGCATTCAGTTCATGTGCTGAGGTCTCTCCGAGAATGTTATCTTTCAAAAAGAAAATCCACACAGTTTTTAACTGTCTTTAGAAGCGCTGACTGAGCAAATGATTCCTTTTACGAAGCAAAACGCACATGCATGCAGTCCGGGATTCTAGGAAACCATTGCCTATTTCAGGTACAACTCCTATCCACAACTCCTTGGGCCAAGGGAGAGTGTAATTTATGTTATACTGGTGCTTCATATGTGGAAACAGTAGAGCTTCTTGGCCTTTTTTCACCCCAAAACATCTGGGGAAAAGTGATCTTGTTGAAACCGTGTTCCCAAATGAAAATATTTACAGACACAACTCTGAGCAATTTAAATGGCTTAGTTTTCAAATAACCTTTCAAAATCAAAACTGTTGGCTGAATTAAGCTGAATTTTTATTTCATTCTTTATTTGCTAAAACACCTCTGATGTAAACTGGGAAGACAGGAAATTTTAAGATATGTGGATTTTGCTACTCTCTCAATTCATGCTTTAGTTACTGTACTTTTTTGCAGGGGGTGGGGCAGGGAAGATTCAGAAAAGTCTGTGGTTTCTAAATAGAATAAAATAAAAATCTAAGAAAATATGAAAGAAAATATGAAAGAAACAGGAGGATGGATGTCAACAGGGAAGAAAATTTAGGGAGTTATACTGGTTTATCATGTAGTCTTTGTGTGATGAGTTCAACTAGAAAACAACTTTGATGCGAAATGGTAGACCTGAACTCTAAAAATCACTTCTTGCTGTTCATTCCTAGGACCTGAGTCAAGCCAAGTCCTGTCTCTCTATCTGCCTCGTTTTGTTTCTTCTTTTATAGTTTAAAGTCTCTAATGAAGGGATTCTCTTTGTTTGTCTTCCTTCTAGCAATTTAAATATTTGTCACTGGGACTCCCTTTCTAGGTAACAGAAAAAGCTTTTTCCAAGGACAGTTCATCATACCTCACTTTGACTCGTAGGACAGGATTAATGGCTATCCTCAGGTGATTACAGAGAGACCCTAGCAGAAGAACACAGTCTATATACTCACCCATTTAACAGCTAGAAAGAGAAGAATCACACTGTCTGAGGGTACAGGGTTTAGCAGGTGCGGGATCTTGCCTAGATCCTGCTAATTACTGCACTAACGCAAATCCATGATACTATACAACTTACCGCTGCCCAGGGGCTGCAGTGGGTCAGACAAAGAACAGAAGAGTACCTGGTGCTTCCTCAGACTGTGTAGTAGCTAGAGAAAAAGAGGACTGTGTTACTTCCTTTGGCTAAACGTGCTGTTCCACTGACTCTGATGTAATTCATTAAGGAGTACCCACGCCTGTTGGATTCAGTCTATGACCAAGATGTCCTTGCTCTACAGATGTGGGTGACACAGATCGTTCCTGGCTTTCTGTGACTCATACTCAGTTTCCCTGTATGATACACAACAAACAAGGCACAATGACCCTGAAATCCTCTGTAACAGTCATTCACAAAGATTTGTTCTCATTTACAGTGCACTACACTTTAATAAACAGCATGGCAGGTTTGGTGAGGGAAGGAACCAACCCACCAGTACACCCAGGCAGAAAACAATAATGAGTCTCCTTTGTCTCTCATTATTGCTCACATAGGAAATCAGCCCTTCTTTCTTACTTGCCCTTGGAGTGATGGGGAATATGCTGAAGCAGTTGTACAGTAGCCTAATTACTTATCACAAATCTTTTAAATGAGTTTATACTCATTAATGTACATCTGGGAATTGGACATTAAACCATCAACGACCTTTTTGCTAATCAAAGGCCTCAAAGCTTGTTATTTGGAGGGTATTTCTCGTACACAGCTTTACCTCCAGATCAGGCTAACCTGACAGGTCAATTTTTCTTGCTGAATTTGAAAACGCTAGAAGTAAGCCTGCAGAGATTGTTGTTCAGAAGATAGGCAGGCATAAAGACAGGGCTGCTTCTTTATTCTGCTGGTATGCTTTGCCATAAATGAGCTCCCTCTACTAACTTTGGGTATATCTATGCTGTTACTTAGTAGGTAACTGCAGCAGGCATACCTGAGCTAGCTGTAATCGAGGTGGTAGGAATAGTGATACAGTAGAGGACTCGAGGCACAAACTTCAGGTCAGTGTAGCTGCTGAGGTATGCAGGTAGGATTGTGAATGGTGCTGAAATCCTTGTGTTGAGTTATCGGTCATGACATATTTCAGTTCCAGCTAGCTCAGGTATGCCTAAACCTACTACTGCATTGTGGACCTCAGTTGTGTGGGACTTGCCTGGGTCACAGTCTGCTTAAACAATTACAAGCCATTGGGTCCTACAGTTTATTCAGTTTTTCTTTGTCAAGTTGACTAGCACATTTCTGGGTTACTTGCCATCTAGGAGGAAAATAAAATGCATTTGCTTCAATAATCTCACCCATGAAAAAATGAATATATTTTATTTCACAATTCTAATAACCTTTCAGTACCCTCACCATGAGTTGCCATAGTTAGTATGATCAGTGGTATTTTTTTGGTTCTAAGTCACAGCTATAACCCAGAATGCTTCCTGCTGCCAAAAGTTGTCAAAGTATCTTGCCCGGAAAGTCACATTCCTTCCCAGCCATGTCTCAAGTACACTCACTGCCATAGTCTGCAAGAGGGAGCAAAGTTATTATTTCATATCTGTGACGAATCCTCTAATACTGCAGAAAATCAAGGAGACAGTTTTTGACAGATACGTGGCTCTTTCACTCCACTAAAATTATGTAGATTCTGTTATTCTGCAGTTCATGATAATCTACTTTTGTGGCTATTAAGGTCCAGACAGAGTTTAAGGACATGTCTTCCCATCAAAAAGGTAATGTTTGCTAATAGGAATAGATATGTCATACTGGTCTGGGGTTTTAAATTAGCTAAGATGGATTGCAATTTAAATCATAGCTTGCTGATCTTCTCCCTGGTATTCAGTGGTAGGACATGTGGGAACAGTTCAAAGTTGCACTAGGGGAGGTTTAGACTGGACTTTAGGAAGCGTTTCTTCACCAAGAGGGCGGTCAAACACTGGAACAAGCTTCCTAGAGAGGTTGTCAATGCCTGTCAGTGTTTAAGAGGCATTTGTACAATGCCCTTAATTACTTGCTTTAACTTTTGGTCAGCCCTGAATTGGTTAGGCAGTTGGACTAGACGATCATTGTAGGCCCCTTCCAACTGAAATATCCTGCTCTGTTCTGTTCTGTTCTGTTCTATTCTATTCTGGTTTTATTCCTTGTCTCATATCTGACCACCGAAATTACAGTAATTCCATGGATGTTTCCATATTGCCGTTTTGCCATTTTCTGATAAGATCTCTCAAATGTTCTATGACTTACGGTGGAAATCATCACCCTGATTTTATAAACAGAAAAGCTGATGTCAGTAGAAAGTCCTTTAGATCTGCAACCCACATTTCATGATCAGTTTGATCTGGTAGTTCATATGGTGACTGTTCATATAGTGCAGGACAGGATAGCATTTACATCTCCCACTGTTTCTTCTGGCTTTTATTTTCTTCTTCTTAGAGTTAAATGAGAAAAAAAAAAAAGAAGCGGAACCGAGTCGTATTTTAGCTTGGTAAAGACACAATCATGTGTTTAGGTCTATATGTATCCATGTGAATTTCTTTTTCACCATCTTTACATTGCTTTGCTCTCTTCTCTGCTTTACAACTAATACTAAACACATGACATGGAAAGCAACAGTGTGCTTCTGAGATGCTCCAGACAAGTAACTAGGCCTTCAACTATAAGTAGAATTCTCTTGATTTAGTTCAGAATATCGAGACACAGTATCCATCATTCGCATTAGCCTTAGGCCCAATTTTATGCTTTATGGCATTGATAATGTCAGTTTGTAGAGTGTGTTGGTGACTTGAAAGCCAGATATCAGGAACGGGATTAATCTGACCAAATGCAGACATTCCTTCTGCAGATAATTGCACTGTACCTTGGCGTCCTGGACTCCCTTAATAGTCAATGGAGAGGAGACACTTTGACAGTGCAGTTCATCTTGTGCTAAAACAGATATCAAAAACAAGACAGATAAATCACACTTCAGAATGCTTCTTTCTCACACTGAAGGCAAAGCGAGCTCAGGTTGACTAATTCCAATACAGTGAAGATAGATACCTAAAAGTGACAAGGATCTCAGCCTTGGAGAGCACTTGGAACTCTGGCAAAACAGCAGTACTTCCACGCTGTTGTCTCTTTTCTCAAACAGCCTGTCTTCCTTCCTGTGTCATGCGGGTTAAGGGACAGGTAGTAAGACTGTAACAGAGCAGACCAAGTAAGACCTTGTTACTCCAGATCTACTTCAAAGACAGTGATGGGTAAATCATGCCTATGATGTAACGGAAAATAGAACACAGGATGTCTCATTGTCATAGCAATTTTTCCTGTCATATAGTAGAAAAATTAGGTAAAAAATTGTAGAAAAAATTACAAATTGTAAGTCAAATCTGCCTTCAGACAATGCATTTTTGTCTATCTGTACAGTGATTTCATCTTTCCTCCCACTACCTGTGATTCAAAAGCTATTCTGAAGACATGAGCAGGTGTCCTAAAATCTCTAGAACATTCCTTTGAAAAACCTGTTTGTGTTAGCACCAAAATTCAGAGGGGAGCAGAAACAAAAATTAGAACTGAAGTGTGTGTTCATATTGTGACTGCCATTAAAGGTATGCTTATCAAAAAAGATTGACCGTCGCTAAAAAGTTCAACTTCCAGTCTAAGCTTGTAGTTCCCTAGGCTGTGACTAGGAAGTCCCAGTAGTCTCAGACCAGCTGAGGAAAGGAGCCTGTATGACAGACCCATTGAGATAGTTAAACTGAAAGGAAATATTGTGAAAGAGGAGTTTCAGAAAAATATACTCAGAAGTTTTTGAATGCCCTGGCAGAACCTGCTATTTTAATGGCTTTAGACAATCTTGATAGTCTTGGAGATAAAGTAGCTTCATGCAGAAGGATGAAAGGACTATTAATTGAATACCAAAATATTAAAACGCATGATTATCATTACTGGTGCAATGTATATACTATGGGAGTTAAGTGCAAGGAAAACGCCAGCTAAGGAGGAAGCATAGTCTTAATGAAGTGTTGACAGTGTCCTAACTAACCCCCAAAGATTTATCCTTTGCCATGAACATGTAAACCTCCAGAGATATTTTGAGGCAACTGGCTTGCCCTAGCTAAGATTTGCAGCCTACCCAGAATGACATTGTCATCTCACAGAATGAGGCACAAGTCCATTGAAATGCAAGTAGTGGAAAAGAGTCTGTTTCTGAGTCACAGTTAGAAAAAGTACTAACCTAGGGTAAAGAATTGTTGTATTGCAATTCTTACCCCGAGGGTTCTCCAGGATTTTTTTTCTCAGTGTGCAGTCTGTATCTTAATCTAAACCCACCAAATTAGCAAACCGGCTAAATGCAGTGCTTACATTAACACATGGCATCAGTAATGGCTTTATTTTGACAATATTTAATTAGATATCAAATGAAGTAAACATCAAACCCAGGAAATTGAAGATACAGCTTAATCTGAGCAATAACTGGAGACGGAGCCTATTTATAACAACAGAGTGTAACAAATCCACAACTGCCAAGTTGTTGTACACCTGTTATTTTGCTGCAGGCCAGAATATTTAGGAATTTCCTGGGTCTAAGCTAAAGGAGAATGACTATTAGCTGTTCGTAGCCTAAAGCCCTTGGTGCATATCTAAGCAATTGCAATAGATCCTGCAGGGAACATGGAGATCCCCCAGGTTATTTGCTTTACTGACCCTCCAGGTCTGCAGAGGCTTGATAATAGGTACTCACCGTGAGCCTTGTGCTTGCAAGTCTAGGACAGCTTATTTTCATACTGTCTGAGGGGTGGAACAAGATGTTAACTGCTCTCATTGTATCATGACATTTCCTCACCATTGCTTTGTTCATTTTGGAGCTGGAGCATGAACCAACCCAAACACCTTGGAGTAGAGAGCCAGCTTACAACCCTGGACAGAAGAAGAAGCAAAGAACTGGGTGTTGCAGATGCACGTGTTATAGGGAAAAGAAGATATAACGAAACATGAGAGTAAATACAGCAGTTATGCTGAGAATTGTAGCCATATACGAGGTGTGTATGAGTGAGGAGACATAACCAAAGCATTTTGTCCTCCACTGGTTTTTGGAGTGGGTAATTCCCAGGTCACAGCAGCTGTTTTAAGTGTCTTCATATACACATCACAGCAGAAGAAGTTGGAATTACTGAGGTTAAATCCAGTTGTCTGTCTCACCTGTGCACAAGAAGTTGGTACCCTGTGGTGCGTTGCCAATCAGGAACGGGCAATAAGGTGGTAGAACAGTGCCTGAGCTGTTAGCAGACTGTCTTATTAATGCCAGTCGCCCCTGAGTTTAGTGTGCACTGATGTGCAGGCTTGTGTGGCTAAGAATATATTTTGTGTTTATCTGTTTCAGCTGACAAGACCGCGGGTTTTTGGGGGGGCGGTTGATATGGGCTGGGGACAGTAATTGGTGCAGTCATCGTATTCAAACCTGCTGCTGAATGCCCACTGCCATCAGGAGGGGCAGAGCTAGCTGAGAGCAGGCGAAATCATGACAGAATCAAAGCCAAAGACTGAATGCAGTGTAAACCCCACCATCTTAGTCATACATTGATTAAATAATTTTCATTTTTTTAGGGGTCTTTCCCCACTCATCCTCTTTATTCTCTTCAGAGAAATCAAAAAAGGAGAGGAATAATACTTCAGATGAAAGACTGGAAAATTGTCAGATCATAGAGCTCTGCTGAGTGAACAGATAAATAAACAAATGCCACACACCACACACAGAGGAGCACACATAGCATATCTCAGTGGCGAGAGTAACACTGAAAGATCATTTCATTCTCATCTTTGCCATTAGATATTTGATTTCTAGAAATACAGTGGCTGCACTGTCAGTAGGTGTCATGTTATTCCTCTACACTGAAGTACAGAAATGTTCTTGATCCTATAACCTACACCAGCCCTCAGATATCCATGGAGTCACTGAATACAGAATAGAGTTTCGCAGTAGGAGCTTAGTGGAATTACACTATCCTGTCTGTATTCAGAATGCATGGAGGTTTTTTTTTGTCTCTTTTTTAGAGCTGGAAGTCAGGTTCATTGATTTCAATAATTAATGTGTGTCTTGCAGCTCTCCTAGCCGCTACATACCTGTGTTCTTTCCCATCAGTGGAAGGGTTTATTTTTGACTAGGTACTTTAATATGCATGTCTTGATTAAACTGAATTTCCTTATTTGATTTGATTGCCTTACACAGTGATCTCTCCAACTTCAGATTTTTAATCATTTTTCTTGTGCCTTTACTTCTTTCTCTTGTTTTTTGTTAACTAAGTGGTGTAGGGATTGTATAACTGCCATGTTCTCTAACAGATCTTCCTGGGTATGGATTGTCTTCCAGAGGCTAGAAGTAACCATTCCAAAAGCAAGAAGAAACAAAAGCAAGCTGTACTGCATAGCCGATTGAATATATAAATGTGGCTAGATCAGTGACACATACATACGCATATATCTATGTATTATTTTGTAACATTAAAACAGGTTTTAAAGAGTTGTTCCCACTCTAGTTACCTGCAATTCCAGGTGAATTAATGATCTCTGTATACAGTTTATGCATTTGGTTTATACTGCACATCAAGAAAAGCACATCAAATTTGAAACCTTTCTCACATATGGATGGAAACTTCAAGGCAAAACAGTACAGCAGCTACCTGTTTATGAGTTATAGGTCAGTCATTTATTCAAGTCGAAGAAAACACTGCTATACTTCCAGCTAAGTAAGATAAGTACAGAATGTGACCCCACATTGCACCAACCTTCTGGCCTAAAAGTAGATAGTAAATGTCCATCCATTGATGAAATTATCCATCCTTTTGGGGGTAATCTGAAAAGATAGCAAACCATTATTTCTGTCCCAGCCCTGGTACAGCAAAAGCATTGCTAACAGGAGATAGAAATCCAAAGCACATTTACACTATGTTGACTGGCCAAAACAGACATGTGATGCTGCCAGAGATATGTAAAAATCTATCAAAAGGCTTTCTGCAGTGCAACATGTTTTACGGGGGGGGGTGGGGGGTGGGGGGAAGGAGGATATTGTCTCTCCTTTCCCTTGCTCTCCTCAAATCATAAAGTTGACATTCTCTTGACAAAACAAGAGATTTTAGCCTTTTGAATTCAGCACATTAAAATTCTGTACAATGCTGTACAGTCTGATTTCATTGTACCTAAGGGAAGGGCATTCACGGACAGCAGGTGTATTCTGAAGCACAGTGTGGAGGACACAGAAAAGGGAAATGCTTTGCAGCAACTCTTTCCTCATTTCTGATCCTGCAGTATCGTGGAACACAGGCTTTCTGCGGGACCTTTCACTGAGAGTCTCATTGCTACAAGGAGGCAACAAACAGCAGTCATGTCTTCCCTGGTCTAGACGCACAGTACCTAGACATGGTCACCCAGCACAACGTTTGTCAGCTACAGAGTGTCGGGAGGATGAACAGATGGAGAAAGAATGGAGCTCCTGCTGATATCTCGGTCTGCTCTCCTCCCCGAGAGCCCCATTGGACAATAACCTGGCAGGGAGCAACAAACCCTAAAAGAGGGCAGGTGAAATGACAGAGCAAGGACAGATGGCAATCACAACTTTATGTCCTGTAGGAGGCTTTAAAAAGTATGGAAGCAGAATGGAAATATTGTTTAGGCGCAAACGACTGCCCTCCTCACTTTTTTCACTCCATGATGTTCCACAAAAGCTGGAGTAACTGCCCTGTCCCACATTTTAAACTTCTTTTTGAGGTGGAGTCCTTCAGAAAGTCACTCATCAAATGACTTAGCCTTCATCCATCTCTAGCTTGAAGCAGGTGAATTGTGTGATTGTTTGGGTGGTTTTCCCATTCTTGAGACCTGCTCTGTGCATCCATTCCCAGGGACACCAAACAAGATTGTCTTTGCTTTCGGAAGCTCAGGAGCATTTGCAGAACTGATTTAGCTTGGTGCTCCACAGTCAAGGAAAGATGGTTTGGTACAGACAGTCAATAGATACGGCATGAAGAAGACTATGCAGTCTAACTGCCCACTATTGGAAAACAGAAACAGCATAGAGTGAGAGTAAGAGATAACTAGGAGAAAAGGAAGAGAAGTCCAATAACACAGAAAGAGAGCAGTAATATGGGGGGG
>Ga0065711_1046262_pt1 | contig 12991 bp, 6 predicted proteins | sample Hoacrofraction12_FD_59098 | JGI IMG/M metagenome (GOLD analysis project Ga0065711, IMG submission 59098) | Hoatzin crop microbial communities from Cojedes, Venezuela - Epithelial fraction 12 v2 (version 2) | ecosystem: Host-associated > Birds > Digestive system > Esophagus > Crop | place... | reverse complement strand
TTTTTTTTTTTTTTTTTTTTTGCGCTGGAGGTTGTTTGGAACTTTGCTGGAACTATCAAGACTTCCAAGAACCTGTGTGTTTATGAATGCTGGGAAATGTGAAAGAAGAACCAGAAGATTACAGATACCTGCTAATTAAGAGCTAAAGTCTGATTTGAAACTTCAAATACTATCTTGGATTAAGTGATTTTAAAATACTACTTTTTTTAAAACAAGCTATAATTTTCCCTTAAACTTCTAAATCCATTTATAGTTGTCAAGTTCCACTCTGGCCAAAATTGGATGAGGTTTTTAGTCATAACTGCTATTTCAGTACTGGCAGAAGTTCAGGTGTTGGCATATGCTGTACTGTCCCTGCTTGAACTGTGACCCTACCAAGGCATTGCATCTCAGCGTCAAACTTTGTGCATTCCTGTGAGTTGCTGGTCTCACTATTCTAAATATAAAGCAAAACTTGTTCCCTGATTCTGTATAAGTAGGAAACAGCTGTTTTGAATAAATCCATTCAGTGGTACTCTTTTTTTTTTTTTCCTTTTTTTTTCCTCCTCCAGTTATATATTTGCATGCTTTGTTTGATTGATAACTACTTCCCAGAAAAGTTAAGTTTGAAAAGATGAATATTTACATTAAGTATTGGCGGATTATATTAGGTTTTGTGATTCTCATCATGATTTTTATTATTAACAAATGCCAACTATTACATACATTTTTTAAAAGTCAAAAAAAAGTTTTAGAAATTGTGATTTTTAACCTCATTTTGTGTGGAACGAGCAGTGTGTTCCATTGGTAGAGATGTATTTTGGATATTCTGACACTGACTTCACTGAGGAGCAAGTACGCAGCTGAATGCACTTAGGCCTAATACAGGGTATTGCTAGTACATCCTTATTGCTTTGACACTTTCCCAAATTTATCAGCTGGAAATAAAGAGACAAATGGAAGTGGTTTATTACTACCCTGTGATAATTGCTTCTTACTTTCCAGCTTCAACAGCATGCAGTTGAGGTTCTGTACATGTGTCTTCTGGGTTATACTTGTCTCTTCCTCCATCACAGGCAATGGGTTTACTACTTACCTCAATATTTTTCTGAGATGTCTGTTTGGAAGACAGATGTTTGCTCTGATAAGGAGGGAATAAGAAAGTAGAGTCCAATTACAGGGACTTGTAACTTGTGTGTTTTGGACTAGTTACACAGTGGTTTCATGGCAGTAAACCAGTTGACTCAAGGGGAATAATGCTATAAAGCTGATTATCATAAAAGTGTGGACTTTAATGAAGAATCGTGGAAGATAAGAAACAATGGAATCAGTGTAGTCTCTTATCCTTTGACTTTTATCTTTGCTTTTCAATGCAAAGTTGGAAATGATAAATACTATGTTTACACTGGATTTCTGAGCAGCTTGAACTACTGGATCATATTTTCATATGTATAAGAGCTTGGTCTCTTTTAGACTAAAAGGGGGAAGAAAGTCCTGAAAAAAGAATCGTCTTGTCCATTGTGTGCATCTGTGTGTAGGCATGGATATATGATGGTTGAACCACAGTGATGTCAGTAGGTGTGAAGACAAGGGTGAGCCATGTTTTTCTAGAGTCTGCTGTGGTGGTCTAGAAGTTCAAGATGTTGGAGGAGCAGGGGCAGTGAAATGGTGGAAATCTGATGACTCTGAGGAGCTGGAACTTAAGCAAAACAGAATGAAGCCTGCTAGATTTCTAAAGCAGTTGCTGGTAAAAAGTAGATACTGTGAAACAACCAAGATGGTCATGTTGGAATAATTTGTGTGTGAGTCTAGAAAATAACTCTAGATAAATACCCATGCAAAACCCATTAAGATCATTGCACATGCATTACAGATCAATTTCAATTATAAATAAATGTTAGTTCCCAAGTTACTGTTGAGAAGATTTGATCTGAAGTCAAACTTGGATTGTTTGAAATAAATTTCTACCATCATAGCCGATGCCAAATCCTGAAGTGTTTTGGTGAAGTGCAGAACTGGAAAAAAAACCCTGTTAACCCTTAGAAAAGGAAATGTACTTTTGTTTTGTTATTATGGGAAATGAGGATATGAGTGTCCTGGAGCTGCTATATTCATACCACTGGAAATGCAGGTGATATGGGGTGATTTCCTTTACGAGGAATAGCTAATCTTGTCTTTCCAATAATCTGTATGTGGACTTTGGAAGCTGACTTTTTGTGGCGCTAGTTCTTCCCCTCTGTATTACTCACACCGCAGCAGCACAGGTTTCTAGAAACTGGGGTTTTCTGTGTTGATTTGGGGTGGTATTGCAGACTTAAATGCATGTTCGGAAAATCCCTGTATTTTTTCATGGCTCTTTGCTTTTCTCTAGCCCTTGTATTCAAGTCCCCTATTACTGTGGTAGAAGAACTGGAATTACTGATTGCTTTGACTCTCAAGTAGTAGTATTAACAACCTCATGGTGTTACGGATATTTAAAGCGGATTATAATAGTGGTTGATAACACTAAAGCTAGCGCTTTGCATTTTATAAGCATTAAGTAAATATTCAGTGTTTAGTGTTAAATGGTAAGGGAAGAATAGTGAAGCCTTGTATTTTAAAAAAATTCTTGATTGGGAGAAGATTTCTGGGGGTACCCTTTTGATTGCATGATGATAATAATTGCTAAACACCTGGATTCTTACTTTATTTTTTTTGCCCCCAGTATTGGTTTTGTTTCAGCATATTTTAAAAAATATACCTGCATGTAAGGAATTGAGTACAATGTACTTTGCCCTGAGTTTATTATGGAATGCTGTTTGTATTAGAAATTAAGAGATGCTATTATTTTCCTGAAATCAAATACTGTGGGTAAGTCTCACTTCTGGTGAAACAGGTTTTTAAAAATGGAAATAGAAATAAATTCACTTTTCTTATTATATGCATCTCAGCAAGGTTTTATTTTCTGTAATTATATAAATTGTGAGGTATTACTCAGTTTGGCTCTGTGCCTTATAAAAGCAAGCCTGTTCCTGTTTTTATAACACAAGCCAAGATGGGCAGTTTAGCAGGCAATCTCTAAGCTGGCACAATGCCAGCTTCATAGAGAAAAATGTTTCAGATGCATAAATGGTGAGCAGAACCTTTTTTTTCATTAAAACTGGATAAGTTCAATGTATAGGAGATGCAAGTTAGAGATAACTGAGTAATACCATCTTTGTAACCTTTAAAGTAGCCATCACACTGAAAACTCTGCTGTGTTAATGTACAGAGAAGCAGCCCTGATACAGTATTTGTTTTTATCTACTGTACACTTACAGTAGCAAACCATCTGTGATTTTTCATGCTAGATGGTAACACTCCATCTTAGAAGATGCACAGAGAATTTGTGTAGTAGTAGCTTAGCTTAAAAGCTCAAACATGCTAAGTCGTGAAGTTCCTGTCTTAAAAAGAAAGACTAAATTGAAACTGGAAATATTGTGAGCTATTTTCTCATGCATGCTCATCTAATAAATACGTAACATTTATATTTTATTTGGAGTTATTTAAAGTCAGAGACAAACCTTTGTTTTAATATGTTAAAATGGCTTATTTTATTTAAATGTTTTAGTTGTTTTTTTTGTAGTCCTTCATGTTAGGTGTTTTATGTTTGTGCTGAATATGTGACACATATACAGTAAGTGACTAGGCATTGTTTTATATAGGAAAAAGCATTATAGAAACAAGAGTTAAGAGGGATGCTAGTGAGCCAAGGAAGACTCTTATATTGCTTACTTGGTTCTTAAGGCGAAAGATCTAGAGGAAGGAAATACCTGATTCTTCTGTTTCTGCCTTAGCAAAAAGAATGTATGTCGTTGCATAGAGATATTGGACCGTATTTTTATGTAAAAAATGAATTCCTGAAGACAGTCTTATAAATCCCAAAGCCTCTTAGCATTGTTTTGTGTCTTTGCTTTAAGGTACACAGAGGAGTTGTGTTGTGTGGCCTTTCTGGCATGTTCTTGGGACGTGCCCAGCCTTGCTCGGGCATTGAAACCAGGAACCTGAGCATCCAGAGCAGCCGCCGTCTGCCTGCTCTCACCTGGTGCCATTCCTTCCACAGCAGCTAGGTCTCATCCTCTCTGCACTCCTCTTTTTAAATTCTGTTGAGGGTGATCCTCTGCAACCCTTCCAGACTCATAATTTATTAATTTATTGATTTACAAGAGTTAAACGTCTGCGGTTTATAAGAGGTCATCCTATCTGAAGTCTTGCTTATTTCTGAATGATAACTGGTTGTTTCTAATTGTACACGCCTACTGTGCTGATCACTGTGACTCCAGTTGCACAGGATGATGGCCTATTTTCCTGATATTAATCAGCTACATTAAACAGAATATTTTACTGAGCTTATTGAAATCAATAAGATGACCGAAATGCTTAGCGCTGAATAGAGAGATGAGTTTTCTGCGATGTTTTAGAGCGCTTTTCACTGGGATATGGATAAAATAGTTCCTCTTTAATGAGTACTTAATTAGTATGGAACTACTTCATCTTCATTGTTGTTGAGATTATCTTTAATCACTGTGGTATGACAACAGTAGCATAAATAGGAAATAATAAGTAAAGTCTTGTTTCTTGCTTAAAGGGATTTTTGACTTGTATTGAAAAGAGAATTATGTTCTTTCGTATAAAGAATTTTACTAAACATCTTCATCTCCTATCACTTGTTGATGTTTTTCTTTTTTAAGGATTTAGACTAACTTACTAGGAATTTTAATGTAGGAGGATAGGCTCTGGCAAGTGTGTAAAGCCATGATACTTCTTTTTATCCTCATAATTTTATTGTTGTGTTTTCTTGCCATATGCAAATTAATTTTTAGTCAGTTAATGCAGCTTTTCATCCACAATCCAACAATGTATTTATGGGGTTTGGCTTTTATGAAAAGTGAACATTTTAATCTTAGGTGACTGTATCTCTTTAAAGATAATATCCTTTGACATAAACAAAGCTAATAGATTGCATTTTTTCTCCAACGTTTCCTGGGTTTCACACTTGTGCTGGTAGCTGAGGTCAGTCTGCTGTTTTCCAGTGGTTCCCCTTCTGACATACATCCCTTATTCTGGGTCACTGACATGTATTGGATTGCTTCCTTGTCATTTCATTGCTTTGAAATGTATCTATATAAAATGTTTTTTTTTCTGTAAGAGTATGCTCACTATAAATATTGTATGCAGATTTTTATGAAGGATATTTTATTATTGAATACTTTATTTTGAAAAGGTAATCATCATCTGAAGTGGTCCCTGACTGTCATAGAATCACAGAATGGTAGGGGCTGGAAGGGACCTCTGGGGATCATCTAGTGCAACCCCCCCTGCCAAAGCAGGGGCACCTACAGCAGGCTACACAGGACCACGTCCAGGTGGGTCTTGAATATCTCCGGAGAAGAAGACTCCACAGTCCCTCTGTGCAGGCTGTTCTAGTGTTCTGGCAACCTCAAGGTAATGAAGTTCTTTCTCGCAGCCTTCTCTTCTTCAGGCTGAACAAGCCCATCTCCCTCAGCCTCCCCTCGTAGGAGAGATGTTCCAGTCCCCTCACCATCCTTGTAGACCTCCGCTGGACTCTCTCCAGTAGCTCTTCATCTTTCTTGAACTGGGGAGCCCAGAACTGGACACAGTACTCCAGATGGGGCTGCACTAGGGCAGAGTAGAGGGGGAGGAGATCCTCCCTCGACCCGCTGGCCACACTCTTCTTAATGCACATCAGAATGTCATTGGCCTTCTTGGCAACCAGGGCACACTGCTGGCTCATGGTTAACTTGTCATCCACCGGAACACCCAGGCCCCTGTCTGCAGAGCTGCTGTCTAGCAGGTCAGCCCCGAGCCTGTACTGGTGCTTGAGGTTGTTCCTCCCCAAGTGCAGGACCCTGCATTTGCCCTTGTTGAACCTCATCAGGTTCTTCTCTGCGCAACTCTCCAGCCTGTCCAGATCTCACTGGATGGCAGCACAGCCTTCTGGTGTATCCACCACTCCTCCCACTTCTGTGTCATCAGCAAACTTGGTGAGGGTACATTCTAACTCTTCATCCAGGTCATTGATGAAGAAGTTGAACAAGTCTGGGCTGAGTACTGACCCCTGGGGGACACCACTAGTTACAGGCCTCCAACTAGACTGCGCCGCTGATCACGCCATCTGAGCTCTGCTGTTCAGCCAGTTCTCAGTCCACCTCACTGTCTGCTCGTGTAGCCCACACTTCCTGAGCTTCCATAGGAGGATGTTATGGGAGACAGTGTCAAAAGTCTTGCTGAAGTTGAGGTAGACAACATCCACTGCTCTCCCCTCATCTACCCAGCCAGTCATGCCGTCGTAGAAAGCTCTCATATTGGTCAGGCATGATTTCCCCTTGGTGAATCCATGCTGACTGCTCTTGATAATCTTTACCTCCTCTTTCTTAGAGATGACATCCAGAATCAGCTGTTCCATCACCTTTCCCGGGATGGAGGTGAGGCTGACCGGCCTGTAGTTCTCTGGGTCCTCCTTCTTGCCCTTTATGAAGGCTGGAGTGACACTGGCTTTCCTGTAGTCCTCAGACAAGTCTGTTCTCCAGGACCTTTCAAAGATGATAGTGGCTTAGCAGTGACATCTCCCACCTCCCTCAGCACTCGTGGATGCATCCCATTGGGGCCCATGAATTTGTGGGTGTCCAGTTTGCTTAATTACCTCTAAACTGATCCTCCTCAACCAAGGGAAGGTCTTCATTTCTCCAGGCTTTCTCTCTGACCTCCAGGCACTGGGATGCCTGAGGGCCAGCCTTAGTAGTGAAGGCTGAAGCAAAGGTGGCATTTAGTACCTGCAGCCTCTCTGTGTTCTCTGTCAGCAGGGCACCCACCTCATTCATCAGCTGGCCCACGTTTTTCCATGGATATGAAGGACCAGGCTTTAGAAAGCGTGTGTGGGAAGATCATTCTTAAATTAGATAAAAGGTCTTGAGTTTCAGCTGCTTTGCGTATTTTGGCACAAGAGAATTTCCTGCACATAGTGTACCTCACCCTGATGTCTGTCTGTGGCCTTAATCTGCAAAAGCCTTCAGCACATTAAGATAATGAATTACTTTGTCACCTGACCTGTTTGTGGAAAGCATATGTAGCACATTATTCTTACCTCTTGTGGAAAGGTAATGGAGATGGCAGGGTAAATGGTGCTTTAGAAAAGTGGCTGCTGAGGTAAGAAGTAACACACAACTGCATTCTGAAAGAGGAACATCCTTATCCCTTAAAAAACCCCAAAACCTACAGAAGGTTTTTAAAATATAAAGAATTCTAGTGCATTTAGAGAATTACACCTCCAGAAATTACAGACCTCTAGGAAATTGTTTCATTTCTTAGGGGATTTTCCCGAGAGGTAAAATGCTAATCATATTAGAAAGCATCATTAGGTAAACTTTCCAATGTTTTCAGTGTGGATTCAACTATGGGCTTTTGTAATTTAGCACTATTTGCATTTATGCAACTTTTTAACATTGCTTTTAAAAACTTTTCATATTGCTATATGCAAAAAAAGAATTGTAAAAGCGAGAGGTTTTGTTGGTATAATCTGCATGAAGAACAAGGTAAACCTCTTTAAATTAGTGTTTTCTTTAGAATAAAAATTTATTGTGGTATAAGCTTGTGTGCCTTTGTTATTACAGCTGGGTCAGTTTAAACTTATTTCTGGCCTCGGGTTTCCTTCTTCCCTTTATCCTTTTTGTGCCTCAGAGCTCGCTCAGTCCATGAGAAGTCTGGCACAAAGGAGGACGACACTGGCAGTGTTTGGACATGTGTTCTGACTATTTCTAGATGTCCCAGCAGTCTGCAGTTGTTCCTGATGTACTTAGGAGGAGACGAGTTCCAGTACTTTTTGCTAAATGTTTTGCTTTTGTGTTTGTTTTTTTTTTCTTTTCTGTTTTGCTTTCCAAGAGGAAGTAAGTTTTGTTTTGCTTCAGGTACCTTTCTGTTTGTCCACCTTCATCTGGTGAAGTGCTGGACTATTGATGACTATGGCCAGCACTCAGAGAAAGTTTTAAACTACTAAGCAGTTGCTATTTCCAGCCATTTTGCCAGAGGATTTAGCTTTTTCAAAATCCAAATTGTAAAGCTTGTGTTCATGTTGCGAAAAGAGCAGCTACTTCTACAGTTTCTAGAGAGTCTCCCTCCCTGGAGATATTCAAGACCCGCCTGGGCAAGGTCCTGTGCAGCCTGCTGTAGGTGACCCTGCTTTGGCAGGGGGGTTGTACTAGATGACCCCCAGAGGTCCCTTCCAACCCCGAACATTCTGTGATTGTAAATAATATGCTGAGAGCTGCAACCGATTTAAAATGAAGGTTCATAAAGGTTTAGAGTAAGTAGTGGCTGAGTGTAAGCAAGGCATTTCAGGCATATCAGAGTTGAAGGTGATGTCCCATCATCATGTATCTGGCAGCTGTGAGAGGTGCAAGTAGTGCTCAGCCCTTCTTTAAAAGAGAGTACAAAAGAGTCATTGCTGGTATTCTTGCCTGTGCTCAAGAAGGCATTTTTGCGCTGCATTTGTAGTCTGAGGACTGGTAGCTGGGGAAAGAGTGTAGATCAAACACAGAGCATGCAGTGGTCCTTGTCATTAGACCATTGGTTTTTCATGGTTTTGGTGGAACAGCTGCTTTTTGCAATCAGATCTCAGTAAATTGTAATTTGTGACTGGCACATGGAGAATGGATTAGTTGAAACCTCTTGATGGTGATGTGGTTAATCCCATGAGCTGATTCCTAATACTTTAGCATTCCTGCAGGCTTAATTTTATTTGTTTTGGAGGAGGATTTTTTTTGTGCTTGGCACAGAGATTGAGGCCCTTTCTGTGCCTGTTTTTGCAATATTTGCTTCTTGCAATTAATAGAAAGTGTTACCTGTTCTGGTTAACACCTTGAACACTGCCCCTTTTCTTGGTGGTTGTAGTTTCTGTTGTACCTCCATTCTTACCTTCAGTTTCCAGATCGTTCTGAGTCATGGCTTCTGCTTTTATATTTCTCCACTTTTGCCTGAAGATGTGCTGTTTATCAATGGAAATGTTAATAGTAGGATCCATAGTATTCAGTTCTGCACAAGGAAGGGACTTCAATTTGCCCAGTCCAGGAACAGAAGCTTTAGCGAAGGTAACTGTCATGTGGCTTTGTGCCTTGACTCGAAATGCTGCTGAGATTCTGAACTTCAGTATCCTGATTGCATCCCAGGCCAGGATGAAGCAGCATCTCTGGAGACGCCTTCCGTGGTAGAAGCCGAAATGACAACACAGTGTGTGGATGCCTGGATTTTAGAAAACTAAGGTTCTGTAAAAGCTTGCTTTGGGACTCTTGCTGTTGTTTGTTATGTTAATATATACTAAAATCTTTCATTCTTGAAAGAAACATGTTTGTTGGTGTGAGTTCTGAACTAATATGTGCTGCTCTCAACTAGGGATGAAAGAGTTATTGCGATGTTTTAGTGACTGATTTTTCCTACTGTTTTATGATAAAATATTTTAAGACTTATATAGTGGTTTGATTGATTATCATAAGTGATTCTGTCATCATCACTCTATATCTCATATACATACATGTGTGTATATATGTATGTGTGTTAGAATACTTGAATTTTAAGGATGATGAGAGATAATGTTAGAAATAGTACCTGCATGTTTCTTTCTCTGTTTCAGTGCAATTTACCTGTTCAACCACACATCACTAAATAAAATTAAATGGTCATCTCTTGTGTTCAGGATTGGTGGTGGTGGTTTTACTTTTGCTTTCTTTTGCTTACTTAGTCCTTAGTAAAAAACAGGAGAACAGTGCAACAAAAAGGGATGCTGCCACCCAGAGAAACAGCTATAAATATTGTTTCCTTTTGTAGCTGGCAGTGACCAAATTTTCTTCAGACATTAGTGAGAGTTTAGTAAAAATAAATGCTGTCTGAGCTTACGGGATGATTTTCATTGACTTGCACCTTTCTGTTGTATTTTAAATGTATTCCTCCTTTTTATTGAGTCTAATAATCTATGACATAGAAGTGGTTCTTAGAGCTGTTTTGCAGGACTAAGTTATGGGATTTTTTTAAACAAAAAATCAAGAGGGAACTCAAAGCTTGCCATCTGCAGGATGAGGTACCAGCATTTTAAATTAATTTTTGGTTTGAACACCTGTTGGAGAAAACTCTGCCTTCTAAAGTGTGGCAGATGATATATTGAAAAAGAATTTCAGAAGAGTTGCCATGATATTTGAAGTTTAATTTGACCAACCTTGCTATTCAGAAAAATGTTTGAAATCTCCAGGGGAGAACTTACCTTTGTTTTTGTTGCTCTTTGAAATGAGAGCTTAAGGTGATGATCCAAGATAAGTAATGAAAAATTACACTGTAAAATTAGATCATTAAAGGAGTGCAATAAAACACTGAAAAACCTTTTAAGAGTGGGCCATGAATTGAGTTTTTACTAGAATAATTCTGGTTGGCAGGTGATTTATTGGGAGTGATGATGCGTTAGACTTCAGAGATGCTGATTTGCTACTTTTATCATATGTCTGAAGTTCAAGAAATCCAATACCTACAGTGCATTTCAAAAAAGAACAATTCCTGCTGTGCACCTTTGGGCGTAAGTATTAGATCTTCTGCGGGAGGGGAAGAACATCCAGTATTTCAATAAATGTAAAGGATTTTTCATCTTGGTTGGTTTTCTTGAGGATCAAGCATAACTATTGCCTTGTAAACAAGAGTTTACTCACGTCTTCAGATAACCCTGTCTTGTCTAAGTCTGAAACCCCATTTTGATGACCAGAGAAGGAACTGAAATCATGTAACTTGCCTGAACAGAGCAAGTTGTCAAAATCCATCCAGAGTCATTCTTATGTGACAGATAGTTTTCCCCTATTCTTTGTCTCGCGTCCCATTTGCTTCAGAGGGCCTTATTACATTTTGTAATATATAAATAGAGCCATTCTGTAAAACAGGTGGTTTAAAAATAAGACTGTCTGAGAAGGAAGACTGAGCAGATGAATGTTTCTCTGCCATAGGATGAAATTATTGGAAATGTTTGATTAATTAAAAATCCACTTCCCTCTTTACCTCTCCCAGTATTTTAAGGGCGAGCTTCGTCTGCTGCAGAGTACCAAGTGTCTTGCTTTCTGATTGTCTGTCAGTATTTCTTACGAGATGGAGAACTGGCTTCCTCATTAGGCCTTTGGGAGTAATTACAGATATTGAAAGGCTAAAGCTGAAGTTGAATGAATTCCAGTCTTGTTTATTTGGTGTCTTGTGGAGACCAGTGGGAATGCTTATAGTGACCTGAATGGAATTTTTACCATGGTTGCTGTTCTCCAACTTTCCTTGTTCTTTTGCCATCGAGGGGACAGCTCTGGTATCCTTAACCGTTTTTTTTTTTCCTCAAAGGAAGCGGACCACACATCAGAAGTAGTGTGTCTGTAAAAATAAATTGAAAGAAAACAAAAACGACTCCCCTTGGTTATGCTGGTGTAAATGGAAGGTGATGTTTCTTTTGAGGCAATTTCTGTAGAGTGCATTCTAAAAAAGGGGTGGGAGACTTAAAGTTACTGTTCTGACTTTTTCCATCTTTTCCTTTCTTTTAATTGTTGACACAGAGGCAAGTCAAAGAGCGTTAACAGAGCTCTGACACAATCTGTTTGATGGAACAGAATGGGAGAAGATGCCTGAAGAAATGGACTGTGTCCCTGTGCAGCATATAACATATGCAGTTAGCAGCATGACGTGGGCAACTAAGGTTTTTATGCAAGTTTCCCCACAAGATTTCCACTGTGTGCTTCAGGGAGTCAGAACAGAGGTGCTGTTGAGCAGCACTAATTGCTTTTATTGACTTTGTGACCATTGTACAGATGAGATGCCTGGAAAATGAGCTTGTTAATTTTGCCAAACTGCTGCCAGAGTTTAGTTGATTGGCAATAGAGGTTAACAGTAGCAGCAAAACTGTTTTTTATTTCTTTTCTACCACTGAGAAAGGAGTGGGGGGATAAGAAAATAAACAAAAATGAAGGAGGGAGAGAAAGAAAAGCCAAAAAAAATACTGTTTTTTTTTTTTTTTTGTAAATAGATTGATTTTGGAGAAGAAAAGATTTTTCTGTTAACAGCACAGTACAGTCCTGAGACTAGTGCAAACAGTTGCACCATGTTAAGTTGATTAAGATAGAGCAGAGCAAAGAAGCTTCTACATGTCTGGTGAAAACATTGCTGAGTGCCCTGCTAGGACACTAAGGCTTCCAGTAAGTCAAGGTTGCATATTTACAAGTAAATTTTCCCTTTTGGTTAAGTCCTTCTTCCTGTTGTTTCAAGGAAGGAGAAGTTTGAATTAGAATTCTGTTGAAAGTGTTCACCATGGCTCAGAAATTCCTGAGGGACAGAACCAGCAGGACCTGCTGGATGTGCAAAGTGATGCACACTTCTGAACCAGCACTGACTGCGTGGTGTCATGATGGCAGAACAAAGACCACAGGTTGTAACGCTGAGGAGGTGGAGGTGCCATGTGCAAAAAGGGACAGAAATAGACCTGTGTTGTGGCAAGAGGAATTAGACGTTCCTGTTAATCCGTTAATAGGTAAGTCAAAAGGGTCTTTGTGGCTAATCAGATTTCTGGATGAGAGAATAGGAGTTCTTCCTTAGGAGGTCGTAAGAGAACTGTGGTATGTATCCCTGCAGCCTGTTTTCTGAATTACTAAAAAAAGCACAACCTTCAGATACCTGCCAACCCCCCCCGAAAGTGAGTTGTGTGTGATAAGGCTGAGGGAACTGGGCTTGTTTAGCCTGAAGAAGAGAAGGCTGAGAGGGGACCTAATAAGTGCTTATAAATATCTGAAGGGTGGGTGTCAGGAGGATGGGGCCAAACTCTTTTCAGTGGTGCCCAGTGACAGGGCAAGGGGCAACGGGCACAAACTGAAGCACAGGAAGTTCCGTCTGAACATGAGGAAGAACTTCTTCCCTCTGAGGGTGATGGAGCCCTGGCACAAGCTGCCCAGGGAGGTTGTGGAGTCTCCTTCTCTGGAGATAT
>Ga0065711_1046261_pt1 | contig 12991 bp, 5 predicted proteins | sample Hoacrofraction12_FD_59098 | JGI IMG/M metagenome (GOLD analysis project Ga0065711, IMG submission 59098) | Hoatzin crop microbial communities from Cojedes, Venezuela - Epithelial fraction 12 v2 (version 2) | ecosystem: Host-associated > Birds > Digestive system > Esophagus > Crop | place... | reverse complement strand
GTAGTGGAAGGTGTCCCTGCCCGTGGCAGGGGGGTTGGAACCAGATGGTCCATACGGTCCCTTCCAACCCAAAGCATTCTATGATTCTTTGATTTTTAGGACAGAAGCTACAATGAAAGTTCAGGAATAGAACATAGAAAAGCCCTCACACAGCGCCCCCCCCCTGCGCCCCCCAAACCAGACAAAATCACACACACACAAACCAAAAACCTCATCTCCTCTCCCCCACCCCACAACCCACCCAGATAGTTACTGCAATGAATACTGAATGAGAACCAAAGCGCATAAGCTCTCAGTGACAGGAACTCTTTGCCAAAACTCCAGAATTAATCCCAATTAGTGCCCCCCCAAAAAAGTTGATAATTATGATCAGCATTTCACAAGGAAATTTACAGATCTGAATGACAGCAGAGACAAATGAGTTTATGGATTAAATTTTAGCCAGAACTTTTCTCTCTGTATCTTCTAATTTTGTAGAGCCAGATACACAAATACTTGGGTCATACTATTACTACTAGAGGTTCAAAGCCTGCAAATTTCATGGTAACTGAACTCACTGAACAGCACAAGCAATGAGGTGCCAAATCCTTTCTGAGGAGTAACGAAGGATACCAGATTTTTTCTGAATAGTCGCTGTATACTTGGTGTATTTCTGTAGAAGGCCTTCTCTTCCCCCTTCATTAAGAAAAGGGTATCACTTCACATCTCAGCAAATCTGCTGGCTTCAGCATGCTTAGCTACGAGAATGCAAGCTGTATGCAAATAGCCTAATTACTTTCCTCTATCCATTAAATCTAACCTAATCTGAATAAGGACTGATCAATTATAACTGATTTCAGTGTTTTCAGAGGACTTCTGTTTCTAATAAAGTTTTTACATTAAAGCTATCCTTTCATGCCACAAGCACACAAGTGTAACGTAATTTTTTTCACTCAAGTTCAAAAAGTTAAAAGCTTCCTAGGAACTATCTAGACCATCAACTGAACCTGTAAAATCCTATTTGAACAGCGTGATGATATCAGAAAATGTTATATATCTGCTATTTTTATGACCATGTCACTGAGTATACCTTTTGGTATAGGTGCAGGACTCAGCATTAGTCTTTGCTAATTGTTGTGAGCTCCTGCTCGGGCCATTTTTCCAGCAGTTGATGTTCGCCCTGTTCTCAAGCAGATCAGTCACTCCACTTAGTATTGTCCTCAAGCTTGCTGAGAACACACACTGTACCATCATTTAGGTTATTATCTTGGGTATTAAGCAGCGTTGTCCGCAGTATCCATCCTCAAGGGGGACCACTGCTAACTGGCTGCTAGTTGAACTTTGTGCAGGTCATCACCTGCTGATTCATATTGTAACCACTAATCTCACTTCTGAATTGCATTTTGTAGTGTAAAGAAACAAAGAGTTCATTAAAAACCTTCTTTATGAAAGCACCTCCCAGTTTCTATCCTAACAGAGTTTCCTTGAACTACAAGTCCACGTGTCACAAGCTCAGGACTTGGTGGTGCTGTAAGTTAACCAGGAAGCACCACATACTCTCAGTGATGCCACAGCTCAGGGAATGATTTACATGGAGAGCTGCTCAGAGTTGCTTTGTCAGAAGTGCAATCTCTATGACAGTCTGTCAAGATTACCACAGAAACACGGACAGCTTCACAGGCTTTCCCCAAAATCAGTGCATTGGATTAGGTGCCATAGGGGTCCCGACCATCCAGACCCACAACTGAAGCTTGCTTTTTCTCCACAAGCAGGATGCTGAACATGCAGAACTTCTGCTCTCAGTTCCAAACAAACCGACTCCCACTCCGTTCCACTTGCCATTGAACACTGCTTGGGAGACCTGTATTTGATGTCAGGTATGAGAGGTTCTTACTGAGAAGAAATTCATTTAATAATGCTCAAGTTTTTAATCTTCAAAAATTGACAGACCATGCCTGCAGTGGGTAGGGAGAGCTTATGAATTACCTAGTTAGAATGCAAAGCCATTCCACTTCAGCATTAAATTAAATTTTCTAATCCAGCCCCTCATATACTTGTCCTGCTTGAGAGCTTCTTGATGGGATGAAAAGCTATTAACTTTGATTATCACCTGTAGTGGATGTTTCTGTAGAAATATACTTCTACCATGTACAAACTACGCTAGTTTGAGAACCTGTGCTATTCGCAAACGCTGCTTCAAACTGCAAGGCAGAACTTCCGAGGCCTGTGCCTCCAGCAGCAGCAGCGCACAGAAGGTATTTGTCATCTTGGTTCTGCAGGTTGTGACACAGCAGAAGGAAGCTGCAAGGAAGACATGTTTCCCTGGAGAGTATGTCACCTTTGAGCCATCAGCGACCACTCTTTTGATCTGTCAAATGGGCATGGGCATCTCTACTGCTCGTGGCAGCACTGAAACAGATCATGGCCAAGGTTTACTGAGCAGTGCTGCACCTCCTGGGCACCACAGAGTTTGGTGGCTCAGCTCCGCTGCAGTTGCACGTCTGCAGCCTTGCTGAAAACCCAGTGAACATCAAAAATGCACAACATGCCTGTGCTGAGGCATTTAGCAGTGTCTGTTCTCCTGCAAGGTGCTCTTTCTGCCCTGGATACTGAGTAGTCACAGTAAACTGTTTAGTCAACAGAATATTCTTCTACTTCACATTAGGATAAAAACCATGTCTCTTCAAAGATCTTTTCCTGAAAACTGGGATTTGCCTTACTCAGGAGAGATTGGATTTGGGTGCATGTTTACCAAGTCTCAGACAAATATCCTTAGTAACTAAACTTCTGGCCATTTCAAAAACAGATGATACCTCTGCTTCCCCAGACACATGCATTTCTATTAAAAAGTTTTGCTTCTAACAAGTCAGCTTTTTCCAAAGAAAAAAAAAATCTCTTTTCAGATGCTTTCTCAGTGTCAATAGAATATTGCCTTTGACATCCATCTCTGAACTATTAGGCTACTCAAGTGCTTTATCTTCCCTTACTAAATTTCAAATGATTGAAGGGAATGGAAAAATAAAAGCCTGGTCTAGCAACACGCAGACACGTTCTCTCTGAACCAAGATGCTCGGCTTTATCTGCGGCCATGCCTTTGAGCTAAGCCCTAGGATCAAGTACCATAATTTTGCATTCAAATCTTGTATTGTTAAGCCCATCCAGCAGGCAAGAGGCATTTCAGTGTGAACTATCTGCTCTCTGCCATCTCCAGTTCCACAATATATTACTGACAAGTCTTACTGATGAATTTTGATAGCACAGGCAATTAAACATATACAACATTTGTGCCTGTAGTTTTTATTTTAAATACACATACATGTGTACACACAGTCTAAAAAATCCTTGGAAAAACAGGAAGAGTGGAAATTAAAATACACAATGTTTTTAAAGGACGTGGATTCAAGCAGTATGAAGCTGGATTATACAGAAGACTTTGAATTTGTTAGTTCTGTCAGTCTGTGCTGCAGCAGATGTGGATAGGGCGTTGGAAACGCTATTTGCAAGCAGCTTAGCTCATTGCCTGCTATAAACAAATGATCTGTGGCAATCACCCGACTTTCATGATTCTGATTGACAGAGCAGTTTTCTTGCTCAAAACTTAGGAAAAAAGGAAAATAAACGTTAAAAATAAAAAAGCCCTACATCTTTGCAGCGGTATAAGAAGACCTGGGGCAAGCATAAACACCAGCCCAAACTTCCCAGAGAATTCAAGTTTTAAGCACACTGGAGACCTGCAGGCTTAGGAGCAGATGCGTTACACGCTGCATGAAGCCTGAGAGAAGGCTGAGCAATCCCTACAGACCTCACCAGCAGTGCCCCAAATGCTGGGAAAGTAGCTAAGCAAGAAAGGATCAGTTTTAGATCTAGCCCTACTTTCTCTTCTCACTGGTGGCTATCTTCAAGGCAAAAGTTTCCACACTCACGTAACACTACATAAAGTTCATATCCTTCACCACAAACACATTTTATTTCATCATTTACTTCCATCCAACCTGCTGACGGCTGCCACTTAAAATACACAAAGTCCATAAACTCTTTTACTGTACTTAGCTAACAGAAGTTAGCAAGCTCTTTGTCCAGCTTGGAAAGAGATATGACCATGTTTCTGAACTCACAGGAAAATACAGAATCTGTAATAAGTCTCCCAACTGCTTTTGTGGCCTCAACTGTGACTTTTATGATCTGGGAGATTTAGCTACCAGACTTCGATAGGAAGTTATGCTAACAGCACAATTTGCTGCTACTCAGCAAAAGAACCCATTTCCTCCCTCCCTCCCATACCAGATTTCTGATGAAGGAGAGGTTAATCCATTGCCTGCTTTGCTTAAGGTATGCAACAGTCACATGAACATTGTTAACTGACTTAATAAACACACCAGTATCTCTTTCCTCATCTACTAGGAGCCTTAACACCTCCTGCGGGCAGGCAACACCTGCTGCAAGTCCCCATGACTTCCACAGCAATTCACAGCATCAGGCACCTCACAGGCTGGAGCCTTTTAAGGAGCTTAACAAGTTTGCATATATAATGGAGTTAGTGAGGAATGCTGTTTCCATGGAGCAAAGAAAGTTATTCCTCAGTTGAAAACTGCTCAGTGCTGTTAATTAATGTTTTCTTGCCTCTAAGGGCTATCTCACAGCCATTTCTATTCATTCACACAAGGAGAGAAGTAGCTGCAGAGGTACTGAATGCCAAGGAAGACGAGGTGCTGTCCCCAGCTGTGAGAGCTGGGGAACAGACCCTGTGAGGGTCTAGGAGTGGAACGGGCACATCCAGCACCACCAGCAGAAAGATGTTGCAGTGACAAACTACTCTTAGCTTTTGTACATAAATGTACACACTGGTGCTAATCATAGCCGCATAAAATACACACATGTCTACCTAAGATCAAATAGTCATGAAATAAAGTAGACGACTAAACCACTCGCACATTCAGAGGTGACTCCACCCCAGGGAACACAGCACTGGAACAGAGCACCACACACACACGATTATGAGATGTGGCAGGCTAGGGGTCGGGGTGTTTTGGTTTTATTTTGGTTTGCGTAGTCAGGGGTTTTTTTTTGAGAAATGATTGACAGAAGTTGCAGAAGAGAAGCGGGATCCTGTAGCAGACTTTGGGGAAGATTAGAGGGAAGGAACAATAGCTCGGGGAGAACAGAAGAACTGTTTTGTCTGATGCTCTGCCAAGCTTGTGTTAAATTACAAAACAGTGTCCTAAAAGAATTTGTTAATATGGCAACAAGTCTCTCCCGGACTGATGAAAGATAGGGCTATGTCAAGCATTGCTAACCTATTTGAGCACCAGTTTCTGCTACTCAGGTTAAAGCGATAGATCTTGGCTGGTCTCCGTCTCCAGCATGAGTGAGCCTGCAGTAGTCCTTGACGTGCTTTAAGTTCAGTTAAGCAATTTTAAAATCTGTTCAGAGGACCAACTCCTTCTAAAGTCACAAATGATTATCTGCAGCAGTTTCAGCATACCCTCCCCCAAAAAAGAAAAATTACTAGCTAATCAAGATATACCTTATTAAGATCATACATTTTTTCAGAAGAGCTCCTAACTTCTTCTGATCCCACTATAACAAAGCAAGCAATCTGAAACCTTCCTTTACTGAAAGTCTTCTTTGTCCTGTAAGCTATCCACCCATACCTACCCTCCTGATTCAGGTGTTTATGTTATTTTATGGCACCTCTTCTTAGTGCAGTAGATGAACACAGGCTTTGGCCCAGAGAATTTATCCTCTTATTTCAGCCAAGACACAAAGGAGTGAGATGGGGAAGAGTAACTGGGAACATGACAATGAAGCTATATGGTTACGAAATGGTGTCAGGTGCCTCACTAGACATATGGGAAGGCTGACAAAGAATTTGTAGAAGGATGCTGCTTTACACAACATACTCAGATACTCTAGATTGACAAGACAAACATAGACTGTCTGGGCATGCCACGATGAGAAATGAGCAATTTATATTCCCTAGGTGAATTGGGATGATTTTGACTTCATGGATCAAAACAAAGGCAAAATCCTAGCTCCAGCACAGCTATGCAGCTAAATCAGTGCTGTGCAAAGCCACACCCTAAGTTTTCATGAACTGTCAAGAAAATGGATTAAATGCAACTTCAGAATAGTGCCTAAGGAAGGATTTTTACGTGCAATTGCTTTCCATGATCTTCAACATATGGTTATTGGAAGTCAGATTGTTTTGCTCCCTTCCTATAACACAGGTTTCTAATTATGTTTGTCTTTCCTTCTCTTCTAGAGCAGAACTTCTAATGCAAAAAGTCATTAAAAAAGCATCTCACCATTACAAAGTGTTACATGCTCAAAGCAGCAACCCCCTCCTCTCCTACGAGCATCCCAGGACAGCTTGTACTTATCTCGACCACCAGTGTACATACGCAGCTGAAATCAAGGCCATGAGGAACTTGGCAGCATTTGTCTTCACAAGCTTGCCACTCCCAGAATTTTGTTGCTTTCTGACCTGCATTACAACATAAAAGCAGCAGCCAGAAATGCCTAGTTTTGTTTGACTTCAGGGTCACAAAGATGTGAAAAAACACAAGCTCGCATGGTTAAGGTGGGAACAGAAGTAGTCACCTAATTTCTTAGAGCTTGACTGAGGCCCAGATCCTGTAAAACCATTTTGGAGAAATGAGGATTTTCCTTTCCTAGGCCAAGTTTCAGGTTGGGCTAGGAGATCAGACTGATGCTTGTATTCATTCTCCTGTATGCAGTCCCTTTCAAGTGCAAGGAGATACTGGGCGGGGGTACATCCAGTACTACCACATTTAAGTAAGTTTAGCAGAATTTGGGCCTTTAGTGCTTATAGCTTACAAAATAAAGCCAAAAATTGAAAATTATTATTTTCTTAATTTTTTTTAATTAGCTTTTATTTTCTACCATCTAAGGACAAAGATAATTATAGGATTTCATTTTTAACACTTGTAAACTTTCAGTGCTGTTGCGTGACCTTCAAGACTCCAATGACCTTAGAAATAAAAAAAAAGAAAATAGAACTGCAGTCGGCATTTTATAGAATGACTGCTATCATGGGTCACTAATGGCTCTTAAAACCTTCCAAAAAAGCAGAGATGCTGGGAAAACACTGAAGAATAACAAACCTGGCCCCAAAATAAAAACAAGACTATTTGATTAAGACTAAAAAAATGCAGAGGTTTCAATGTCTGTTATCTACACACAGAAGGCCAGGGAATTATAAACTGAGCTAGGAAGGGAATATGACAGGACGAAAAGAGGCATAAACCAAAGAGCTCCTATCCTAAACTGTCCCTCTGTGGAAAGAGAGAAAGTGCTTTAAGGCAGAAGTGTGTGTATGTGAATTCTGGCTACATCTGCTGGTGCGTGCTGCAGCGTACGGACACTTGGGGATCTGCCATCACAAATAAAAATACGCAGCTTGCCAGCAACATACCAAACATTAGTGGTCTCTAACAGAACTACAGGTTTTGCTCACGATAGCGTTGCCAAATAACAGCAGGGTTTTTGTTCAACTGCTTGCTTCGCTTTCTCAGTGGAACAAATGCCTGCCTAGCTATTGAAAACTGTACTGATAAATTTGTTTGTTATATGCATACACAAAATCCACAAGGTTTCAGTCATTAGTATTCAACTCCAGGGCCTTTAATCACACCATCATTTATCCAAACAGTTACTGTGTGAACAGTAGAAAGAAAATGTTCTGGTTTCTCACAACATAAAAGATGATCCATTAAGTTAGAATAGCCAACTCCATCTCCTAGCCACGTTAATAATAAGCACACTCAAAGAAGCAAGCTTAAGCAGCAGTGAGTCACGGCCCAAACCTCTTTATATTTTCCTTCGTGATAAATATTTCTATGCCAAACATAGCACAACCACAGCTGTTTTTCAAAACCCAACAGGCAACGTCAATGCGGCGCTTGTTGCGATGATGCAACTCTAATAACTCAAAAGCATTTGCTTCCACACATCTTGCCATTGGAAGTTGGATGCTACGTCAGACTAAGTGCATCACCTAAATTGACGTGATGTTTGAACAACAGCAGTGCACATGGAACTGCAGAAACGTGAGAAGATCATCAATCCTGCCTAAAACACGTCTATAGTCTAAAAGAAGTCCTGACAACTGAATTTTGAAAAATATGAATGATTTCATGCTGATCTTTCAACATGCTCTATTAACTACTCCACTTTGTCCAGTCAAGCTATATCATATAGAGTAAAACGAACAAGTGAAACAAGTAAATTAATTAACACTTGGCACATACCACTAGCATTTAATTAAATTCCAGAGTGAAATTTCTAGCGCTGTTGAAACTCTTTGCCTGCTAAACCTGGTGAATCCTTCATCCGTTTCTTCTACGGATAGCCCATCATACTTCCATTTCTATCACTGTAACAGCATTAGGGTCACACCCACCACACTGAGGTATACCACATTTCAATCAAAATACTTTCTCTCAGTAACCTGGTTGTGCAAAGGAAAGTTGGGTCAGTTCTTACCTTTCCTTTTTTCAAAAGGAATTGGAACACTACCCTTCAGGCATCAAAAGTAAGGTCTTGCTTCTTATGTGTTGATTTCTATCACTTAAGTTTGAACAAAATTTCAGGACTCCTGGGTTAACTGCATGCGTAAAGAATAACAAATTCTCTACATTACCACCATTTTTTTAAAGGGCACCTTTAATAGCATTTCTTAGCAGTCAAGAATCACTGAGTTACGTACATTCTGCACCATCCCGTATTACAACTGCTTCTTTGAAAGCATTTGATACTGTCCCACACGACATCCTTGTCTCTAAAATGGAGAGACACGGATTTGATGGGTAGACAAGGACTGGTCTGGATGTTGCAGTCAACAGCTTGATGTTCGGATGGAGACGAGTGACATCCTGCAGGGGTCCATACTGGGTCCAGTATTAATTAACATCTTTGTTGGGGACATGGACAGTGGGATTGAATGCACCCTCAGCAAGTCTGCAAATGAAGCCAAGCTGAGTTGTGTGGTTGATACGTTAGAGGAAAGGGATGCCATCCAGAAGGATCTTGACAGGGTAGAAAGAGGCCTGTGCAATCCTCAGGAAGTTCAACAAGGCCAAGTTCAAGGTCCTGCACCTGGCTCAAGGGAATCCCAAACACGTGTACAGGCTGGGCAGCGAATGGATTGAGAGCAGCCCTGAGGAGAAGGACTTGGAGGTGCTGGTTGATGAGAAGCTCAGCACGACTCAGCAATGTGTGCTCATAGCCCAGAAGGCAGTCCAGCAAAGCAACAGCAGCCATATGAAGATATCAGACAACTTGGTCTCCTGCTTACGAAGGGAAGTAAATCAATACCTCACGACCTCTACTTCCAGAAAACAGCACAAACAGGTATTGATCATCACGTATCTTATCACATCCCAGGAGCGGCAGACTAGGACTCTCTAGCAACCTAGACAGCACGTTGCAGTAAACCAGCCACAGCACCCTCCATTTTTCTGTAGAGTGCTTGTTGCTCTCCAGCTGGGCTGGAGATGACATCTCAGCAAGTTGAGAAGCAATCTTGATTCCTTCCAGAAGAAAAACCCTACCCTTTCTTTTGATACACTTACTGTTTCAAAAGACCTTTCCTTTTTTCATTTCACTATCTCAAGGGTAGATTAGTGAATCTCTACCTCAAATTTCTTTGCAAATGGTTTTCAGACTACTTCCTAGATGGCTCCAGCTTTTCTATTTACAAGTTTACAGGGTTAGAATATAAATTTCAGCATAAACTTTCTCCTTATCTTGGCTACTTTGTCTCCTTCTTCTGGAGCATGCCACCAATTACCTAAAAAAACTCCAGCTCTACTGCATTTGGCAGGAATATTCAGCTAAGGCAGCATGTAGAAATTATGGAGTTCAAAACCTCTCCTCTCCTACAAAACCTAGGAAAAACTTCAGTACCTAAATTGACACAGAGTATCAAAAAGAAAAAGAAAACGGAAACTGGAGAAATTGGAGACTGGAAAAATTGTTCTGAAAGATTTCACATTAAAAGAAGAGCTAAAACAATTTTGGTGCAGTGGGTATTTCAAGCAATATTACTCTATTTCAAAGCATAGCATTGATCAGCTGCAGCTCCTATAAAACAGTGCTGCCAAAAGGCAGTCTGTAGGTGCTGTTTAAATAGCCAAAGACTTTCTCCCTTTGCATTGACAGGAATTGTTTGTGATAGTTGAACAAAGTGTGTTGGTAAAACTTTGTTACATACAATAGGCCAAGTTATAGATGGTCTTAATAAAGTGCTTCTAATAAAGTATTATCACCACCATTATTATGTACAATAGGGCATATCCATTTTTCAGATTTTCCTCTAGAAATTCAAATTTCTTCATTACTGTGTTATTATAACATTTATTACACTTAAGAAGCTCTTCTGAGCCTTGTGGATATAATGCTCACTTACCTAGCATCAAAATGAATTATTCCTATTTTTCTGTTAGAGATATCAACAAGGAAAAAAATGTTTCTAGCTTACTTGGTGATGTAAGACCATTTACAATATGTGGTAAGTTAGATAGCATTTAAAAGAAAAATAAAGTCATCTTGATTTGTTAAACCTATCAAGCAATATTTTCTACCTGATAATTAAATATTCCTAACTTCTCTCACTCTAGAAGCAGTAAAGTTCAGTTTCACTAAGAAATCACTGATGACTGCAGACTCCCCATAAAGTTGTTATTACTCCCTGTGAAGTAATACTTTTTCTATGCTTTCAATATTGTACATCTCTAGGAACAAGTCACCTCTTACCACGTTAGTGCAAGCCGTTCAATAAAATTTAGTTTGTGCCAGAAGGCAGACTGTTAACAGCTGTTGAAATGTAGGCATTTCTGAAGGTCGTATTACCTGTTGGGGAGCTGATTAAAGCCACAAGTGATCTCATCTAGAAAGGGAAGTGTCTACATGCAAACATACAGTTGTTTGTGCAAGAAATCATACAATAATTATTTCATTATTTATATCACATTTTATATGTGTGTGTATCTATCAATATAGATATTAACAGTAACATAGATTTACATTTTGCAAATACAAACACTGGGTCAACACCAGACAATGCTACCAACAGCAGAATAAGACATAGTAAGAGTCGAAACTGGCAATGGCAGGGGGCCAGATGTGAGAAAGTAGTTTCTGTATCTGCTTCCTCCAATGAGAAAATTAATAGCGAAGTCACAATCCCACCTCCTGGAGGTGACCCTAGAAGTTACCATACCACAAATTACATCTCTCCACATGTAGCACTACTCAAGCCTGCCTCATAGCCCCTTTGAACTGACATGGAGGTAAGGCAGAGTATGCCAAATCTGACATTAAATGAAAAAAATTAGGTCCAGCCACTCTCTTCAGTGCTGCGCTGACCCACGAAAATTTGACGTTTGAGGTATTTTGTTCCATCAATACCTTTCAGGAGTGGATTTTCCTGGAAAAGGGTTTGTATCCTAGTTTACTTCAGCCAGACCTGTCTCCCAGAAAGGACTAATATATGGTGTTTATTCTACTTTGGCAAGGCCTGAAGTATTTTCTTATTGAGGTATGCTGCTCCTAACAACGATATAAAGTCCCCTCAGCCTGACAGGGGAATGCACATGCACAAAGGCATGGTTGCTACTCCACTAGTATTTAAAGATTCTAAAAACTGAACTGTAACACAGCCTGAAAACCCTCCAGTTTCCAGTGCTAGACTACTCATATCATCAGCTCACAGTTAGAAATCTATACTACCTGATTTTGCAGTTGTGTCAGTAAGTATTTTCTCCAGTCATCAGCAAAACAACACAAAATGAAAATGCAGACTAGAGAAGCCATTTCCAGCAGATAAGCTCCTTTCTAGCTCTCTCCCACCTCTTCCTAAGCCAGCCTTCTATCGAGAGGAAAGACCTTTGTGATTTTTTTCCTGCTTTATTATTAGGCTGGAAACAATAGCCTTTTTGTTCTACGGTAAGAATACAGGAGCCGAAGCTCCGCGCACAATTGTGTGATCATCGCACGGCCCTGTGTCCCAACCTTTCTGAAACACGGCAGGCACAAAGCTATCCAGCTGACTAGCGAGAAGATAAAGGACAGTCCAAGGGAAACAATGAACAGAACTGTCACTTCCAACAATGCAGAAGGCCACTTCAGTATTCCCACAAGCTCTTGCCAATTTTTCTTTCCTTGTGTGATTTCCTCCATCAAACAACTGCTGTCAGTTTCGACTGCTTAAATGATGAATTATTCTGACCGTAAATATTCTTAGGAAAAATGAGAACACTGACCTAAAGCTGGAACATTTATTTGTAGTAATAATCATAACTTTATGCCCTTGAACATGAAGGAGGGTCTGAGACACTGAGCAGTTTACTCCCTGAGCTCCAAACGCCAGATCCTGCCCTGCTCCACGTCTCTGAGCTAGGTCCAGCCTACAAGGGCCAAGCTCCAGATCACGTAGTCCCTGTGGAGGACACCCGCGTAACAAAACTACTCTACAAGCCAGAGCAGAAGTACCATTCCAGAAGTGGAGAGGCTTTTCTAGGAGTGTTTCTGGCTGGTTTGATATAACTAGAGCCTTCTGGGTGTGCAATAGCAGTAGTCGCTGTGCAGATTTTCACCCGGCTTACAGCTGGGCCTGTTCTGGGTAGCATCAAAGGAGTCCAGTTACCTGCTTCACTCAGCCAGACTAGCAGGTACATTGATAATATGCTGCGCCTGTGTTTCGTGTTTGCAGTGGGTCAGACTCCCACAAGCAAGGAGGAGATTTGTGTGGTGTTCATTCATAAGAGCAAATTGTCGCACTTGGAAAAACATAAAGGGAGAACTAAATGATGCCCACCTTAGCCAACTTTTCACAGCCACCACTGTGCTGCAACTAACTGACCAAATGTAGCAGCAAGGCTGCAAAGTGCTGCTGGAAGCCCTGCTCCTTCACTTTGCAAAAGTAAACTATGCACCCAGCTTAGTGTTGAAACTCTTCATCACAATTATAAGCCTTTGCTGAAAAGTGCAT
>Ga0065711_1046260_pt1 | contig 12992 bp, 15 predicted proteins | sample Hoacrofraction12_FD_59098 | JGI IMG/M metagenome (GOLD analysis project Ga0065711, IMG submission 59098) | Hoatzin crop microbial communities from Cojedes, Venezuela - Epithelial fraction 12 v2 (version 2) | ecosystem: Host-associated > Birds > Digestive system > Esophagus > Crop | place... | reverse complement strand
TCTTTGTCCTTTTCTTTGTCCTCTTTAGGAAGAAAAAACTCCACCGGCTTCGTTAAGGGTTCTACCAAAAAATCGGTGTGTGTATCTCCTATTGTAACCTCGAACACGTCCTCCGGGTGCTCCGTTTCCTTCATGAAGTCCCGGACGGTTTCCACCGCATCGACCGGAGTAATATTATACGGATAAAAGTCTATATACTCAATTTCCCGGCCTTCCTTATCCGTAAATCTAATATAATTTCCCATATCATTGAATCTTTATTCCCCGGAGGAGAGTTTCTTCTTTTCCTCTACTACCATATCCCATTTTATTTCCTCTAATATCTTGTCGCACGCAAAAAACATTTTACTCTCCAAAGATTTTGCAACTTTATAAGCCTCCGGGATATCCTCCGACTTGATTTTAACATAATAATCGGGGTTCCACTCCTCTTCCTGGTTCCGTTTAACTAACTCTACCAACTTCAAAACCTCTGCTCTTCTCAGCTCTAAATATACCTCGAAGGTTTTTTCCGGTTCCTTCTCCTTTGCTCCTTTTAATTCTATAGTTATCTCCTTTCCGGAGCCTTCACGGGTTAATATTAAATGGAAGGAATGTTCTTTTGCCCACCAGGAGAGAAGAGGTAAATCTATGAATCTATCTCTCTTAATATGGAGTATATGTTTGTAACGACTTACATCTTCTAAACTTATCTCCGGTTCTTCTTTGTTTAAATAAGTGATAAGCTCCTCTAAGGTACACTTCTTGATATCAATCTCTAACATAATTTTTCGTTTTAACTAAATTTTCAATTTATCATAATACGTATTATATGAATAATAACCCTACTTTCCTTTATTTATCGGCTTTCCAGGAGTGTTAAGAATCCTTGAAGGGAAATAATTTGTTAATTTCATGTTAATTTGCCCGTTTTTGCCATTTTGTCATATTTTTCAGAGGTCTTAATACTTAATTATAGTTAATATCCGTATTATTCCATATTACTGCATATTATTCCATATTATTACATCATCTTTTATATATTCCTAAGATATACTCCTTGAGGTGTTCCTCCGTTACATATTTCCGGCCTCCTATCATCTGAGACTTAATTTTCCCGGTTGTGGTGTACTTCTGCACGGTGTTATAACTAACTTCCAGGAGCACACCCACTTCCTTTAAGGAGTAAAGATTCTTTCCTAATACTACTTTTGGCATACCGAATATTATTTAATATGTTCGTATATTACTTTATATTCCTCCGGGTTCCCTGGTGTTCCAGGAGCCGGCCTTCTATTTCTTCGAGAATAATACCTCCTTTGCGTTTGGCTTCTCCTTCTGCACCGGCTTTTGTCCGAATGTTATTTCCCCGTGTTTGCTTTCATATCCTTCTATTGCTACATCTAAGCACGCATCGAGTATGTCTTTAATAGGGAGGCCTTCCTTCCTGGATATGTATCTTATTTTATCCATTTTCAAGGTAGAGAGGATATTCGTTACTCTCTCGAAGCCTTGCTCCCGGGTTTTCGCTTGAGCTCTCGTTATCTTATATTTCTTTTGCTTGAGAAGCCTCTTTATTTGCCGGTCTTGAATAGTCTTGAGGAGGGCTTCCTTCTCCTCCTCCGGTGTGCTTTCATCTTCGAGAATCATCTTCTCTTTTTCTCGCTGAATCTCCTCCGGGGTTACTTCGATTTTACCCATTTGTTTGCCCGGCTCCTGGGTGCCATTGAATAAGGCTTGCACTCCGGCCTTTAATAAATCTTCCTTTTTCATACTACTTATAGTTTATTGTGATTCGATTTTTCTTTGTTACTCTTTATCTCCTTGAAGGGATAATATTTCGTTTACGAGGTTCTTATAGTCCTCCGCCCCGTTGCTGCTCGGTGCATACGTTGTTATATCCGTTTTCTTTAGTGGAGCTTCTGCTACTGATACATTTTCCCGGATCCTGGTCTTATAAACCTTCTCTCCGAATACACCCCGGAGGTTATCCTCGATAAGTGAAGAGAGATTCTTCTTCATATACCGGGTAATAATGATTCCTTCCAGGAATAAGCCCGGGTTAAGTTTGTCTTGTACTAACTTCATGAAGTCTTGTATCTTCTCTATACCGGCCACCGGGAGAGCTTCAGCCGTTAAGGGTATAATCACACTATTTGCAGCCGTGAAGGCGTTTACGGTTAATAAACCCAAAGAAGGAGCACAATCAAGAAGGATATAATCATATTTCCCCTTCAAGGGCTCTAATAATTCCTTGAGAATCGTCTCCCGGCTGAAAGTTCCTCCAATTTCAAGCTCGATCCCCGCAAGATCTAAACACGAAGGCACTATATCAAGATTTTCCCGTATGGGTATAACCGGGATATTCTTTCGCTCCTTTATTGCATCGTAAATCGTCCTCTCCGGCTGCTCCACCAGGAGAGAGGCCGTTAAATTCGCTTGTGCGTCTAAGTCCACCAGGAGCACACGTTTGCCACGAAGGGTAAGAATCGTTCCTATATTTACCGTGGAAGTTGTCTTTCCTACTCCTCCCTTGTGGTTTGCCATTGCTATTACTTTAGTCATGCTTTATTTAATTTAATGATTAAACACTTCTCCACACTCGAATAAGCAAGATATATGCTATAACCGTGAAGGCTTGCCCACTCGCTTATAAAGTCCATATTACTGAAAGAAGGATCCTCCGTTTCATTAAGGGAGAAAATCTTTATTTCCTTATTCTCGGAGACTACTCTCCGGCCGTTCCTCTTTTCCGTTTCCTTTAGGAACTCCACCAACTCCGGAAAGTTCACTACCTTTATATCAATTTTCTTCATCATAATTCCTTGAATCTTTTTTATAGCCCTTCTTGTAGAAGTTATCCTCAAAGGGAATATCCTTCTCTATCATATCCGGCTTTTTAATATCCTCCTCCTCCGGTATCTCATAGTCTTGGCCGTTTACTTTATAGATCTCTCCCGGGTTTGCTATCTTTCCGGTGTTCGCATTGTAATCTAATACCGTCCATATATTCGGAGCTCCGTCCCGGTTCTTTGCCATAATAGCATATATCTTGCCGGGCTTGCCTTCCTCATACCCCTTCTTCAGAAGGGCTGCTTTCCTCTCCGGAGTTCTATCATAGAGGTTGTCTTTTAAGTGTGGAAAGGCTGAATTATATAGCAATACCACGGTATTTGCTGAATGTTCGATATTGCTTGCATCTGATATCGTTTCTAAGCCCATATCAAGAGGGCTTTTTACCTCTCTATTTAATTGAGAGCCTATAATAAAAGGCACGTTTATTTCTGCTGCTAACTTCATAAGCTCCGGGCATATCCTGGAAAGCTCCTCTTTCGCACCCTTCAAGGAAGGAACTCTTATAAGCTGAATATAATCAATAAATACGGCCTTAATCTTCGTTCTCTTGGAAACTTGTCTTATCGAAGTAATAAGCCCCTCTAAAGTGTTGTCCTTGAGGTCTCCGGGCTTTCCTTCCAATCCTTTGAGCCTTAAACGGCCGGTCTTTAATACATAATTCTCGAAGGTTTCCTCTTCCTGGAGGAGAGCCTCCTCGATACCTTCTTTAAGGAGTGCTTTATTACCTCTCCAATATTCTTTAAGGGTTGAATCGTTATTCTCCTTATCGGATAAATAAAGGTTTGCATAAGTATTAAATAACCTTGTAAGCCGGTCTCTCCTGGTGCTTTCGTAGAAGTAAAATAATACGGTGCTTTCGTCTCCCTGGGTTGCTGCCTGGAGTGCTAAATTATACATGAAGGCCGTTTTACCGTGTGAAGTTCTACCACAAATAAAGGTAAGCCCACCGTCCTTGAGTGTTAAGTACTCGTTTTCTCGCTTATTGGAGCCCTCGAAATAATAAGAGGTCTTTATCCCGGCCGGGGTTGCCTGGAGCTCCTCTTTGATATCCTCTAAATTTGCCACTGCCATAACATCGCTATAATTTTCACTATCTTCTAAGTCCTTCTCTTTGTCGATTTTTCCTTTAAGGGTATTGAGAGTTATCTCTACATCATCACCCTTTGAAATACTTTCCAGGGTTTCCCGGCAAAGTTTCTTGAGTCTCTCTTCTTGCTGCTGCTTTCGGTACTCCTGGAGATACTCCTCGTTATCCTCCCGGAGAGCTTCTTTCGATATATCCCCGTACTTCTCCGCTGCCTGGTAAATAATTTCCCTTTCCACGGCCGGGATATGATAGGAATCGAGTTCTCGGATAAGTTCCGTTACACGTCTTATAAGGGTGCTTCTCCTGGTCTCCGGAACATTGATATAATACTTTCCGGAATCTGAAAGCCTGGTGCATATTTGCCGTACCAGGAAGTCCGCTCCAGGAAGGGAGAAACCTTCACACATATATAACTCTTCAATAAGAGCCCTCCCCTTCGTCTTAAAGTCCTTATTCTTTAAATCCTCGTTCACTATTCCCGGAATACCCTCAAGGAGATAAGAATCAAGATCTATCTTCTTTTCCTTGCTCTCCTCTTGCTCCTCGAAGCCACCAAAGAAGGAAACCCTCGGAGTTATACCGGCTCGATACAACTCTTTAACGGCCTTCTCCGTCTTTACTAAAGTATCATCATACTTTGTTGTTGGTTTGAGGTTCCCCTTCTTGTCATATACCGGGATATCGGAATCCTTATCGAAAAGGAGGGTTATCTCCTTAACTCCTTGTCGTTTGGCCTCCTCCAGGGCTTCCGCCTTCACTATACCACCGGACACCGCCACCACCGGGAGCCCAAAGAATTGGCCTCTAAGTGCATCAATTTCGCCCTCTACTGCTAATATTTCCTCGCTTGATTTATACGGTATCGCCTGGAGGCCAAATAAATGATACTTCTTTGTTTCCTCCTCGGAAAGGAACATATCAATATATTTTGTTTCCCCGTCCTTCATCTCCTTCCTGGGAATCCTAAATATAAATCCTACTATCTCCCCACGGTTTACATACGGAAAGGAAAGTACGTTCACAGTTCCTATTCCCGGGTGCTGCTTTTTAGGATCCTCCTCTAAGATAGTGCATAACTCCAGGAAGAGAGCCTTATCACAATATCCGAAACGGCACTCCCGGATAAATTCCTCTTCATATCCCCGGACGTTCTCCAGGTACTCCCGGACGGCCTTTGCCTCGTCCTTCTCCCATAAGCCGGCCTCCATTTTACGGCATAACTCTTGAAGCTGCTCTTGCTTATTCCTCCTCTTCTCATAGTGTTCGGAGCTTATATTATCCTTAAAGGGAAAATCTATTCCCATATCTTTAGCAATCTCCTTCACCGCTTCAAAGGTATTCCTATAATTGCCTCTCTCCTCCAGGAGCTTAACGAACTCCAGGGAAAAACCTCCGTTTGTTTGGAAGAGGTTTTTCGGATATCTCTTTGTAATAATTGTTTTATCTCCTTTGTCTCCGTACGGTGTTCCGTCTATCTTGAGCCGGCTTTCCCACCGCTCTTTGCCCTGGTTCCACTCGAAGTGCATCTCCGGAAAGAGTGTACACACTCCACCACCGAAGAAAGCCCTCGTTAATTCTCCGTTGATATAATCATTTAATTTGTCCATAACTATTTATTTAATATATTACTTTTTTCTTGTATCTCCTTTAAGGGAAAAGAATCTCTTTGCCCTGGTTTTGAATACTGAAATAACGTATTATCCGGGTTGATTTTGCCCGGTTTCGAGAGGTTTTTTCGTGAAAAATGATTCCTTTTTGTGCCATATTTCTATAAAATTATCCGGGAGCAAAGATAAATATTATATTTGAAACTTCCAACTATTTTCATAAATATTTTTCAAAAATCTTTCATCTTCCTTCCTGGAAGGTCTTTTCCTTTAAGCGACTTTTCCGGGAGATTCTATTCGATAATAAAGGCTCTCCAGGATATAACCGAAAGCCGGTTTTGTGTTTTTCATGGTTATTTATAGCATACCGGTAAGGGAATAAATAAGCCTTCTTATCCAGGAAATAACCTAACATCTCATACAATACCCGGTAATATTATATTACTTCTTATTTTTCCGAGAAACCCCACCCCTAAAAAAATTGCCCTCGTGTGGAGAAAGGGTTGAGCGGGGTATGCGGTTTGCCGTATGTCTTAAAAAAACACCCCCCGGGGTTTTCGAGGCGTATTTAAACCCCGGCTTTACATCATATATCGTTAATGATTCCTCTTCCTTATCACTACCACCCACCCCCGGCCTGGTACCCTGGAGAGCCTCCGGGAAGGCCACGAAAAGAGAACTTGAAGGGCTGATTTTACCACGAATAAGGAAGAATTTTCTCGAGGATCCTCTCCTAAATCATACTTGATTATCTCCTCTTTTGCTTGGTTATTCCGGCTTATTTTACCCTTGATAAGGCATATATCCAGGAAGGAATATATATTATATATGCGTTTGGTTCGTCAAGAAAAGGGCATAAAAAATCCCGGCCTTTTACTTGTGTGGAGAGGTACCGGGAAAAACTCCTTTTGCTATGCAGTCAGCCAAAATAAACCGGAAAAGGCTGATTAAACGTAAGAAAAAAAGGTCTATATAACTTTTACAAAGATACAACTTTTCTCCGAAATAACCAAATTTTAGGTGTACATTTTTTTATTTCGGGCAGCCTAATACCCGGAGGTGTACACCGGAGAGTATCTTCCAGGGCATAAAACCCACCTTGAGCAAGCTCCCTCGAAGAGTGTTTGAAGGTGTGCATCACATCACACCAGGAAGTAACAAAAGCCACTTAAGTAACAAAAGAGACTTGAATCACATCACACACTTTCAGCCACCGGGAACACCACCAGGGAATAATAATCTATCTTCAAGGGATAAGACTCTCTTCTCTCCTGGGTGCTGCTTCACGGTACCGGCAAATATATCAAAATAAATCCTTTTTCGTTTGGCCGTATCGAAATAACGGAGTATCTTTGCACCGTTTTTCATTGGTGCCGTTAGGTTACTATTGGAAGATTATTAAGTTTGGGACGGTCTCTTAATTGTGGATCGTCCTTTTGTTGTGCCTACTCTCGAACATCATCTCCACCGGAGATCCTCCCCGGATCCTGGAGCACATCTTCACCAGGAAGGGAATAAAATATATATCATATCAAAAATTATTCGTACCTTTGCACCGTCATATTTCCCCGGCTTTTCCGGGAAAGTATTATCCACGGGGAGCCTACTCGAGAGAGAGCCGGTTCCCCTTTTCGTTTACCACTTATGGAACAAAAGCCACTTAAGTAACAAAAGAGGCAAAAGCCACGAAGGTAGCATTTTTCTTTTTAGATTCTTTTCTTTTCCTTTTCGTTTTTGCCACCACCGGAAAGCCTCAACACCCGGGGAGCCTCATCAAGGAGAGAAGCCTCAACCTAAGAAAACCGCTTCTTATCCGTTCTAAGAGGTTTTCTTTGTCATATCTGAATAATTTACCGGCTCAAACGTTCAAACGGCTTAAAATCGAAATAAAGGGCATTTAAGAGATACTCCTCCGGGTTCTTCATATCCTGGAAGGGAGTAATTATTATTTCCTGGTGCTGCTCATCATCTTGGAGCCTATTTTTCAAAAGAGGCCTTTTTTATCCGTTTTAAGGCTTTATTTTCCTCTTTGTGGTAAATTATAAGGGTTAAGGGTTAAAAACGTCTTAAAATCAAAATAAAGGGCATTTTAGAGTATCTTTCCAAAGTTTTATATATCCACGAAGGGAAATAAATCTTTGATTTTCTTTATATCCTCCTCCGTTTGGCCTGGTGCTGCTCCCGGTGCTGCTGCTTCTCTTGCTATTGCACGGTCTAATATATCGAGAGCCTTCTTCACGTCCCTTTGCTTCTTCGAGAGATTCTTATACGAATAACCACACTCGAAAGCATATCTCGAAGCAATAACGGAACCTACCAGGAAGAGCCGTTCACACCTCCGGCCGGTTACCGGGCACACAAATAACGGTTTATCGTTGAAACCTCCCCGGCCGGGTCTACTCCAAAAGAGCCCAACTTTAACCGTATGAAACCCGGCCTCATCGCTGAATCTAATCTCCAGGGAATCGGAGAGAGGATAATATAATACTTGATAGATACCTCCACCGACTTCAAAGAATTGCTCTAAGGGAGAAGAATCCTTTTTCCCCTTTCCGGATAAAATTAAGTTCTCTACATCGGAGGTTGTTATCCTCGGAGTTAAATCAAGATAAATTTTTTGCATGATAATTATTTCCCTTTCCGGAATGTTACACCCAACTTCGTAAAAAGAAATAGAGGGCGTGCGAAGCTTGAGCCCTCGTTTATTTCTTTATTTTTAATTTCTTTATATAGAACTATAAAGAACTATAGGACAATTTTTAAACCGCTAAGTAATTGATTTTCAGTAAGAAACAAAAACGGCTTGCGCCAAAGTAACCCTTTTTTTGCGCCAAAGTAACCCTTTTTTTGCGCCAAAGTAACCCATTTTTTTTTGCGCCAAAGTGAATCCTTTTTTGCGCCAAAAGTAATCCTTTTTTTTCTGAAAATTACTCCATTTTTTTCGGAGGCTCCTCTTCTTCATTTTTCTTCCCGGGGAGTTCCTTCCTTCCTTCCAGGAGTAAAGGATATTTCTCCGGTATTATATAATCCTTGTTTATGTTGAATATATAGAAAAGATTTCCTTTTATTTCTTTCCGGTGAAGGGCTTTTAATATACCTTCCTTCTTCATCATCTTCTCGGCCTCGTCGAAGTCATGTTTCAATTTCGAGGGTTTCCTCTGCTCTATATACCACCGGGGAACTACTTGCCGGTCTACTGTCTCCTTGCCTATTCTTATCCGGGAATAGTCCTTTATCGTGTTATTGGAGAGGAGGTTCAAAAGATATATGTATAAATTGAATTGTAGGAAGTTCTTTATTTTACCCATAAAGGCAAAAGCCCTTTCCGTCATAACAAAATAACTTCCTTTTATTCCTTCGATAAGAGGTTCCCTTATTGTTAGAAAAAAAGTATCTTTTTCTCCTCGTCCTTTTTTTCCGGGCATAAATTGCATATCGAAAAGGTAGTCCGTTAATTCCGGGTTGTCTACATTTACCAAATAAGTTTTGCTTAACTGATCCAAAGAATTTATTATATATCCCTTTACTTGCTTTTTGTTAGGAGCTCCTTCTCCCTGGAGCCACTCGGCTATATCACTTAAATAGATTCTTATTAACGGATAAGTAACTCTTTCTCCGTCCGGTTTCCTCTTATAAGACATTGTTAGCCCTTGCCGTTCACACCACTTAATAAGATTCTCAACCCCTTTGTGCTGCTGCACGGTTTTATATAACTCCCTTGCGACATATACAATTAACTTTGATTGCATAACATCGGTAGAGAAGCCACCCTCCAAAAACCGGATATTGCTTCCTTGAAGATTCTTACTTTCGTAATCTTTTCTCTCCTCCGGAGTTAAGAATAGCTCGTAAATAGTTGTCTCCTTTACTTCTGCATTTCCTAAGATATTCTTACCCACCGGCCGGGAAACGTGAAAAGATTTATTATTATAAGGGTGCTGCTCATCGTGTTTGTCATAAGCCCGGGAGATAGCCTTTATATTTTTCGGGGTTACCGCCTTTCCTTCACCCTGGAGAAAAGAAAATTTCTTCTTTTCTTCCTGGTTTACTTTTGTGCTTTTATCTTCTGCCATAAATCTTGATACTCCTTAATTAGTACTCCTTTCTTTAAATCACTTTTGAATATCTCGAAGGATCCTTCTATTACTCCGAACTCGGAGGCAAAGAAATCTATATCGTTATCGTAATCCCCTTTAAGTTTTATATCGTTATATTCCGGGTAATAAGCGAACTCCCACTCCTCCGGGGTTACCTCCCGGCCGTGTGCCTTCTTCTTCTTGAGATAGCTTTTAAAGTACTTCTTCCATTTCTTTTCGTCCCTTAAAGGGATATAATCTTTGTCTACTATCAACTTTTCGAGGCCATAAGGCATAAAGCATAAAAGAGGTAGCTTGCTTTTCTCGATGAATGTAATAACACTTTCGAGGAGAATCTTCAATTCCTTGAGAGCTATTTCCGCCCTCTTGGCCTGGTAGTTAAGAAGGTCTTTAAGCCGGCCTTCTCCCTCGATATCTATCTCCACCCGTCCGCCTGGATATATGGAGGCCTTTGCCACATCTTCAACCCCTTGTTGTCTCCCGTCATACGTCCGGCCGTCCTCGGTTATCATCAACTCGAAGGGCTCCTTCTCTCCCATATCCACGGCCTTACCGTTAATCGAATAACGAATATTATCGAAGGTTTCTCCCATAAGTTTGGCCGTACTGCTGAAACTCTCATACAACTTGAGAAGCTCCGTTATCTTGTCCGTCTTGAGGAGATATTCCTTCCTTGCTGCTCTTATATTACCGGAAACCGCGACAAATAAGTTATATATCTTTGATACTATCAAAACATATTCGTCCCGGTTCCTTATATCGTTTAATACTTCGTATTCCTCCGGAGATAGTGTTCCTTTGTCTGCATTGCTCTTCATCTCCATATCATCGATAAGAGCAAGAGTAACCCCCGTTGCTCCATATTCCATTGACTGAGAATAAGGCCGGCCGGCTAAGTATCCCTCTTTAACGTAATCTCCTTCCACCTTTAAGGCCTCTTCCATAAGGGAGGTACGTCTCTTAAAGTCCGCCTCGATAGCCTCTTTTACTATTGTCCGGGGTTTCTTCTTCGTATTATCCGTTTTCGCTGCTGCTTCCTTCATATATCGTTTTATTAAATAGTGCTTGCATAATCTTTCAAAAGGGCTTCACCAGGAAGGAGGAAATAACTTTCCCTTATAGCTTTTACCCTTGTTCCTCCCCTGGTGCTGCTCCTTCTTCGTAATCCGATTCTCATCTCCGGCCGGGTTTTATCCACACTCCACCGGGAAAGCCTCAACCCTGGAGGCTTAAGAATCCTTTTTGTATTTCTGATATCCTAAATAATCATAACCGCTTTTCCTCTCCTCGGTTAATTTCTCTTGCATCGGTTTTGCCCATAATAAAGGCTTCTTTGCCTCTCTTTCGATATTCTCATTTATTTTAATCATAAGGGAGAGGAGTTTATCCGTTGAAAGATCCTCGAGTGATCTCTCCGAAAGTTCATTTATAAGCTTCTGCCTTATTGCTACCAGGTAAAGAAGCCGGCTCCGGTTGTCTGCTCCGTTTGCCTTGAGGAAAGCCTCATCCTTAACGGCCTTCAATGTTTCTGCTTCCTCTCGGTTTAAGGCTACCACGTCCGCCACCTCCTGGAGCCCCGCCCCGGTCTCTGCTGCTATCTCCTCGATTGTTTGCCCGTCTGCATTTCTTAAGAGGATATCCTCCTTCTTCTTGGCCTGGAGCTCCCGGGCTTTCTCTTCCTTCTTGTTTGATTTACCTTCTTTCATATCTTCTTTGTTATTTAAATATTTCTTTAAATCCGGATATTTGCTAAATAGGTTATCCACCTCCTCGAATATATCTCCCATAAGACAAAGTTATAAATTATTCTTGATTATCTTCCTTCAAGGTAATAAAATAGTCTTTGCCTTCGTAGGAGATTCTTATAGAAGCCTCATCGCTTTCGTCTATATTCGGAGATACTTCCGCCTCCCGGAAAAACTCGAGGGCGTTCTCCTGGTACCGGTTTCCCGTTATTGCATCATAGATCTTGATTAAAATTTCACTCTTCTTCATCGTCTTAATATTTAATTGTTATATATAATATCCACCCGGGAAAGAATCACTTTTGATTCTCCGGAGTAATCTCGGTTAATTCGTATCTTACTAATACTTTTTCCATATTACTGAATGTTTTTGAGTTAATCTTTATATTTCTCTATCTGATATAATCTTTCATTTATTTCATCTTTGAAGTTATAAGCGAGGCCGGCCGTTCCGAATGTTAGGAAAAACCACTCAACGGCAAAACCCGGGAAAGCTTTTGTTATCTCGGTTTCCTGGTTGCTCTCTATTTGGCTTAATACCTCCTTCAAGGGAACTTTGAATCTCCTCTCTGTGTCCGGTGTTATATCATTGAAGTTACCCAATATATTCGTATCTGATTTATGACAATATTTTACGAAGTCCCGGGAAAGCCTCATCGCTGAATCTCTTGCACGGCCTTTAATATAATCATCGTCAAAACCTTCACTCCTTAAGGCCTCTTTATCCTCCTCCTGGAACTCCTGGAAGGAATCAAGATATATTTTTGTTATATCATCTTGAAGTCTCTTAACATCGATATATTTTTCTAACTGCTCCATATTACTGAATATTTTTGAATATTATTGAATTTATCATCATGTTATTATATATTCCCGGGTTTGCTCCTTTATTACCTTGAGCCGGTGTTCCGTTATCTTACCTTCCTCCCGGAGCTCCAGGGCTATTTTTAAGGCCTTCCTCGCTTGGTTGTCGTTCATAAGTGCTGCTCGGTAAAAATCCCCGGAAAAGTCCTCGAAACTCTTAAGGAATCCTTTTTCGTAGTGCATTTGCCATATATCCAAAAATGTTTCCCTTGAAGGGATATGCTTCTTCTTTGCCATATCGTTTATTGTTATTCGGTTCTTGCTGCTATTGCTCCCATTTCTTGGAGCTGCTCTCTTAAGTTCTCCTTCCACTCCTCCAGGGAATCAAATAACCCGGCCTTATAGAGCATAAGGGAGCCCTTAATCGTCTCCGGAATCCTGGTTACTCGAAGGAACATCTCCTCCGGGTTCTCCCCGGTCTGCTCCTGGAGGGTTTTAAGTCCGGAGGGTACCAGGATATAAGAATAGATCTTGAGGAGATCTTCCTCGGATCCTTTAATATTGATTTGCCGTCCACCCCAAAAGAGTACCCTCCGGGAGGTTACGTTTATAAGGATCCTAACTTTTTTACGGCCGGTCTTTTCTGATTCTCGTCTCATCGAGAGAAGATAAGTATCTCTCCCGGCCTCGATTCTCATAAAGTCTTTTTCCTCTGCTACCTTCATATTTCCAAACGTTTTATTATTCCCTTAAAGGGAAATTATTTTTCTTTGTCCTTTTCTTTGTCCTCTTTAGGAAGAAAAAACTCCACCGGCTT
>Ga0065711_1046259_pt1 | contig 12992 bp, 5 predicted proteins | sample Hoacrofraction12_FD_59098 | JGI IMG/M metagenome (GOLD analysis project Ga0065711, IMG submission 59098) | Hoatzin crop microbial communities from Cojedes, Venezuela - Epithelial fraction 12 v2 (version 2) | ecosystem: Host-associated > Birds > Digestive system > Esophagus > Crop | place... | reverse complement strand
AAAAAAAAAAAAAAAAAAATGGTGGAATAAACAAGCCCTATTGTGTAGTGTCATTGAGTCTTGCATGTCTCAAAACTGGATTGAGAGGCCCATGTTTGCTGTTTTTAAATGTTTGCAACTAGCAGGAGCACCTTGTTTTTCCTTTTCTGACCACTGGCAAAAGGTCCTGAAAAATGAGTTTAGAGGTTTTTCAGAAAGACGACAGAAGCAAGGTGATAATTTTGAAAGGAGAACAGCCACGGTAAAATGGCATTGTTTCTTCTGGTCAGCTCTATGAACTCTGCAAACTTTTAGTTTGGATAAACCATTTGAATAATCTGTTCTTTATCTGTGGGCAAGGTCTAGGAGAACAGATCCAAAGGGGAATGTAATCTTCAGAGGTGCTCTCACTTGTCCTCCCTAGACTGCCTCCTTACAAAAGTAAATTCTGTCCGTTGCAGAAGGAAAGGATTAATCTGTGATGAAGAATTTAGCATGCTAATTGCTAGCAATTCTGCATTCAATCAAAAGCCCACAGAGCAGCTACAGGGAAGAATAATAACGGTCTCTGGATTACACTTAAGTGCACTGAAATGTGGCACTCCCAACTTGTGTCAGCAGTTTCTACTTGTAGCTGGGTAATCAGCAGATTGATCTTGCCAAAGAAATAAAAGTTATTCCACGTTTAAACAAGCGTATGTCATTTCAACCTGCATATTTATTTATTTAGCCCTACTGAAAAATAGTTAAAGTTTACTTAAAATAAGTAAACAGTCTGTACCTTTTAGGTGATATGCTGGAGTCTGAGCCTGTTTAGTTGTTCTAACTCTTCTTGTGACAGGAAATAACATAGCTTTGTTGCAGCATCATGGGGAATCATCAGTGCTGATTCACTTCATCTATAGGTGACAGACTCCCCCTAAAATATGCTCTATTAAAAGATTATGCAACATCCACGCAGGTTCTGAAAGTAGAGATTTTTCATTATTAATTTTTATTTTTCCAGAGGGAGAGTTATCAAAATCTGTCTAGTCCATTAATTTCCTTTTACAAGCTGTTTATACTATTAAAGCTTAGTATCCTCACAACTCCTCTATCTATTATTTCCTCCACTGTTTAGCCATTACTGTTTCTGTATACCTTGGAAGCCACTTATGCTTTTGATTGTGGAATATTCCTTCAATTTTTAGCACTTTTCAGTCAGCTCAGGTTTCTTGACACTTCAATTAGTGGTAATTGCTTGGTGGACTGTGGATAATGGTTTTCTACCTAAAGAGAGAGAGATAATATGTTTTTACATTGCTATTACTTTATGTAAAGAGTTCTCAGCTAAGATCAGGGCGGTGTGCTGCCATGCAACACAAGCATCCATCAAATGAGATGATTTCTGCTTAAGAGAAGTAGTAAGTAGGTGAAAAAGACTGAAGAAGCAGTATTACCCCTATTTGGCAGATGTGGAGCGAGGACTCGGGGACTGTCTGGATTAAATGGCAAAAAAATATTATGTGGCTCTTTGGGTCCCGGTGTGCTGTGTGGTTCAATCCAACAACGTGGAGCATGCTAGAAATTTATTACGGATTATGCGGTTAAGTTTCTTTGTCATGGAAAGTAGGACGCAGAAACATGGGGAAGGTGGGTAAGCAGTCAGTGTAACGTTTTGAGATATGGCCAAGATATTCACATGGCCAAGGAGCTTGGTCAGTGCACTTCACATATCACCAGAGAGACTGTGTCCAGCCCGTGAGCAGCCCAGGTCTGTTAAACTACAGACTGATGAACTTTCCTTGTAGCGTTTAACCTGTAATGGCTAGTTCTGAAATATTTCGGTCTGGTTGTATACTGCATCTTAAATGACAAAAGCCAGTCAATCACATATAGGATCTATTATAAAATGCTTTTTCTCACTGTCAGTAAAATTAATGTATATTTTAATTTTAGAAAAAAAAAAAGAAAACACAGTCCTGTTTGGTAAGAAAATAGCATGATGCTTTTGAGAGACATAGCCAAATTTATTCAATTCAGTAAACACTGGAGGTTCATGTGCTCTCTTACTCACTTTGATGGGATCACCGTGGTTTGGACTTGGCTAGAGGTACACCAGCCAAAGATCTCACTTTGTGGCCTTCGGTTGAAAGAACACTGCACAGGAATGCTGAATTAGCCCTCCTCCTGTGCAACTCGAGATGAGCTGGAGTTGAGTGATTATAGTGTCAGAATGAGAAGTAGTTCAATGGCATATAATGGATATAATTTCTGTGGGTTCCTCAGGACTTGTACAGCACAGGCTGGGCTGTTAGTGGAGATCACTTGTGAGAGGAAATATGATTTCCTGACTATACGTAATAACATTAGATCTATTTCATATTTTTGTATTCTTTGCTGAGCTATTATGCAGACTTGACAAGTCATTAAGGACCAGACATAGTTACTTTAAGAGACGCTGAGCACTGAAACAGAAGAAATTGAGACTCTGGATTTAAAAATGTAGATACCAGGATCATAAGCAGGAAGTTTGTGGGATAGGTGAAACGAGCACACTGCTGTTTTGGAAGTTTTGGTGTCGAGTTGTAGCCTGAGAGAGTCTTTCTACTTCAGTTGCTGTTCAGTGTAAAGTGTCATATTACTGCAATAAATTAGATACATTTTCTTGTACGCTCTTTCAAGGGACAATGGAGGATAAAGCAACTGTGGAAAAACTCCTACTAGCTGTCTGCCTTTCTGGACATTATGAAGTTTAAGCTGTCTCATTTTTTTAAATGCTTGCTGTCCATCTCCTCTGCCTACCTGAGTGCATTTTAATACACCTATTCACCTCTAATGCCAAATTCTGCAGCATTGTTTTTTTTCTGAAAATAGACTCCAAGGGCACCTTTGTTATCTACAGTATGAATTGTTTATTTTAATAGGATGCTACTTTGCTACAATATCATTTCTTAAATTGCGTTTTACTTTAACAACCACATCCACCCAAAATGTAATACTTGTGACTGAAGAAATACAGTTCTGAATCATGAAGTGGAAGGCACATGAGTTTAGGTGTGAGTAAAACTAGTTTTCATTTTGCACGTACACTCACAAAACCCATCGAGAATCATCATTACAACATCCAGTGTCTTCCATTTGTAGCAGTGCCAAACCAAACTGAAAGTGTGAATTAAAATATGTCCCAGTGAAATGAGCAGAATTTCAGTGATGAAACAATGTATTGCTGAGAACCATTTTAACGCTATTGTTTAATGATGTTCTCAGAACGTGAGATTGTATACATATTCAGCAGTTGTAGCGTGGGTCTGTGACTGTTGTCTTCCAGAGCAACATAAAACCTTGAGAGGTGAGCCAGCATCGTGCACTCCAGCAGTGTGTTAGCCACTGCTTGCTGCTGGCTAGAGTCCCTTGCTCCTTCTCATCCCACCTGGCCTTGCAAATCCAGGTGGTTGCAACAGCCTGCTGCAGTGAAGAGGCTGAAGGCCAAGGACTGGCAGAGCCTTCACAAGGGGCTGGTGGAGAACATGGTGTCAGCATGGCCGAGGCGAGTCAGTGGTATAGCAGATGCATAAACAGCCTTCCCAGTGATTGTTGCAAACACCTATGAAATGGCTGTCATACTTCTGGCGCTTGATAATGGTAGAGCTGGACATCAGTAGAGAGTCTGATGGGCAGAATTTTCAGTGATGTAAAATAACATTAGAGATAGTCAGTAGGGCAGACCTTTACTCCTCAGTACAGGTTTTTTTGACTCCTCAGTATAGGTTAGGTGTGATTCTCGCAAGTAGGAATTTTGGAGTTTTGATACCAACAACAACCCCCGTCCTTCTCACCCCACTTCCCTCCCCCCCCCAAAAGAAATTTGAAGTTTTTTGAACTTCCTTGTGCTCTTCTTTTGAGAATCAGTATCAGTACCTTGATTTGTTTAGTCTGGGTCATGTTTCAGGCCCCATAAGATCCGTATCCCTCCAAGCAAGAATTCAGAAAGTTATTTATGAGACTGAGATCAGGGCACTGCACAACCTTTATGATATTATGCTGTCCTTCCTAAGGAGGAGAATACAGTGCAGTCTGTAATACAAGAAATGACTGTCCCTCTAGGAGCTCTTGAAATGGATAAGAGACTCCTGTTCTTCTTACATATCTAGGCAACACAGCAAACCATAGAAAGGAATTAAAAGGTAGTTAGAATGGCCTAAGAAGGACAATAAGCTCATGGTTCCAAGTTAACATTAATTATGTTCTGATGAGTTCACAGCAAGGCGGTTACTCACAGTAGCACATCTAAGAAACAAGATATTATTACTGTGATATTTTGGCTGGAAGTAGTTATGATAGCCACTGACTGAGGCTTGGTATTAAGATTCATGAAATACATAGTTTCTTCTTTTTAAAATCAAAGTATATCAATTTCAGTTCCTGGTGTTGTGTTACTTCAAATCCCAAGGTGTTGGTGAGACTCTAAGCTACATAGAGACAGAGGATGGCTCTGCCCTGTGTATATTAAGATGTATTTCAGTATTCGCCTGCTGGTTTCAGTGGAGTTACAAAACTCCTGCAATTATTTGCAAGTACCCTCATCAGTGCCTTTAGCAGAAGTAGGTTGTGTACCATTGTTGTAGAAAAATTGCTGTTAATGATGCACTAAGTGGTAGGCAAGAGTAAACAACAAATACAGGACCGGAGGAGAAGTGGAGACTAAAGAAGACTTTTTTTCCTCCTGCTGTAACCCTCTGTTCAAATTCTAAGTGAACTTAAATTTACTGGCATGCCCAGTGCTATGCTGACATAAAGAGGTGCTACCTGTTAGAATTCACTGGGGCTGGGATTTGAGGCAAACTGCAGGTCCTTACTCTACTACCCAATCCTTCCTGCTTTTGGAGGTGGGGAACCTGATCAGAGGTATTATCCAGACTGTCTCAGCTTCCAAAATGTTTAGTTTTGAATGTTGTTTCTTTCAAGGAGATGTTTAAAAATATGCTGTTTTTTGTTTTTATTTAAGTAAGTAGGTTGTGCTTGAGATAAAGGATTGATTTTTACATCCTGCTACAGGTTCCTGTCCTCACCTTGGGCAATTTTTCTGTGGTTCAGTGACCCATTAGAACAACAGGGGTGAGAATTGTCTGCAGTCAAACTTGTGTCTTGTTGGTGTGGACTGGGAGCGTTTTGTGGGGAAGGATCATGCTTTGAAATTCCTGGCAGAATGCAATCTAACTTCTGTTTTGGGGTTTCTGTATTCTAGTGAAATACTTATTAGCGTGCTGTCATATCATCTGGGATAAATGGTTGAATAGCTAGGAACTTGATATTCTTTTTCCAACATCAATGTTTTCGGATTTCATTTTTTTCTTGTTTAATTTGTTTCCTTCATCCAATATTTAAAACTAACAAGCATAAGCAAACATAGAAAAAACTTGAAAGGCTAAAAATCAAACAAATGAAAAAACCTTCCCATTTATATAATTCAATTAAACACATTCTTCCCGTGATGCATTGAGGAAATGTATTATTACAGACACAAATCACTTTGTAGTGTTGTATTATTAACTGCTCCTGGGGCCAGATGATTCTTCTGCCAGATCAGAAGGAAGGAGTGATAGGATGTAATGTTGGTTATCCTAATTGTTATGGGTCCTTCAACACTAGGTCTTACGTAAGTTCCCAGAAGAGGGATGCAAAGATGTGTGTATTTGCACGTACTGCTACAGGCCATGTTCCTGAGTGGGGGTCTGTCCTACACAGCCTGGAATTTGAGGATTGAAAATGCCGGATCGTTGCACCAAGGAGACACGGGGTGACCCAGGAAGCAGAGGAGTGGTTTCCGTAGTGTGGAGTCCCAAGGGTCGCTCCTGTGAATAAGAAGTGCCAACATTCAAGCACACTTCAGTAGCAAATAGGGATTTTACTAAGACGACATTGCTAGGGCAGAGAAAACTCTGCAGGAAATGTTCAAAAGATGTTTTGCTTTGCTGATTCAGATATCTGTAGATTTCATTAAACCACCTTGTAAAATCATCACGGTAGGGAAAAAAATGGTGAGGAAAGGATTAGGTCGTTGAAAGCAGTCTCAATCCATCGGGCTCAGGCAGGAGAAAGAGGTGGACATCGCCAGTGCTGCACCTGGCTACTAGGAGTGTGTAGTGATGTCTTGCTCAAGAACAGAAACAGTATATCACACTTTGAGAATTTAGTGATGGGAAGAAGACAGATTTTGAGTGCATATCCCTTTATTTGGAAGCCTTCTTTTCCCCAGTATGCTTTCCTAGAGAGTAATGCCATTTGTTTAAACCATCCTAAACTTTAGGATTTCTAGATCTTTGGAAAGAGTTTAAAATGCCCCGGAGATCTCCCTGGTGATTGCTGTGCATGCATCTGCCTGAGTATTAAAAATAGACTGTTTTTATTTAATTGAATGGTGGATAATTAGAGATTTCTCACGTCACTCCGATGGCAGATTCAGGATTTTATGTGTGTCCAAACAGTGCCATCTGGGTTGTTTATATCACTGTTAGCCTTTTGCAGGAATCCAAATGGCTATTTGAAGACCTGTATAGTGTCAACCTAATAAGTAAACAGTAGGTCATGCTACAACCCCTTCCAGTTTCTTGGGCCAACATGTAGAGCCCTTTGCTTACACAAGCGCTGGATGAGTGTGTGTTAGTCAAAAGAAGTGGTGGAAATGAAGAAAACATCATAAAAAACCCCTAGGAGGACATGTGGAATTATATGAGTTAAAAGACTGAGTCCCAGTTTTAAACATTCTCATTTCCTTGCCTCTTTTATTTGACTCACTTCCAATCCCTTTGAATTACATGGCATAAATTTTATTTTTGTATTTACAAATGCAAGGTTTATCCAGTAGGAGAGTGAGTTTTTCAGGGAGTTTCATGTAACTAAAGCATTTTACTACTGAGTTAAAAAAACAAACAAACAATGCAACAGAACACACATCCCTGCTTGAAATAACAGAAATCTGTTTTAATTGATTGAAGGTAATTAACAAGATTGATTTCTTATCCACCCTCCAATCTAGTTTAGAATTGTAGATTGTATGAGTGGTAAATTTGGAAGGCTTGCAAAGTTCCCGGTGGGACTTTGATTTGAGATTAGGGTTTTGTAAAGAATCAGGAAATGGAGTGCTGAAATAAAGCTAACAGATGGTACTGTCTCTCCTTTAAAGAGACCTCCAGCTCAGCTGGCAAAACTCACAGTTTTTTGATTTGTCTAGGAGGCCAGCAATCTCTTATTTTTATGGTAGTTTGGGAGAGGAGTAGTTTAACAAAGCTCACAGAACTCATACAGGAGAAATTAATACATAATGAATGGGATCTCTAGGGCACGGACCAGATTAGACTCCAACAACCAAAGCAGTATGTAACATTTGATAGTCAACGAGACCCAAAGTTCTTCCAGCTCAGTTTAATTTTCTTTTTGGTATGGCAGAGCTCACGGGTAGTTCTCCCTGGGTCTGTGCTCTCGTTTGCTTTGTCTAAATCGGGGCACATATCGGCTTACACCTTGCCCTAAGCACCAGGCTTGGAACTTGCCATATGCAACATGTGAAGATGCTTGAAGAAGTTTTTATTCAGCGTGATCTGATTGTGTTGGGTGCTTATGATAAGGAGGTGTATACTTTGCAATATTTGACCCAATTGTGGTGAAAACTAATGCCAAAAGTGACCTTAGAAATAAACCATGCCTTTTCTATTTACCTTTACAGTAGAAAAAATTGAAATAAAAGTTCATATGTTCAAAATGTTCAGTTGTGTTTTTCTTTACTAGATAAGAGTAGCTCTCATCAGCGCTGAGAGTGTGTCCTGGCCCTCCCGTTTTCTACCAGTTGCTCTCCACAGGGTAAGGGAAGGCCGGTACCTGTTGGGCCTGGAGACTGGCATATTCCCTGCTGTGCCTCTCTCCATCTGTTTCGATTTGGAATTGGAAATACTCTTTGGACTGCGAACCTTGGGGAAAGTCAGCACTGAACAGCAAATCCCCGAGAGCTGCCGAGCGTGGTACTCTCCAGTGGCTGCAATAAAGCCCTTTGGCTTGGAGACAGAGGAGAAGACAAGTGATTGCCCTTGCTGGGGTGCAGCTGAGCTTGTTCTGCCCTGTCTAAGCCATGGCAGAAGCCAGGGACTGAGTGAGCTCTCTATGCACACTATGAGCTGAGGTTATGGTAAAACACCCAGTCTGCAGAGGGTCCACGTGAACGTGAAGCTGTAATTCTAACAATAACCACGCTGTGTCCTGGTTCTACTGAGGGCCCCCCAAAATCTCACTTGTCCTGTAGTGGTGGGCGGTGACAGCTCACCAGCTTCTGCTTGGGAAGCCAACACGGGGAGATGGTTGGTCTTGTGTCTGCCATGTACCACTCCTTGTGGGAGTATCCTAAAACCTTCAGAACTAGTGAAAACACAAGATTTCTTTGAGAGCGCCATGTAAAAATATTCAAGTAATATTTTTCTGCTTGGTTCCTTAATGTTTTAATTCTGGATGAATTTGAGGCAGAAATGCCTATTTGAAGAAACAGAGAATCTAGGATGTCATTAAAATAAGCTGGTTTATTCAGTAGCATGGATGCTTATATAGCTACTGATGCTTCAGAAGTGTGATACAGTTTGTAAGGATGGTCAGCTAGGAAGAAATGGAAGGAAACCAGCGGGCTTGTGGTGTGAAGTCTGTGTGTGATTTCCAAATAACTTTGCAGTTACCATCCTAGGTTCTGACTAGTCAGTTTATGAAGAAATTTTCCTTTTGAAAAATGACCTGTGTCAGTACCTTTTTTTGTTCAAAGGAAAGGAACTGTTTCGGTGACACTTTTCAAAGGGAAACTTTGAAATTAAATGAAATTTTTATTGTTTTTCAGATTTCTCCAGTATGGTTGTTGGAAAATAAGCCAATGAATAAATAATCCAGAAATAAAACTGCTTTTGATTATTTTGAATGCATAATTTCCTATGAAATGTCACCAACTCCACACAAGAACTTTTCTTAATCTTTTTCATTAGGGGAAAAGGAGTTGAAGTTTTTCAACCTTTTTGTCAGTAAATGCTCTGAGACACTAAATAATTATGAATCTTACTATACGTATCTTTTTTGAAGAGCTTACATGTTTTGTCGCTTCTGTAGCCTTTTTTTATTTGGAGAGTTGATGAAGAGATCAGCAAAATTTAGCAGTAGATTTGACGTTTTGCGTAGGCACATTTACAAATCTGACTACTAAAGATACATCCAGCAGTCCCCAGCAAAATGAAAGCTGCTGGGTCGGCAAGTTGTCTGCCAGTGCTGTTAGTTGTTTAGCTTTCGTGCATTAGTAAACACCAATAATACTTCTTCAATCTCCTTCTGTGCCCGTGATTCATTATTTTATAGCCATGCGTCACATTCCAGTTCAGATGGTTTTTTTTCAGGCTGAAAAATCCCAGTCTGCTTAATCTTTTCAGATTCTTAAAATGTTTTATACCTTTGGCCTACATTCTTGCCATTTTCTATTTTTTTTTCCAATTCAACTATATCTTTGTCAGATAGAGAAACAAAAGGTTCACAGTTTTCAAGTTGCAGTCACATGCCTGTTTGATATATGATGTCATATTGATGCTTTCTGGTTAGCTTGTTCTCCAATTTTTCTAGTAATATCAAACATCCTCTTTGTGGTTTTGGCCCTGTCTGAGTCCAGAACTGATGCTTGCATCCAGCAGTTTGCCAGAACCTGGAGTGATGGTAGCAGATTTACAGCCTATTTCAGGGAGTAGTGGGGTGGGGTGTGTAGCAAGGATAGTTTTGTCTGTGTGCTGTGGTACTTGAGATGTGCTGACACCATGTGTTTTCCATTTTGGTCCCTGACCATTCAGTATCACCAGGTCCTCGTGCAACTTTTCACAACGAGTCAGTGTTTTTGCGACCCACCAAATTTCATGTTATTGTGGATATTGTCTCTGTTTTCAGTATTCATTGTTTTCTGCGATATGGCATTTATGAAGCCAAGAAATAGCATTGAGAAGACGAGATCTCCCTAGTGTCCACTGATAATTTTGTTCCCAACCTTTCTTTCCTTTCTTTCTTATTTTCTCTAATACAGTAGTAACCCATAAAGGCACATACCCTTTTGTCATATATCAGCTTGGCTTGTTTGCAGTTTGTCTTTCAGTGTTTTTTCAACAAAAACTTGATGGAAAGTGCGAGTGCATAATATCAATTGTACCATCGTTATCAATACATAAACTGATTCCTTTGAAGACTTCTAATAAATTTCTGAAGTCTGTCTTCCCTCTGAAAAGACAAGACATCTTTTAGTCATTAAGTAATGATCTGCTTGTTTGCTTGTTCTGATTTCTAAAATAATTTTTACTGATTTATGGATTTATTTTTATGTGGGTACCCAGGCCTGTCTTGAAGCTCTTTAAAACATGCTCCTGCATTTACCCCCCTCTGTTTCTCTGGTAATGAACTAAATTTCCTTGATAGGGTAGACATTGCCACTAATAGTTGAGCAATTTTATATTGAATTTCCTTATGGAACAGTATCAACTGAGCTTAGTGGATTGTTTCTGTTCATTTTATATGTTAATTCAATACTTCAGTTCAAAATTATTTTTCTCACCCATTCCCTGAAAAGAAAGAGCTGAGAGTTGGAAATAAGATGTATCCTACTCGGCTCTGATGCAAAGAATTCATTTAACATCTTGGGTGTGGCCTTGTTTTCTTCAAGGCTGTCTTGCAGACTTTTTCTCAGGTTTCCTTTCTATCACAAGTGTATAAAGGTATTTATTGCCAGTTTTTATGCCTTATAACAAATGACTTACTATAAGTTCTACATTACGCTGGTATTCTGTATTTACAAAGGTGATCCTGATTTCCATTTTCATCATTTAATTGTGACTCCCTTCATTAGAAGGAAGTCTTACTACTTCAAATAACTTCTTTTAGTCATGTTTTACCAGATTTTTTTATTTCTTTCCTTTTAAAGAAATTTGTTTTCAGAGCACGTGGCATGTATTTATTTTGAATCTCTGATGACTTCAAAATACTTTTTTGGCGCTTAAACTAATTTATCCTGTTGTTACTTTCAATTTCGATCTAACGAGTCCTAATTTTTACATATTTCCTCTTTTTGAAATTAAGCTCTGCTTTAAAGAAATATTTTTTGCTTTGTGTGTGTGGCTCTGTACTTGAGTGTATTGGATTTCAATGTTGTGTGGCCAGTGTTGCAGAGTAGCTCCTCAGTAGCAGTGTTTTCATTCTAAATGCTGCTTAAGTCTAAAGCAATCATTGTGTCTGTGTGTTAGGTACCTTGCCTACCAACTCCAGCAATTACACGTTTCTATTTTCTAAAATTTGACGTTTAAGTCACTATGATTCTTACTCTCTCTGTTCAAAGGTGACAGAGGTCTATGTTTGCTCTTCTTATGGGTCTTTTTTTACTGCCTTATCTACCATTGTATGAAGTGATAACATCACCTGGTCATGTTCTTGATAACCCAGATCTAGCACTCTAATGTGGAAAGATTTCAGTCCATATAGATATCAGGATGATCAATAGTAACTCATTGTCCCTATTGTGTTCTAACCTTCCTTTAAAACACAGCACCTTTCTTTTACCAGTGCCTCCCGCTCCATCCTTACATCAGTTGTACCCTGCAACTGCGTTGCCTCCTCCAAGTGTTTGCTTTCCACTAATACATCTCTGGGATGTATCTTGATATATACAAGGCATTCATCCAGGTTAGTTAGACTTCTAGAATTAGCATGTGTACATTTGACATAACCCTAGAGACATGTAGTCATGTTCTCTGCTTAAATGGGACTTGACTTCCTGAGATCATGCTTTACTGGTTAATATGTGTGCATTTGGTCAATTTCTGTCCTGTTCTGTAATCACGAATATAGAATTTGGCTCAATTCATTCCTTAGTAAGTCATATGAGCACCAACACAGAGGGAAATCAGACTGTCTGAGAATGTTAATATTAGAGTCTCCAATGATATCACGTAATAAAAGATCTGGGAGCCTGCAGAATCGCTGCATATTCTTTTAGTCATAATGTGTTGACTTAGTGGTGTTTTAAATAACTGTTGTCTCAACACTGTTGTCTCAGCGTGGGTACCAGTTCAGGTAATCACAGAATCACAGAATAGTAGGGGTTGAAAGGGACCTCTGCGGGTCATCTAGTCCAACCCTCCTGCCAAAGCAGGGTCACCTACAGCAAGCTGCACAGGACCTTGTCCAGGCGGGTCTTGAATATCTCCAGAGAAGCAGACTCCACAACCTCCCTGGGCAGCCTCTTCCAGTGCTCCGTCACCCTCAGATAGAAGAAGTCCTTCCTCATGCTCAGATGGAACTTCCTGTGCTTCAGTTTGTGCCCGTTGCCTCTTGTCCTGCCACTGGGCACCACTGAAAAGAGCTTGGCCCCATCCTCCTGACACCCACCCTTCAGATATTTATAAGCATATATTAGCTTCCCTCACAGCCTTCTCTTCTTCAGGCTAAACAAGCCCATCTCCCTCAGCCTCTCCTCATAGGAGAGATGCTCCAGTCCCCTCACCATCCTTGTAGCCCTCCGCTGGACACTCTCCAGCAGCTCCTCATCTTTCTTGAAGTGGGGAGCCCAGAACTGGACAGAGTACTCCAGGTGGGGCCTCACCAGGGCAGTGTAAAGGGGGAGGAGAACCTCCCTCGACCTACTGACCACACTCCTCTTGATGCACCCCACGATCCAATTGGCCTTCTTGGCAGCCAGGGCACACTGCTGGCTCATGGTCAACCTGTTGTCCACCAGGACACCCAGGTCCCTCTCCGCAGAGCTGCACTCCAGTAGCTCTGCCCCAAGCCTGTACTGATGCATGGGGTTGTTCCTCCCCAGGTGCAGGACCCTGCATTTGCCCTTGTTGAACCTCATCAGGTTCCTCTCTGCCCAACTTCCCAGCCTGTCCAGGTCTCGCTGAATGGCAGCACAGCCTTCTGGTGTATCTACCACACCTCCCAGTTTGGTGTCATCAGCAAACTTGCTGAGGGTACATTCTAACTCTTCA